>Ga0247771_1000125_pt1 | contig 29844 bp, 33 predicted proteins | sample UWRJL197509C6_FD_179948 | JGI IMG/M metagenome (GOLD analysis project Ga0247771, IMG submission 179948) | Plant litter microbial communities from Arlington Agricultural Research Station in Wisconsin, United States - UWRJ-L197-509C-6 | ecosystem: Environmental > Terrestrial > Plant litter >... | reverse complement strand
GGATCGACGGCCTGACCGCGGCGGCGGATCCCCGGCCACCCACCGCGACACCCACGTCCGCGGCGGCCAGCGCGGGAGCGTCGTTGAAGCCGTCGCCGACCATGGCCGTCATGGCCGCGGCCTTCTCGGAGCGGACCTTCCCGACCTTGTCCGCGGGATCGCACTCCGCGACGACCTCGTCGAACCCGAGGTGGGCCGCCACGTCCCGCGCGACCGCCCACCTGTCCCCGGTCAGCAGCACCAGCCTGGTCAGCCCGGCGGCGCGGAGCCTGCCCAGGGTCCGCGCGGCGTCGGGCCGGACGGTGTCGCGCACCAGCAGCACCCCGACGGGGTCGCCGTCCCGCGACACCCACACGGTGCCCGCGCCCGCCTGCCGGGCACGGTCCTCCGCGTCCCGGACCCAGGTCGACACCGCGGGCCGGTCGGGGTCGCGCGCGCCGACGGCGACCTCGTGCCCCTCGACGAAGCCCGCGGTCGCCGTTCCCCCTGCCTCGACCACGCCGGTGGCGGGGTCGGGTCGGCGTCCCGCCGCCGCGGCGGCGGACACCACGCACGGGGCGAACACGTGCGACGACACCTGCTCGACCGCGGCGGCCAGGTCGAGGACCGCGTCGGTGCTCCACCCCGGCGCGGTCAGCACCTCGGTCACGGCGGGTCGCCCGGCGGTGACCGTCCCGGTCTTGTCCAGCACGGCGGTCCGCACGTCGCCGAGGACCTCCAGCGACCGCCCGTCGCGGACGACCACCCCGACCCGCGAAGCCCTGGACATGCCCGCGGTGATGGCGACCGGCACGGCCAGCAGCAGCGGGCACGGCGTGGCCGTGACCAGGACGGCGACCGCGCGGTCGAGGTCTCCCGCCAGGAACGCGGCGAGTCCGGCCACGACGAGCGCCACCGGCAGGAACCAGGCGGCGACCCGGTCGGCCATGCGCACCGCGGGTGACCCCGCCGCCGCGGCCTCGCGCGCCAGGGCGATCACGCCGGCGTAGGTGCTGTCCCGCTCGGTGGCGACCGCGCGCAGGTCGACCGACGACCCGGTGTTGACCACGCCGCTGCGCACCCGGTCTCCCGCGGGGCGCGGGACGGGAGCGGCCTCCCCGGTGAGGGCGGACTCGTCGAGGACGGCGGGCCCCAGCAGCGTGCCGTCCACCGCGGCGACCTCGCCCTGGCCGAGCACGAGCACGTCGCCCGGCAGCACGTCCTGGACGGGCACCGGACGCAGCCCGTCGGACGTGCGGAGCCGGGCGGTCCTGGGGGCGTGGTCCAGCAGCGCGCTCAGGTCGCGGCCCGCCTTGCGCTGGGCGTAGGCGTCGAGCGCCCGCCCGCCGCCGAGCATGACCGCCACGACCGCGCCCGCGAGGTGCTCGCCCACCACGACCGTTCCCACCAGGGCGAGCACCGCGAGCAGGTCCGCCCCGAACCGGCCCGCGCGCAGGTCGGCGGCCACCCACACGGCCGCCGGGAGGACGGCCGCGAGGGTGGCCGCGGTCCACAGCGGGTCGGCGCCCGGTGTCCCGAGCAGCCACAGCACGCCACCCGCCACCAGCAGCGCGCCCACCACCGCGAACAGCAGGAACTCGCCCGCGAACCGCGTGACGGCGGTCCTCCGGCCTGCCGGGGCGGACGGGGCTGGGGCCACGGGCTCACCTGCCGACGTGGACGGCACGGTCAGGTGCTCGTGGTCGACCGGCGTGCCGCCGCCAGGCGCTCGCCCCACTCGCGGGCACGGCGCACCTCACCGTCGAGCAGCGGACCCGGTGTGCCGCCGACGAAGAAGCTCTCCGCCTTCACCAGCGCGGGGAAGCCGAGCTTCCCCAGGCGGCGGAGGGCCTTGCGGGCCGCGGAACCGGGCAGGATCCCGACCTTGACCCGCGTGTCGAACGCGCAGGCGGTCACGGGCGCCGGGCCGTGGCGCAGCTCGTCCAGCCATTCGCGCACGCCTATCCCGGTGGAGACGACGCCGTCCACCGCCTGGCCTGCCGCCGACTCGCGCGTGCTCGGCCTGCTCAGCCCGAACGCGTGGGTCGGCGCGCCGACGACGAGCAGGTCCACGTCCTCGGGCAGGAGGGTCGGCGCCGAGCCGACCTCCACGACCTCGACCGCGTCCCCGAGGCCCTCCGCCACGGCCTCCGCGATCCTCCTGGTGTTGCCGAACATCGATTCGTAGACGATCAGAACCCTGGACATCGTTCGCCTTCCTCGGTCAGGCCCGCCGCTCGCCGCGCACGACGAGGACGGGGCAGGGAGCGTGGTGCAGCAGGGCGTGGCTGGTGGACCCGAGCAGGAGCCCGGCGAAGCCGTCGCGCCCGCGCGAGCCGACCACGACCAGCCTCGCGGTGTCGGAGTAGTCGACGAGCCTGCGGGCGACGTGCCCTTCGGCGACGACCCGCTCCACGTGCACGTCCGGGTGCTTCTCCTGCCACCCGGCGAGCCGTTCGGACAGCAGCCGGTGGTGCTCGGACGCCATCTCCACCCGGTCCCGCTCGCCGAGCGCGATCCCGCTCACCCACGAGGGCATCGGGTGCCACACGTGCACCGCGATCAGGTCGGCCCCTTCGAGGTCGGCCTGCTCGAACGCCCGCGCGAGCGCGGCCTCGCCGGTGGCGGACCCGTCGACACCGACGACGACCGGGCCGCGCCGGGCCGTGGAGCCGCGGACGACCACGACCGGGCTCAGGGCGTGGGCGCTCAGCGCCATCGCCGTGGAGCCCGCCATCACGCCGGTGAAGCCCCCGTACCCGCGGGAGCCGACGACGACCTCGTGGGCCTTCTCCGACTCGGCCAGCAGGACGGTCACCGGATCGCCCTGCTCCAGGCGCGGTTCGGGCTCCACGCCGGGAGCCGCGTCGCGGGCCACGTCCGCGGCCTCGCGCAGCCACTGCCGGGCCACCCGGTCCAGCTCGTCGCGCAGCTCGTCACTGGAGTCGAGACCGTCCTGGGGCAGCGGGAGCAGCGCGTGCACCAGCCGCAGCCGCCGTCCCCGCCGTCCGGCTTCCCCCGCGGCCCAGGCGACCGCGTCCAACGCGGAGCCGGAGCCGTCGACGCCGACCACGACCGCGGCGTCGCCCTGTTCACCGTGCACTGCCATGTCCGTCCACCCCTCCCTGGTCCCGTCGCCGGATCAGCCGCGCGACAGGACGACCTTGAGCGCCCCGGTCTCCTGCGGCCGGGAGAACACGTCGTAGGCGGCCTCCATCTCGGCGAGGCCGAACCGGTGCGTGACGAACCTGGTGGTGTCGAGCCTGCCCGCGGCGAGCATCCGCAGCAGGGCCGGCGTGGACCGCGTGTCCACCAGGCCGGTGGTGATCGTGATGTTCCGGATCCACAGGTCCTCCAGGTGCAGCGTCGCGGGCGCGCCGTGCACGCCGATGTTCGCCAGCCGTCCGCCGGGGCGCACGAGCCGGGCGCAGAGCTCGAAGCTCTCCGGTACGCCGACGGCTTCGACGACCACGTCGGCGCCCAGTCCGCCGGTCAGCTCGGCCACGACCGCCTCGGGGTCGTCGCTCGGGGACAGGGTGATGTCGGCGCCGAACTGCTTCGCCGCCTGGAGCCTGGACGCCGCGAGGTCGACCGCCACGACGTGACCGGGGCTGAACAGCTGGGCGGCCGTGATCGCGGCGAGGCCGATCGGGCCCGCGCCGACGACGACCACGGTGTCGCCGGGACCGACCCGGCCGTTGAGCACGCCGACCTCGTAGGACGTCGGCAGGATGTCCGCCAGCATCAGGGCGGCCTCGTCCCCGACGGTGGACGGCAGCAGGTGGGTCGACGTGTCGGCGAACGGCACCCGCACGTACTCGGCCTGCGTGCCGTCGACCCGGTGGCCGAGGATCCAGCCGCCACCGCCGAGGCACTGGCCGAACACGCCGGTCCGGCAGTACGAGCACCTCCCGCAGGCGCTGATGCACGACACCAGGACCCGGTCGCCCGGCCGCACGCCGGTCACCCCCGCGCCGACCTCCTCCACGGTGCCGACCGCCTCGTGGCCGAGGATCCGGCCGCGCTCGACGGCGGGCACGTCGCCCTTGAGGATGTGCAGGTCCGTGCCGCAGATGGTCACGGCGTCCACCCGCACGACCGCGTCGGAGGCGTCCTGGAGCACGGGCCGCGGCACGTCCTCCCACGAGCGCTCGCCGGGACCGCGGTACACCAAGGCCTTCATGATCTCTCCTGTTCCCGACGGGGCCACGGCCGCACGGCGGTGCCCTCCGGTTGGTGGACGGCGCCGTCCGGCGTCTTCCCGGCGAGCAGGCCGGTGTGGCTCAGCGTCGCGAAGACCCACAGCACCAGGGTGTTCAGCACCAGCAGGGCGAGCGCCCACGGCTGGGCGGTGAGCACGGCGACCGCTCCGAGGACCGACGCGGTCGAACCGGTCCACGCGCCGAACCGCAGCGACCTCGCGTCGACCGGACGGTGCCGGCCGCCCACGACGGCCGCCGACACGCCGAGGGCGAAGCACGCCGCCGAGGCGATCCGCACGTCACCGGCGAACGGGACGTCCCGCAGGGCGAGGTGCGCGGCGTAGGCCGCGACCGCGGCGAGGACGAGCACCGTCGCCCAGGTGTCCTTCCAGTTCAGTCCCATGTGGACGCACCACGGGTCCGGTCAGCCCGCGCGGGCGGGCGTGCGGGCGGGCAGCACGACGACCGGCACGGTCGATCCCCGCACGCAGCCGTCGCTCACGGACCCGAGGACGGCCTTGCGCAGCCGTTCGCCGCGGTGGCTCGCCACGACCAGCAGCGCCGCGTCGCGGGAGTGCCGGAGGAGGACCTCCACCGGGCCGCCCTCGCCGGTGACCTGCTCGACCGGCGGCGTCTCGGCGCGGTCCGCCACCGCCTCGGCGACGACCGCGGCCAGCTCGGCACCTGCCCGCGCCTCCGCTTCCCGCAGCGCGGCGGGAATCCACTCCGACAGCGTCTCGAAGACCCAGGCGCGGACGGCCCGCACCCCGCACCCGCGGACCAGCGCCTCGTCCAAGGCCCAGTCGAGGGCTCGCCGCGCCTCCTCCGACCCGTCGACGCCCACGGTGATCGGCTTCGGACCGCTCATCACGCACTTCCCTTCGGTGAGTCCCGTTCCACCGTCGCCGAACGGGCGCGGGCGAACGAGAGCAGGAAGTCATCGAGCCGCCCGGACCTTCGTCACTGCCGCCACCCGTGCGCCACGACGACAGTGGGCAAGGGAACGGCCGCCGTCCGGCGGGTTCCGCCGAGTCCTGTGTGGAGGGTGCCGTGGACAGCACGCGCGAGAGGCCGCTCATCGTCGTCGGGATCGACGGGTCGGCCGCGAGCGAGGCCGCCCTGCGGTGGGCCCTCGGTGAGGCCGCGCGCCGCGGTGCGGACGTGGAGGCGATCACCGCGCGGCCGCGCGAGGCCGCGTTCGCCGTCCCGGCGGGTTCCCCGCCCCTTGTCCACCGGCACCCCGTGAGCGACCTGCACGCGCTGGTGCGGAGGGCCGCGACCCTCGTGCCGGGCGCGCGATCGGCCACCGAGGTGGTGCTGGTCGGCGACCCGGCGGAGGAGCTGACCAGGGTGTCGCGGCACGCCGACCTGCTCGTGCTGGGCTCCCACGGGCACGGCGGGGCCGCCGGGCTGCTGCTGGGCAGCGTGGTCGGCGGGTGCCTGCGCGGCAGCGCGTGCCCGGTCGTGGTCATCCCTCCGGGCGCGGTGGGCTGACCGGCCGGACGCCGAGCAGGGCCCAGTGGTGGCCGGGGGTCCCGTGCAGCGGACCTCGGACGAAGCTCGTCCGCAGCCCCGACGCGCGGGCCCTCAGCCGGACGGCCTGGAGGGCGGCTCCCGCGCGCAGCACGTCCCGCCTGCTGTCACCGTCGGTCGACACGAGCAGCGCGGTCGACCCCGCGGGCAGGGACGACACCGCGGGCTCGATCGTGCCGTCCACCGGCCGCACCCGCGTTCCCGGCCAGTGGTCGGCCGCCACGAGCGCGGGGACGGCGACGGGTCCGGGAGCTCCTTCCTCCTCCAGGGCCCGGTCGTCCAGCAGGTCCTCCGCGGTCGGCTCCCGCCGCCCCACCGCGGTGAGCACGGCGAGGAGGTCGGGTCGGTCCACGTCAGCGGGCAGGTCGACCTCGACCAGCCACCCCGCCGCGCGGAGCGCCGTGACCACGTTCTGCAGCACGGCTCCGCAGGTCAGCAGGCGGCCGAACCCGAGCCGGTCGTGGCAGGACCGGTGGGGCAGCTCGAAGAGCGCCACCTCGTGGTCACGCGGTTCGAGCACCCACGGACGACCGCCGCCGTACAGCGGCGCGTGCCGCGCGGCGCGGACCAGCAGGTCGATCTCGGCGGGGCTCCACCCCGGCGCGTCGATCCCCGTCGTGCGCACGTCGACCACCTCCACCGACGACCGTGCCCGCCCAGCGCCGCGAACGGCAGTGCGGCGAGTCCTCCCGTCCGCGGCGATGGACCTCGCCCGACCGGGTCGTTCGCCCCTCGCCCCGCTCCTGCCCGCCGCAAGACCATCGAGGGGACGAAGGACGAGGAGGACGACATGAAGACCGCCCAACGGATCATCGTCGGCATCGACGGATCACCCGCGAGCACGGCGGCGCTGCGCTGGGCCGTCCGGCAGGCCCGGAGCACGGGGCGCTCGGTGCTGGCCGTGTCCGTGTGCAGGCTCGACGCCAAGCCGCCGTCGAGCAGGCCGATGCCGATCACCCGGCCGCTGGGCGCCGACCCGTTCCGCGAGCAGCACGCGCGCGACCTCAGGGACGCGGTGGAGGCGATCGGCCCGGAGGCCGACGGGGTCGTGATCGACCAGGTGGTGCCGATCGGCGACCCCGGCAAGGTGTTGGCGGAGCTGTCGGCGGACGCCGACGCGCTGGTGCTGGGCGGCCACGGCTACCGCAAGGCGGGCCTGACGGTGATCGGCTCGGTGGCGGCCCACTGCCTGCGCCACGCGACCTGCCCGGTCACCGTGATCCCGCTGGCGGCGACCGGCGCGGACGGGCTCGCGACACCGGGGTCCGCGCGGGAGTTCCGCTGAAACCCAGGCGCACAACCGTTTGCGGCAGAGCACTTGGACCCTGGTGCCCCGCGCTCGCCACCGGCACCGTCGCCTCCAACGGAGTAACCTGCACCGGGCCGATCGCGCGACGGCGGTCCCGGCTTGCTCTTTCTTGGAGGTGGTGGGGGTGCCCACGAGGATCTTCCTGGTGGACGACCACGAGATCGTCAGGCGCGGTGTCGCCGAACTGCTGAGCGAGGAGGAGGACCTGGAGGTCATCGGCGAGGCGTCGTCGGTGACCGAGGCGCTCACCCGGATCCCGTCCAGCGGCGCGGACGTCGCCGTGCTGGACATCAGGCTCCCCGACGGCAACGGCATCGAGCTGTGCCGCGACCTGAGGTCGCAACTCCCCGACCTGAGGGTGCTGATGCTGACGTCGTTCGCCGACGACGAGGCGCTGTTCGACGCGATCATGGCCGGGGCGTCCGGTTTCGTGCTCAAGCAGATCCTCGGCGGCGACCTGGTCAACGCCGTGCGCACGGTCGGAGGGGGCCAGTCGCTGCTCGACGCGAGGACGACGTCGGCGCTGCTGAACCGGATCCGGCGCGAGCGCGACACCGGCGACCCGCTGCGGACGTTGACCGAGCAGGAGCGCACGGTGCTCGACCTCATCGGCGAGGGGCTGACCAACCGGCAGATCGCCGACCGGATGTTCCTGGCCGAGAAGACCATCAAGAACTACGTGTCGCACCTGCTCGCCAAACTCGGGATGCAACGCCGCACGCAGGCCGCGATCCTCGCGAGCCAGCTGCGGAAACCCGGTCAGGGCTCCGCCGAGGAGTGACCTCAGGCCAGGGGCACCCGCCACGTCACGCGGGTGCCCTCGCCCTTGCCGGACGTGACCGACAGCGAGCCGCCGAACCGCTGCGCCCGGTGCTCCAGGTTGAGCAGTCCGCTGCGCGCGATGTCCTCCGGCACGCCGACGCCGTCGTCCACGACGGAGATGATCAGCTCGTCCCCCGCCTCGATGGTGACCGTGAGCGACTTGGCGCGCGCGTGCCGGACCACGTTGCTCACCGTCTCGCGGACGACGGCCTCCACGTGCTCGGCGAGGTCGTCGGGCACGGAGTTGTCCACCGTCCCCGACATCCGCACCGCCGGTGACAGCTCGGTGCGCTCGGTCAGCTCGGCGATCACGTCCAGCATCCGCCTGCGCAGGCTCACCCGGTCGTCGCCCGCGCTCTGGAGGTCGAAGATCGACGTGCGGATCTCCCGCACGGTCTGGTCGAGCTGCTCCACGGCGGTGGTGACCCGCCCGTGGAGCTCCTTGTCGGTGATGCGGCGCAGGCTGCCCTGGAGGTTCATCCCCGTCACGAACAGCCGCTGGATCACGTGGTCGTGCAGGTCCCGCGCGATCCGGTCGCGGTCCTCCAGCACGTCCAGCAGCCGCAGCGACCGCTGCTTCTCCGCGAGCTGGAGCGCCAGCGCCGCCTGGTCGGCGAACGACGCCAGCACGGGCACCTGGTCGGCCACGAACGGGGGCTCCCCCTTGCGCCGCAAGGCGATCAGGACGCCGGTGACGACCGCTCCCGCGCGCATCGGCACCGCTATGCCGGGCCCGAACTCGACGGTCCCGCCGCCGAAGCCCGTGCCGAGGGTCTCGATGACCTTGGGCACACCGGTGCGCAGCACCTCCTCAATGGGCGAGTCCGGTCTGGACAGGTCCGAGCCGACGATCTCCTCTACCTGCGGCCCCGCTCCCGCGGTCACGAACAGCTTCCCCTCGCCGCCCAGCACGATCAGCGAGGAGTGCGCGGCCGACAGCTCCACCGTGCGCAGGGCGATGAGCTGGAGCGCGTCCTGCCCGGTCGCTCCGCCGAGCAGCTCGGAGTTGATCTCCGCGGTGGCCTCCAGCCACCGCTCGCGCATCCGCGACCGCTCGAACAGGCGGGCGTTCTCGATCGCCACGCCCGCCGCGGCGGCCAGCGCCTGGAGCACCACCTCGTCGTCGGGGTGAACTCGGACGTCCCCTTCTTCTCGGTCATGTACAGGTTGCCGAAGATCTCGTCGCGCAGCCGGATGGGCACGCCGAGGAAGCTGTGCATCGGCGGGTGGTTCGGCGGGAACCCCACCGACGCGTCGTGCTTGCTGAGGTCCAGCAGCCGCAGGGCGCGCGGATCCTTGATGAGCAGGCCCAGCAGCCCCTTGCCCTCGGGCAGGTGCCCCATGTGCGAGCGGGTCTCGGCGTCGATCCCCTCGTACACGAACGCCGACAGGTCGTCCCTGGTGCCGAGCACTCCCAGCGCGCCGTACCTGGCCCCCACGAGGTCCACGGCGGCCTGCACGATCCGCTGGAGGGTGGAGTCCAGCTCCAGCCCCGACCCGACGGCCAGCACGGCGTCGAGCAGGCTCTGCACCCTGTCACGCGACGCGACGATCTCGGTCAGCCGCTCCTGCACCTCGCCGAGCAGTTCGTCCAGCCGCAGCCCCCCCAGGCTGAAGGTCGTCGCGCCACCGCCCGGCTCAGGCTCACGAACCATTCTCGGCATCTCCTCTTCGGCCGGCGAATCCGGCGCGTCCAAGCTTGGCACGAGCCCGTGTCGCGGACCAGATCGACAACGCGGGGCTCCGCGTTACCGCGGTGGACGTCCCTGGCGTCCGAGGACTTTCGACGGTGGGCGGGCTGCCGGGGAACGAACGACAGTGGGTGGGGACGAACGACCGCTTCCGGTGCGATGAGGTGAAGAACGATGAGTGCGGTGGTGGAAGCGTTGGGCTTGGCCGTGGACGACGTCAGCGGTGTGCTCGAAGCGGCCTCGCTGGCCCCTTCGCTGCACAACAGCCAGCCGTGGCGGTTCGCGCTGCACCCCGACAGGATCGAACTGCGCTTCGACCCCGGCAAGCAGCTGAGCGCGACCGACCCGGAAGCCCGCGAACTGCGGCTCTCGTGCGGCGCCGCGCTGCTGAACACGCGGCTGGCCCTGCAGGGCCTCGGCATCAAGCCGCTGGTGACGCTGCTGCCCGGCCGGGGTGCGAGTTCAGCCCTCGCGGTGGTCCGGCGCGGCGGTCGGTTCACGCCGACCGGGGAGTCCCGTTCCCTGCTCTCGGCGGTGGAGCACCGCAGGACCAACCGCCACCCGTTCCTCGACAGCCCGGTGCCCGCCGCCCACCGGCAGGACCTGGTCCGGGCCGCCGAGCTGGAGCGGTCGTGGCTGCACGTCATGGGCACCCGCGAGGAGAAGGCCCGGTTGCGGGAACTCGTGCAGAAGGCGCACCACGAGCAGCTCGCGGACCGCGGTGTCCAGCGGGAACTGCGGGAGTGGACCGGGCACCGCGCCCCCGAGGGGCACGGCGTGCCCACGGGTTCGGCGGGCTTCGCCCCCGCGCCGCAGGACGAGTGGGCGCTGCGCGACTTCTTCCCCGGCACGTCGGTCGCCCGACCGTCCGGCAAGGACTACGAACCCGATCCGTTCGTCGTCGTGCTCTGCTCGTTCTACGAGGGGGCGCTGGCCGAACTCCAAGCGGGACAGGCCATGCAGCGCGTCCTGCTGACGGCGACCGGGCTCGGCCTGTCCGCCTCCTTCCTGTCGCAGGTCGTCGAGGTCCGCTCGGCGCGGGACGGCCTGCGCCGCGAACTGGGCGGCTCCCTGTTCCCGCAGACGGTGCTGCGGATCGGCTTCGGCTCCCCCGTCCCGCCCACGCCGCGCCTGCCGGTGGAGGAACTGCTCCTGTCGCCGTGCGCCGCCGAGTCGGGTTCCTGACGCCTCCTACCGCAGACAGCGGAGGACTTTCGTCCCTGCCCGCCGGGACCCGTGAGCACTGACGGCGCGAGCGCCACCCGACGACCATGGTGGAGCCGGGGGTAGCACCGAAACGGGAGCGCTCATGCACGAGAAATCGCCTCAACCAAGCAGCCGCGTCGAGCGGACAGGACGATCCCCCCTCCCGGTGGCCGTGGGCAACGACGGATCGCTCTGGGGCCAGACGGCACTGCGGTGGGCCGCCGAGCACGCGTGGCGCACGGGCACCGTGCTCGACGTCTGGCTGTGGGGCCGATCATCCGACGTCCCCGACACCATCCCCGCCAACGGCGGGCTGAACCACGTGACCAGCGACCTCCCCATGCTCCGCGTGCGGGTGCACGAGTCCGGGGTCGACCCGGTGCGGGACCTGTCGCTGGCCGGTCGCGGGTCGCGCCTGGTGGTGATCGGCTACCGGGGTCACTCGACGAGCCCCTTCAGCCTCGGGCACAACGTGCTGCCGCTGATCGACCACGCCACCTGCGACACCGTCGTGGTCCGGGGCAGGCCGTCCGCCGTGCACGGCGACCACCGGCGGATCACCGCGATGATCAGCGGCGGCGAGGACGACGACCTGGTGGTCGCGCGGGCCGCGGCGATGGCGCTGAGCCACCGCGCCTCGCTGCGCGTGGTCCACGCGGTCCCGCCGCCGATGACCAGGGAGGCGCTGACCACCGACCACCAGTTCGTGCTCGACCAGGCCGCCCGGATGCTGGAGAAGCTCGACCGGCGGCCGTCGCACGCCGTCGTCCTGCTGCACGGCCACCCGCACGACGCCATCACCCGCTGCGCCGAGAGCGACCTGCTCGTGGTCGGCCCCGGCGACCGGCTGCCGATGACCGGCCGCTGCGGCGCGGTCACCAGGACCGCGCTGCACCAGTCCCCGTGCCCGGTCCTCGTCGTCCGCCGCCCCTCGGTGCCCGAACCGCGGAGGGGCGCGTCCCAGCACCTCGGCACGGAGGTCCGCGCACCCGGCTCGCGCCGACCGGCCGAGTCGCGGCGCTGATCCGCCGCCGTCCTTTGTCGACGGTGGGACTTTCGTTCCCGACGGGAGGACCTTCGACTCTCGGCCCGGTCACGCGCGCGAACGAGGCTGGGCGCCGGAACGCACCACGATCGCAGAGCAGGGGAGGTGTCCGGACATGCCGCAGGACTCGCCGGACCGCAGGACCATCGAGGCCGCGGTCGCCCTCGCGACCCGCGCCCCGTCGATCCACAACGCGCAGCCGTGGCGGTGGGCGATCGGCGACAGCTCGGTTCACCTCTTCGCCGACCGCGAGCGGAGCCTGCCCGCCATCGACCCCGACGACCGCGACCTGCTGATGGGCTGCGGGGCCGCCCTGCACCACCTGCGGGTCGCGCTGGCCGCGCTCGGCTGGGCCACCACCGCGCACCGCCTGCCCAACCCGGCCGAACCCGACCACCTCGCCGCGGTGACGTTCCGGCCGCGGCAGGCGACGGCCGACGACATCGCGCTGGCCGCCGCCATCCCGCACCGCCGCACCGACCGCAGGCGCTTCAGCTCCTGGCCCGTGCCGACCGACCTGGTGGACGAACTGGCCGAGCGGGCCTCGCACGAGGGGGTGGTCGCCATCGCCGCGACCGATCCGCGCGACCGGTTCCGGCTGACGTCGTCGCTCACCGAGGCGGCGTGGCGGCAGGGCATGGACGCGGCCTACGCCGTGGAGCTCGCGGCGTGGTCCGGTCGCGGCGGCGGAGCCGTCGACGGGGTGCCCGCCGCGAACACCCCGTCGACCCCGGTACGGCACGGCGACGTGGTCATGAGGACCTTCCCCGGCGGGGCGCTCGGCGCGGGGACGACGGAGGACGGCGACGACGGGGAGGAGGACGCGGGCGAGCTGCTGGTGCTCGCCACGACCTCGGACGACCGGATCTCCCGGCTCCGCGCCGGGGAGGCGCTGAGCGCCGTCCTGCTGGCCGCCACCGACTTCCGCCTCGCCACCTGCCCGCTGAGCCAGCCCGTCGAGGTGGCGGACGTCCGCCGGGCGCTGCGCGACGACGTGCTCGACGGCGTCGCGCACCCCCAGATCCTGATCCGGGTCGGCTGGGCCCCGGTGGGCGGCGAACCGCTGCCCGCCACGCCCCGCCGCCCTCTCTCCGAGGTGCTCGGCGGCTACCCCTCGCCGCACGCGGCACACCTCGGGGGCGCCCGGTGAACGGCACTGACGAGCCCGTCGTCGTCCTGGCGGAGCCGCGGCGGGAGGTGGTCCGGTGGGCCGCCGAGTACGCCGGCCTGCTGGGCTCGCCGCTGCGGGTCCTGCACACGGCCCCGGTGGTCTCAGGACTCCTGGACGAGCTGCGCGGACAGCACCCCGGTCCGGCTGTCGACCACCGGCACGTGGCGGACGCGCTCGACGACGCCCTGGTCGCCGAGTCCGAGCACGCCCACGCGATCGTCCTCGCCGACTCCGGCGAGGAGGTGGTCGACGAGCGATCGGTGGCCACCGCGCTGAGCACGCGCTCCCGGTGCCCCGTGGTGAGCGTCCCGCCGGGCGCGACCTGGCGCGATCGGGTCGGCCCCGTCGTCGTCGGCGCGCACCACCCGGAGCGGACGCCGCGGAAGCTGGAGTTCGCGCTCGCCGAGGCCGCCCGCTTGGGCACGGGGGTGCGGGTGGTCCGGTGCGGGCGGTCGCGCCGACCGGCCGACGACCTCGATGCCCTGCTCGGCGCGCTCGGCGAGCGCTACCCCGACGTGCCGGTGCACGCCGAGGTGCTGGACACCTCGCCGTCGAACGCGTTGGCGTGGCACGCGCACTTCGGCTCGATGGTGGTCGTGGGCTCGCGGCGCGGCGGCGCCCTCCGCGGCGCGCTGGTCCGCTCGCTCGGCCGCGAGGTGCTGCGCCGCGGTCCGAGCCCGGTCGTGGTGATCGGCGAGCGGTGCCGCGCGTCCATCGCCCTTCCCGAGCTCCGCGACGCGAGGAGCTGACGTCCCGCTAGGACCCCGACTCCGGTGGGTAGGGCTCCCGTAGGTCGGCGGGCGCGGTGTCGTCGACGTCGAAGCCGAGTTCGCAGCGCACGTCCAGGACGCCGGGCAGGAGGCGGACCAGTTCGGCGGCCAGCTCGACCTGGCTCCGCCGCTCCAGCCACCCCCGCAGCCGCACGCTCCCCGAGACGACCCGGACGTCCACCCGGTCCGGGTCGAGGCGCAGCTCCCCGCGCAGCACCCGGTCGCGGACGTCGCCGAGGAGGTCGCCGTCCGCGCGCAGGTAGGACCGCAGTAGGTCGCGTCGGGCCAGCACCCCGACCAGCGCGCCGCGGTGGTCCACGACGAACAGCCTCCGCACGCCGGACTGGCCCAGGAGCCCGATCGCCTCGCCGAGCGGGGCGTCGGGGTCGACGACGACCGCCGGACCGGTCATGACGTGCGCCGCCGTGCTGCCGGTCGCCTTGCGCCACCGGGCCAGGTCCGCGGGAGCGGGCGGCGGTGGGACGCGGCCGCCGAGGTACTCCCGGTTGGCCACCAGGTCCGCTTCCGACACGACGCCCACGACCCGGCCGCCGTCCAGCACCGGGACCGCGCTGATCCCGTGCCCGGTCAGCAGCGCCACCACCTCCTTGAAGGGCGTGTCCGGCTCCACGGCGACGACGACCCGCGTCATCACCGACGCCACGGTGGGTTCGCGCATCCCGTCCCCCTCCGATCGCACCACCGTCCACAACGGACGACTCCGGGCGCGGGCGGTCCGCCCGGCACCCTCGGACCACACCCTGCCCGCACCCCGTCGCGCCCGGCAGCGCGGTCGGTCCCGACCGCACCGGGACCTTCGTCCCCCGACCCGTTCCCGAACCCCAAAGGCCTTGCCGGACAACGACGTTCGACTCTGCTGGCGGGCTCGCGGAGGGACCAGTCTGAGAACAGCGGATGACGCCAGCGGACGCCATCGGCACGGCCGCCGAACGAGCGGTCGACGACAAGGAGGAGTCATGTCCACCAAGCACATCCCCGTCCAGGCCCGCGGCACGTCGGCGGGTGGGCGGGTGGCGGTCCCCGCCGACAAGGCCGCCGCCACCGACAAGGCCGCCCGGCCGCTGGCGGTCCTGCGCGTCATCACCGGTCTCGTCTTCCTGTGGGCGTTCGTCGACAAGGCCTTCGGCCTCGGCTACAGCACCGCCTCGGAACGCGCCTGGTTCAGCGGCGGCTCACCCACCAAGGGCTTCCTCGGCCACGTCCAGGTCGGACCGTTCCAATCGACCTTCCAGGGCTGGGCCGGAGCGGCGTGGGCCGACTGGCTGTTCATGATCGGCCTGCTCGCCATCGGGCTCGCCCTGGTGCTGGGCATCGGCCTGCGGATCGCCGCCGTCTCCACCGCCCTGATGATGCTGCTGATGTGGGCCGCCGAGTGGCCGCTCGCGCAGCACACCTCGGCCGGAGCGGCCAGCGGCTCCACGAACCCGCTGATCGACTACCACGTCGTCTACGCCGTCGTCGCGATCGTCGTCGCCTGCGCGGCCGCCGGGGACACGTGGGGTCTCGGCAAGCGGTGGGCCGCGCTGCCGATCGTCCGCGACAACCAGTGGCTGCGCTGACCCGCTCCGATCCCGACCGGTGATCCCCGCGGGTCGCCGGTCGGGGTCGTGACGACCGATGGAGGTGTTCGACGGTGATGTTCTGGTACGGCAACGGGATGAACGGTTGGGGCTACTCGATCATGACGATTGGGACGGTCCTGTTCTGGGCCGTCGCGATCCTGGGCGGCGTGGCGCTCGTCCGCCACCTGACCCGGCCCGCTCCCCCGGCGCACGGCGCCACCGCGGAGCAGGTGCTCGCCGAGCGGTTCGCCCGCGGCGAGATCGACGAGGACGAGTTCGACCGGCGCCGGAAGGCGCTGCGGGCCTCCGCGTGACCGCGGGGGCCGACCGGCGAACCACTGGAGGGGACGTGGACCGGCTCACCCCGCTGGACGCGGCGTTCCTGGAGATCGAGGACGCCGACCCCCACGCCTCGCTGGCGATCGCGTCGGTGGCGGTCCTGGAGGGGCCGCCACCTGACCGCACCGACTTCGCCCGTGCGGCGGGCGCGCGGTTCGCCGCGACCCGCCGCTCCCGGCAGGTCGTGCGCCGGGTCCCGTTCGACCTGGGTCTGCCGCTCTGGGTGGACGACCCGGACTTCGACCTCGACTACCACCTGCGCCGCACCGCGCTGCCCGCCCCCGGCGACGACCGGGCGCTGACGGACCTGGTCGCCCGGATCATGGCGCAACGGCTGGACCGGGACCGGCCGCTGTGGGAGTGCTGGGTGGTCGAAGGGCTCGCGGACGGCCGGTGGGCCATGCTCACGAAGGTGCACCACTGCCTCGTCGACGGGGTGGCGGGGACCCGGCTCTACAGCGCCGTGTTCGACGACGCCGCGCCGCCGGTCGACGACGACCTCGTGCCGGGGTCGGCGCCCGGTCCGGTGCGCCTCGTCGCGGAGGCGCTGGGCGAGCTGGCCCTGAACCCGGTGGAGCAGCTCCGGGTGCTCACCCGCGTGCCGGGCCTGCTCGCCGGACGCGTCACCAGGACCGTCAAGGGGTTCGCCGCGCTGGCGGGCTCGGTGGTGCCCGCGCGGGCGTCGTCGCTGTCCGGGCCGATCGGTGTGCCGCGGCGGTACCGGGTCGCCCGCGTCCCGCTGGCGGACGTGGTCGCGGTGGCCAAGCGGTTCGACGTCACCGTCAACGACGTCGTGCTCACCGCCGTCAGCTCGGCGCTGCGGGCCGTCCTGCTGCACCGCGGCGAGACCCCGGAGGCCGACAGCGTGCGGACCCTGGTCCCGGTGTCGGTCCGCTCGGAGGGCCACCGGGACGTGCTCGACAACCGGGTTTCGGTGATGCTGCCCTTCCTGCCGGTGGACCTGGCCGACCCGGTCGACGTGCTGCGCGAGGTGCACACGAGGCTCGCCGAGCTCAAGGCGGACGGGGAGAGCGAGGCCGGGGCGGCGATGACGTCGCTGGCCGCGCACGAGCCGCATGCCCCGCTGTCGTGGGGCATCCGGCTCGTGGGCAGGCTGCCGCAGCGGACCGTCGTCACGGTGACCACGAACGTGCCCGGTCCCCCGGTCCCCGTGCACGTGCTGGGGCGGCGGATCGTCGAGATCCTCCCGTACGTGCCCATCGCCCTGCGGCTGCGGACCGGGGTGGCGGTGCTGAGCTACGCGGGCGTGCTCGCGATCGGCGTCACGGCCGACTACGACAGCACCCCCGACATCGACCTGCTGGTGGACACCGTGGGGAGCACGATCGCCGCGCTGACCGCCGCGGGCTGATCACGGGACCAGCACTGCCGCGCCGTCGACCCGGTCCGCCGCCAGGTCGGCCAGCGCCGCGTCCGCCCGGCCCAGCGGGTACGGCTGGGTGGACACCCGCAGCCGGTGCCCCGCGGCGAAGTCCAGGAACGCCCGCGCGTCGGCGCGGGTGTTCGACGTGACGCTGCGGACCTGCCGCTCCTGGAACAGGTGCCGCTGGTAGTCCAGCTCCGGGACGTCGCTGAGGTGGATGCCCGCGATGGCGAGCGTGCCGCCGCGGTCCAGCGCTTCGAGCGCGGGCGGGACGAGAGCGCCGACCGGGGCGAACAGGATCGCCGAGTCCAGCGGTTCCGGCGGTGGCTCCGCGGCGCCGGTGGCGGACGCGGCCCCCAGTTCCAGCGCCAGCTCCCTGGCCCGCGCGCTCCGGGTCATCACGTGCACGACCGCGCCTCGGGCCAGCGCGACCTGGGCGGCCAGGTGGGCGCTGCCGCCGAACCCGTAGAGGCCGAGCCGCCCGCCCTCGGGCACCTCGGCCCGTTCCAGCGCGCGGTAGCCGATGATCCCCGCGCACAGCAGCGGCGCCAGTTCCGCGTCGGAGTAGCCGTCCGGCAGGTGGTGGGCGTGGTCGGCGGGCACCACGGTGTACTCGGCGTACCCGCCGTGCTCGTCCCAGCCCGTGTAGCGCGAGCGCGGGCAGAGGTTCTCCGCGCCGCGCAGGCAGTAGCGGCACGTGCCGCAGGTCCCGCGCAGCCACGCCACGCCCGCGCGGTCGCCGACGGCGAACCGGTCGGACCGGGTCTCCACGACCTCGCCGACGACCTCGTGCCCCGGCGTCACCCCCGGCCGGTGCACCGGCAGGTCGCCCTCGGTCACGTGCAGGTCGGTCCGGCACACGCCGCACACCAGCACCTTCAGCAGGAGTTCGCCGGGCGCCGGTTCGGGGATCGGGTCGCGGCGGGCGACCAGGGGCCCGCCCGCCATCGGGCCGGGCCGGTCGACGTGCCACGCGAGCATGGTGTCCACCCCTTCACCTTCCCACCGGATCCACGGTCGCGCTGTGGTCCGGCACGAACGTCTGGAGGCGCCGGGCCGTGCGCAGGTAGCCGCTCGGCGCCGGCCTGCCGGGCAGGTGCGGCTTGGGGGGCAGGACGTCCCGGTAGTCCACGCTCGACAGCACGTGCGCGATCACGTTGAGGCGGGCGCGGCGCTTGTCGTCGCCGTCCACCACGTACCACGGCGACTCCGCGATGTCGGTGTGCACCATCATGTCGTCCTTGGCGCGCGAGTAGTCCTCCCACCGCGCCAGCGACTCCAGGTCGACCGGGGAGAGCTTCCAGCGGCGCAGCGGGTCGTCGAGCCTGCGGCGGAACCGCCATTCCTGCTCGGCGTCGCCGACCGAGAACCAGTACTTGCGCAGCAGGATCCCGTCCTCCACGAGCAGGCGCTCGAAGATCGGGCACTGGTGCAGGAAACGGCGGTGCTCCTCGGGTGTGCAGAACCCCATCACCCGCTCGACCCCGGCGCGGTTGTACCAGCTCCGGTCCAGCAGCACGATCTCGCCCGCCGCGGGCAGGTGCTCGACGTAGCGCTGGAAGTACCACCGGGTGCGGTCCCGCTCGCCCGGCTTGGGCAGCGCGACGATCCGGGCGACGCGCGGGTTGAGGTGCTCGGTGATCCGCTTGATCGCGCTGCCCTTGCCCGCCGCGTCCCGGCCCTCGAAGACGACCACCAGCCGCGCTCCTTCGGCGCGGACCCACTCCTGGAGCTTCACCAGCTCGGCCTGCAACCGGTACAGCTCGCGCTCGTAGGGCGCCCGGCGCATCCGCTTCGGCGCGGTCACCCCGGCTCCCCGGTCCGCACCAGCAGGCGCAGCAGGTCGCCGCGGGTCACCACGCCCACGAGGCGGTCGTCGCCGAGGACGAACAGCCTGCGCACCCCCGACTCCGCCAACCGGCGCGCGGCCAGGCCGACCGGGTCGTGCCGGTCGACGGTGACCACCGGGCGGCTCATCACCTGCCAGGCGACGAGTCCGCCCGCCTTGCGCAGCCTGCGTTCGGCCGCGCGGTTCGCGGGCGGGACCGCGGACGGCCCGCCGAACTCGATCCGCGTGACCAGGTCCGCCGCCGACACGACCCCCGCGACCAGTCCGAGGTCGTCGACGACCGGCACCGCGCCGAAGCGGCGCTCCGCCAGGGTCGCGGCGATCTCCTCGACCGGGGTGGTCGTGCCGACGGTGACGACCTCACCGGTCATCACCGACTCGACCATCGCTTCCGCCATGGCGGTCCTCCGTTCCACGCCACTAGCGGCGTCGTCGTGTCCACTCCGGTTCGACCACGGCCCAGTCGCGCTCCCACAGCGCGAGGTGGCGCCGCCTGATCGCCTGCACCACCAGCAGGTGCGTCACGCACAGGACGAGCACGAGGCCCAGCCAGGTGAGCGCCGCCGTGCCGACTGCGGTGATCACGGCACCCTCGGAGGTGAGCGGCGGGGTGGTCAGCGCCCCGTGCTCGTCGATCCACACGGGGACCTCGGAGCCCGCCTTCAGGTCGTGGAACGCGGCCACCACGCCCCGGTGGGGCGTTCCGTCGGGCGCCCGCCACACGGCCTGGACGTCCGCCGTGATGCCCGCGGTGGCGACACCGGGCGGGGAGTCCTCCAGGAGCGTGGCCGTGGTCTGGTGGCGGGCGCCGAGCTGCTGGACCGAGGTCACCGACTCCCGCGCGTGCACCTCCGACCCCACCGCGGCGGCGATCGGCACACCCAGGAGCGCGACCACCAGCGCCACGAGGGCCACCGCGCTCTCGACGCGGTCGCCGCCGCGGGTCAACGGGTTCCGGCCGTGGAACACGCTCCGCACCAGGCGTGCGGCGGGTGACGCGGACTGGCTGCTCATGATCGTCCTCCCTCGCTCCGTCCGTACCCAGGGTTCTCCGCGCGACGACTCGGCCCCAGGGTCGTCGGTCGGTTCCGCCGCCCGGTGCGAGCCCGCCGCGACAAGGCCTTTCGTCCCTCCGCGCGACGCCGTCGTTCTCTGGAGGGCGGCCACCCGCGGGACGGAGCATCGACTCACCGGACTTCACGAGGAGGGCACCAATGCCTGTACGAGTCGGCATCAACGGGTTCGGCCGCATCGGCCGGGACGTCCTGCGCAGCGCCGTCGAGCGCGACGACACCGCCATCGAGGTGGTGGCCGTCAACGACCTCACGACACCGGCCATCCTCGGCCACCTGCTCGCGTTCGACTCGACCTACGGCCCCTGGTCGCACCCCGTGTCGGTGGAGGGGACCACGCTGCACGCGGGCGGGCACGAGATCGCGGTGACCGCCGAGGCCGATCCGTCCGCACTGGACTGGGCCGCGCACGGCGTCGACGTGGTGATCGAGGCGACCGGCCGGTTCCGCACCCGCGAGGCGGCGGCCGCGCACCTCTCCCGCGGGGCCCGCAAGGTGCTGATCACCGCGCCGGGCAAGGACGTCGACGCCACCATCGTCATGGGCGTCAACGACGACGACTACGTGCCGGACCGTCACCACGTGGTGTCCAACGCGTCCTGCACCACGAACTGCGTCGCCCCGATGGCCTGGATCCTGAACGAGTGCTTCGGCGTCGTGGCGGGCCAGATGACCACGATCCACAGCTACACCAACGACCAGGCGCTGCTCGACGGCCCGCACAAGGACCTGCGGCGCGCGCGGTCGGCCGCGGTCAACATGATCCCCACGTCGACCGGCGCGGCGCGCGCGGTGGGCATGGTCGTCCCGGCCCTGGCCGGGAAGCTCGACGGGCTCGCGGTGCGCGTCCCCCTGGAGGACGGGTCCCTCACCGACCTCACCGTGATGCTCGAGTCGCCCGCGACGGCGGCGCAGGTGAACCGCGCGTTCCAGGACGCCGCCGAGGGCAAGTTCAAGGGCTACCTGCGCTACACCACCGATCCCCTCGTCTCCCGCGACATCATCGGCGACCCGTCGTCCTGCGTCTTCGACTCGAGCCTCACCAAGGCGAACGGGCGACTGGTGAAGGTCTTCGGCTGGTACGACAACGAGTGGGGCTACGCGAACCGCACCATCGACCTGGCCGACCTCGTCGCCCGCACGCTGCCCTAGCGCCCGGCTGGTCGAGCAGGGCGCGCGTGCCGGCCGCTGCCGGATTCCGCTGACGGGCCGCGCGGTGATCGACAACGATGCTCCGGACCGCGGCGAGACGGCGGTCCAGAGCGTCGGGCCGGTGAGCCGCGCGGCTGGTCGTGGCCGCTCCTACTCCCCTGACCGTCGTCCAAGCGCTGCCGGACCGCTCGCAGGCCACCGGAAGGCGACCGCTCCACCTGAGCCGCCTCCGGGACGGCCCGCGGCGGCACGCCGAGGTCCGCGCCGACCCCCGATCGGCGCGGACCTCGGCGTGCTTTCACGCGGGAGCGGCCCCGCGCCAGGTCCGGCCGCGTTCCCGCCACTTGTCCAGCTCCACCACCACGTTGGCGACCGCCCCGGCCGCGAGGGCGAAGCCCCAGTCCTCCCAGCCGATCGGGCTCGTGTGGAACAGGGTGTTCATCGCGGGCAGGTCGGTGAGCAGCGCCTGGAGCCCCGCGGTCGGCGCGATCCCGCCCAGCAGCCACGGGCCGCGCCGGAGCGGGACGCCGGGGTGCCGCTTCTCCAGCGCGCGGCAGTTGAGCAGGTAGGCGATCCGCACCGCCACGAACACGTCCACCGCGACCGTGCGGGCCTCCTCCAGCGGCGAGCCACCAGCGGAACGCGCCGAACGAGGCGCCGAGCAGGACCGCCAACACGAGCAGGACCCTCCGCACCAGCTCGCCGGTCGGCAACGGCAGCGACGGCGGCAGCGGCGGTCTGCGCATCACGTCCGGTTCGCGCGGCTCGAACGCCAGGGGCAGCCCGAGCGCCCCTCCTCGACCGCCGCGCCGATGGACGCGAAGTCGTCGTCGGTCAACACCACGTCCGCGGCCTGCTTGGCGACCTCCGGGCCGCCGCGGCCCATCGCGACGCCGATGTCCGCGCGCCTGGAACTCCGTCACCAGCCGGAGCTTCTCCTCCGGCGAGACCCGCGCGTGGACGGCGTCCTGGTCGATGGCGAAGTGGCGGGCGGTGACAGGGTGGTCTCCGGTGATCATGCGGACCTCGATGCCCGCGGCGTGTCGTGCATCGCTTGCGGGCCGAGCGGTTCCACCCGGCCGCGGAGGTTCGCCCTCCGTCAGCGCCGCGCCGACGGGGAGCCGGGCCGGGGCGAAGGCCAGCACGCGGAGCCCGTCCGCGGCGAGGTCCTCGGCGCGGGTGTCCACCTCGACGCCGCACAGGTCGGCGATCCGTTCGACCGCGCCCTTGAGGTACACCACCCCGCCCGCGTGGGCCGTGACCACGTACTGGCGTTCGGACGTGAACGGCAGGGTGCCGAGCCGGGGCGGCACGTCGCGAGCCGTGAGCCCGGCCTTGCGCGCGGACACGACCAGCGCCGCCCCCGTCGGGTCCCCGACCGCCGTCCAGTTCCCGCTGTGACCGGGGTACCGGAGCGGGCCATGTCGACGCGGTCGGCCGGCGCGATGTCGTGCGGCAGCGGGAGCGGGTCCTTCACCACCGCTCGGACTCGCCGGTCAGCGCCGACTCGTCGACGGCGAGGTCGACGGCGCGCACCAGCCTGAGGTCGGCGGGCACCTGGTCGCCCGGATCCAGCACGACGAGGTCGCCGGGCACCAGTTCGTCGGACCGGGTCCTCGCGGCCCGACCGTCGCCTCGGTGCGGACCAGCGCGACCAGCGCGTCGAGCGCCCGCTCCGCCCGGAACTCCTGCGCGAAGCCGACGACGGCGTTGACCAGCACGACGCCGAACACGACGGAGGCCAGCCCCGTGTCCGCGTCGGTCTCGGCCGGCAGCACGACCTCGTGCACCGGCATCCCGTGGCGGCGAGCGTCAGCGGCACCGGCTCACCGCCCGGTGCGCAGCCCGCGCAGGAACGGGTCCACCCGCTCCACGGGGGCCACGCGCACCCGCGCGTCGACGACCTGGCACCCCTCGGCGGCGGCGATCACCGGGTTGAGGTCGAGCTCGGCGACCTCCGGCACGAGTTCGGCCAGTTTCGCCACCCGCAGCAGCACGTCGCGCACCGGGGCCTTCGCCACGGCCCCGAACACGCCCTCCGCGGCGCGGAAGCCGCGCAGCAGGTCGTCCGCGTCCGCGGCGGACAGCGGGGCGAGCGCGGCGGCCCGGTCGTCGACGAGGTCGGTGTCGACGCCGCCGAGCCCGGTCACCACCAGCGGTCCGAACTCCTGGTCGTTGACGACGCCGACGAGCAGCTCCCGGCCGGGAGCGGCCATCGGCTGGACGAAGGCGCCGCGCAGCCGGTCGCCGAACAGCGACCGGAACCGGTCGAACGCGGCGGCCGCGGCCTCGGGGCTGTCCAAGTCGAGCACGACACCGCCGCTCTTGCTCTTGTGCAGCAGGTCCACGGCGATGGCCTTGAGCACGACGGGACAGCCGAACCCGCGCTGCGCCGCGGCCGTCGCCCCGGCGGTGGTGACCACCATCCCGCCGAGCACCGGGAGGCCGAACGCGGCCAGCAGCTCGACGACCCGGTCCGGGGCCAGCCAGCCGCCGTCCGGTTCGGCCGCCAGGTGGTCGGCCACGAGGGTGCGGGCCTTGAGGAGGTCGATCCCGTCGACCTGGTCGAGGTGCGCGGGCCGGGCCAGCCACTCCGCGCGCTCGACGAGCTTCGCGAGGACGGCGGCGGCCTGCGCCGGGTCGCCGTAGCCGGGCACCGGCCCGGCCTGGACGGCCCGGTCCTGCCCCGCGTCGACCGCGAGGACGGGCTTGTCGCCCGCCACCGGGTGGACGCCCCCCGCCGGGTCGCCCAGCGCGGTCGGGACGGTCACGGCGATGACGGCGTGCACCGCGGGATCGGCCGCCACGACGTCGAGGCACCGGCCGAAGGTCCGCTCGTCCACGACGGCGGTGGTGTCGACCGGGTTGTGGGCGCTCGCGGTGTCCGGCAGCAGCGACCGCAACGCCTCGACGGTCGGGGGCGACAGCTCGACCACGTCGAGGCCCGCACGCACGCACGCGTCGGCCGCCAGGACGCCGAGACCGCCCGCGTTGCCGAGCACGGCGACCCCGCGCCCCGCGGGCAGCGGTCCACCGCGCAGGGCGGCCAGGACGTCGACCAGCTCGGCCACTCCGTCAACGGCGGTGATCCCGGCCTGGCGGAACAGGGCGTCGCGAGTGGTGGCGGGGGTGGCCGTCGCCGCCGTGTGCGACGCGGCGGCCCGCTGCCCGGCCTCGGTGCCCGCCGACCTGATGGCCAGCACCGGCTTGCGCCGCGCGACACGGCGGGCCAGTCGGGCGAACTTGCGCGGGTTGCCGAACGACTCCAGGTACAGCACCACGGCACGGGTGTGCTCGTCGCGCTCCCACCACAGCAGCATGTCGTTGCCGCTGACGTCGTACTTGTCGCCCGTGGACACGAGGTTCGACGTGCCGAGGCCGATGCCGCGCAGCCGTTCCACCACGGCGATGGCGATCCCGCCGGACTGGGTGACCACGCCGATGTCGCCCGCCGTCGTCCGGTCGCGGGCGAACGTGGCGTCCATGCTCACACCGGGCTCCCCGGTGGACACGCCGAGGCAGTTGGGGCCCACGACGCGCATCCCGTGGTCGCGGACCGCGGCCAGCAGCCCCCTCGCCAGGTCCGGGTGGTCGGTGATGCCCGCGGTGATGACGACCAGCGCCTTCACCCCCCGTCGCCCGCACTGCTCGGCGACGGCGGGGACCTTCGCGGCGGGCACGCACAGCACGGCCAGCTCCGGTGCCTCGGGCAGCTCGTCGACCGCGGCGTAGCAGGCGACCCCGGCGATCGAGGTGGCGTGCGGGTTGACCGCGTACAGGTCGCCGGGGAAGTCGCCGGACACCAGGTTGCGCAGCACGGCGTTCCCGACCCCGGTCTCCTTGCGGCTCGCGCCGACCACGACGATCGACGTCGGCCTGAGCACCGCGCGCAGGCTCTGGACGTCGGCGGTCCGCTCGCGGTCGGCGACCGCCTCGAGGTAGGTCTCGACCGGCTCCAGGCCGAGGTCGACGTGCACGACGTCGCCGTCCGCCGCGACCGTCCACACCAGACCCATGTCGGTGAAGACGCGCAGCATCCGGGAGTTGACGGTCATCACGTCCGCGGTGAAGCGCCGCACGCCCCGGCGGACGGCGAGGGACGAGAGCCGTTCGAGCAGCAGCGTGCCGACGCCGTGGGCCTGCTCGGCGTGCGAGACGACCAGCGCCACCTCGGCGTCGGTCGGCGCGTCGAGCACGATGTAGCTCGCCGCGCCGAGCAGCCCGCCCTCGCGGAAGGCCCCGACGGTGAGGTGCCGGGTGTCGTCCGGGGTCGCCATCCGGTCGACGAACTCCTCGAGCTGCCTCGGCGAGGTGCTGAAGAACCTGAGGTAGCGGTCCTCGAGGGGAAGGGACTCGTGCAGCTCCAGCAGCGCGGCGACGTCGGCCGACCCGAGTTCGCGGATCGAGACGACGGTGCCGTCGGTGAGCAGGGCGCGGTCCGGTTCGAGGTGCACGGCCATGACGGGCCTTCCTGCGGGTCTCGGGTGGTGGTCAGAGCAGCGGGCCGGGCGTCAGCGGCGCCGTGGCGCGAAGCGAGGGCTCGGGCGCCCGCTCCGCGGGGTCGTTGATCACGACCACCGGGCAGGACGCGTGGTGCACGCAGTAGAGGCTCACGGAGCCGAGCAGGGTCGACAGGACCGCGCCCATCCCGCGTCGGCCCACCACGAGCATCGAGGCGTGCTTCGACGCCTCGACGAGAGCCAGCTTCGCCTCCTCCTTCACGGGCGAGGTGCGGATCTCGACCGTGGTGCTCACCGCGGCCACGGCGGCGTCGAGCACCTCCTGCTGCGCGGCCCGCATCTCCTCGGGCAGCATCCCGATCATCACGTCGACGGGCACCGCGCCGACCGCGAACCCGAAGTCCCGGTGGGTGCCGGTGACCGCCTCGACGGCGCACCCGCGGCGCTCGGCCTCCTCCGCCGCCCACGCCAGCGCCGCCCGGCTCGCCGGGGATCCGTCCACACCGACCACTATCGGCCGGGAGTCGATGTCGTCCATGGTCCGCTCCTCCTCCTGTCGTCACCCAGAGCTTCACCGACGGGAGCGGCGCGGGTCAGTGGCGGCGGTCCCGGCCGCCGGGGACCTTCTCCCCTGCCCGGCCGGGCAGCGGGCGGGCAGCCTGGGAGCACACCAGGGAGGTTCGGCATGACGGCATCCGTGATCGTGGTCGGCGTGGACGGGTCCCCCGGCAGCCGGACGGCGCTGCGCTGGGCGCTCGGCGAGGCCGCCCGCACCGGCGCGCTGGTCGAGGCCACGACGGCGTGGGAGCGCGAACCCCCGCCCGCGCCGCGCAAGTACCCCGCGAGCGACCTGCACCGGGTCGTCGAGGAGGTCCGCGCCGACGTTCCGGGCGCGCCGGACGTGGCGGAGGTGACGGTCGTCGGCAACGCCTCGTCCGTGCTGGTAGGCGCGTCGAGGCAGGCGGACCTGCTCGTCGTCGGCACGCGGGGCGGCGGACCGCTCGTCGACCTGCTGATGGGCAGCGTCGCGTCCGACTGCGTGCGGCACTCCGCGTGCCCGGTCGTGGTCATCCCGCCCGGCGTGGACCTCCAGCGTGGTGACGCCCCGTCCGGACGCGCCACCGCGTCCGGACGGGGCGACTAGGACGTCGGCCGGACGACCGCCAGTGGGCACGGGGCGTGGTAGACCAGTGCCTGGCTGGTGGAGCCGAGCAGCATCCCGGTGAAACCGCCGTGGCCGCGGCTGCCGACGACCAGGAGTCGCGCGCCCTCGGCCAGCCCGAGCAGCGCGCGCACCGGCCTGTCCCGCACGACGACGCGGTCGACGTGGACGTCCGGGTACTTCTCCTGCCACCCGGCCAGCCGCTGGGCGAGCAGCCGTCGCTCGGACTCCTCCACCTGCTCCCAGTCGATCGCCGGCCGCGCCTCGTCGTACGGGCTGTCCACGACGAAGTCCGTCCACGTCATCACGGCGGTCAGCGGGGCGCCGCGGGTCGACGCCGCGTCGAAGGCGAACGCGATGGCGGCCTCGCTCGCGGGCGAGCCGTCCACGCCGACGACGACGGGCCCGTCCGTGGAGGACGTGCCGCGAACGACCACGACCGGGCACACCCCGTGGGCGGACAGCCCGACCGCGGCGGAGCCGACGAGCAGGCCGGTGAAGCCGCCGAGCCCCTGCGAGCCCAGCGCGACCAGCCTGGCGCGGCGGGACTCCTCGACCAGCACCGGCACCACCGCGCCGGACACCACGGCCGACGCGACCTCGACGGAGGGCGCGACGGCCCGTGCTGCGTCCTCGGCCGCCTTGAGCCAGACCTCCGCCTGGTTCTCCAGGGCCTGGCGCACCTCGGCCTCGGCGACCAGGATCTCGGGATATCCCCCCACGGGGACGAGGAGGGCGTGCACCAGGCGCAGCGGCAAGCGGTGCCGTTCGGCCTCCCGCGCCGCCCACGCGACGGCGTCGAGCGCGGAGCTCGACCCGTCGACGCCGACGACGACCGGTGCGGGTGAGGTGGTCATGCCAGGTCCTCTCCGGTGCCGACGGTCGTGGTCACGACACCCGGCACCCCTTCGGCCAGCGCGGTGACGACCCGCGCCGATTCGGCGTCGGCGAACTCGACGCCGACGGTCACCTCGCCGTCGTGGACGGCCACGGTCCACCCGCGGTCGCCGCCGTAGGCCTCCAGCCTGCGCCGCACGTCGGCGGCGATGGCCGCGTCGGTCCTGGCCAGCGCGCGGACCAGGTCGCGCCGCGTGACGACGCCGACGACCCGCGCGTCCTCGATGATCGGGAGGCAGCGCACGTGGTCGTCGACCATCACCCGCGCGAGCAGCGCGACCGCCGTCCCGAGCCCCATGCCGAAGGCGGGTGTGGTCATCACGCTCCCGACGGGTGAGCCGGGCGGCTCGGGGTGGGAGTCGTACCGGCCGCGCAGCAGGTCGGCCTCGGTGACGATGCCGACCAGCCGCCCGCTCGTGTCGACGACCGGCAGCGCGGTGAACCCGTGGGACACGAGCAGCGCCGCCGCTTCGCGGATCGGCACGTCGGGGGTCACGGTCATCACCGGCCGGGTCATGACGTCCTTGGCGCGCATGGACTTCCCCTCCTGGTCCTCGGCGGCCCCGTCAGGCCCGCGTCTTCTCGGCGACGGCTTCCACGTCCAGCCGCGGCGGGAGCACCACCACGGGCACGTGGGACCGCCGCACGCACGCGGAGCTGACCGAGCCGAGCACGGCCTTGCGCAACCGCTCCCCGCTGTGGCTCGCGACCACCAGCAGGGACGCGTCCCGCGCGGCGTGGACCAGTTCCCCCGCCGCGTCGCCCTCCGCGGTGACCAGCTCGACCGGCGGCGCCTCCCGGCCCGCCACGGCGGCGTTCACGGACTCCTCCAGTGCCGCGACGGCGTCGGCCCGCACCTCCTGGAGGGTCGTCGGCACCCAGTCCGACATCGGTTCGAAGTTCCACACCCGCACGGCGCGCACGCCGCACCCGCGGATCAGCGCCTCGTCGAGCGCCCAGTCCAACGCGTGCCTGCCCGCCTCGGACCCGTCCACGCCGACCACGATCACCTTGCGCCCGTCCATCTCCACTCCTCGATCAGTCGAGTCCACAGTGGACTTGCCAGGCCGCGCCCACCGGCGCGCCCACCGGTTCCAGCCTGCTGCGCGCCGGGGCGGGGGAACAGGTCCGAAGGTCCGTGCCACCAGGGACCGGAGTGCCCTCGCCCCGAGCGGCCACCGCGGGGATCCTGCTGTTCGGAGACCTAGTGGAAGGAAGAACCCGATGACCCACAGGAAGATCGTCGTGGTGGGCGTCGACGGATCCCCCGCGAGCCGCGCCGCACTGCGGTGGGCCGTCGAGCAGGGAGCGGTCACCGTCGAAGCGGTGCTGGCGTCCGTCCGCGAGCCCGCGTTCGTGCCCGCGACCTCGATGGGCGTCTACCCCTACGCCCACAACCCGGTGCTCGAGCACCGGCACCCGGAGCGGGTGCTGCACGAGGCGGTCGTCGAGGCGACCGCCGACCTCCCGGACGCCCCGGAGGTCGCCGAGATCCTCGTCACGGGCGACCCCGGCGCGGCCCTGGTCCAGGCGTCCCACCGGGCCGACCTCCTGGTGATCGGCGCGAAGGGCCGCAACACCCTCGTGGACGTGTTCCCCGGCAGCGTCGCGGCACACTGCGTCCGGCACGCCGCCTGCCCCGTCGTGGTCATCCCGCCCGGCGCGGTCGGCTGAGCGCACGACGACCGCCGCGCACCGAGGACAGCGACCATGACCGCGCCCGACACCACGGCAGCAGACGTCGACGGACGACCGGCCCCGGCCCCGGTGGCCCGATGAGCGGCGTCACCCACCCCGCCGGGCCGCGCTGGATCCCCCTCGGCCGCTGGTGCGGCGTTCCGGTGGGCGCGCGCTGGTCGGTCGGGTTCACGCTGCTGTTCCTCGACTGCGTCGTCGCGACGTCGGTCCTCCCCCTCGCCGCGCCCGGCCACTCCGGCCCCGCCTACTGGGTGACGGGGGCGATGACGGCCGCGGTGTTCGAGCTGTCGCTGCTGGTCCACGAGCTGGCGCACGCCGTCGCCGCCCGGCGCCACGGCGTCGGGGTGCGGCGGGTGGAGCTCTGGGCGCTCGGTGGGACGGCCGAGTTCGCCACCGAACCCCCCACCCCTCGCGCGGACCTCGTCATCGCCGCGGCGGGTCCGCTGGCGGGCATGGCGGTCGCCGTGCTGACGGCGGCCGTCGCCCTGGTGGCGACGGCACTCGGACTGCCGCCGCTCG
>Ga0247771_1000124_pt1 | contig 29856 bp, 29 predicted proteins | sample UWRJL197509C6_FD_179948 | JGI IMG/M metagenome (GOLD analysis project Ga0247771, IMG submission 179948) | Plant litter microbial communities from Arlington Agricultural Research Station in Wisconsin, United States - UWRJ-L197-509C-6 | ecosystem: Environmental > Terrestrial > Plant litter >... | reverse complement strand
CGCCCGCCGACGGCGGCCCGGTCGTGACGACCACGACCCCGTGGCCCGCGGTCGACCTGCCCGTGCAGCACCCGAACGCCACCTGGACGCCGCCGGATGGACGCTCGATCTCCTCGATCCCGCTGTGCGCCTCGTCGGGGATCGGTGTGGGCGCCGAGGTCGGGAACGTCCCGGTGGCGCCCGCCGTGGCGGAGGCGTTCGGCGCCGCGGTCGACGCGGTCGCCCGGCCCGCGGTCGCGGGTGAGCAGCAGACCGCCGAACTGCCGCCGTTCCGGTCGGGGGACGGGCCGCGCTACGCGCGGTGGATCGACGTGAGCGATGCCGCGGGCACCGGGAGCGTGGCGATCAACCAGTGGGCGTTCGGCGGTGAACCGCTGGTGGCGGCCGACCGCGACGGGTTCTTCTACGGCAGCTGCGACCCGCCGAACCGCCTGGTGCTGGACGACGGGACCGTCGTCCAGCACTACTCGGTCAGGCCGGGGGAGCCGTTCCAGTCGTTGTCGCAAGCGCTGCGGATCTACCGACCCGACGGGGTGCTGATCGAGATCGTGCAGCGCGACCACGGCAGCCCCGACTTCCGGACGAACCCGAACGGCACGCCCGTCGACCACCGAGCACATGGCCGCGCCACGCCGCCGTTGAGCACCGAGCAGCTCAAGGCGATCGGCGAACTCGTCGCGCGAGCCCGGTGACGGCGTTCCTCACACGCGCCCGACCCGGTCACGTGGCACCATCTACGACGTGACCGTGCCTACCGTCGAAGTGTCCGAGGTGCCCGCCGACCTGCCCGAGGGCAAGGTGCTGCTCGACGTGCGCGAAGCCGACGAGTGGGCGGCCGGGCACGCGCCCGACGCCCTGCACATCCCGATGAGCGAGTTGGCGTCCAGGCTCGAGGAGCTGCCCGCCGACAGCGAGTTCTACGTGGTCTGCCGGATGGGCGGCCGGTCGGCGCGCGTGACCCAGTACCTGAACCAGAACGGCTGGGACGCGGTGAACGTCGACGGCGGCATGCAGCTCTGGGCCGCGCAGGGTCGCCCGCTCGTGGGCGGCGTCGGCGGCGCGGACCCCGAGGTCATCTGACCGTGCAGCCGTTGCAGCCGTTGCGCGTGGACTGGGTGGCGACCCCGCCTCCCGGTGCCTACCAGCGTCGGCAGCCGCGGTTCCTCCCGCGTTACCAGGGGCCGCCGTCGTACCCGGTGCCGCCGCGGTGGGGTTTCCCGCTGCTGGCGTGGCGCTGGCCGACGTCGGTCATGGGCGACGCCTCGGCCCCCGTCTCGGTCGACCAGGTCCGCGGCCAGGCGAGGGCGGCGTCGAACGCGCTGGGCCTCGCCGCCCTGATGGCCGTGTGGGCCGCGGGCAGCGAGATCTGGCGGTACGTGCTCCTCGCGCTCAGCCGGTTCGGCGCGCTGTCGCCGACCACCGTCAGCGTGTCGGACGCGCTGGTCGTCTCGTCGTCGGTGGTCACGTGGGTCGCGTCGGCGCTGGCGATCGTGCTGACGCTGCTGTGGCTGCGCCGCGCCCGCGACGCGGCGGCCGACGCCGCCGGGTACGCCCCGTCCCGCTCGGACCTCCAGGTCGTCGTCGGCCTGGTCGTGCCGGGCATGAACCTGGTCGTCCCCGGCTCGACCGCCGCGGAGCTGGAGCACGCCGCCCTCCGCGAACCCGTCGACCAGCGCCCGAACCCGTCCCGGCTCGTCCGGGTGTGGTGGGCCCTGTGGGTCGCCAACGCCCTGTTCGTCACGTTCACGCTGGCCTGGTCGTTCCGCTCCAGCGTGCAGGCGCTCGCCGACGGCGTGCTGCTGCACGCGGTCGCGGACCTCCTCACCGCCTCCGTGGCCGTCACGACGGTGCTGCTGGTCCGCCGCGTCACCACGCTGCTGCTGCCGGTCGACCCGTCCGCCGTCCGGTTCATGCGCGTGGTCGGCGTGAAGGACGCTCCCGCCCCGCCGCTGCGGGCCCAGCGCTACGCCGGTTCCGCGCGCTAGTCCTGGCTAGACGGTCTCGTTCTCCCAGTCGTCGGGAGCCCACAGGATGTCCACCGGGACCATCCGCGAGTAGTGCCGCTTGGCCCGCTCGGCCGAGTCGTGCACGCCGAACATCGTTTTGCGCGTGTCAGGATCCCGCCGGTACACGACGGCTTCGGTGTGATCGCCGTTGGTGATCTCCATGCCGAAAGCGAAGAGTTCGGCCTCGTCGGTCACCAGTGCGAACAGGGTTGCCTCCATGGAACGAGTGTCCACACGGGACGACCACACGATCCGGTGAGTCGATGTGGAAATCCCGCTTCCGGATTTTCCGTGGTCATAATCGGCTGATGCCCACCCGACCGCCGTTTCGCCGCCGCCGACTGGGAGCCCGGCTCCAGGCCATGCGGCTCAGGGCGAAGATGACCCTCGACGACGCCGCGGAAGCCCTGGACAAGGCCCGCAGCACCATGCACCGCATCGAACAGGGCGAAACACGGGTCGACATCCACCTGGTCCGCTCGATGATGGACCTCTACGACCAGTACGAACCAGACCTGCTCGAACAAACCCGCCGCGCCGCCAAGCCAGGCTGGTGGGTCACCTACGGCGTTGCTGACCAGGGCTACATCGATGTGGAGACCGAGGCGTCGCACGTGCGGGAGTTCTGCCTGAGCTACATCCCCGGCCTGTTGCAGACCGAGGGCTACATGCGCGCGCTGTTCGAGGCGAACCGCCTCCAGCGGTCGAACCGGGAGTTCGAGAACCAGGTCAAGGTCCGGCTGATCCGGCAACTGCGGCTGACCGACTCGGAAGACCCGCTGGAACTGGTGGCGCTGGTCGACGAGGGAGTGCTGCGGAAGCAGGTCGGCGGGCGAGAGGTGATGCGCAAGCAGTTGAAGCACCTGGTGCTGGCCAGCCGGTTGTCCTCGGTGACCCTCCACGTGTTGCCTGATCGCCTGGGCGCGCACGATGGCATGAGCGGCGCGTTCATTGTCCTGAGTTTCCCCGAGGTGGAGCCTGAGGTGCTCTACACCGAATACGCCACCGGGTCGCTGCACATCGAAGCCGCCAACGAGGTCCGTGAGGCTAAACTCATGTTCAAGCACCTGGTTTCCAGGGCGCTGGACCCCGATGAGTCGGTCGCTCTGATCGAACGGGTGCTTGCCGAGCAGTACGGCCCCGAGTGAAAGAGGCGATCATCTTGTCCACAGTGGACTTCACCGGTGCGGTGTGGCGCAAGAGCAGCCGCAGCAACGGCGGCAACAACGGGGCTTGCGTCGAGGTGACCTGGCGTAAGAGCAGCCGCAGCGGGAGCGGCAACAACGGCAACTGTGTCGAGGTCGCCTTCACCGGTCCGCTGGTCGCGGTCCGGGACTCCAAGAACACTTCCGCCGGCATTCTCGCCTTCCCCGAGTCCTCCTGGGCCGCCTTCCTCGGCGCTACCGCGTGTTCACCTGGCTCTGCCACCGTGGAGTCATGCGGGCACTCGCGGTAGCGGTAGCGATCGGTTTGCTGGCCCCCGGCGTCGCGGACGCCCACGGGCGGGAGTTCGACCTCCAAGCGCATCGGGGTGGGATCGGCCTGACGGTCGAGAGCACCCTCGCGGCGTTCGAGAAGGCCCTTGACGTCGGCGTGACCACGTTGGAGATGGATCTCCAGATCACCTCCGACGGCCGTGAGGTCGTGACGCACGACCGGAAGACGAACCCGGCCAAGTGCGTCGACACCGCGCCCGCCACCCCCGGCGACCCGGCGTTCCCGTACGCGGGCAAGTACGTGAAGGACCTGACGTTCGCGCAGGTCCGCACCCTCGACTGCGGTTCCCGCCGCTGGGACCAGTACCCGAACCAGGAACTGTCGCCCGGCGCGAAGATGCCGACCCTGCGCGAGGTCTTCGACCTGGCCCGCAAGCACCACGCCCGCGACATCCGCTTCAACATCGAGACCAAGGTCGAGGCCGCGGCCCCCGAGGAAACCGCGCCACGCGAACAGTTCGTCCAGATCGCGGCCCGCGAGATCCGCCGCTCCGGCTACCTCCGCAACGTCACCGTGCAGAGCTTCGACTGGGGCTCCCTCATGCGCATGCGCGAGGTCGAACCCCGCATCGCCCTGGTGGCCTTGACCCAACCCGAATTCCTCCGCCCCGGCTCCCCGTGGCTGGGCGGCCTGAACCTCGACGACTTCGACGGCAGCCCCGTCAAGGCCGTGAAGAGCTTCGGCGCCTCCGCCCTCTCCCCAGTCCACGGCAACCCGCAAAACGGCAAGGTAGGCGACCCGAACTACGTCCCGTTCACCACGAAGGCCCTCGTCGACGAAGCCCACAGGGCCCACCTCAAGGTCATCCCGTGGACCATCGACGACCCGGCCACCATGAACAAGCTGATCGACGACGGCGTCGACGGCCTGATCACCGACTACCCCGACCGCGCCCGCACCGTGCTGGCCGACCGGGGTTTCAGGCTCCCGCGCCGGTACTGACCGTAACGAGGATTTCGGGCCGCCGATACTCAGGCATGGCCCAGGAGTCCCCCAAGAGCACCTTGGACGAGATCCAGAAGCACCTCCCGTTCTTGCCGGACTGGGTGTTCACGATGGTCTTGCTGCTGGCGCTGCTGGGTGGACTCTCGGCGCTGCTGAAGAACTGGATGCCGCTTGTCCACGCGGTGAAGAAGTCGCTGGCCTGGGTTTTTCGCGAGCGCATCGACAAGCGGCAGGTCCGGCGGTTGCGGATGTTCGCCAAGCACGTCGAGTACCGGATGCACCACATTGGGGAGAAGGAGGAGTGGAACGACAACCGGTACGCCGAACTCGAAGCCGAACTGGAAACCACCGGTGTTCGCAGTTCCTGGTGGCGTCGGCACTCGTCGAACTCCCTGCGCCGATTCTCTTCGCTGACGGTGGCGCTGGAGGAGTGTGAAGAGCGGATCGTCCTCCTCGAAGGCGAACCGGGGGCGGGTAAGAGCGTGGCCATGCGGCACCTCGCTCAGCGGATGGCGAAAGAGGCGGCGCGTGAACCGACGATCATCCCGATCTACGTCAACCTGAAGACGTTCGAGCCGGCGGGTGGCGAGCCCACCGCCGACGAGGTCCGCGACTTCGTCTTGCGCAGCGTCAACCAGGTCCGTGACCGCGACGTCAAGCGCTTCCTGGACGACGAGTTCCAGGCTGGCCTCGAAGCGGGGGCCTGGCTGTTTCTCTTCGACTCGTTCGACGAGATCCCCGCGATCCTCGGCGCGACCGAGGCCGACAAGGTGATCGAGGCTTACGCCGACGCCCTGCACGGATTCCTGCATGGCCTCCACCACTGCCGTGGCGTCGTCGCGAGCCGGGAGTTCCGCGGACCCGGCCGCCGGTCGTGGCCGACCTTCCGAGTGGCGCAGCTCTCGCCAGAGCGCAAGGCGGACCTCATCGGCAAAGCCGACTTGGATCCCGACGTCGAACAGGCTCTGCTCGCCAACCTCCCGTCCGCCGAGACCAGCGTGCAGCAGATGGCGGACAACCCGCTGTTTCTCGGCCTGCTGTGCGAGCACGTTCGGGAGGGCAACGAGTTTCCGACGAACGCGCACGCGGTGTTGGAGACGTACGTGGGGCACCGCCTCGACCGAGACGCCGACCTCGTTCGCGGCTACTACCAGACCACGCCACAGGACGTGCGCGACGTGGCCGAGGAACTGGCTTTCACGATGGTCGAGTCGCTCGGTCTCACTGTCCTGAAGTCCACTGCGGTCACCTTGGTTGCGCGACACCTTCAGCGCACACCCGAGGAGGTCGACCGGGCGATCGAGGCACTCAAGTACACGAAGTTGGCGTCGACCGGCGACGACGACTCGACGATCACTTTCTCCCACCGCAGGCTCCAGGAATACTTCGCCACCTGCGTGGTGATGCGCGACTCCGAACGGGTGCCGGTCACCGCACTCCTCACCGACGGGCGGTGGCGCGAGACGGCCGTCACCATCCTCCAAACCCAGGACGTGCCCACGCTGCTCGCGGAAGCCGATCGCCTGCTGCCCGATGTCGACCAAGGGGAAGTCTGGCCTGCCGGGACCCTCCACGTGCTAGGCATCCTCGCGGACGGCTGCCCGCGGGAAGTGCTGGCGACGACAGACATACCGCGAAGAGTTGGCTTGCAGCTCCACCACGCCTGGACCGAAGGCGAGCGCTACGACCAGAAGTGGGCGCTGGAGTGCGCCGCGGTCGCTGATCGGGACACGGCGGTGGCGCTGGTCCGCATGGGATTCGCCGGCCTCAGTGAATGGCTCCGGCAGGAGTCCTTCGCTCAGGTAGGGAAGATGCCCGACATCGCGGGCTTGGTGGTGAAGGGGATCTGCGGAACTCTTCTGGACCTGACTGTTCGAGGACAGTTGCGCAAGCGGCGTGCCTCGGTGTTGAGCCAGATCCGTCGCCTACCGGACCCCGCTCGGTTTCTGCCGGTCTGCTGGTTGCTGCTGCTCGCGCCGTTCGTCAACGCAGCGGTGGCGGTTGGGGTCGTGGTGCAAACGTGGTCTTGGACCGAGTTCGCCCCGGCACGCCAGGTCGGTGTGGTGATGTTCCTCAGTGCCGTGCTGCCCTACTACCTGTGCAAGGGCACGTTGCTGTCGCCGTCAGGGCTTCGCCGCGCGAGCGGACCGTTCAAGGACATGGACTCCCTCGACGCGTTCAGGCTCATGCTCGGCTGCGCCTCGGTCGGGCTGCTCGCGTTCTGCACGACGGTCGTCTTGGCGGGCACTGACTCCGAACCGGGCTCCATCGCGCTCTCCACCGCGCTGGTCGGAGTCATGTGGATCTCCGGAACCAGCGCGACAGCCGTGAACAGTGGGTTGTGGGGTCCACCACCGCTAGTCGCCGTGAACCTCCTCGCGTCACCTGTCCGGTTCATCGGGATGGTGTTCCGGCGAATCCGCATGGCCCGCGCCAACTGGGTGTTGGCGACCTTGGCCCTCTTCCTGCTCACTCCGATCGGCATGATGGGGGGCTCGACGCTGGTCGAGTGGGTCACGGAAAACCTGGCGACCAGCCTGCTAGCCGTAATGCTGGTGGTGGTTGTACTGCTGGCTTACGCGGCGCTGGGGATCCCGATGCTCAGCAGGTGGGTTCAGGCACGGAGGGCGACCAACCGGATGGTGGCCTTGTTCAGCCGCGGCGAGGCTTCCACCAGGGCGCTGCGGGATTACTTCCTGGGCATCGGGTCGATCGACGAGGCGAGGTTCTTCCTCGGTGAACTCCGCGAACGCGAGGTCGTTTGGTCGGACGACCTCGTCGGCGTGGTCCAGGAGATGATCGCCCTTGCCAAGCACGACGTCGCACGGGCGTCGACGTGGTGGGTCTACGACTCTGAGGTCCAAGATCTGCTGTGCATGATCCTCGGCGACGCCATCAAGCAGACGCTAGAGGCAACTCATGCAGGCCGCGGATGACGAACTCCTCGCGTCGCCTCGGCTCCGCCGCCAGTTGCGCGCCGGGCAGTTTCCGGGCCAGTGCCGACAACGCTGCCTCGACCTCGATGCGGGCCAGCGGCGCGCCCAAGCAGTAGTGGATGCCCGCCCCGAAACCCAGGTGCTGGTTGGGGAAGCGGCCGATGTCGAGGGACTCCGGGGCGTTGAACACGAGTGGGTCGTGGGCGGCCGCGCCTAGCAAGGCGGCGATCTTGTCGCCCTGCTTCAAGGCGTAGCCCGCGATCTCGACGTCGGCGGTCGCGGTGCGTTCGAACAGCTGCAACGGCGAGTCGTAGCGGATCAGTTCCTCGGTCGCCGTGGGCATCAAGCCGGGGTCGGCCAAGAGCCTCTGCCACTGGTCGGGGTGGCGCATGAGGGCGAGGGTGCCGTTGCCGATGACGTTCACGGTGGCCTCGTGGCCCGCCATGAGCAGCAGCACGGCGGTGGCGACCAGTTCGTCCTCGGTCAGCTTGCCGCCGTCGGTGTCGGTGACGACGACGAGGTCGCTCACCAGGTCGTCGCCGGGGTTCTTGCGGCGCAGGGCGATCAGGTCGCGCAGGTAGGCGACGAACTCGGTGGCCGCGCGTTCGGCGGCGTCCTTCTTCTCCGGGGCCAGGCCGAACTCGTACATCTTCACGATGGCGTTCGACCACGGCTGGAGCAGCGCGCGTTCGGAGCCGGGGACGCCCAGCAGTTCGGCGATCACCTCGACCGGGAGCGGGGCGGCGACGTGGGCCAGCAGGTCGGCCGAGCCCTGGTCGGCGATCTTCGCGCACAGCTCGTCGACCAGGCGGTCCGACAGCTCCGCGATCCACGGTCTCAGCCGCTCGACGTGACCCCGGCCGAACGCGGCGGCGACCAGCCTGCGCAGCCTGCCGTGGGTCGGGGGCTCGTTCTCCAGCAGCGAGTTGCGGTGCAGGAGGTTGAACGACGTGAACGCCTCCACGGGTTTCACGTCCGACCAGACGCGCCCGAGCGCCCGGTGCCGCAGCACCGCCGAGCTCGCCGCGTGCGACACGGCCAGCGCGACCCCCATGTCCTCGTGCCAGTGGACCTCGCCGCGCTCCCGCAGCGCGGCGAAGGTGGGGTACGGATCCGCGATGAACGCCGGGTCCTGTTGATCGAAGAGTGCCACTGTCACGACTGGAACGCTATGTCGTGACCCAGTCCCACGTCCACGCGATGTGCTTGTCAGCTCAAATAGTTATCGACGGGTTCACCTGCTTCAGGTTGACCACGAACCGCAGGTCACGCACAGTTTCCTCTCGTGTCACCACTCGTCGTCGCCCACCGCGGCGCTTCAGCCCATCGGGCCGAACTCACGTTCGCGGCCTACGAACTAGCGATCGAGCAGGGAGCGGACGGGATCGAGTGCGACGTCCGGCTCACCGCCGACGGCCACCTGGTCTGCATCCACGACGACGTCGTGGACCGCACCTCCTCCGGAACCGGCCGGGTCAGCGAGATGACGCTGGCCGAACTGTCCGAACTGGACTTCGGCAGCTGGCGCGACGGCGAGCCGCAGCGCGTGCTCACGTTCGACGCGCTCCTCGAATTGGTCGTCGCGTCGAGGCCGGACCTCACGCTGTTCGTGGAGTCCAAGCACCCGGCGCGGTTTCCGGGCCGGATCGAGTGGCAGGTCGCGTTGGCGCTCGGCCGGTTCGGCCTGACCAAGCCCGACACCAAGGACGACTCGCGGGTGGTGCTGATGTCGTTCTCCACGCTCGCCGTCCGCAAGCTCCGCGAGTACGCGCCGCGCCTGCCGACCGTGCAGCTCATCGAGAAGATGGGGGAGCAGGGCCGCGACGGCTGGCTGCCGCCGTGGGCCGACTACACCGGTCCGGACCTGGAACTGCTGCGCGCCGACCCCGGTTACGTCGAGCGCAGCCGCGCCCGCGGCCACGACACGTACGTCTGGACGGTCGACGCGGCCGAGGACGTCGCGTTCTGCCGCGACCTCGGCGTGCGGTTCCTCGCCACCAACTCGCCCATCCGCACCCGCCAGTACCTCTCGGAGGAGGACGAAAGCGCTGCCCAACTCGGATGAGCAGGTCGCGGTCGGATAACTTTGCGCACTGACTGCGAGCGCGAGGAGGGCCAAAGGTGGCCAAGCGGACGGCCGTGAAGAACGCTGCGAAGCCGACTGACGGGGTCAACCCCCGCCAGCCGTGCCCGTGCGGCTCCGGCAAGAGGTACAAGGCCTGCCACGGCTCCGAAGGCGGCCCCGGCGATGTGATGGTGGCCCGCCCGTTCGAGGGGCTGGCCATGGAGTGCGAGCTCATCGCGCTGCGCGAGTTCGTGCCGTCCGCGACGGTGAGGCTGCCGCTGGCCAAGGGCGACCGCGAGATCACGCTGGCCACGGTGCTGCCGATGGCGGCGGCGGGCCTGGTGCGCGGCGACGGCACCGCGTTCGTCGGTCTCCAGGTGCAGATCCGGTCCGGCGACATCAGCCGCGACCTGGCCCGCGCCATCCGGTGGGCCGAGGAGGCCGAGACCGGCGAGGCGCTGTCCGTCGTCGGCCCGGACAACGGCGAGAACCCCGGCCGCCTCCAGGACGTCCTGGACGTCGAGGCCGAGCTGTCGCCTGAGCTGCACGACGACTTCGCGTGGTGGATGCCGCCGGACAACCAGCCTACCGGCGAGGTCGCGCTGTCGCTCGAACGGGCGAACTCGGCGATCCTGCCGACCGCGCGCGTCGACGCCCCCGGCGTGAAGGCCGCGTACTGGGTCGACGCGGGCGACAAGGCGCACCTGCGCTGGGTCCGCCCGGAGGCCGAGGAGAAGCTGCTCAACGCCATGGCGCGGCTGCACGTGCGCGGCGAGCTGGACCTGGGCGAGGGCTCCCGCTACGCGGGCTCGTTCCGCGCGCACGGCCTGGTCGTGCCGGTGTGGGACCTCGACCGCGAGATGCACTCCACCGAGTGGGCCGGTCCCGCCGAGGCGCTGGGCAAGCGCCTGCTGGAGGCGTTGGCCAGCGTCGAGACCGAGCCGATCACCGACGCCGAGCGGCGGGCCCGCGAGGGTCTGCGCGGCCGTCAGATCACCCTTCGCTAGGCGTGACACCTCGGGGGAGCCGCGGCTCTCCCGAGGTTGTCCACAACGTTGTCCACAGGGGGTGTGGATAGATGATCCTGCACATCAGCAGCCCGGACGAGTGGGCCGCCGACCAGGAGCGCGGTGAGATCCGGCCGGACTCGCTCGACGCCGTCGGCTTCGTGCACTGCTCGGACCCCGGCAGCGTCCACCTGCCCGCGAACCTCTTCCACGCGGGCCGCACCGACCTGTTGCTGCTGGTCGTCGACCCGGCGGGGCTGCCGGTCAAGTGGGAGCCCGGCGACCCCGAGCACCCGACCGGCGTGTGGTTCCCGCACGTCTACGGGCCGATCCCGGTGGACTCGGTCGTCCGGGTCCTCGACTTCCCGCCCGGCGACGACGGCGTCCTGCGGCTGCCCACGACTTTCTGACCGGTCGAGGCAACCCACGACGTTCCACAGGCGTGGGGGTTGCGTGCTGTTCGCCGACCCGAGCGTGATCTCCGACCTAGCCAGACCTTGGCAACCGATCCAGTGGGACGGGCGTGTTGCGGTGGTGGAGGACTTCGCCGACTTCGTCCGGATGTCGTTGCCCGGCCTGCTGCGGTACGGCCACGCCCTGACGGGCAACCCGCACGACGCCGCCGACCTCGTCCAGGCCGTGCTGGAGAAGGTCGGCTCGCGCTGGCAGACCGTGCTCGCCAAGGGACCCGACCCGCTCGCCTACGTGCGGCGGGCGATGGCCAACGGGCACGTCAGCCGGTGGCGGCGGTTCCGCAGGGAGAACCTGGTCGCGGAGTTCCCCGACACGCCCGCGCAGGCCGAGGTCGACCGCCTGGAGCACGAGCCGCTGTGGCAGGCGATGCGGGAACTCCCGCCCCGGCAGCGCGCGGTCGTGGTGCTGCGGTTCTACGAGGGGCTGTCCGAGGCCGAGATCGCCGACTCGCTCGGCGTCACCAAGGGCACGGTCAAGAGCCAGAACAGCAAGGCCATGACAACGTTGCGGACCAAGCTCGGCCAGTTCGCGGAAGGGAGGGACTGATCGTGGACCTCGACGACGAGCTGCGCAGGCTGTTCCAGGACCAGCGGTTGGACATCCCGGTCAAGGCCGGGGCGGACGACGCCGTGGTGACGGGCGCGCGCCGGGTCCGGCGCAACCGCCGGATGCTGGCGAGCGCGGGCAGCGCGTTCGCCGTGGCCGCGCTCGTGGCGGGCGGCATCGCGCTGGCGGGCCTCGGCAGCCCCACCTCGTTGCCGCCCGCGAGCACGTCCACGGCGACCACGACGGAGTCGAGCGTCCCGGTGTCGGGCTCGGTCGGGTTCGGCGTGCTCAAGCTGGGGATGGCCGAGGCGGACGCCGTCGCGACCGGGTTCCTCGACCGGGGCCCGGACGACGGGCTGGGCTGCCACACGTACTTCACCCAAGGGCACCCGGACCTCGTGGGCGCGGTGGTCGTCAGCCCGGCCGCGGGGATCGTCCGGATCACCATTCCCGACACCGCGCAGACGTCGATGGGAATAGGCGTCGGCTCGACCACGACCGACCTGAAAGCCCGATACCCGAGGGCCGTCGAACGCGACTCGGGATTCACCGTCGCGATGGGCGGAACGCCGTCGTGGTACTACGTGTTCACCATCGGAGCGGACAAGGTGACGGCGATAAGAATGCAACTCGACGCGCCGGAATGTCTTCTCGACTGAAGGCAACCGACCGCCCCGCTCGTGCGTGTACTGGTCGTCCAACACTGCACGGGGGAGAAACATGAAGGTTCAGCGCAAGTCCGCGGTAATCGTTTCCGGGGTGGCACTGGTGCTCGCGGCCGCGATCGGCGGGGGGATCGCGATCGGCGGGGGCGACAGCGGTTCGGTCGCGGCGGCCACCTCGACGCCGGGAAGCACCACCAGCACCAGCAGCGCGGCCACGCCGCCGTCCGTTTCGGCCGCCACGCCCGCTCCGGCCGCCACGCCCGCTCCGGTGGCCGCCGTGGCGGCACCGGTCGAGCAGATCGCCAAGTCCGACCCGCAGCCGCCGGTGGTGAAGACCGACGAGGGTCCTGGGCTCCGGCTGGGCATGAGCGAGGAGGAGGCGCTGGCGACCGGGCTGCTCGTCAACCGGGGGGTCGACGACGCCATGGGCTGCCACACCTACTCCACCACGACGTTCCCGGACACGCCGAAAGCCGTGGTGATCAGCCCGACGACCGGCATCGCGCGGCTCACGCAGACCAGCGCGTTCCGCACGTTCGAGGGGATCGGCGTCGGCTCGACCGCGGCCGACGTCCGCAACACCTACCCGCAGGCGAGGGAGAGCAGGCTCGGGTTCAGCGTCTCCCCGTACGAGGAGTGGAACGGGTACCACGTCTTCCTGATGAGCGGCGAGATGCCGTTCCTCGACACCGACAAGGTCCAGCGCGTGCGGACGCAGTGGTCCGGCGCGAAGTGCTTCCTCGACTGACGCCCGAACGGCGCCCACCCCGGTGCGGGGTGGGCGCCGTCGCTGGCGCTCAGGTGAGCTGGTCGGACGTCAGATCGCGCCACCGGCGGCGCGCGGGGCGCCGGAGTCGCCCGCGTCGCCGACCGACTCGCGGACCAGGAAGTTCTCGACGTGGAACAGGTTGCCCTCGGCGCGGTCGATCACGGTGAGCAGCGTGCTCATCGACGCGACCTCCTCGACCTGCTCCTTGAGGAACCACTGGAGGAACTGCTCGCCGATGTAGTCGCCCTCGTCGCGGGCGGTCTTCGCCAGCACGACGATCTGCTCGGTGACGTCCTTCTCCTGCTGGAGCGCCAGGACGACGGGCTCGCGCGCGGCGGAGAACTCGGTGCGGACGTCGTCCACGCCGGGGATGCTCACCGGGAGACCGTTGTCCATGAGGTACTGCACGATCATCATGGCGTGGTTGCGCTCTTCGAGCGACTGCTTGTAGAAGTGCGACGCCAAACGCGGCAGGTCCGCGTTGTCGTACCAGACCGCCACGGCGATGTACTGCTGCGAGGCGGTGAACTCGTTGCGCACCTGCGCTTGGAGCAACTGGTGGAACTTGTTCGCCTTGCTGCCGATTTTCTTCACGTTGAGAGCCATGCCGCGACGGTAACGCAAAAAGGAGTACGATGCATTTCAGGTAAGGCTAATGTGTGTTTGGAGAGGTAATCCAAACAAAGCTTAGGCAAACCTACGAATCAACGTTGACAAACGTTTGCGCGAGGCGTGGACCAGGCGGAGCGCCCGATCCACGCCATTCGCCGTGACGACGATCTCAGACGAGAGCGGCCCGGTCGATCGGGCAGGACATGCACCGCGGTCCACCGCGGCCCGAGCCGAGTTCCGATCCGCTGATCCGCAGCACCTCGACCCCGGCGTCCTCGAGCCGCGCGTTGGTCTCCACGTTCCGCTCGTAGGCCACGACCAGACCGGGCGCGACGGCGAGCGTGTTGTTGCCGTCGTCCCACTGCTCGCGCTCGGCGGTGACGGGGTCGAGACCGGTGTCGATCACCCGCAGCCGGTCGATGCCCATCGCCTCGGCCGCGGCCTCCAGGAACGGCACCGGGCCGTCGACGACCACACCGCCGTCGCCGTCGGAGCGGACGGGGTAGGCGGACAGCGTGTTGCGCACGGCCGGGTACATGACCACGGCGTCGCGGTCGACCATCGTGCACACGGTGTCCAGGTGCATGGTCGCGCGCTCCTGGACGATCGGGACGGCCAGCACGGTGTGCGCCAGGCCGTCGGCCAGCGCGGAGCGGGCGAACGACTCGGCGCCCGCCGGCGTGGTGCGCTCGCCGACGCCGATGGCCAGCACACCGGGCGCGAGCAGCAGCACGTCACCGCCCTCGACGGGCGCGGAGTGCGCGCCGTACGCGCGGCCGGTCTTGCGGAAGCGCGAGTGGTACGCGTAGATCAGGTCCGTCAACGCCGTCTCGCGGTCGCGGGCGGGCAGCGCCAGCGACGTGATCGCGACCCGGTCGCCCACCCACACCGACGAGTCGCGGGTGAACAGCAGGTTCGGCAGCGGGTCGACGGCGAAGTCGATCGGGTGGTGCATCTTGCGCACCAGCGACGCGCCCTCGGCGGCGGGCAGCTCCTCGAACGTCATGCCGGTCATCAGCGCCTGCGCCAGCGGCTCGGCGGCCAGCGTGGACAGGTGCGAGCGCAGCGCGTCGGCCAGGTCGATGCCCAGGCGGCGCTCGTTGACGGCGCTGTGGATGCCCGCGATCCGCGCGCGCTGGTCGGACAGCGCCTCGACCAGCAGGTCCGACAGCAGCAGCACCTCCGCGCCGCGCGAGGTCAGCACCTCGGCGAACGCGTCGTGCTCCTCCTGCGCGCGGGCCAGCCACGGCACGCCGTCGAACAGCAGCTGGTCGTTGTTGCGCGGCGTGAGCCTCTTGAGCTCGTTGCCCGGCCGGTGCAGCAGCACCGTCCGCAGCGGCCCGACCTCGCTCTCCACCCTGGGTGCGGGGCGCGGCGAACCGTCGATGGCTTCCGTCTCAGCGATGTGCGCAGTCACAGTTCGGAGGGTAACCCGTTCGCGGAGAAATAATCTGCTCCAAGTGGCCCAGATTGCGTGAAGTCGATCGTAAGAACGCCTGCAAGTAGTCAATCATTCAGTGAAATCGGGTTTCGACAGGCGAATCGTTGCGTAAAGGACTAGGGCAGCCAGGACACGTGGCCGCGCAGCACCGAGTACCCGACGAAAGCGACCACGTCGAGGATCGTGTGCGCGAAGACCAGCACCCACAGCCGGTTCGTCCGCTGCCACACCCTGCCGAACACCAGACCCATGACCAGGTTGCCGATGAACCCGCCGAAGCCCTGGTAGAGGTGGTACGAGCCGCGCAGCACCGAACTCGCCAGCAGCGCCTTGTTCTCCGACCAGCCGAACTGCCGGAAGCGCGTCAGCAGGTAGCCGACGACCAGCGCCTCCTCGGCCCACGCGTTGCCCGCGGCGGCGAGGATCAGCACGATCGTCCGCCACCACGTCTCGTCCAGCGTCGACGGCTGGACGTTGAGGCTGATGCCGAGGTTGTAGGCGACCAGGTAGAACACCAGGCCGGGGATGCCGATGACCGCCGCGAGCCCGAGGCTGCCCAGCGCGTCCGGGCCGATCCGGGTGCGGTCCAGGCCGAGCATCCGGAGCTTGATGCCGCCGCGCCACAGCAGGTAGAGGCCGATCCCGCCCCACGCGGCGAGCTGGAGCACGCTCAGCAGCTGCGCGATCAGGTCCAGCAGGTCGAACCGCGCCTGCGGCACGTTGAGCGCCACCGACTGCTGGCTCAGCGGCACGGGTTGCAGCAGGCTGTCGAGCAGCCGGACCAGGCTGCGGAGCCCGGAGAGGCCGAGGGTCACGCTGAAGACGATCAGCAACTCGACCTGGTAGCCGCGGTGCTGCTCCTTCGGGAGCGTCTCGGGCAGCGCAGGTCGTTCGGGTGCCAGCCAGTTCACCAGTGCAAGCTAGCCCGGTCGGTGTTGCGGCGCTGTTGTGCGCTCAGGCGGTGGGGGTCTGGGCCAGGAACGGGCAGCCCACGAGACGGCGCAGTTCCACTGACAGCTCCTTGGCCGACTCGACCGGGCGGGAGAACGCGATCCGCACGTCGTGGTCGGTGTCGGCCGCCTCCACCCGCAGCCGCAGCCCGAACCGGTCGAGGCCGAGCGGTCGGACGTGGCCGCCGCGCACCTCGTCCGGCAGGTGCTTTGAGAGCATCCCGACGACGTCCCGGTGCGACAGCTCCAGGTGGCGCAGCCAGTGGTCCTCGTGGGTGCAGAACGGGTCCGGCGTGGCCGCGGCGAACTGCTCGGGCCGCAGCGAACTCGTGCCCTCGGCGTCGGCGATCACCATCGACGCCGGGCTCAACCGCAGCACCGTGGCGCCGTGACCGGCGTCGAGCAGGCGGGGATCGGCCTTCTGGTCCACGACGGCGAGCACCTCGTCGCGCGCCTCCCGGCCGTCGAGCGCCCGGAGCCAGCCGGTGATCCACAGCAGGCCGCGGACCGGTTCGCGCAGCCGCACGGGGGCGTGGTCGGCGACCTCCAGCATCGCCGTCACCTCGGCGCGCGGCGCCTGCCACGCCGACGCCACCAGCGGGTGGTCGTCGGACAGCAGCAGCATCGCGGTGCCGTTCGGGTGCACGTGGTGCAGCAGCGGGCTGATCCGCACGCCGTCGCGCGTGTCATCCGCGGAGGGCAGGACAGCGGCACGGCCGCCGCGGGCGGCGATCGTGCGGGCGCGCTCGGCCGCGTGCGGGGCCGGCGGACGACGGTGCTCGGTCACCGCTCACCTCCTTAGGTTAGGTGAGCCTAACTTGGAATTGGCTGGAGACGGAAGCCCTTCACCCGTCGTAACCTCTTTGTCGTCAGGCGGAGGTGGCCTGTGGGTGTGCCGAACAAGCCGTCCACCGAAGGTGCGGCTCGATACGACAAGTGGACGCGGCACTGCCTGGCGCGCGCAAGTCGAAACGCCCTGACCTGGACCTTCGTCGGCGTGATCGCCTTCATCGGGCAGTTGCTGCTGGTCTACGAGGTGGGCACGGCGTCCCCGTTGCCCGCCGTCCTGCTGGTCGTGTCGGCGGTCGTGTTCGGGTTCGCCCTCCGCCGACGTCCACCCGTTGGGATGATCCTGGCCGACGAGCCGTGGAACCAGGTCCAGGTCCGCTGGGAGGGCCGCCTGCTGATCGTCGCCGGACCCCGACCGGTCGTGCTGGCCGTCCACGGCATCGGCCCGCTGCTGCGCGGCCGGGTCAAACGCCACCGCCGCGCGTGGCTCGTCGACCCCGACAGCGGCGGCCGTACGGTGGTGGCGTTCCGCGGGGTGCCGAAGCTGTTCCACGCCAAGGTGCTGACCAGGGTGTTTGGTTGATCATCGGAATGGGGTATCTGTAGAGGTGATGAGCACCGCGGAAACGATCAGCGACGAGTGGACCGCCCGGTGCCTGGCCCGAGCCGACCACCGGGCCGTCGGCTACCTGTCGTTGGCCACCGGCTTGGCCCTGCTGGTGGTCGCGCTCTGGATGGCGCTCGACTCCAAGTGGGTCCTGATCCTCATCCCGTTGTGCGTCGAGGTCGCCGTCCCCGGCCTCCGCCACGTGTTCGACCGCCGCAAGGTCCAACGCCTCATCCGCGACCACACGTGGCACGCCGTGGACGCCCGCTTCGTCCACGGCCGCGCCCGCATCGGCCGCCAGGCCTACCTGGAACTCGCGGGCTCCGACCGCACCTACCTGCGCGTTTCCGAGATGCCCGAACGCGTCCGCGAACACGTCCGCTCCACCGGCCGCCTGTGGATGGCGGGCCCGGACGACCGCGGCCGCACCGCCGTGATCACCGAGCAGTGCCTGTACCTGATCCTCGGCCGTATCGTGATCCGCTGACGATCGAGGACCACCGAAGGGCGACAAGTGAACGAGATCGTGTTCCGCGTAGTCGACGAATCACTGAACGACAGCCAGCTCGACGACGCCCTGCACCAACTCCTCGACGACCTCCTCGAACTCCACCTGGACGCCACGCGGCTGCGCGGCGGCCACGCCCCGCTCGACGCGCGCGGTCCCGAGTTCGTCGAAGCGGCGATGGTGGTCGCGCAGGCCGTCGTGGAGACGGGCGTGGCCAAGGCGCTCGCCGAGCGCGTCCAGGCCTGGTTCACCCGTACGGGCGTGAACAAGGTGGTGATCGAGGTCGGCGACAACACCCTCACGCTGGACAACGTCACGGCCGAGCAGCAGGAGCAGCTGGTGCGGCACTTCATCGGCGTCACGTCCCGCTGAGCTCGTGCGCAAGCGTGCGCTGATCGTCGCCAACCAGCAGTACGACGACGAGCGCTTCACCGAACTCCTAGGCGCGGCGGCCGACGCGCGCGAACTCGCCGACGTGCTCGGCTCCCGGACCGTGGGCGAGTTCGACGTGCGGGTGGTCGCCGAGGGCACCGCCCGCATGGTGCGCAAGGAGGTGCAGGCGTTCTTCGCCGGGGCCGAACGCGACGACCTGCTGCTCGTGCACTTCTCCTGCCACGGCCAGCGCGTCGACCGCACCCGTGAACTGCACTTCGCGGCCAAGGACACCGAAGCCGACTACCTCGCCGCCACGGGGGTGTCGGCGCAGTTCGTGAACGACCAGATCGAGCAGTCCCGCAGCGGACGCGTCGTGCTGGTACTGGACTGCTGCTACAGCGGCAGCTTCGTGAAGGGCCTTCGGCCACGCGGCGACGACGTGAAGATCGACGTCGACCAGCACTTCCAGGGGCAGGGCAAGGCGGTCATCTCGGCGTGCTCGTCGCTGCAGTTCTCCTACGAATCCGGTCTGTCCAGCACTGAACCAGGCCAGCCGTCTGTGTTCACGTCGACCGTCATCGAGGGGCTTCGGACCGGGCTGGCGGACGTCGACCTGGACGGGTTCATCAGCGTCGAGGACCTTTACGGGTACGTGCGGCGGGAAGTGCCGCTGAAGGTGGCGGGGCAGACGCCGGAGCTGTCGGTGGACCGGCTGAACGGCGCGCTGTACCTCGCCCGCAACATCCAGTCGCTGCACCTCGGCAGCCAGGTCGCGCCGCTGATCACGACCGCGCTGCACCACGCTGTGGTCGACGGCGAGGCGTGGCAGCGGTTCGGGGCCACCCACGAGCTGGAACGGCTGCTCGGCGACCCCGCGCCGGGCGTTCGGGAAGCGGCTCGCGAGGCCCTGATCCCGCTGGTTCGGGACTCCGACCCGCAGATCGCCGAACGGGCCAAAGCGGTGTGGCAGGCCAAGGTCGGTACCACGGTGCCAATGGTGGGCCGGAGCGCGTCCACGGTGATGGGCAGCAGGCTCGGCGGCAAGTGGTCCGGGGGAATCGCCGTGGGCATCGACTTCGGGACGACCAACTCCTCGGTCGCCGTGTTGCGCGACGGCCGGGTCACCATGATCGACAACGTTCACGGTGACCGGTTGACGCCGAGCGTGGTGGGCTTTCCCGGCAAGGGCAAGGTGGTCGTCGGCGAGGTGGCGGCCAGGCTCGCGGTCCGGCACGCGGCCAGGACGGTGGCGACCGTAAAGCGGAGGCTGGGCACCGGGTGGACCTTCGCGGTCGACGACGACGAGTACTCGGCGGAGAACACCGCCGCGTTCGTCTTGGAACGGCTGCGGTTGGACGCCGAATCGCTCTTGGGTGGGTCTGTCACCGCCGCGGCGATCACGGTGCCCTCGTACTTCGGGGTCGTCGAGCGCGAAGCGCTCGCCCGTGCCGCCCGGATCGCGGGGATCGACGACGTCCGCCTGCTCAACGAGCCCACCGCGGCCGCGCTCGCCTACGGCTTGGGCGGCGGTGACGAGGAACGGACGATCCTCGTGGTCGACCTCGGCGGCGGCACGCTCGACGTGTCCCTGCTCGAACTCGGCGAAGGCGTGTTCGAGGTTGTGTCCGCCTCCGGGGACGACCACCTCGGCGGCGCGGATTGGGACCAGCGCGTGGTCGACTGGCTGGTCGAGCGCTTCGAGCGGGACAACGGGGTCGGCCTCGGCGAGGACCCGAAGGCTTGGCAACGCCTCCAGGACGCGGCGGAGAAGGCCAAGATCGCGCTGTCGGACGAGGACGAGGTAAGGGTCACCCTGCACTACCTCGGTGCGGTGGGGTCGCGGCCCGCACACCTCGACGTCGTCCTGAGCCAGGAGGAGTTCCAGGACATCACGGCCGACCTGTTGGACCGCTGCGGTGCCACAATCCGGGCGGTCCTCGACGACGCCGAGGTCCGTGAGGTCGACCACGTCGTGCTTGTGGGCGGCGCGACCCGCATGCCCGCCGTGATCGACCTGGTCGAACAGATGACCGGCCGCGCCCCCAGCGAGGGTGTGCACCCGGACGAGGCCGTGGCCACCGGCGCGGCATTTCAGGCCGGATTGCTGATGGGTGAGTTTCAGAACGTGCTGCTGCTGGACGTCACGCCGTTGGCCCTCGGCATCGAGACCAAGGGCGGCGTGATGACCAAGCTCATCGAGCGCAACACGACGATCCCGACCAAGCGGTCCGAGATCTTCACGACGGCGGACGACCTCCAAACCTCGTTGCTGATCCACGTGTTCCAGGGCAACGGGGAGTTCGTCGCGGACAACAAGAAGATCGACAGCTTCGAGGTGACCGGCCTGCCGCCCGCCCCTCGTGGTGTGCCGCAGATCGAGGTCACCTTCGAGATCGACGTGAACGGCATCGTCCGCCTCGGCGCGAAGGACCTCAGCACCGCGCAGACGGTGCCCATCAAGGTCCCCCGGCACTCCGTGTCCGGTGTCGTCTAGCGCTCACCGTCCGACCGGGATGCCGGACTGCTCGGCCCAGGTGGCGACGTCCTCCCTGCGCAGTGCCGTGGCCAGCAGGTCCGGGAAGCGGTCCGGGGTGCAGGCGAACGCCGGGGCGCCCAGGTCGGAGAGCTTCGCGGCCAGCTCGTGGTCGTAGGACGGGGTGCCGCTGTCGGAGAGGGCCAGCAGGACGACGACCGTGACGCCGCTGGCGACCAGTTCGCGGACGCGGCGCTGGAGTTCGCGGGCCACGCCGCCCTCGTACAGGTCGCTGATCAGCACCATCACCGTGTCCGTCGGCCTGCGGACCAGGGATTGGCCGTAGGCCACGGCGCGGTTGATGTCGGTGCCGCCGCCCAGTTGGGTGGAGAACAGCAGGTCGACCGGGTCGTTCAGGGTCTCGGTGAGGTCGACGACCTCGGTGTCGAACACGACCAGCTTGGTGTCGATGGACTTCAGCGACGCCAGCGAAGCGCCCAGGACGGCGGAGTAGACGACCGAGTCGGCCATCGAGCCGGACTGGTCGACCAGCAGGACCACGTCCCGCAGCGCGGCGGACCGGCTGCGGCGCTTGCGGCCCGCCAGCGTCTCGACGACCAGCGTGCGCTGGTCCGGTTGGTAGTGGCGCAGGTTGGCCTTGATCGTCGTCGGCCAGTCCACGTCCGCCGGACGCGGGCGGCGGGTGCGCTGGGAGTGGTCGATGGCGCCGTGGACGGCGGCCATCAGCCGGTCCGCCAGCCTGCGCTCGATGTCCTCGACCACCTTGCGCACCACCGCTCGCGCGGTCTCGCGGGTGCGGGCCGGGATCGCCGACGACAGCGACACCAGCGTGCCGACGAGGCTCACGTCCGGTTCCACGCTCGACAGCAGTTCCGGCTCCAGCAGCAGCTGCCGCAGGCCGAGCTTCTCCACGGCGTCCTTCTGCATCACCTGCACCACGGACGTGGGGAAGTACTTGCGGACGTCGCCGAGCCAGCGGTGCAGCATCGGCGCGCTGGACCCCAGGCCCGCGCTGCGCTTCCCGCCGTTCGGCGCCTCGCCGACGGTCCGCGCGCCACCGCCGCCGTACAGGCCGGTCAACGCCGCGTCCCGGCGCTGGTCGTCCTCGCCCAACTCGCCCATGCCCTCGGCCGCCGCGCCGAGCAGCAACCTCCAGCGCCGCTGGCGTTCCGCGTCCCCGGTCATCCGGCCACCCCCGCCAGCAGGGCACGGACGTGCCCCGACAATCGTTCCGCCAGAGCCTCGTCCCACTCGCCCGTCCCGGCGGCCCCCGTGGTCGCGGACGAGCCCAGCACGCGTTCGCCCAGCAGCCTGCGCTCGGCCGGGCTGAAGTCGCTGATCGCCTTGCGCAGCAACGGCAGCGCGTCGTCGAAGTCCGCCGGGGCCAGCCCGGACAGCCACTCGTCGACCAGGTCGAACAGCCGCGCGTCCGCCGCCAGCAGCGACGCCGACCCGCGCAGGAACCCCGCCACGAACGCGGTCGCGTCGCTCGCCGTGCCGCCGTTCCACGACGTCGCCCGGTGCAGCCGGGTCGCCACCGCCGCCGTGTCCAGTCCGCCCGCCTCCCACAGCAGGCGGGTCGCCCGCCCGGTCGGCAGGCCGTGCGCGTCCGGCATCCCCACCAGCGACAGCAACGCCTTGCGCCACATCGCCTGGTGCTCCTCGTCCGCCGCGAGCCGGGCCGCGTCGTCCGCGCCGTTCACCGCGGCCAGCGCGCGTTCGGCCGTGTCGTCGTCCACGCCCCGGCACGCCAGCGGCAGACCCACCGCGCCGCGCGCCAGCAGCCCGTGCAGCGCCACCCGCAGCAGCTCCGGGTCCGTGCCGCGCACCGAGCCGTACCGGACGGTCGTCGCCAGGTCCGGCAGCGCGCCCAGCAGTTCCACCGCGTCCGTCGCGGCCGCCGCGCACCGGTCCAGCGCGCTGCGGGCCGCCAGCACGGCGATCGGCAGCTCGCAGCCCACCGCGATCGACAGCACCTCGGCCGCCGCCGCCACCCGGTCCGCGTCCCGCGCCCGTTGGCACAGCACGCGGTCCGCCGCCGCCTCCACCGTCGTGCCGTGCCGCGCGGCCCCCGCCAGCGCCACGGCGAACGCCGGGTCCCAGCGGAGCTGCCACGCCTCGGCGAACGTGCCCAGCGTCGTCGTCGAGTCCGGCCGGGCCCACGGCACGCCGAGGACGTCCAGCCTGCGCACCAGCTTCGACCGCTCGCGGTCGTTGTCCTTGCGCAGGTCCAGCCGGATCTGCTTGCCCTCCAACGCGGGCGGGAACCGCAGCTTCCGCTGCCACCGGGCCACGTCGGCGGCGAGCGGCGACTGCGGCACGCCCTCGCCGACGTCGCCGAGGCGTTCGCCGATCACCAGCTTCTCGTGCACGAGCCTCAGCGGCACCTCGTCGCCGTTGCACAGCACGGCCAGCGCGGCCTCGCTGATCTCCGACAACCCCGGCGACGGCCTGCCGCGCAACGCCGCCAGCGTCTCCGCCAGCCGCACCGCCTCGACCGCGCTCGCCGTCGACGCGGGCAGGTCGTCGGCCCGCAGCACCGAACACGCGCGGGCGAACCAGCGCGGCACCGCGTCACCCCGGTCGGCGCACTCCCACAGGTGCGCGTACCAGCCGGGGGAGTCGATGCCCGCGCCGTAGCCCGAGGACGCCGCCAACCGCCCGTGGCTCCACGGCACCCACGTGCCGGACACCTTGCGCTTCGGCAGGCCCTTGAGCAGCGCCGCGTCCGCCGTCGCGGGCGGCAGCACCCGCAGCGCGGGCACGTGCCACGCCCCGCACACCACCGCGATCGGCCCCTCGGTCTCCTTCAACGCCTTGCGCACCGACTGCCGCATGTGGGCCTCGCGCCGCAGCGTCCGGTCGTCCACCTCGTCGGCGAACTCCTCGCGCAACGCCGACATCGCCTCCGCGACGGCGTCCGCCAGCGCCCTCGGGTCGGCGCTCGCCGAGTGCTCGACCACGTCCTCCCACCAGCGCTCCGGGTCGTCGAACCCGGCCGCCTCGGCCAGCACGCCCAGCGGGTCGACCACCGCGCGCGGCTCGGACGGCTCCGCGCCCAGCGACGCGGCGGCGGGCAGGTCGAAGAACCGCGCCGGAACGTCGTTGGCGTGCGCCCACGTCAGCGCCCGCCACTCCGGCGAGAACTCCGCGAACGGCCAGAACGCGGCCGCCGACGGCTCGGCCTCGTCGTGCAGCAGCAGCGCGACGGGCGGCGTCAGCGACGGCAGGTGCTCCAGCAGCGCGTCACCCTCGGGAGGACCCTCGATCAGCACGATCTCGGGCCGCACGGCCGCCAGCGCGGCCGCGACCATGCGGGCCGAGCCGGGACCGTGGTGCCGGATGCCGAGCAGCACCACCCGGTCCGGCAGTGCCTGGTCGCGAGGGGCCATCAGGCGCCGCTCACCGTGTAGCCGGACGTGTCCAGGTCCTGGCAGGCCCGGTACAGGTCGCGCCACTCGGCGCGCTCCTTCACCACGGCCTCCAGGTACTCCCGCCACACCGCGCTGTCCGACACCCGGTCCTTGATCACCGCGCCGAGCAGCCCCGACGCCAGTTCGTCCGCGCCCAAGGTGCCGTCGCCGAAGTGTCCGGCCTGCGCCATGCCGCCCGCGATCACCGAGATCGCCTCGGCCGTCGACAGGCTGCCGCTCGGCTTCTTCAACTGGGTCCGACCGTCCGCAGTGGACCCGTTGCGCAGCTCGCGGAAGATCCGCACCACCCGGCGCACCTCGTCCAGCGCGGGCGGCTCGGCGGGCAGTTGCAGCGCGCGGCCGAGCTGGCTCGCGCGGGACGTGACGATCTGCACCTCGTCGTCCTCGGTCGCGGGCGGCGGCAGCACGACGGTGTTGAACCGGCGGGCCAGCGCGGACGACATCTGGTTCACGCCCCGGTCCCGGTCGTTCGCCGTCGCGATCACGGTGAACCCCGGAACGGCCTGGACGTGCAGGTTCAGCTCCGGAACCGGCAGCGCCTTCTCGGACAGGATCGTGATGAACGAGTCCTGCACCTCGGCGGGCATCCGGCTCAGCTCCTCGACCCGCGCCACCGCGCCGGTCTGCATGGCCCGCAGCACGGGGCTGGGCACCAGCGCGGCCTCGCTCGGCCCCTCGGAGATCAGCCGCGCGTAGTTCCAGCCGTACCGCACGGACTCCTCGCTCGTGCCCGCCGTGCCCTGCACGACCAGCGTCGAGTCGCCGCTCACCGCCGCCGCGAGGTGCTCGGACAGCCACGACTTCGCGGTGCCCGGCACGCCGACCAGCAGCAGCGCCCGGTCCGTCACGAGCGTGCCGACGGCCACCTCGACCAGCCGCCTGCTGCCGACGTACTTCGGCGTGATCACCGTGCCGTCGGGCAGCGTGCCGCCCAGCACGTACGTCACGACGGCCTGCGGCGACATGTTCCAGCGCGGCGGGCGCGGGCGGTCGTCCGCCGCGGCCAACGCGGCCAGTTCGGCGGCGTACTGCTGTTCCGCGGCGGGCCGCAGCACGGTTTCGGTCGTCACAGGACGGGTTCCTTCCGGTCGAAAGCCTGGCTGAGTCTCATGCGGAGCCGCAGCACCTCGAGTTCGATCGAGTGCTCCGGCCACCGCTCGGTGATCCGCGCCCAGTTCGCACCGAGCACCTCCGCGTCGCCCCGCGCCAGCAGCACGGCGGGCGGACGCCCTGCCCGCCACCTCGGGTCGCGCATCGCGGTGTAGCGCTCCAGCAGCGCCGCCGTCGACTCCGCCGACCACGGCGCGGGCAGCTGCGAGCACGCGTGGTCCAGCAGGTCGTAGTTCCACTGGTGCGACACCGCGATCACGGTCCGCGCGGACAGGTCGGCGGGCAGCGACGCCAACATCTCCAGTTGCTCCATGCCCGACAGCGTCCGCGTCGCCGCGACCGCCCACGGGCTCGCGTCGGCGGCTTCCGAGACCCGCTGCGCCGCCCCGCGCAGCAGCGACGCCGCCCACGGCCCGCGGCTCACCGCGTCCGCCGCCACGGAGTCGTCGGCGTTCAGCCGGTTCGTCCAGTAGGTGGTCCCGACGCTCGCCGCCGCGCCCCGCACCCGCCCGCCGACCCCGACCTCGGACCCGTCGCGCAGCAGGTCCCGCGCCTCGACCGGACTGGCGATGGCCTCGGCCCACAACTCGTCCATCCGCACGTCGAACCCGCCGCCGGTCGCCACCAGCCCGCGATCCAGCCGCTCCGCCGCCCGAGCCGACAACGCCGACGACGGCAGCGCCCGCAACAACCGGACCGCCTCGTCGTGCACGCCGATCGCCCGGTCGTCCAACGCCGTCTCCAGCAACTCCTCGTCCTCCGGCCCGAGCCCGGCCTCCAGCGAGGTCACGAGCGCCTGCCGGTCCGCCGCCCGCCGCTGCGCGGCGAACTGCTCGGCCAGGAACGCCCGCGTGCCCACGGGATCGGCCCGCCGCGCCCGCCGCAACGCCGCCAACCGCTGCGTGCTCGGCAGGTCCAGCACCTCGGCCAGGTCGACCAGGTCCGCCGACACCCCGGTTCCGGTGGCCCACGCCCACCCCGGCCGCGTCCCCGCCAACCACCGCCCCCGCGACCCGAGCACCGCCGCCACGGCCGACCGCAACCCCGGATGCGTCGTGCCCAGCACCAGCAGCTCGGGCAACGACCGGTGCTCGGCCACCACCCCCGCGGCCCGCGCCTTGCCGCACCACTCGGTCAACAACACCTGGTCGTCGACCGCCACGATCTGCGCGAACACCTCCCGAGCCGCCTCACCGACGACCCGCTCCTCGACCTTCGGCGCGGCAGCCAACTCGGCCACCTCCACCACAGCGGGCAACGGCGCTCCAAACCCGGCCAACCCGACCGCGGCGCACTCGTCCAGCAGCGCGCTCGGGTCTCCACCACCCCGATGCGCACCGACCAACAACTGCCGCACCACGTCATCCCACTGCGCCTGAACGCTCACGCCGCACCGCCCAACTCCGACGTCAGCACCACGGGACGAGGTGTGGTGGGTCCGTCGAGGACGGCGGACATCGGCACCACGCGGCGCCGGCGGCCGACCAGGGTCCGCGTGGCCCGCGCGGGAACGCAACGCGAGGTGGGGAGGACACCGGCCGGCAGTTGCCGCACCGCGTCGACCCGCTGTGCCTGAACGCTCACTCGCCACCTCCGAGCGCCGGCACCGACCGGCACGCGCGGTCGGCGAGGATCCGCGCGGGAACGCGACGCGGGGTCGACAGGACAGGTGTGCGGGCCGGTCGCCGCACCTCGTCGGCCCGTTGTGCCTGGATGCTCACTCGCCACCTCCGAGCGCGGAAATCGGCACCGCGCGGCGCTTGCGGCCGACCAAAGTTCGTGTCGCTCGTGGTGGGACGCAGTGCGGGCCGGCCATCAGGCGGTCGAGGACGGGGGCGCTGGCGAGCAGGCGTCGGAGCGCGTCGTCGCGGTGGGCCTGGGCGTTCACCTGCCACCTCCCAGCGCGGACACCGGCACCACGCGGCGGTCCCGGCCGACCAACGTCCTGGTCGTGCGCGCGGGGCGGCAGCGGGGGCGGGGTGGGGTGAGCAGGCGGTCCAGGGCCGTGGCCCGGGAGTCGTGCACCGAAGGGCCTCCAGTGGGGAAGTGGGTCATCCGACGACCTCCGGGGCCTTGCCGGGTTCGGCGACCGCGCCGAGGCGCAGGGTGTGGCCGTCCCAGAGGCCCCAGGCGTCGAACGGGTCGCCGCCGGTCACGGCCAGCGCGCGGTCCAGTGCCGCGTCACCGCGGACCGGCAGCGCGTGCCGGTCGGCGTCGAGCAGGAACTTCACGTCGGCGCTCGCGCGCACGGCCGCGCAGCCGAGCGGGTGGACGCGCTGCCACGGGTCCGCGAGGAGCAGCGGTTCCAGGCCCGCCAACGCCTCCCGCCACGTCGCGGCCACCGGGATCGCCTCCGCGGGCTGGTCGCCGACCAGCTCGCCGACGGCCACCCGCCGCGGTGTGACGCCGGGGTACGGGTGCAGCGTGCCGGTCACCTCGAAGCCGTGGGGGAGCGGCGGCACGGGCCTCGCGTTGCCGCCCGCGTGCTTGACGCCGACGACCCACTCGCCCCGCTCGCGCGCCCAGATCCACTGCCGGACCGTGCGGAACAGCCCCTCGTCGACCTCCAGCCTCAGCAGCGCCACCCAGCGGTCCGACCAGCCGGGCTCGGCGCGCACCTGCTCCTCCGCCACGGGGAAGCCCAGCCGGGCCCGCACAACGTCGCCCAGCGGCCCCTCAGCGCTCTCGGAGAGCCTCGCCAGCAGGTGGAGGCCCCCGAGGCGGTCCGCGGCGTCCACGGCCCACTGCGGGCCTCCCGCGGCCACCAGCTCGCGCACCTCGGCGACCGCCGCGGCCAACCCCGGCGCCTGGGCGTCGACCATGCGCGCGGTGATCGAGTGCCACCAGGCCGCGTCGCGCCCCGGCAGCCCGGCGATGCCGGACCCCGCCACGTCGCTCAGCCAGTCGCGCAACGCCGCCACGCCACCGCGCACGGCCTCGGCGCGGTTGCGGGCGGTCTTCTCCTTCGCGCGGGCCCGCCGCTCCACGGCCTCCGGCGACGTGTCGACCGGGGCCGCGACCGCGTGCCGCTTCGCCACCCACTCGGACACCCAGTCCGGCACGGCCTCCTCGTCGGCCACCTCGGAGACCTCGCCGCGGGCGTGCAGCAGCTGCACCGCCACCGCGTGCTTGCACGGGAACTTCCGCGACGGGCAGGAGCACTTCGTCGCGCGGTCGCCCAGGTCGACGCACACGCGGTACGGGTTCTTGCCGCTGCCGGGGCACAGCCCCCACAGGACCCGCGCGGTGCGACCCAGCCCGGTCCACCCCGCGGCCCCGGCCAACCGGGTGGCGCTGCTCGCCACCTGGCTGTCTGGCGCCAGCTCCAGTACCCCCTGTGCGTCCATGGTCAAAAAGGTAGCGGCGAGCACCGACAAAAACAGGTCAATCCAGGTCAGGACCCCTTCGGGCCCACGACCACGCGTACTTCGGGTCCTCGGTCGCCAGCGCCGCCTCGCCCAGTTCGAGCGGGCGGAACGTGTCGACCATGACCGCGGTCTCGTCGAAGTAGTCCACGCCCAGCGACGCCTCCACCGCGCCCGGCTGCGGGCCGTGCGTGCAGCCCGACGGGTGCAGCGACAGCGACCCGATCCCGATGCCCGAACCCTTGCGGGCCTCGTAGTTCCCGCCGACGTAGAACATCAGCTCGTCGGAGTCCACGTTCGCGTGGTTGTAGGGCACCGGCACGGACAGCGGGTGGTAGTCGACCTTGCGCGGGACGAACGAGCAGACCACGAAGTTCGGCCCCTCGAACGTCTGGTGCACCGGCGGCGGCTGGTGCACGCGGCCGGTGATCGGCTCGAAGTCGCGGATGTTGAACGCCCACGGGTACAGGCAGCCGTCCCAGCCGACGACGTCGAACGGGTGGTTCGCGTAGGTGAACCTGGTGAGGCCCGCGCGGTGCCGCACGAGCACGTCGACGTCCTCGCCGTCCACCAGGAGGGGTTCGGTCGGGCCGCGCAGGTCGCGTTCGCAGAACGGCGAGTGCTCCAGGAACTGGCCCTTGCCGGACAGGTACCGCTTCGGCGGACCGATGTGCCCGGTGGCTTCCAGGACGAGGATGTCCATCGCCTGATCGGGTACCACCCGGTAGGTGCACGACGTGGGGATCACGACGTAGTCGCCGTCGCCCACGGTGATCGCGCCGTAGATCGTCTCGACGGTCCCGGAGCCGGAGCGGACGTACAGCAGCTCGTCGCCCGCGGCGTTCCGGTAGAGCGGGCTGGGCGCGGTGGCGACCACGAACCCGATCGTCACGTCGGCGTTGCCGAACAGCGTGCGCCTGCCCGTGACGGCGTCGACGTCGCCGTCCGGCCAGGTCAGTGCCGGTGTCTTGAAGTGGCGGGGCTTCAGCGGGAGGTTGGGGGTGGTGGCCCCGCGGCTCTCCTCGACGGTCCGCGCGTCCACGATGGCGGTGGGCAGGAACCGGTGGTAGAGCAGTGCGGAGTCGGCCGAGAAGCCCTCCACGCCCATGAGCTCCTCCGCGTACAGCCCACCGTCCGGATCGCGGAACTGGGTGTGGCGCTTTCGGGGGATCTCACCGACTTGGCGGTAGTACGCCATGATCACTCCGGGCGTTCGATAGTCGGACATCTTTGTTCATTGACCGATACGCCACTAGCGTGT
>Ga0247771_1000123_pt1 | contig 29998 bp, 14 predicted proteins | sample UWRJL197509C6_FD_179948 | JGI IMG/M metagenome (GOLD analysis project Ga0247771, IMG submission 179948) | Plant litter microbial communities from Arlington Agricultural Research Station in Wisconsin, United States - UWRJ-L197-509C-6 | ecosystem: Environmental > Terrestrial > Plant litter >... | reverse complement strand
GGGGACCCCTTATTTTGACCTTGATCGGGCCAAAAGGCAGTGCTTGAAAGCCTGCCCGATCCCCAATTTTAAGGCCAAAATCCCCAAGTAAAATCGGCCACGGTTGCGGGCGGCCCGTAGCGTTCCGTAGCAGGTCAACAGATGGCTCTGCCGGTCCCGTAGGTGGTCGCCTGTTTTCTGCCGGTCCCACGGGTGGTCACCAGTCGGCTGTGCTGTTGTCCTGTGTGTCTGTTGTCCTGTGTGTCTGTTGTTGCCTAGTTCTCTGTCCAGAGTTTTGTCAGTGCCGTGTGTGCCTCGGCTGCCAGTTCGCGTAGTTCGCGCCATTCGGGGGCTTCGCCCAGTGCTGCCTCTGTCCATAGTGGACCTGGACTGGGTGGCATGGCGTCCAGGTGGTTGCCCACGCGTTCGATGTGTTCCAGTTCTTCGTCTGCCAGGCGGCCTTCGCGGTTCTTCGCCTGGGCCGTGACCACGGCGTCGTCTAGTTCTAGTACTAGTTCGTCCACGCCTACGCCGACTGAGCGCAGGTAGCGGACCTGGCGGATGGAGTCGGCCGCTACGCCTTCCAGTACTGCGAGGATCCAGCGGCGGAACTGGGCTTGGTCGTCGGGCATGGTCACGTGACCTTACCCTTGCTGTGCAAGAAGAAGAGCAAGAAACGGCCCCTGTGCTCGGCGTGCGTCCCCCCGACGCGCGGACACTCGAGCATGCCGCTTTGATCAACTTCGCACAACGGTGACGCTGGGCACACCGACGTGTGCCCAGCGTTTCGCCCACCTACTCGTACAGGTCCTGGTAAAGGGTTTCGTGGATGGTGTGGATGACCTTGCGCTTCACCTTGAGGGTGGGCGTGAGTTCACCGTCCTCCTGGGACAGGTCGCGGTCGAGGATGGTGAACCGCTTGATCTGCGAGTCCTTCACGAAGTGGGTGTTGGCGTCGTCGACGATCCCCTGCACCAGCGCGACGACGTCGGGGTGGCGGACCAGGTCCGCGTAGCCGCCCGCGATCCCCTGCTTCTCCGCCCACGGCACCAGCTCCTCGGCGTCGAGGGTGATCAGGGCTACCAGGTAGGGCTTGCGGTCGCCGAAGGTGACGGCGTGGGAGATCCAGCGGGACTGGCGGAGCTGGTTCTCGACGTTGGCCGGGGCGATGTTCTTGCCGCCCGCGGTGATGATGATGTCCTTCTTGCGGCCGGTGATCTTCACGAAGCCGTCGTCGTCGACCTCGCCGAGGTCGCCGGTGTGCAGCCAGCCGTCCTGGAGGACCTCCGCGGTGGCCTCCGGGTTGCGCCAGTAGCCCGCGAACAGGTGGGGGCCGTTCATCAGGATCTCGCCGTCCTCGGCGATCCGGATGTCCAGACCGCCCACGCCGAACGCGCCGACCGTGCCGATCTTGAACCTGCGCAGCGTGTTGACGGTGCCGACACCGGTCGACTCGCTCATGCCGTAGCCCTCCAGCACCGGCACGCCCGCGGCGAGGAAGAAGTTCAGCACCTCCGGCGAGATCGGGGCCGCGCCGGACAGCGCCTGGCGGAGCCTGCCGCCGAACACGCCGCGCACGCGGGCGAAGACGGCGTCGACCTGGGCGAACGCGGCGGCCAGCTCCGGCGGCACGTCCTGGCCCGCAGCGGTCAGCGCCCGGTGCTTCAGGCCGACGCCGACGGCCTGCTGGAGCTGCTCGGCCGGGATTCCGGCGGTGGCGATGGTGTAGATCTTCTCGAAGATCCGGGGCACGGACGGCAGGAACGTCGGCTTCACCTCGGCCAACTCCGGCACGATCCGCTTCGCGTCACCGCCGTAGAACGCGAGCGTCGCCCCCATGTAGAGCGCGCTGAACTGGACGATCTGGGCGAACACGTGCGCCAGCGGCAGGAACAGGTACACCGTGTCGTCGGCGACGACGTAGGACAGCTCCTCGGTGAGGTGGCACATCGTCAGCCAGTTGCGGTGGGTCAGCACGCAGCCCTTGGGCGGGCCGGTGGTGCCCGAGGTGTAGATGATCACGCTCGGGTCGTCCGGCGACACGGCCGCGCGGCGTGCCTCCAGCTCCTCCTCGACCGGGGTGGCGCGGCCTTCGGCGGCGAGGTCGGCGATCGTGCGGCCGTCGCCCTCGATGAGCACGATCTCGCGCAAGTCCTCCAGCGAGGCGACGTCCACCTTGGCGGCCTGCGCCGCGTTCTCGGCGATCAGCAGCACCGCGCCGGAGTTGCCGAGGATCCAGGCGCACTCCTCCGGAGAGCTGCTCGCGTAGATCGGCACGACCACGCCGCCCGCGGCGAGGATCGCCAGGCCCGCGATCGACCACTCGTGGCGCGTCTCCGACAGCACGGCGACCCGGTCGCCCGTCTGGACGCCCGCGCCCGCGAGGCCCGCGGCCAGCTCGCCGACCGCGGTGGCGACCTCGACGAACGTCTTCTCCTGCCAGGAGTCGTCCGCGCGGTAGCGCCAGGCCACGCGGTCCTGGTGCGCCCGAGCGGCCGCGAACGGGAGCTCCGAGACAACGCGCGCGGAACCGACCGTGGGGACGGACATGGGTTCTCCTCTACTGCTTGGCGGCGGGGCTGACGTGCACGCGAACCCCGTTGAGCACGGCGGTTCCGGACAGCGGGTCGATCCTGAGGTCGTCGGTGAGCAGGTTGACGTTGACGCCGGGGTGCGCGGTGGCGACGGCCATCCGGGTGCCGGGCCGGTCGTGGCCCCACCCGTGGGGCAGGCTCACGACGCCGCCCGCGATGTCGTCGGTGACCTCCACGACGGCCTCGATCTTGCCGACCCGCGAGGACACCTGCGCCACGCCGCCGTGCTCCAGGCCGAAGCGCGCGGCGTCGGCGGTGTTGACCAGCAGCGTGCAGAGCTCCTTGCCCTTCACCAGGCTCGGCACGTTGTGCATCCACGAGTTGTTGCTGCGCAGGTGCCTGCGGCCGACGAGGAGCAGGTCGTCCGGCCGTTCCGCCAACGCCTCCAGCACGCGCGGGAGGTCGGCGGCGATCGGGTCGGGGCACAGCTCGACGCGGCCGGACGGCGTGCGCAGGACCTCGGGCAGGCGCGGTTCCAGCGGGCCGAGGTCGACGCCGTGCGGGTTGGCCAGCAGCACGGACATGGACAGCCCGTCGGGTTTGAGGCCGAACCAGTCGCCGTAGTGGCCGGTGCGCAGCTTGAGGTCCAGCAGCCGCTGCTCGCGGGTGTCGCCGACGAGCTCGGACCGCAACTCCTCGACGTCCCGGCCGTGCAGCGGGCTCTTGGGGTGCTCGACGAGCTTCGCCAGCGCCGCGTCGAGCTGCGCGTCGGCCAGCGCGTCGAGGTCGGCGTCCGGATCGGCGCCGCCGAGGATCGCGGTGAGGCGCAGCAGGATGTCCGCCTCCGGCACCGCGCCCTCGTCGAGCGGGATCACCGGCGGGGAGAACTTGGCGACGTTGCGGACGGCGAAGCCGAGGAACGCGATGTCGTAGTGCGGCCGCCTGCTCGGCGGCGGGGGCGGCAGGACCACGTCGGCGTGCCGGGTGGTCTCGTTGAGGTACGGGTCGACCGAGACCATGAAGTCCACAGTGGACAGCGCGGCCTCCAGGCGGGCCGAGTTCGGCAGCGACAGCGCGGGGTTGCCCGCGACCGTCACGAGCGCGCGCACCTGGCCCTCGCCGGGCGTCTCGATCTCGTCGGCCAGCGTCACGGCGGGGAACTCGCTCGCCACCTCGGGCAGCCCGCGCACGCGGCTGTGCCAGCGGCCGGTGGTGAAGCCCTGCCCCGATCCGCGGCCCTTGGCCAGGTGCGCGGGCAGCGGGAACATCGAGCCGCCGGGCCGGTCCAGGTTGCCGGTCAGCGCGTTGAGCACGTCGACCAGCCAGCTCGCCACGGTGCCGAAGTCGACGGTCGTGGTGCCGATCCGGCCGTACACCGAGGCTCTCGGCGCGGTGGCGAACCGCCGGGTCAGGTCGCGGATCGTCGCGGCGTCCACACCGCACTTGCCCGCCACCGCCTCCGGCGTGAACGGCTCGACCAGCGCGCGGACGCGGGCCACGCCGTTGACGTGCGGGGCCAGGTCGCCGAGGTCGACCAGACCCGCGGCGAACAGCTCGTTGACCATGGCCAGCAGCAGGAACACGTCCGTGCCCGGCGTGATCGGCACGTGCTGGTCGGCGGCCGCCGCGGTCCGGCTGCGGCGCGGGTCCACGACGACGAACGCGCCGCCGCGCGCCCGCAGCGCCTTGAGCCGCTTGGGCATGTCCGGCGCGGTCCACAGGCTGCCGTTGGAGGTGTACGGGTCCGCGCCGAGCAGCAGCAGGAAGTCCGTGCGGTCGACGTCCGGCACGGGGATCGTGTAGATGCCGCCGTACATCAGGCCCGACGACACGTGCTTGGGCATCTGGTCCACCGTGGACGCGGTGAACACGTTGCGCGAGCCCAGCGCCCGGCGCAGCGCACCGGCGTACAGGCCGCCCGCGAGCGAGTGCACCATCGGGTTCCCGAGGTACAGCGCCACGGCGTCGCGGCCGTGCTCGGCGATGATCGCGGACAGCTTCCGCTGCACGACCTCGAACGCCTCGGCCCAGCTCACGGCCACGTGCCCGCCGTCGCGCTTGACCATCGGCGTCGTCAGCCGGTCGGGGTCGGCGTCCAGCGCGCCGAGCGACGCGCCCTTGGGGCAGAGGAAGCCGCCGCTGAACCCGTCGAGCCGGTCACCGCGCACCCCGGTGATCCGGTCGTCGGTGATCGTCAACTCGAGGCCACACGTCGCCTCGCAGAGCGGGCAGGTGGTGAGCGCGGTGCGGGTGGTCATGCGGGCCTTCCACTTCGGGCGCGGCTCGACCGCGCTCCTCCTGACAACGGGTACTCGTCACCGACGGGTGGCCGCAAGCGCCCGGCCGAGGTCAACCCCATCAGCTCACTGAGCGCGCGGGCCACCATCTCAGGTCGCTCGAGGCAATCGCCCAGGTGGAAGCCGATCACGGCGCGGGAACCCTCGATCAGCCGAGTGACGGGGAAGGGCGACAACTCGCCGTGACCGACGAGCCTGCCGAACGGCGCAAGCGCGTCCATCGACTGCTGGAACGCCGCGCCGCCGACCGGGGAGAGCACGACGTCGACCGGCCGCCCGCCGTTCACGGCCAGCAACCGCCCGCACAGCCCGTCCGGGTCGCCGTCGATCGCCACGTCCGCGCCGATCGCGGTCGCGAACCGCCGTTCGGCGGCCGTGTCGCCGATCGCGATGACCTGACCCGCGCCGAACCCGCGGGCGAGCTGCACGGCCAGCGCGCCCACGCCTCCCGCGGCGTCGTGCACCACGACCGACTCGTCCGGCCGCAGGTGCGCGCACGTGCGGAGCAGGTGCCACGCCGTCACGCCGTGGCGGGCGAGCACGAGCGCCTGCTCGTCGGTGATGTCGGCGGGCACCGGGAACAGCAGCCGCTCCGGGGCCCTGACCAGCTCGGGATCGGCGTCGACCACCCCGAGCGCCACGACCCGGCGATCGTCGGAGGTGACCCCGACGACCTCCTCGCCGTGCGGTCCCACCCGGCTGACCCGCACCACCTCGTGGCCCGGCAGCCGCGCGTCGGCCTCTCGCGTCGTCGCCATCCCGCGAGCCAACCGCGCGGGGCGGCGCGCGGTAAGTGCGGAGACCACGACAACTAAGCCCGGCGACGCCCGTCAGGTGGTCCGGCCCGCCGTGGCGAGGGTGCGGGCGACGGCCGCCGTCTCGATCGCGATGTCCTCCACCGTGGCCCCGCGATCGAGGTGGAGGCCGCCGCGCCAGAGCGCGGCGTCGCCGCCAGATCGGCCACCGGGTAGGACTCTTGCATCACGTTTCCGGAGGTAGCAGCCACGTCCACCACTCTCGTGTCCACCGTCGCACTGGTCACCGGCGCCAGCAGCGGCATCGGTCAGGCCACCGCCCGCAGGCTCGCCGCCCAGGGCGCCACCGTCGTGCTCGTCGCCCGCCGCGAGGACTGGATCGACCTGCTGGCCAAGGAGATCGCCGAGCAGGGCGGCCACGCCCTCGCGCTGCCCGCCGACCTGACCGACGCCGACGTCGAGAAGCTGCACGCCGACGACATCGCCGAAGCCGTCGAGTACGTCGTCACCGGCCCCCGTCGCGCACAACACCGACCTCGGCCGCGCGTTCGTGGCCATGGAGAACGAGCACGACGGCATGGACGTCCGGACCGTCCGCGACGGGCGGCTCCCCGAGCACTGGGACCAGTTCGACACGACCCGCGCCCTCGTCCAACTCGGCGTGCCAGGCCTGCCGCCCACGCTGGTGAAGGCTGCCTCCCAGCCGGTCAACCGATGGCCGGGAACCGGGACTGGCGAGGGCGTGGAGACCTGCCGCCGGTCGATCGTGTTCGCCCGTGGAGTCGCGGCTGACCAGCGGGAAGTCCGGCGGCCGACCCGTGGCACCCCTCCGGCCGTCCGGAATTCCCGAAGTTCGCCACCTGCCGCACCGCGCCGGTTACGCTCTCGCCAACGGGCAGGGGGGAACGAAATCCGCGCGCCCACCCGCAAGGGAGGACGTGTCGGCCCGAGGGGGGCGAGTTGACCACATCCGAGACATCCGACCTGGCGTTCGGGATCCTCGGCCCGCTCGACGTGACGCGCGGGGGCGCGCCGGTGCGGGTGAGCGGGCCGAAGCTGCGGATCATCCTGGCGGCGCTGCTGCTCCGCCCGAACGCGACGGTCTCGGTCGACCGGCTCGCCGAGGAGCTGTGGGGCGACCAGCAGCCCCCGACCGCGCGCAAGAGCGCCCGGCTCTACGCGCAACGGCTGCGACGCGCGCTGGGCGAGGCCGTGATCGAGACCCGGAACGACGGCTACCTGCTGCGGTTGGCCCCCGCGCAGCTGGACCTCCTGCGCTTCCGCGCGCTCGTCGACCGGGCTCGCACGGCCGAACCGGAGACCGAGCGGACGCTGCTGGCCGAGGCGCTGGCCTGCTGGCGCGGCGCGCCGCTGGCGGACGTGCCGTCCGAGTCGTTGCAGCGCGACGAGGCCGTGTCGCTGGCCGAGGAACGGCTGTGCGCCACGGAGCGCTACCTGGAGGTGAGCCTGGAACTGGGAGGGCACCGCGAGATCATCGGCGAACTCGGCACCCTCACCAGGGAGAACCCGTGGCGGGAGTCGTTGTGGGCGTTGTACGTCCTCGCGCTGCACGGCAGCGGGCGGCAGGCGGACGCGCTGGAGGCCTACCGCGACGTGCACCGGATGTTCACCGAGGAACTCGGCGTCTCCCCAGGGCCGCGGCTGCGCGCGGCCCACCGCGCCGTCCTGACCGAGCAGGAGGCGATCCCGCTCACCGAACCGGTGCCCGCCGTCTGCCAGCTGCCCGCGGACCTGCCCAGCTTCTCCGGGCGGACGTCGGACGTGGCCGCGCTGGACGCGCTGCTCGGCGCCCCTCCCCGGCACCGGACCCTGGTGGTCGCGGGCCCCGGCGGCATCGGCAAGACCGCGCTGGCCGTGCACTGGGCGCACCGGGTGGCGGAGCGGTTCCCGGACGGCCAGCTGTTCGTCGACCTGCGCGGGTACGCGTCGACGTCGCCGATGTCCAAGTCCCAGGCGCTGGCGCTGTGCCTGCGCGCGCTCGGCGTGTCGGCCACGCACGTGCCGATGACGCTGGACGAGCAGGTCGTGCTGTACCGGCAGATGCTCGCGGGCCGACGGGTGCTGGTGGTGCTGGACAACGCGGCCGACGCCGACCAGGTCCGCCCGCTGCTGCCGCCGAACCCCGGTTGCGCGGCGCTGGTGACCAGCCGCGGCGAGCTGCGCGGGCTGACCGTGCTCAACGACGCGCGAGTGCTCGCACTCGACGTGCTGACCCCGTCGGACACCCTGGCGCTGCTCACCGACCTGCTCGGCGCGGACCTGGTCGACGCCGAGCCCGCGGCCATCGGCGGGCTCGCCGACCTGTGCGGGCACCTGCCGCTGGCGCTGCGGATCGCGGCGGCGAACCTGCTCGGCGGCAGGCACCCCACGGTCGGCGACTACGTGGCCGCGCTGCGCGCCGACCCGCTGGCGGAACTGGCCATCGAGGGCGACCCGGACGTCGCTGTGCGGGCCACCTTCCAGCTGTCGTACCAGGCGCTCGACGAGCAGGCCCGACGGGTGTTCCGGCTGCTGGGCCGCGTGCCGGGTCCGGACTTCGACCTGACCGCGGCCGCGGCGCTGACCGGCGCGGGCGAGCGGACCCGCCGCTGCCTGGACCGGCTGGTCGCGGCGAGCCTGCTGACCCGGCGCGGCCCCACCCGGTTCCAGTTCCACGACCTGGTCCGCGAGTACGCCGCCGACCGCGCCCGCGCCGACGAGACGCCCGGCGACCTGGCCGCGGCCGAGACCCGGCTGTTCGACCACTACCTCGGCATCGCGTCCGCGGCGACGCACCGGCTGTTCCCGCTGTTCCGGCGGCTCCTGCCCGGCGCGGACGAGCACCCGACGACGTTCGACGACGACGAGCCCGCGATGCGCTGGCTCGACGCGGAGCGGCCGAACCTGGTCGCCGCCGCCGAACGCGCGGCGAACTCCCCCTGGCTCAGGCACTACAGCGTGCTGCTGGCCGACGCGCTGCGCGGCTACTTCGCCGGACGCGGTCTCGCGGCGGACGGGCTCGCGGTGGCGAACGCGGCGCTCGGCGCGGCCCGCGAGGCCGGTGACCTGCGCGGCGAGGTGTCCGTGTTCGTGCTGCGGGGCATGATCGCGTACAACCTCAGCGACTACGACGCCGCGTTGACCTGGTTCGACCGGGCGCTCGAAGGCAGCGTCACCGGTGGGGACCCGGCGGCCGAGACGGAGGCGCGCCACGGGCTGGGCAGGGTGTGCTCCCAGCTCGGCAGGCCCCACGACGCGGCGCGCCACCACGAGCGGGCCCTGGTCATCGCCCGGCGAGCGGGCGACGAGAACACCGAGGCGCGGGAGATCAACTACGTCGGCGTCTCCCTGCTCTCGCTCGGCCGCGTCGAGGCGGCGATCGCGTGCCACACCAAGGCGGCCGAGCTGAGCGCGCGGATCGGCAACCAGCACATCCGGCTGCTCTCGCTCAACGGCCTCGGCCTGGCCCACTGGACCGCCGGGCGACTGCGCGAGTCCGCCGAGTGCCACCTGGAGAGCATGAGGATCGCCGACCAGACGGGCATGCGGCACGGTGTCACCTCGGCGCTGGTGTGCCTGGCCGAGACCTACTGCGACCTCGGCCGCCACCACGACGCGGAGAAGCAGGCCCGCGAAGCCCTCGACCAGGGTCGCGAACTCGGCGAGCGGCGGCACGAGGCGGGCGCCCTGGAGATCCTCGCGACGGTCGCGCGACGGCGTGGCCGGGTCCTGGAGAGCATCGAGGGGTACGCGGTGGCGCTGGAGCTGTCCAGGAAGATCAACTTCCGCTACGGCGAGGCGTCCATCCTCATCGGACTGGCGGCGGCGCACCGGGCCACCGGCCGCCCGTCCGACGCGGTGGCGCACACCGAACTCGCACTGGCCAAGATGAACGAGACCGGCATGCGGGTGCTCGAGTGCGCCGCGCTCACCGAGATGGCGGCCGCACACCTGGCACTCGCCGACCACCCGGCCGCGACCCGAGACGTCGACCGGGCCCTGAAGATCGCCCGCGAGGACGGCCAACGCCTCAACGAGGCCCGCGCCCTGCGCGTGGCGGCCGAGATCCGGGAGGCGAACGGGGAAACCGCCAAGGCCACCGAGTTGACCTCGGCGGCCTTGGCGATCCTCACCGACCTGGGTGTGCCGGAGTCGTGAGCGCTCCGGGCGGCGGGAACCGCCCGGAACGCTCGGGAGGCCTCAGCCCGTGCACCAGAAGTCGAACTTCGTCCGCACCCAGGAACACTCGTACCCGGCGGTCAACGACCACAGCTTGGGCGCATGGGCGCCCGGCAGGTCGAGTGCCTTGGAAGGCGCGCCGCCACCGAAGGTCCACTGTTCCGGGTCCTTCATCTTGACCCATGCCAACTGCGAAGAGCGGTTGCCGTTGTAGCAGTCCTCCCAATCGAGGCAGATGTAGTCCTTCCGGTCGTCGCTCAGCCCCTCGATGGCGCGCGAGGCCGAGAGGTCGATCGGGCCGATGCTGCCTTCGACGGCCAGCGCGGGTCCCGCCGCGGTGTCCATGTCCGTCTGGTTGGCCGCGTACTTCACCGAGTACGAACGGGAAATACCCGCGTCGAAGCCGAACATGATCTTCCAGCCGTCGGTGATGGTGCCGCTGGAGTCGACACAGGTCTCCGTGCCGATGATGACGCCCCCGCCGCCGCTCAACGACCGGCAGCCGAAGACGAGCCCTCCTTCGATGGTGATCGGCGGTGGCGCGACCCCCGCTTCCTCGGCGGCCTCCTTCACCTTCACCTTCCGGATGTCCTCCCGCACCAACGACGTGGTCACGCTGTGCTGGTACTCCGCATAGGCGACCAGGCATTCGAGGTTGTTCTCCTCCAGCGCCCTGCCCGGATGACCACCGCAGACGTCGTTGACCACGTAGGACCGGTACGAGGTCATCCAGAAGGTGATGTCCTGCTGGTCGTTGCGCGACACCAGCGTCGGGTCGTACGTCGTCTTCTTCCCGGCCCGCGTGGGTGTCGAGGTGACCGCGGGCTTCGACGGGGGTGGCGAGGCCACCGGGTTCTTCGGGCCGAGGCTGGAGTGGCCGCAGTAGTCCTCCATGCAGTGCATCGGCAACAAACCCGACGGGTCGCTCATGGTGATCGGGTTGTTGTCGCTGTAGGTGTACCCGTTGAGCTGCTGCGGATTCCCCGAGTCGAGCACCGGGTCGACCGAGATGAACCGGCCGGTGTCCGGGTCGTACTCGCGCGCGCCGAGGTGGGTCAGGCCGGTGCTGGAGTCCAGCACACCGCCGACGAACCCGCGTTCGCCAGGAAATGTCGACGCCCCGCCACGCGGACCACCGAACGGCGTCTGCCGCCGCTTGGTCACCGCCAGGGTGACCGAGTCGATGGCCGTCTGCGCGGTGTTCTGGTGGTCCGATGCCAGCCAGGTCAGGGGGCCACGCCCCTGGCGCACCGCGACCGCGCGGTCGCCGTGGCCGTAGTACCGCGTCACCGTCGGGTTGCCCCCGGTCGCCGACAGCCGCAGTTCCTGGTTGCCCAGGTACAGCGTCGTCCCGGCCGGGTCACGCCGGATCAGCCGGTTGCCCGTGGGGTCGTACACGTACGACGTCGACTGGGCCCCCTTCGTCACCGACGTGAGCTTCCCCTGCTCGTCCCACCTGAACTGCTCGCCGGACGACCGCGAGGCCAACTGGCCCGCGGCCGTGTAGGTGTACGACGTGACGCCGCCGGGCCCGCTCACCGAACCCAGGGCGTGAGCGTGTCCCGGGACCTGACCCCCGTACGTCCGGACGACGTCGCCCGAGGCGGCGTGCTGGGTGTCGGTGACCCGGTTGCCCGCCTTGTCGTAGGTGAAGGACTGCCAGTACGGCGCAGGACCGCGCAGACCGGCCACCGACGGGTCGGCAGAGCACGACGAGCCGGTCCACGCGTCGGTGAGCCTGCGCAGACCGTCGGTGCGGAAGCACTGGACGTCACCGGCGAACGCGTCCGCGACGGACGTGATCGTGCCCACCGCGTCGTAGCTGTAGCGCACGTCGGACTGCATCGGCGACGGCACTTCCGCGTCCACGACGGACCGCGTCAGGCGCCGGTCGTTCTGGTCGTAGTACTGCGACAGCCACACCCGCTTCGTGCCGGTCCCCAGGGTCAGCCGCGCCGGCTCGCCGTAGCGGGTGAAGTCGGTCGCCGACACCAGTTCGACGGTCGAGCCGTCGTAGCCGCCCCAACTGGTGGCCAGCGACCCGACCGCGTCGTAGCCGAAGCTGACGGTCTCGTCGGGCAGCTCACCGGCCGCCGGGTAGGACTGGCTGGACAGGCTCCCGTCCGGGTTGTACCCCGTGTACGACGAGTACGTGCCCGCCAGCAGACCTTCCGATGCCGGGATGATCACGGACGTCCCGGTGGGCCGGTAACCGGGGTCGTAGCTGAGGATCTTGCTGGTGTAGGCCTTCCCGTCGACGAACGCGGTCGACGACGCGGGCTTTCCCCTGCCCTTCGTCACCGTGTCGTACGTCCACTCCGCCAGCTTCGTCCCGCCGACGGCGCCCGAGTACTTCGCGGTCTCGCGCCCCAGCGCGTCGTAGGAGTAGGCCAGCACCGCGCCGCGCGCGTCCCGCGACGTGAGGACCTGCCCCGCGTCGTCGTAGGTCTTGGTGATCAGGCCGCTGTCCGGGTCGTCGCCGCTGACCTGGCGGCCGAGGAAGTCGTACCCGAACCGCCAGACCGCCCCCGAAGGATCGGTCATCGTCTCGGCCCGGCCTGCTTTGTCGTAGGTGTACTTCGTCGAGTCGAAGCCACCGTCGTGGTGTTGCCGCAGCTCGACGGTCTGCCCCCGCACGTCGGTGTACGTCGACGTCGGGGTCCCGCCCGGCGGCGGCGTGACGTCCACGTGGTCACCGAAGTACGCCGTCGTGGTCCGCCGCTTCTCGAACGCGCCCGCGAACACGACCGACGCGTCGGCGCGTCCGGCTCCGTCGAAGTGCGTCCGGCTGTGCCCCGGAACGTGCACATCGGACGCCATCTGCAGCTCGGTGTCCACGGCCTTGTCGTTGTAGTACGGAGCGGTGGTCTTCCACAGCCTGCCCTGCGAGTCGTACCGCGTATCGGTGATCAGCCTTCCGCCGCCGGTCGCGGGCGCCTGCACCTGCCTGCCCCTGAGCAGCCCGTCGTAGAGCGTGGTCGCGGAGATCTCGGCGCCGGTCGGGCCGATCCCGGTAGTGGTGATCACCGTCGGCTTGTCGCCGCGCACCAGGTACGCCGTGCGCAGGAAGGGCACATCCGGGTGGTCGGCCTTGGTCCAGCTCGGCGTCCACATCGTGACCGCGCGGCCGAGCGCGTCGTACTGCGTCTCCGTCTTGCGCGAGTTGGGGTCGCTGGACAGCGTGGGCAGTCCCCACGCGGGGTCGTAGGTCGTGGTCCTCACCAGTCCGCCGGGCACGGCGTCGGTGCCGGGGCTGGTAACCACTGTCCTGGTGACCGGGCCGCCCGTCTCCGGCGTGTACGCCGTCTTCGTGGTGCGCCCGAGGGCGTCCGTGGTGGACTTGACGCGCCCGTGCACGTCGTAGACCGAAGTCCCGGCTGTGAAGTACACCGGGCCCGCCGCGGGACGGTCCTTCGCGATCTCGGTCTTCACCACGTTGCCGTGCGCGTCGTAGGTCGTCTTGTTGTCCGCCAGCGCGTCTCGGGGGTACTCCGGAGATGCTCCGCAGCGGATGGAATCCGTCCAGGCGTGCCCCGGCAGGCCCATCAGCCAGGCGTCGGTGTCGCGCGCGTACTCGGTGTGCGCGCACCGGTCGTCGGCGGCCGTGCCGGGGTCGCCGAGGTCGTTGACCCTGGTCACCAGGCCGAGGTCGTCGTAGGTGGTCTCGGTCCGCGTCGTGCGCCAGCCGGAGCCCAGCGCGGTGTAGCCCGTCGCCACCCCGGTGCCCACCAGGTACGCCTTGAACGCTCCCCGTGTCGCCGTCGGGCCCTGCACCGAGGGCTCGGTGATCGTCTTGCTCACCCGCGCCGGATCCGGTTGGTCGGAGGCCCCTTCCCGCTCGAACACCGCGCTCTCGAACCCGAAGCCCGCCAGCCAGTCCGCGTCGGTCCGCGAGCCGCCCTGGGAGTCGGCCACCGACACCGACCGCGTCCCCGACGGGAGGTGGTCGCCGTCCATGCCGCGGTGGAACCGCTGCTCGGACATGGTCACCGGGCCCGCCGGGTCGTCCGCCGTGCCGTTGCGCACCCGCACCCGGCCAAAGCCGCGGAACTCGTTCCACGTCCGCTTGTCGTCCTTGGTGAACTCCGAGGTGTCCCAGTGCCAGGCCGCGCCGTCGAGGTACTCGTACCGGGTGACCTCCTCGGGGAAGGTCGACCTCGGCTGCCCGTCCACGGTCAGCCGGTCGCTCCGCGTCACCGCCGTCACGACGTACTTGTGGAAGTAGTCGGTCCGCTCGGCGAAGTTCTTCTTGGCCCACCGCACCGGGAAGCACCGCTTGGTGTTGCTCTCGGGGTTGGCGGGCATGTTCCCCGCCTTGCACTCCGACTCGTACGTGATCGACGTGATCCCACCGGTCTCGGACACGATTCCCGTGACGCGGTACCGCATCAGCGGCGACGCGCCGTCCTCCGGCATCTCGACGCGGTTGTACATCGGCGTGCCCTGGAACGTCACCGACGGCATCTCCGCCGTCCCGCCCGCCAGGCCGGTGTGCTTGATCCCCTTAAGCCACAGCGCGGCCTTCTCCCCGTCGCCGGGATCGGGGTACTGCTGGTCCAGGTCCCACCGGTCGACGTCACCGAAGTCCGTGCCGCGCCACACCTTCGTGGTCACCGACGCCAGCCGCTTGGTGGTCCAGAACGTCGGTGAGCGGGTGTCCGCGCAGGTGGCCGTGTCGCACTTGGCCTCCCACGGCACGTCCGGCCAGTTGTCCTTCTTCTCCGGCCTGCAGTCGCTGCCCGGAACGCACCGGTCGGCCGTCGTGAACACGACCCGCCCGGACGCCTGCGCGACGCCGTCCCTCAGGCCGTAGTCGATGTGGTCCAGGTACCCGCCACGGGTGTAGGTGACGGCGCCGGCCTTGCCGTTGAAGCCGTAGGAGTTCGTCTCGGTCGTGTAGGAGAACCGCATCTCGTTGCCGTTGCGGTCGACCACGCGGCTCAGGTTCCACCGGTACGCCTGCGTGCACGACGACGCGTCGAACGAACCGCCGTGGCACGGCTCGCCGGAGTCGTCGCCGAACACCGGCACCGTCCAGGTCGACCCCGCGTCCGACCCGAAGAAGTACTGCGTCCCGTCGACGGTCGTGATCTTCCACGACTCGCCGTCGTTGTCGCCGTTGCCCGCGCCGGTGAACCGCTCGATCCGCGACCCGTCGTCGGAGCGCGACCGCCACTTCCCGGTCGCGTCGTCCCGGATCAGCATCCCGCCCGCGCCGCCGTAGGACGCCGTGGCGTTGTCGCTGCGCCAGCACAGGTCGCCCACCTGCGGCGGCTTCACGTCGCCCTCGGTGTCCGCCGAGCACCCCCCGTAGGTGCGCTCGACGAACCCCGAGGACAACGCCCAGCCGTCGCCGATCCACGACGGCTGGTTGTTCGTCACCGTCGTCCGGCCGTCCACCGCGGACGACCGGTACGACAGCGCGAGGCTCGGCGTCAACCCGCCCGCCGCCGGTGGCACCCGCAACGGGTACGACCAGGTGAAGTCGCCGGTGTGCGGCGACACCGCCCAGCTCGCCGACGGCGAGAGCGACGTCGCCGTCGGCGTGCCCGCGCCCTCCTGCGCGGGCTTGGCGGGCTGGTTGCCCGACAGCGCCCGCGCCGACGCCTGGTCGGACTCGATGGTCCGCCAGGACGGGCTGGTCACCGGCGCGGACGGGACGCTGTCGAGCGGTGTCGACGGCTCCCCGGCCCACGCCGCGGGTGCGGCGACGGCCATGAGCACGGACGCCGCGAGCTGCGCGGCCACCGCGAGGGTCAGGCCACGTCTGGTTCTCCTGCGCACAACTACTCCCCCATGGTTTTCAGCTGGTGAGCACGTAGCCCAGCGAGCCGCGGACGGTCTGGCCCTCGCAGGCCGGTTCCCTCGAGACGAACAGCTCCGCGCGGGTGTTCGTCGCGCACTGGAACACCTGGGCGTTCGGCCGTCCTGCGGGCGGCTGGGTCCAGAGGAACCCGACCCTGGTCTCGACGGTCTTGCCCGCGCACGCCACGTCCGTCGACAGGAACCGGTCCGATCCGTCCACACAGGACTGGAGAGCCTGCGTCCCCGCCTCGTTCGTGCGCGCCACCAAGCCGAACGTGCCCTCGAACCGGTAGCCCTGCGGAGGTCCGGCCGCGTCCGCCGAGTGGTCGCCCGTCCTCGGCAGGACGTACCGGACCAGCGGCGCGTACGCCGGGACGTACCCGAGCAGGCCGTCCACCGTCTGGCCCTCGCACGTCGCGGAGTTCGAGTCGAACCTCTGGCCGTTGACCGCGCACCGGTAGAGCGGCATCGTCGTCACCCCGGTGGGCTGGTCGACGTAGCTCGCGCCCAGTTCGCCCAGTCTCGTCGTGCCCTCGCACGCCGGGTCGACCGACGTGAACGCGTCGACGTCGTTGCGCAGGCAGCCGAACATCGGGCGCGTCCCGGCGGTGCCCACCGGCACGAGCCCGCCGAGCGGGGTCTCGAACCGGTACCCGGCCGGGATCGCGGTGAACCGGTCCCAGATCCCGCTGGTGGCCGCCACGGTCCGGTGGTCGCCGGGAGTGACGAACCGGCCGAGCTGACCACCCGCGGGCGTCGCCCACCCGGCACGGGCGCGGATCTCGTCGTCGGGCACGACGCCCTCGTCGGTGTACACCTCGTCGATCGCGCCGGTGAAGAACCCGGCGGGCACGCCGTTCTCCTTGTCCCGGCCGATCGTGAAGCCGCCCCACGCCGTCCACAGCAGCACGTTGTCCTTCGTGCCGACGAGCTCCCCGTTGACGTAGAGCCGGAGCTGGCGCGCCGGGTAGTCGTAGACACCGGTCAGGTGCGTCCAGGCGCCGATCGTCGGCGCCGCCAGGGAGTTCGCGTACACAAGCGGGCGGTTGTCGGCGTCGGCGTCGTCGGAGACCGGGGCCCCGAAGATCCACCGGCCGACCTCGGGGCGGTACTGGAGCACCAACCCGCTGTGCCGCGCGCCGTCCTGGCCGAGGACCGTCGCCACCCGGTCACCGCGGTGCAGCTTCGCCCACGCGGCGACGGTGAAGCTGTCCCGCATGACGACCCCGACGTTCCCGGCGGTGGCCGCGGACGCGCCGTCGAGCAGCAGCGCCTTGCCCGCCTGGCCCGCCGGGTAGGTCGCGACGCCGCTCAGCGTGGTCGGGTTGCCGATCCACGACGAGTCCGTCAGGGTGCCGTCGTCGAAGCGCCAGGTCCCGCGTGCCGCGGGCGGGACGTCGTCGTGGACCTTCTGGACCTCGGCGTCCGACAGCGCCTTGCCGTAGGCGCGGACGTCGTCGACACCGCCCTTGAAGAAGCAGGCGCTCGCGCCGTCTCGGCGGCACCGGCCGATGGCGAACTTCCCGTTCGCCGCGGGCACGGTGACCCCGGACACCGTCCCGGAGAGCCCGCCGTTGACGTAGAGCTTCAGCCTGCCCAGCGGCTGGTCGTAGACGAGCGCCAGGTGCGCCCAGCCGTCGACGTACCCGGCCTCGGTGGACAGCACGTACTTCTGCTCGCCGCCCGCCGGGACCGCCGCGGCCCACTTCTTCGCGGCCTGGTCGTACCGGACCTGGAACGAGCTGAGCCGGTCCCCGTCCTGGCCGAACACCGTGGTGTCGCGGGTGTTGTCGAGGTTGTAGACCCACGCCGAGACCGAGAAGCTCCTGGCCGTGTCGACGACCGGACCGGACGTCTCCGCGGCGCCGGTCGTGCCGTCGAACCAGCCGGTCGTCGACGCGCGGCCGGTGTGCCAGCCCACGCCCGCGGTCAGCGTCGCGGTCTTGCCGCGCCCGCTGGAGTCGGCCGCCGAGGAGCCGGTGTTCTCGTCGAACTTCCAGCGCCCGGCATCGGCCACCGGGAGCTGCGCCTGCGCCGCCGTCGGGTAGGACCGGTGCAGCGCGGACACCCGGTCCGCGGTCAGCGCGCCGCTGTAGAGCCGCACGTCGTCGATCCCGCCGTGCCAGTAGCCGCCCCACCCACTCGCCGTGCGCGCCCGGCCGACCTGCAACCCACCGGCGCCCTGCCACGGCAGCAGCAGCGTGCCGAACTCCTTGCGGACGCCGTCGACGTACAGCCAGATCGTCTTGGTCGGCGCGTCGTACACGCCCACCAGGTGCACCCAGCGGTTCAGTTCGCCCAGCCGGACCTCCAGCGCGGCCTTGGTCACCGAACCGCCCGCCTCCGGCACCTCGAAGATCCAGTTGCCGTCGTGGCCGTTGTCGTCGACGACGTGCCCGAGCCGGAACTTGTTCGTGCCGTTGCCGCCGTCCAACGACACCGCGCTGAGGAAGCACTTCTGCGTCGCGTCGACGTCGCACGGGTTGTCCTTGAGGTTCACCCACGCGGACACCGTGAAGCTGGTGTCGGTGCGCACGTCCACCCCCGACGTCGCGGCGTAGGCGCCGCCGCCGGGCAGGTCGAGCGCGTTGCCGAGCCGTCCGGGGGCGAACGTCGCGCCCGCGCCGAGCGTCGCGGGCTTCGCCCCGACGGCGTCGCCGCCGAGCGTGCCCCTGCCCTCGTCGAACGTCCAGTTGTGCCCGAGGCTGACGTCGCGCCCGGCCATCGTCTGGACCTCCCCCGCGAGCAGCGCGCGGCTGTAGAGCGAGACGTCGTCGATGGCACCGGTGAACTTCTCGGTGTTCGGGTCGTCCGCCCACAGCGACCGGCCGAACTGCACGCCGCCGGTGGCGTCGAACCCGCCGGTGTGCGCGGCCGAGGCGGCGAGCACGCCGTTGACGTACAGCTCGATCCGCTGGCGGTCCTTGCTGTACACCCCGACCAGGTGCGTCCACACGCCCGGCTGCGCGACCGGCCCGGCGGCCTCGTCACCGGTGCCCGGCTGGTCGCTGTTCATCGCCACGAAGGCCCAGCGCCCGTCGGCGAGCGAGCGCAGGTCGAACCCGGCCACGTGCTGTCCGCTCTGCGACACCACCGCCGCCCGCGCGCCGGTCTTGTCCAGCCGCGCCCACGCCGTGACCGAGAAGCTGCGGTCGGTGCGCACCACCGGAGCGGCCGTCGAGGCGTAGCCGGAACCGTTGAGCCGCAGGGCGAGGTCGTTCGGGTCGGGCTGGTTGGTCTGCCCGGCCGCCCAGTCCGCGCCCGGCGCGATCGTGCCGGGGAACTTCCCGTTCCGCTCGGCGGCGTCGCCGTCGAACCTCCACGTCGCCGCGGTCACCCCGGCTCCGGTGACCAGCACGCGGACCTCGTCCGGCGAGATCGCCCTGCTGTACACGCGGACGTCGTCGACCGTGCCGGGCAGCCGCTGGCGCGTCTCGCCGGGAACCAGCGACTGGCCGATCCGGAACGCGCGCGCGGCCCGCCACGGCGTGACGCGGGTGGTCTCCCCGACCTGCTCGCCGTCGACGTACAGCCGGATCTTGCCCGCGGTCGCGTCGTACGTCCCGGCCAGGTGGTACCACTGGCCGCGCACCGGCTGGAAGCTCGTGTTCACCCAGTCGTAGCCCCCCGTGTCGCCGTCCACGCGCGGCAGCACGAAGACCCACCGCTTGTTCTGGTACTGCAGGCAGAACGCGCAGATCCGCTCGCCGTCCTGGCTGAGCACCGTGTACGTGCCGTTCTCGTCGACGTCGGCGTCGAGGCGGACGTGCGCGGCGACCGAGAAGCTCTGGTCGCTGCGGACCATCGGGCCGGGGGTCGAGGCGCCGCCGGTGACGCCGTCGAGGCGCAACCCGCGGCCGACCGCGCCGTCGGCCACGAACGACGCGCCGCCCTCCAGCACCACGTCCGTGCCGCCCTCGACCGCGTTGCGGGCGGTCGTGCCCTTGTCGTCGTCGAACTTCCAGTGCGCGACCTGGACGTTGCCCGCGCTGACCAGGCCCACGACCTCGCTCGCCGACAGCGGGCGGTCGAAGATCTGCACCTCGTCGATCGCACCGTTCCACTGGTCGACGAGCTTGCCGTCCCAGAGGGTCCGGCCGATCCTGACCGGCCCGCCCGCGTTGCCCGTGGTGGGCGGGGCGGGGGCGGTCCCGGCGAGCCTGCCGTCGACGAAGAGCCGGATCTCACCGGCGTCCGGGTCGTACACGCCCGCCAGGTGCGTCCAGGTGTTCAACTGCGGCGCGCCGGGCGCCGACTCCGCCATCGCGGCGCTCGTCCACGAGTCGGTCGAAGCGGGCTTCCCGAACACCCAGCGCGGGCTGGTGCCGTCGTCCCCGGCCCGGTACCACAGCGTGAAACCGGGGAACTTCAGGCCGTCCTGGCTCACCACCGCCCGCGGTCCGGTGCCGCGCTGGAGGTTGACCCACGCCGACGCGGTGAACCCGGCCGCGTTCCGGATCGCGTTCGGCGCGGTGACGTCGTCGTCGACGCCGTCGAGCTTGACGGCCGAGCCGACCGCTCCGCCCGCCTGGATCGTCGCGCCGTTGTTCAGCGTGCCGTGCCGGTCGCCGAGGAACGCGGTGTCCTGCGCGTTGCCGTCGAACGACCACTGCGCCAGCGGGCCGTTGCCCGCGCGGACGTAGAACCGGTACTCGCGCAGCGGGCTCGGGTGGTTCGCCCGGTCATGGCTGCGCACGTAGAGCGTGTGCGGGCCGTCGCCCTCAACGTCCACTTTCACGGTCGCGCCGCCACCGAGGGCGTCGGCGTCGACCGTGAAGGTCGACTGCTCCGACCAGCCGTACGTGTAGTGGTCGACGTCGCCGACGCCGTTGCTGCCGAAGGTGAAGGTGCCCGGCACGTCGCTGCCGCCGTGCCACCGGTTGTCCTCCGGGTACAGGGCGGACGACACGGTCGGCGGCTTGTCCACCGGCGTGCGGTCGACGACGAACTGGGCGCCGTCGGCCTGCGCGCTGGAGGTCACGCCGTCCGAGGCGTGCACCCACCAGCCGATCCGCTGGCCGTCCTTGTCCCCCAGGCCGATCTGCGCGGTGTGCACCGCGCCGGACGCCTGCTGGGACCCGTTCCACGACGCGATCTCGGTGCCGTTCGCCGAGACCCGCCACTGCGGGTAGAGCGGGTCGCCGTCCGGGTCGGAGAGCTGCGCGCTCAGCGTCATGGTGTCCTGGCCGACGTAGGACAGGCCTCCGCAGAACTTGCACGGGGTGGTCAGCGCGGGGTCGGTGGCGAGCCCGCCGGGCACGTACGGCGTGCGGTTCCAGGTGACCTTCAGGACGGTCTGCGCCGGGTCGTACTTGCGCCACGCGTACTGGTCGGTCGAGCTCTTGGCCGCCAGGAACAGCGGGGTGTGCCCCCCGGCGTCGATCAGGTCGACCGGGATGTCCCACCCCACCTCCTTCCAGCCCGTGCCGCAGGCCCCGCTGTGCACGCCGGGCACCGACCTGGTGCGGTTCCAGCCGCCGCCCGGCCGGTTGTTCCACGTCATCCCGTTCCAGATCCCGCCGTTGGCGCGGTAGACGACCTGGTCCCGGTCGGAGCAGTCGGGGCTGGAGATGGCGACCGTGGTGAACGTGGCGCCGAGCAGCGTCTTCCCGGCCAGACCCGAGGTGTCGTACTGGAAGTAGGCCTGCCCCTCCCCGATCCCGCTGCACCAGCTGCCGTCCGGCGGCAGGTCCTTCGGGCACTGCCCGACCTGCGCGTTGCCGTCGCCGCTGGTCCACCAGTACGAGCTGGTCGGGTGGCCGGACAGCACGTTCGCCCAGCCCCACTTCTGGATCGTGGTGAGCGTCGGGTCGACCGTCACCGGGAACTTCACCTCGGGGTCGGCGAGGAACGCAGCGTCCGGCGCCAGCACCACCGCGCCGTCGACGACGGACACCCCGACCCGCGCGGTGCGCCCGGCCGCGTCCCACATCGTCGACGGCGGCGCGCCGAACACCTCGGCCCCGGCGGCGTCGACGGCGCGCAGCGCGCCCTCCCCGTCGGCGGTCAGGGTGAGGCCCTCGGCCTTCACCGCGAGTCGGACCTCCTGGAGCGCGGGGTTGCGCGCGACCTCGGCGTCGCGCACCACGAGGTGCTGGCGGAAGCCGTCCCGTTCGGCGATCACCACCAGGTCCACGCCGGGGAGGACACCCCGGTAGGTAGCCCGCGAGCCGGACAGCTCGGGTGCGGGCAGCGTGCCGGGCCAGGACAGCGCCAGCGACTTCCCGTCCCGCCGCAGGGTCGCGAGCGCGGCGTCACCGCCGGGGGACAGGGTCAGGTCGCCGTCGGCGGCCTTGGGCTCGACCACGCCGTCGGACCCCTTGCCGAGGGTCGTGTCGACACCGACCCACTTGCCGTCCTTGCGCACCCGAACCGGCACCGCGGTCAGCTCGGCCGTGAGCGTGCCACCGGGATTGGCGTACACCGCGCGGGTCTCGGTCCGCTCGTCGGCGACCTCCACCCGCGTGCCCTGCGACCGGGCTGCCACCATGGCCGCGGGCGCGTTCGCCGCCTCGGCGACCGGCGCGGGCGGCGGAGCCGCCACCTGGACGCTGCCCGTGAGCAGCGTCAGCATCGAACCCATCAGGGCGATGACCGCACCGGCCACCACCACACGACGCAGACGCACCGTGATTCCTCCCCCGCGGTCCCCAGTGGACAGACAGGCGGAATCATGCGGAACGGCGGCATCAAACGGGCATCAAACCGACATCAGGCCCCAACGGGACCCGGTGGTGAACGATTTCCCGGATCGCGGGACATCCGGGTGGACGATATCCGCGGCCGCGCACCCGGACCATTCGAGGCCCCTAGGGCATGGAGTCCAGCAGGCGCGCCAGTTCCAGGCGCGACGACACGTGCAGCTTGCCGAAGACCCGTGACAGGTAGACCTCGACGGTCCGGGGGCTGTAGTGCAGGGCGGCGGCGATGTCGCGGTTGCGCATCCCCTGCTGCACGAGCCGGGCGACGGTGGCCTCGGCCTCGGTGAGCAGCCCCGGCGCCTTCGTCCGCGCCCTCGGCACCGGCGCGCCCACCTCGCGCAGCCGAGCGCCCGCCCGCCTGCGCAGACCGTGCACGCCCAGCCGCTGGAACGTCGTGTACGCCTCGCTGAGCTCGGCCCTCGCGCCGTCGTCGACCTGCCCGAGTGCGAGCTGGGCACGGGCCTTCTCGAACTCCAGCCCGCCCGTCCCGGCCTCGGTGACGGCGCTGCGCAGCAGGTCCGCGTCCCGTTCGAGCAGGCCGGTGACCCGCAGGAACGTGGTCCGCGTCCACGGCGCGCCGCGCAGCTCGGACACCTCGCGGAAGTGGTCCTCGACGCCGCGGGCGTGGTCGGCGTCGCCGTGCGCCAGGTCGATCTCGATCATCCGGCCGAGCAGCACCGAGCTGTAGGCGGCCTTGCCCAGCGCGTCCACGGCCGTCGTGACCACGTGCCGCGCGCCCTCCACGTCGCCCCGCGCGGCGAGGTACCCGGCGAGCGCCATCGCGTAGAGCCGGGACATCGTGGGGCTGACCGGCGGCGCGACGGCCGCGAGCCGGGCGCCGATGTCCAGCTCGCCGCGCCACGTCCGGATCTCCAGCTCGATCGCCCGCACGCCCTCCAGCAGCATCAGCTCCTGCCGCGTGCCCAGCTCCGCCGTGGCCCGCCCGAGCCGGTCGAGGCACGCGTCCCACCGGCCACCGAGCCAGTCCAGCGCGACCCGCGTGACCTGGAGTTCCCCGAGGAACGCCGTCCCGCTGCTCAACCGCTCGGCCCGCCGCAGCCGCCAGGTGGCGTCGTGCACCAGCCCGGACAGGGCCGCCGTCGACGCGCACACCGCCAACGCCTGGAGCTCCAAGCCGGGCTGGCCGTCGCTCGACTTCAGCGCGCGGTTGGCGTACTCCACCGTCTTCTCGTGCCGGAACAGCATGGACGCGACCATCGCCAGCTGCTCGAACACCACGACACCCTCGGCGGGCGCGAACGCGGGCAGCGCCTCGATCCGCTCGCTCTCGGCCGACGCGTCGTCGTAGCGGCCGGTGAACACGAGCAGCAGCGCCCGTTGCGCGAGCAGCGCGGGCGCCACCTCGCCCGCGCGGATCTCGTCGTCGGCGAGCCGCAGCGCGTCGTCCACCCGCCCCACCGCGAACAGGCTCGTGAGCACGGCCGTGGCGACCCGGTCGCGGTCAGGCCCGCGCGGCAGCTCGGCGAGCGCGGCCAGTCCCGGCTCGATCGCCGCCGCCGGGCGCGACGCCCGCGCGAGCACGCGACAGCGCAGCGCCAGCAGTTCGGCGTGCCGGGGAGAGCCGGCGGGCACGAGCGGCAACGCCCGCGCGCACAGCGAGGCGGCGGTCTCCGGCGCGGTCGTGCGAGCGAGGGCGGCGGCTTCCGCGAGGACCCGCACGGCCGTCTCGTCACCGGGCACGGCGGACTCGCCGAGGTGCCACGCGAGCCGCATGAGGTCGACCGGCAGGCCCTTCGCGCGGTCGTCCGACAGGTGCTCGCCGACCAGGCGGTGCAGCTGCCGCCGTTGCGCGGGACCGATCTCCTGGTACAGCGCGTCGGCGACGATCGCGTGCGAGAACCGGTAGCCGCGGTCGTCGTCGCGCACCACGACGTGCGCGCGCAGCAGGTCGTCGAACGCCGTCGCCACCGTCGCCTCCGGCAGGGACGCCACGCGTGCGAGCAGGCCGATCTGGTCCAGCCGCACCCGCCGCAGGACCGCCACCGCCCGTGCCACGGCGCGGGCGTCCGGCTCCAGCGGCGCGACCCGGCGCAGCACGGCGTCGGCGCGGGTGAGCCGGATGTCCTCCGGCAGCACGGCGAGCCGCGCCCGGTCGCCGTCGACCGCGACGAAGTCCAGTTCCCGCAACGACCTCGCGATCTCCGTGGCGAAGAACGGGTTCCCGTCCGCGCGCCGCCGGACCTCCCGCGCGAGCGCCTCGTCGACCCGCGAGTCGAGCACGGCCTCCACGACGTGGCCGATGTCGTCGTCCGACAGCGGGGCGAGCGCGATCCGGCACACCTCGGTGTGCCGCTCCAGCCGGTCCGCGAAGTCGGAGCGGTCGTGGGTGCGGGCGGCGGCGATCAGCGCGAGCGGCGCGGCCGAGAGCCTGCGCAGCACCACGGCCAGCAACGCCACCGAGTCGTCGTCCACGTGGTCCAGGTCGTCCAGCACCAGCACGACCGGCCCGGCCTCGGACAACCCCGCCAACAGCCGCGCCACCAGCTCGCACGACCGCCCGAACGTGCTCGGCTCGGTCAGGTCCATCGCGGCGAGCGCCGCCCGCCGCACCTCGTCCAGCTCGGCGGGCAGTTCACCGGAGGCGCGCAACGCGCTGGTCAACGCGGCGTACGGGATCCGCCGCCCCAGGTCGTCCTCCTCGGCGACGAGCACCAGCCGTCCACCGTCGCGCAACCGCCGCACGGCCTCGCCGAGCAGGCTCGACTTGCCGATCCCGGCCTCACCGGACACCAGCACGCCGACCACGCCACTGGCCGACACCCGTCCGACGGCGTCGAGCAGCACACCGAGTTCAGGCTCCCGACCCACGATCGACGGCAACGCGAAACCCCTTCCCCGCGGCGCTGACGGGCACTTCCACCCTACGGGCACCTACCATGGGCGCGAGGCGGTGAGGCCGGTGATCGAAGTCGTGCGCAGCGGACGCGTGGACGCGTCCCCGGAACGCGTGTGGCACCTCGTGTCGCGAACCGAACGGGCCCCGGAATGGCTCAGCTTCGCGGAAAGCGTCGAGGTCATCTCGGGCAGCGGCTGCGGCCAGCGGCGCAGGCTGTACAGCCGGTGGGGCAAACGCCGGTCCGAGGTCGACCAGGAGGTCATCGAGTACCGCAGGCCGATCGTGGTGGCGTGGCGGCACATCGCCGAACGCCTGGACGGCAGACCAGCGCCGAGGTTCGCCGAGAGCACCGAGTTCCGCGTCGAGCTGGAACCGGCGGGCGAGGGCACCCTGGTACGCCTGCGGTCGTTGCAACAGCCCGCGTCACCGGTGCGCGGCCTGCTGATCAAGCTGTTCGGCAGCAAGGAGATCGCCCAGGGCATGGAACGCTCACTGGTGCGGCTGGCGGACGTGCTGCGCTAGTTTTTTGACCACCGGTCATGACCTGCCCGTAGGTGATCCTTTGGCGTGAACACCAGCCCTGACCACTGTCTTTTCTCTCGCCGGTCGCTAACTTCGATGACATGGACGAAGACCACCGACCACGCCCGACCAGGGAACTGGGGCACGAGCTACTTCTCGCCCGCAAGCGCGCGAAGCTCAAGGCGACCAGGGACCGCGTCCACCGGATCGCGTCCGAGCAGGACATCGGCCACTTCCTCCGGGTGCACAACGGTCTGCTGTCGGACAACCTGCTGTGCCTGATGATCCACGAGCGCGCGGCACTGACCATGCACAAGTACGAAACGATGCTCGTCCCAGGACTGCTGCAAACCGAGGCCTACGCGAGAGCGGTCATCAACCCGGACGGGCTCCACCTGCCCGACGAACACGAACTCAAGATCGCCGCACGGTTGGAGCGCCAATCGGTCTTGAGCGGCCCCAAATCGCCCGAGGCCACCTTCTACATCCATGAAATCGCCCTGCGCGCGGTGATCGGCGACCACCAGGTCATGCACGACCAGATGATGCGGTGGCCACTCGGCATTGAGCTGTTCCTTCAACCTGATGACCTTCGCCAAGTCGATCAAGCCGGTTGCTTACTGCGAGACGGACGTCGCCACGGTCTTCACCGAAGACCGGAAGTCGATCGAGGTCTACCAGCGCAAACAAAGAGCGCTCGCAGGTCTTGCCCTGGATGCGGAACAATCGCGGTCGGTGTTCGCCCACTGGGCGGACGTGTACGACCGCCGAGGGGACCGCGATGTCGAAGGGCCAGACCTGGCGCAAGAGCAGCTACAGCGGCGAAGGCGAGAGCGATTGCGTCGAAGTCGCGTTCCCAGGCCGAGCGGTGGCCGTGCGGGACTCCAAGAACGCGGGCGGGCCGGTGCTTGCGTTCCCCGTGGTCCAGTGGGCCGGGTTTCTCCGGGACCTCCGCCGGGACTAGGCCACGACGCCGTAGACGGACCGCAGCCAGATCAGGGTCAGGGCGTCGACGAGTTTGCGGTCCCGTGCCGGGGAGCGGCGGGAGAGCGACTGGGTGAAGCAGGCCTGTTCGTTCATGTTCTCCAGGACCGTCGCCAGCAGGCGGGCGTCCGGTGGGCCGGGCAGGGCCACGCCCGCGGCGCGTTCGCGTTCGATCTGCTCGGCGGCGGAGTCGATGAACCTGCGGGCGACGTCGGACCAGAACTCCTGCATGCGCGGGTTCACGTCGCGGGCGCGCATCGCGGCGCGCAGCACCGGGCCGTGGTGCCGCCACAGCGCCACGGTGGCGGTGAGCGCGCGGCGGATCGCGTCCTCCGGGGGTTCGCTGCCGCGCCGGAGCCACAGCGCCGCGCACTCGTGCAGTTCGACGGCCACCTGCTCCGACAGCGCGTGCAGCACGGCTTCCCGCGACTCGAAGTGGAAGTAGAACGTGGACCGGGACACGCCCGCGCCCGCGGTCAACTCGTCGACGGCGATCTCGTCGAGCGACCGGGATTCCAGCAGCCGCTCCGCGGTGTCGAGGATGGCCTGCGAGGTGAGGTCGCCCTTGCTGCGCTTGCGTCTGGACGCGACCTGCTGCACCGGTGTGCGTGGGGGCATGGCGGCCATCCTGGTCCACTCGTCCCGGCGCGGCAACGGTTTCACCAGCACGTTCGATTCAGAAGACCAATCACGACCAAAGGAGACGGACAGAGTGGAGGGTTCAGACGCGCGCGGGGGTTTTCGGTGCTGCCACGGTGAAGCGGATCGCCGTGGTGAGCACGAGGTCGCCTTCCGGTGAGCGCGCGGCCTCGATCTCGTCGAACGCGGCGGCGCGGGCGAGCGGCAGGGCCTCGGCGGGCACGCGGTCCAGCAGTTCGCGGCCTCCGTTGGCCCACACCCACTCCAGCCAGTGCTCGGCGTCGCGGAACCGGGTCTCCAGCACGTCCTCGGTGATCTCCACGTGCTCGTACCCGTGGTCGACGAGGAACTCGCGGATCGTCGACTCGCCGCGGAACGGCCCGCGTTGCGCGCTCAGCTTCGGCGCGAACCGGGCTATCGCCGCGAGCGCGGCGGCGAACGCGCGGTCCGGTGCGGCGACGGTGCTGAACGCGACCCGGCCCTCGGGTCGCAGCAGGGTCGCGTAGTGCCGCAGCGCGGCGGCGGGATCGGCGAGCTGGAAGATCATCAGGTTGGCCAGCACCACGTCGAACGAGCCGGGCTGGAAGTCCGGCTTGTCCGCCTCGTCGAGCCGGACGTCGGACCCGGCGGCGTGCCGGGCGCGCACCCGAGCGCCTGCGAGCTGGACCATGCCGGGCCGGTGGTCCACGCCCATCACGGACCCGCGCTCCCCCACCACGTCCAGCGCGGCGAGCAGCGTCGAACCCCGGCCGCAGCCGACCTCCAGCACGTGCTCGCCCTCGCGCAGACCCGCGCGCTGCACCAGCACGGACCCCATGGCGAGGAAGCGGTCGATGGCGAACCGGTCGTGGCCGCGCGCCGACAGGTCGAACGCCTCGGCGATCGACGACTCCAGCTCCTCGGGCGGCCTCACGGGACCAATTGTCCCGCTCGTACGTTTCGGGCATGTTGCGCGCGACCGCGGCCGAACGGGTACACAAGAGGGCGTGGATCCCCTCTGGGCACTGCGGCAGGTCGCGTTCCGGCTCGAACGCGCGGGCGAACCCACCTACCGGGTGCGGGCGTTCCGCCGCGCCGCGGACGTCGTGGCGGGCCTGCCCGCGGGCGAACTGGACCGCCGGGTCGCCGCGGGCACGTTGACGGACCTTCCCGGCATCGGCAAGGCCACGGCGGGCGTGATCGTCGACGCCGTCGAGGGCCGCGAACCCGCGTACCTGGACAAGGTGAACGCGCCGACCCCCGTGACCGGCGGCCACGAGCTGCGCGCGGCGTTGAAGGGCGACTGCCACACCCACTCCGACTGGTCGGACGGCGGCAGCCCGATCCGCGAGATGGCCGAGGCCGCCCGCGACCTGGGGCACGAGTGGGTGGCGCTGACCGACCACTCCCCCAGGCTGACCGTCGCGCACGGCCTGACCGCCGACCGGCTGCGCAAGCAGCTGGAGGTCGTGGCCGAGCTGAACGTCGAACTGGCCCCGTTCCTGATCCTCACGGGCATCGAGGTCGACATCCTCGACGACGGCTCCCTCGACCAGACCGACGACCTGCTGTCACGGGTCGACGTCGTCGTGGCCAGCGTCCACTCCAAGCTCCGCATGGCCCGGCAGGAGATGACCGAACGCCTGCTCACGGCCGTGGCGAATCCGCACGTCACCGTCCTGGGCCACTGCACCGGCAGGCTCGTCGTCGGCAAGGGCCGCCCCGAATCCACGTTCGACGCCGAAGCGGTCTTCCAGGCCTGCCAAGCGAACAACACCGCCGTCGAGATCAACTCCCGCCCCGAACGCCGCGACCCACCCACCCGCCTCCTGACCCTGGCCCGCGACCTGGGCTGCGACTTCGCGATAGACAGCGACGCCCACGCCCCCGGCCAACTCGACTGGCTGGTCTACGGCTGCGAACGCGCCGAAGCCAACGCCATCCCCGCGGACCGCGTGATCAACACCCGCTCGGCGGCCGACCTGCTAGCCCGCTAGCTCCACCCGGACCCGCACCTCCGACAGCCCCGCGAGCGGCCACGAGACCAGCAGGTCCAGCGGGCCGTCCGGGCGGGGCAGGACGTACTCCGCCCGGCCCGAGCCGTCCGAGGAGACCATGTCGACCAAGTGCGGCGTGACTGCGACCGAACCGACCACCACGGCGACAGCCGCCACCTTCGTCCGCGGAGGGGGCGGCCGGGACGAACCCGGCGGACGCGCGGCCACCACGTCCGCGGTCGTGCCCTTGGCCAGGCTGAGCACCTCCAGCGCCAGCCATCGCCCGATGGCGGTCACCCGGCTCAGCACCACGACCGCCTCGCCCGCCCCGTGCAGCACCACGGGTGACGCGACGACGACACCGGTCTCGATGTCCACCGGGTCGAGGACGGGCTCGGCGTCCCGCCGCTCGAACTCCCCGACCACGGGCGTCCCGATGCCCGCCGTCCACACCGGCACGTCGTCCCGCTCGACCGCCGCCCGCTCCGGCAACGCCACCACGACCACCGTCTCGCCCAGCCCGACCTGCGGCCACGCCACCACCCACGACACCTCGCCGAACAACGGCGGCAACGCGAACACGGCCCGGAAGTGGTCGTTGGGGAACTGGTAGTGCCAGGTCTCCCCGAGCACCGGCACGGCCCACCGCACCCGCCCCTCGTCGACCCACCCGAACCGCAGGTCGATCCCCTCGTCGTACACGGGCGGCCGCCGATCCCCCTGCGGCCCGACCCGATCCCCCGGCACTCGCGAGATCAGCTCGACCTCCA
>Ga0247771_1000122_pt1 | contig 30081 bp, 26 predicted proteins | sample UWRJL197509C6_FD_179948 | JGI IMG/M metagenome (GOLD analysis project Ga0247771, IMG submission 179948) | Plant litter microbial communities from Arlington Agricultural Research Station in Wisconsin, United States - UWRJ-L197-509C-6 | ecosystem: Environmental > Terrestrial > Plant litter >... | reverse complement strand
GAGAGGCCCCTGCGCGGCCGCGTCTTCGACTAGACGCGCCCGGGGGCGGAGGAGCTGCATGTCGAACACGGACAAGCCTGCCGGTAACCCCGGCGGGGATAACGTCACATCCGCACACCCGGAACTGGCGGACCTACCCGCCAAGCTGAGGGTGCACGCGCTGGCGAAGCTGCTGGGCGCCAGCAGCAAGGACGTCGTGGCCGCTCTCGCCGATCTGGGCGAGACGGTGCGCGGGGTCCAGTCCAGCGTGAGCCGGGACGTCGCGCTGAAGGTCGCCGAGAGCCTCCTGGACTGGGACGAGGTCGTCTCGGGCGAGGTGGACGTCGAGGTGTACGAGGAACCCGCCATCCCGGCCCGCCAGGTCAGGGAGGTGGCCGCGCTCACCCCGCTGTTCGCGCCGCCGTCCGCGGTGTTCATGGCGCCGACCGCGCCCGCCCCCCAGGCCGAGGAGCCCGCTCCCAAGCGGGGCCGCGGCCGGGCGAAGCCGGTCGTCGAGGAGCCCGCCGAGCAGTACGACGACGACGCCGAGCTCGAGTCGGACGCCGACCAGAACGACGCCGCCGACGACGAGTCCGGTGAGGACAGCGACAGCCGTCGCCGTCGTCGCCGCGGCCGCCGTGGTCGTGGCCGCGGCAAGGGCGCCGAGGACAGCGGCGAGGAGAACGAGGGCTCCGAGGAGTCCGAGGAGGAGGACGCCGAGGCGTCCGCCGACCAGGACGACCAGGGGTCCGACGAGGCAGGCGACGGCGGCAGCCGCCGCAGGCGTCGCCGTCGTCGCCGCAAGACCGGCGCCGAGGACGAGCCCGCGATCACCGAGGACGACCCGCCGAACACGGTCGTGCACGTCCGCGAGGTGCGGGAGACCCGCGACGCGAGGGACGACAAGGCCGACTCCGAGGCCGCGCAGAGCGAGGTGCGCAGCATCCGGGGCTCGACCCGCCTGGAGGCCAAGCGCCAGCGCCGCCGCGACGGCCGGGAGGCCGGTCGCCGCCGCGTGCCCGTGCTGTCCGAGGCCGAGTTCCTCGCCCGCCGCGAGGCCGTCGAGCGCACGATGGTCGTCCGCGAGCGCGGCGACCGCACCCAGATCGGTGTCCTGGAGGACGGTGTCCTCGTGGAGCACTTCGTGACCTCGTCCGGCACCGGCTCGCTGGTCGGCAACGTCTACCTCGGCCGGGTGCAGAACGTGCTCCCGAGCATGGAGGCCGCGTTCATCGACATCGGCCGCGGCCGCAACGCCGTGCTGTACGCCGGTGAGGTCGACTGGGACGCCGCCGGTCTCGAGGGCAAGTCCCGCAAGATCGAGCAGGCCCTCTCCAGCGGCGACAGCGTCCTCGTGCAGGTCACGAAGGACCCGGTCGGCCACAAGGGCGCCCGCCTGACCACCCAGATCAGCCTGCCCGGCCGCTTCCTGGTGTACGTGCCCGGCGGCGGCGCGACCGGCATCAGCCGCAAGCTGCCGGACAACGAGCGCAAGCGCCTCAAGGACATCCTCAAGCGCGTCGTGCCCGAGGACGCCGGTGTCATCATCCGCACCGCGTCGGAGGGCATCGCCGAGGACGAGCTGGGCCGCGACGTCACGCGCCTGCAGGCGCAGTGGCAGGTCATCAAGGACAAGGCCGCCACGCCGAAGGCGCAGGCCCCGCAGCTGCTGTACGAAGAGCCGGACCTGCTGGTGAAGGTCGTCCGCGACCTGTTCACCGAGGACTTCTCCGCGCTGATCGTCCAGGGCGCGGACGCCTGGGAGACCATCGACGGGTACGTCCGCCACGTGGCGCCGGACCTCCAGGACCGGCTGCGCAAGCACATCGGCCAGTCCGACGCGTTCGTCGAGCACCGCATCGACGAGCAGCTGCTCAAGGCGCTCGACCGCAAGGTCTGGCTGCCCTCGGGCGGTTACCTGGTCATTGACCGCACCGAGGCGATGACGGTCATCGACGTCAACACGGGCAAGTTCACCGGATCGGGTGGCAACCTCGAGGAGACGGTGACGCGCAACAACCTGGAGTCGGCGGAGGAGATCGTCCGCCAGCTCCGGCTGCGCGACATCGGCGGCATCATCGTCATCGACTTCATCGACATGGTGCTCGAGTCGAACCGCGACCTGGTGCTGCGCCGCCTGACCGAGTGCCTCGGCCGCGACCGCACCCGCCACCAGGTCGCCGAGGTCACCTCGCTCGGCCTCGTGCAGATGACCCGCAAGCGGGTCGGCACGGGCCTGCTGGAGGCCTTCAGCACCACGTGCGAGCACTGCCGCGGGCGTGGCGTGGTCGTGTCGACGGACCCCGTGCACGCGCACGGCGCCCCGGCGCAGGCCCCCGCCGCACCCCAGCAGCAGCAACCGCAACAGCAGCAGCCGAGCCGCAAGTCCCGGCAGCGCAACCGCGGCGGCGAGTCCGCGGAGCAGGTGGAGACCACGCCGGTCGACACCGAGCCCGCGGTCGTCGAGGCCGTCGAGGTCGCACCGTCCACTCCGGACGTTCCCGTGGTGGAGCCCGTCGTGGACACGAGCGAGGCGGCCGTGCTGCTCGACCAGGACGCGCAGGCGGCCCAGGACGGCGCCAAGCGCGACCGTCGGGACCGCAACCGGGAGCGCCGTCGGGCGCGCCGGGACGCGGGCGCGGCGAAGCAGGTCCAGGAGCCCGTAGGTGATGCTTCTGAGACTGTCGTGGCGGCTCCTGTCGAGGCTCCAGCGGTGGTCGAACCGGTTGCGCCGCAACCGGCGCTGAACGGCCACGTGCCCGAGCAGGCCGACCAGTCGCCGCCCGTCGTGGTGGCTCCACGTCGCCGGACGTCGCGTCGTGCGGCGACCCGTCCCGCGGGCCCGCCCGTCGGCGTGACCGAGGGCTGATAGCGCTTTTCGTCGAGGGCCCGTGCCGAATTCCGGTGCGGGCCCTTCGGCTTTGTGTGGTGTCGGGCACATCCGGCGGCGTGTCACGGCGGTCCCGACCGCCGCGGATTCACCGTTTTCCGCGTTTCCGTTTCCGGCGCTGACCAGGGGATACGGGGCTCGAGCACCCCAGTTTGACCTCGCCGTGCACGGACACGTAACCTGGTACACGGCCCGCCGTCCGGTGGGCCCTGTCGTGTGTAGCCCGGCGACTCTGATTCACGTAATGGTGATTCACGAAAGCCTGGGCGCGCACGGCCCCGTCACCGTCGAGTAGCAGGAGACTTCCGTCCTGATGTACGCGATCGTCAAGACTGGCGGCAAGCAGTACAAGGTGGCTGTCGGCGACGTCGTCGAGGTCGAGAAGCTCGAGGGCGCCCCGGGCACTGAGTTCACTTTCCCGGCGCTACTCGTCGTGGACGGCACTGACGTCACCGCAGACGCTGAGGCCCTCGGGAAGATCTCGGTGACCGGCAAGGTCGTCGAGCAGACCAAGGGTCCCAAGATCCGCATCCACAAGTTCAAGAACAAGACCGGCTACCACAAGCGGCAGGGTCACCGTCAGAAGCTGACCCGCGTCGAGGTTACCGGCATCACCGGTAAGTGAGGACCTGACTAGCCATGGCACACAAAAAGGGTGCATCCAGCTCCCGTAACGGCCGCGACTCCAACGCTCAGTACCTGGGCGTCAAGCGGTTCGGTGGTCAGGTCGTCAAGGCCGGCGAGATCCTGATCCGCCAGCGCGGCACCAAGTTCCACCCCGGTGTGAACGTCGGCCGCGGCAAGGACGACACGCTGTTCGCCCTCGCCCCCGGCGCGGTCGAGTTCGGCACGAAGCGCGGTCGCAAGACCGTCAACATCGTGCCGGTCGAGGCCAAGGTCGCCGCGTAGCTCCGACCTGATTCCCCTGAGCGCCGTGTGTCCGCCAACGCGGACGCACGGCGCTCAGTTTTTTGCCCCCACCTGTTGATCCTTTGGAAGTGAGTTCTCGTGTCCCGGTTCGTCGACCGAGTGGTTATCCACGTCGCCGCTGGCGAGGGTGGCAACGGTTGCGCGTCGGTGCACCGGGAGAAGTTCAAGCCGCTGGGCGGTCCCGACGGCGGCAACGGCGGCAAGGGCGGCGACGTCGTCCTGGTCGTCGACTCGAACGTCCACACGCTGCTGGACTTCCACTTCCGCCCCAACGCCTCCGCCACCAACGGCAAGCAGGGGATGGGCGCCAACCGCGACGGCGCGAACGGCGAGAACCTCGAACTGCGCGTGCCGGACGGCACCGTGGTCCTCACCGAGGACGGCAAGGTCGTCGCCGACCTCGTCGGCGAGGGCACCCGGATGATCGCCGCGCGCGGCGGCCGCGGCGGCCTGGGCAACGCGCAGCTCGCGTCCAGGGCCCGCAAGGCCCCCGGCTTCGCGCTGCTCGGCGAGCCCGGCGAGAGCGGCGACTTCGTCCTCGAGCTGAAGTCCGTCGCCGACGTGGGCCTGCTCGGCTTCCCGTCCGCGGGCAAGTCGTCGCTGATCTCGGTCCTCTCCGAGGCCAAGCCGAAGATCGCCGACTACCCGTTCACCACCCTGGTCCCGAACCTCGGCGTGATCACCGCGGGCGCCACCGTCTTCACCATGGCGGACGTGCCCGGCCTGATCCCCGGCGCCAGCGAGGGCAAGGGCCTCGGCCTGGACTTCCTGCGCCACATCGAGCGCTGCGCGGTCCTCGTGCACGTCGTCGACTGCGCGACGTTCGAGTCGGGCCGCGACCCGCTGTCGGACATCGACGCCCTCGAAGAGGAACTCGCGAAGTACACCCCGTCCCTGGGCGGCGACCTGTCCGACCGGCCGCGCCTGGTGGTGCTGAACAAGATCGACGTGCCCGAGGCCCGTGAACTCGCGGAGCTGGTGCGCGGCGACATCGAGGCCCGCGGCCTGGAGGTCCTGGAGATCTCGACCGCGACCCGCGAGGGCCTGCGCGAGCTGACGTACGCGCTGGGCACGGTCGTCGAGAAGTACCGCGCGACCAAGCCGAAGCAGGAGTCGACCCGGATCGTGCTGCGGCCGACCGCCGTGGACGACGAGGGCTTCACGGTCCACGACGACCCGGAGACCGAGGGCGGCTTCATCGTCCGGGGCGACCGCCCCGAGCGCTGGATCCGGCAGACGGACTTCTCCAACGACGAGGCCGTCGGCTACCTCGCGGACCGCCTCGCCCGCATGGGCGTGGAAGAGGTCCTGATCAAGCGCGGTGCGATGCCCGGTGCCCAGGTCACCATCGGCGACCTGGTGTTCGACTGGGAGCCGACGACGCCCGCGGGCATCGCGATGACCATGACCGGCCGCGGCACCGACCTCCGGCTGGAGAACAACACCCGCATCGGCGCGGGCGAGCGCAAGGCCCTCAAGCGGGCCCGCCGCCTGCCCGGTGTCTACGACGAGGACGACTTCGAGGAGTGATGATCGGCAGCGTGGAGGTCTCGTTGGCCCGCAAGGCGGTGGCCTCGGCCACCAGGGTTGTCGTGAAGGTCGGTTCCTCCTCGCTGACGACGGCCGAGGGCGGCCTGGACCCGTCCCGCTTGGACGCGCTGGTCGACGCCCTGGCCGCTCGCCGCGCGGCGGGCAGCCAGATCGTGCTCGTCTCGTCAGGCGCCATCGCCGCGGGCCTGGCCCCCCTGGGCCTGACCCGTCGCCCCAAGGACCTGGCGACCCAGCAGGCCGCCGCCAGCGTCGGCCAGTTGGCCTTGGCCCACGCCTACGGCAACTCCTTCGGCCGCTACGACCTCACCGTCGGCCAGGTCCTGCTGACCGCCGACGACGTGGTCCGCCGCAGCCACTACCGCAACGCCCAGCGCACCCTCTCCCGCCTGCTGGCCTTGGGCGTGGTCCCGGTCGTGAACGAGAACGACACGGTGGCCACCGAGGAGATCCGCTTCGGCGACAACGACCGCCTGGCGGCACTGGTGGCCCACCTCATCGGCGCGGACGCCCTGTTCCTCCTCTCGGACGTGGACGCCCTCTACGACGGCGACCCCCGCCTGGCGGACGCCCACCGCATCACCGAGGTAGGCGGCCCCGACGACGTGGACGGCGTCCGAGCAGGCACCGGCGGCGCACTGGGCACCGGCGGCATGGCCTCCAAACTCGCCGCGGCCACCCTCGCGGCCTCAGCGGGCATCCCCGTCCTCCTGGCAGGCTCCACGGACGCCGCCAGAGCCCTCAGCCCCACCCCGGACGTGGGCACGGCCTTCACCGCCACCGACACCCGCCTCACCGCCCGCCGCTTCTGGCTCGGCTACGCGGCAGACGCCAACGGCACCCTCGTCCTCGACGACGGCGCGGTAGCAGCGGTCGTAGCCCGCAGACGTTCCTTGTTGGCCGCAGGCATCACCGCCGTAGCAGGCACCTTCGAAGCAGGCGACGTGGTCGAACTCTCCTCCACCACCGGCCAGGTAGTAGCCAGGGGAGTGGTGGCCTATGACGCCACAGAACTCCCGTCCCTCATCGGCCGCTCAAGCCACGAACTACCACCAGAACAACGCCGCGAGGTAGTCCACGCCGACGACCTGGTAGCCCTCCACCGCCCCTGACCTCTCCACCCGTTCGGCGATTGCACCCGTTCGGCGATCGCACCCGCCCGGCCACCGCACCCGCCCGGCCACCACAGCTACTCAGCCATTACGGCTGCCCGGCCACCGCAGCCGTTCGGCCACCGCAGCCGTTCGGCGACGACACCCGCCTCGCCTGGCCATCACGGCGCAGCCGACTACTGCCGTAGCCGACTACTGCGACTCGCCGCCCGGCCACCATCGAGATCACCGTTCTGGTCTCGCTTCTCCGGTCTTGCTTCGCTTCGGCCAGTTCCGACCACTCGCCCCCTGCCCCGCCCCCTGGGAGCGTGGCCGTTTTTGTCGGTGGTGCGTTGTAGCGTTCTGCTTCGGGGGGCCTTGCACGATCGGGGACCCTCGCATCGCCCTGCACCATCTCCACCAGGTGTCCAAGCGGCCCAGGGGAGTGGCGCCCGGACGCCGGCTGGTCCTCGTCCTCAGCCGGCGAGCGCGGCGGCCATGCCCATCGTGTCCTGGTACTCGCGCCAGTGGACGATCTCGCCCCCGCGCGTGCGCAGCACCGCGATGAACGCCGCCGACCCCACCGTCCCGGTGGTCGTCGACCTCCCCACCAGCACGTACTCGACCACGATCACGTCGGGATCGGCGGTGTCGTGGATGACGACGTCGCGGCAGTCCTCGATCCGCACGGGCAGCGTCTCCCGGCCCGGCTTGGCGAACGCCAGGAACGCGTCACGTCCCTCGAACCGCTTGGGCCGTCCCGGCGCGGCGAACGGCACCTCCACCACGACGTCCTCGGCCCACAGCGCGTCGACGGCCGCCGGGTCCTCGATCCAGGCCCGGCGCATCGACTCGTACACCTCTCGTGCGGTCATCACGAACCCTCCAGTAAGATGAGCGAAGACTCAGGTTCGCGAAGATAATGAGTCGTGACTCATCTTGTCAACGAAGGGAACGCGATGCGCGCGGACGCCCAGCGCAACCGGGCACGCATCCTGGCCGCCGCCGACGAGGTCTTCGCCGCCAAGGGGGCCTCCGCGTCGACCGAGGAGGTCGCCGCGCGGGCGGGCGTGGCCATCGGTACCGTCTTCCGGCACTTCCCGACCAAGAACGACCTGCTGACCGCGTTGATGAAGGAACTCGTGATCGAGCTGGCCGCCGAGGTCGAATCCCTGGTGCGCCAAGGGGATCCGGCGTCGTCGCTGTTCACGTTCTTCGCTCACCTGGTCGAGCGCGCGGCCTCGCGCAAGACCGTGGTCGAGCTGCTCGGCATCGACATCCAGGTGTCCGACCAGCTCCAACTGCTCCGCGAAGCGGTCGGGATCCTGCTCGACCAGGCTCAGGCGGCGGGAGTGGTCCGGTCGAACGTCCGCCTCGACGAGGTGATGGCGCTGCTCGCGGCCACCAGCCAGGGCGCGCTGCACTCGGGCTGGGACAAGGACCTCCGCGAGCGCACCCTGGAGATCATCTTCACCGGTTTGCGCTCAGCGCAACTCTGATCCCTTGGTCTCCGGCAGCGTGAGGATGACCAGGAACGCGACCAGCGCACCCGCGGCCACGTAGTAGAAGTACACGTCCGACAGACCGCGACCCGCCAGCCACGCGATCACCAGCGGCGCGGTGCCGCCGAACAGCGCCACCGTGAGGTTGTACCAAGCGCCGATGCCCAGCCCGCGCAGTTCCGTCGGGAACAGCTCGCTCATCGCCGCGGGCGCGATCGACGTCATCATCGTGTACAGCCCCAGCCCCACGCAGAACACGACCAGCGGTCCGAGCAACCCCGGCCGGAGCAACGACGACAGCGGCACGACCAGCACCGCCGTGGCCGCCGACCAGACCAGCAGCTGCGGCTTGCGCCCGAACCGGTCCGACAGCGCCCCCATCGGGTACTGCAACGCGATGAACAGCAGGGTCGCGATCGACAGCGCCAGGAACACGTCGACGGCGTCGACCCCGCGGTTCTTCACCGCGAACGGCGTCAACGCGCTGAAGAACGTGTAGTAGCAAAGGGTCGACAGCATCGTGAAGCCCACGAGCCGCCCCACCGCCTTCGGGTGCTCGCGCAGCGTCGTCAGCAACGGCCGCTTCAGCCGTTCCGCCTTCACCTTGTTCTGCTCGAACTGCTCCGTCTCCGCCAGGGATCGCCGCAACCACAACCCCAACAACCCCAGCGCGCCACCGACGAGGAACGGGATCCGCCACCCGAACGACCCGAGCTGCGCCTTGTCCATCGTCCGCGCGAGCGTGAACCCGATCAGCGACGCGATCAGCACCGCCGTGCCCGTGGAGATGTAGAAGAACGACGAGTACCGCCCACGGCGTTCGGCGGGCGCGATCTCCGCCAGGTAGGCGGACGCGTTCGACACCTCACCGCCCAGCGACAACCCCTGCGCGATACGCGCGAGCAGCAGCAGGATCGGTGCCAGCCACCCCACCTGGTCGTAGGTGGGCAGCAGCGCGATGGCCGTCGACCCGCCCGCCATCAGCACGATGGTCAGGATCATCGCGGGTTTCCGCCCGCGCAGGTCGGCGAACCGGCCCAGCAGGTACCCGCCGAGCGGTCGGAAGAAGAACGCCAGCGCGTACGTGGCCAACGTGTTGAGCAGCGCCAGTTCCGCGTTGCCGGACGGGAAGATCGCCGTCGCGAAGTAGATGCTGAACGTCGCGTAGATGGTCCAGTCGTACCACTCGATCGCGTTGCCGATGCTGGCCGCGATGAGCTTCCGCACGGGAAGTCGATGCCTCTGCCGTTCCACCTCCACCATCTTCGGACCATCCCACAAGCCTCCGCGCGGGGCCAGGATCCGCCGCGCGGGGCTTCGGTCGGGGCAGGCGCCTGCCCGCCCCGACCGTCACGTCACCGCCTCGACCCGAGCCACTCCTCGAAGTGCTCCGCCACGACGTCCGCCAACCCGCCGACGCTGAGACTCCCGTCGACCTCGATCACGCGCAAACCGTGCTGCCGCGCGCTTTCCACCGCGTCGTGCGCCAGCAACCGGTCCCGGTCGGTCCGGTTCGCCAGCGCCCGCTCCGGGTCGCTCACCTGCGCCGTGATCCGGCTCGCCCTCGGCAGTTCGCGCAACTGCCGCCGCCGGAACGTCTCGGTCGGCACCAGGAACACCGCCTGCCGGGGCGAGTCGAGCAGCGGCGCCACCAGTTCCGGCCGCAACCCCCACCCCTCGGCCACCAGCGGCCGTCCGCTGGACAACGCCCGCAGGTCGTCCAACCCCATCCCGAACCGCTCGACGAAGCTGTGCCGACAGCCCTCCGCCATCTCCTCGGGCGTCGACCGCACCCACGTCCGGTCCGGGTCGTGCTCGTGCAGGACTTGCCACGCGTGCCGGTGCGGATACCGCCCCGCGTGCGCCACCGCCCGGTCGTAGTGACCGCGGCGGTCGTGGAAGTCGTAGTGGTACGCGGTCAGCCTGTACCTTCGCGACAAGAGCCACGCGACGGTCGACTTCCCCGCCCACTGCGCTCCGCCGATCCACAGGACAGTGCTCAACTCACCAGAAGGTCCCCACCTCATGGTCACGAGGATGAGCTGACGAAACCCGAAGATCAAGTCTTGTTTTAGCAGCTCACCAATGGTTTAGTTGAGTAGTCGGGAGAACGATTGATCCCCACCTCCGGCGATCAGCTCCTCGCGGTGCTCCGCGACCCAGTCGTGGTCCGCCCGGACTTCCTCCACGATCCCCGCCGCGCGCAGCCGCTCACCCGAGGGGCCGGGATCGGCGAGGATCCCGCGCCAACACCGGTCCTGCCACCACAGGACCGTGTCGACCAGTTCGCCGCGGTCCACCAGCCCGTACGCGTCGCTGATCACCCGGATACCGCGTGCCGCCTCGGCGACCTCGGCTCCGGGCCCCAACGCCAGGTACTGCCAGCACACGTGCGCCACGTCGTGCACCCGTCGACCGGGTCTGGCCCCGTCCCAGTCGATGAACGCGACCGGCCGCAACCCCTCGCCCAGGTCCCGGTACACGGTGTTCTTGGGCGAAAGGTCGTTGTGGCACACCACTTCCTGATCGCCGGCCAACCCGGTGGTGAGGTCGTGGAACTCCCGCACCAGCCGGGCAACCCGTACCAGGCTCTCATCCGACCCCACCGCGGCGGGCTGATCGGGTTCCCAGGCCACGTGCCCGTCCAGGAACTCCAGCACCTCCCGCCCCCGCGAGTCCACGCCGAGCAGTCGGGGAGCGCCCGACCACCCGTCGAGGTGATCCAGCAGCCGGTGCACGAACACGCTCGCCCGCGCCCGTCGCACGGTGTCACCCACCCGCACGACCTCGTTCACCCACCCACCGGGCAACGGTCGTTCCACCTAGGCCGTCACCGCCAACGCGAACGGCAGCACCGCCGACGCCCCTGCCTTGCGGACGGCTCTCGCCGCGACCGTCATCGTCCAGCCGGTGTCGATCCGGTCGTCGATCAGCAGCACCGGACCCTCCACTGTGGAGAGATCAGGAGCCTGAACACCGTTCCACAGCCCCGCCAACCGTTGAGCGCTGTTCGCCCGGTGCGTCGCCTCGCCCACCCACACCTGGCCCAGCAACGGCAACCGGCCGATCTCCGAGATGCGCGCGCCGAAACTGCCCACCAGTTCCGGACGGCTCCGCGACCCCACCGTCACGACTCCGACCGGCCGTTCCGCCCATCCCCACGCGCTCAGCACCTTCACGCACGCCTGGAACACGTCGTCCGGGATCGCCTGGTCCTCGGCCGCGAACAACGCCCGCAACCGGTTGCCCCACCCGATGTCGGTCAGCCGTCCCAGAGCCCGCCCCGGCTCCGCCGACTCACCCACCGCGATCTTGCCCGACAGCGACACGCCGATCGCCGCCATGCCCGTTGGCCACTGCTTGCGCGGAGCCACGTCCACCCCTGGTCGCAGCAACCGCTCGCGCGCCACCGTCGCCGCACCCGACGATACCTCAGTGGACGGACGTTCGCCTGTGCAGTTGTCGCACCGTCCACACGGGCTCGCGTGCGGATCGTCCAGCTGCCGCAACAAGAACTCCATGCGGCACCCGGTCGTGCCCAGGTAGTCGAGCACCGCTTGCTGCTCCACCGCCCGCGCCTCGCCGATGCGGTCGTACCGCTCGCCGTCGTACGTCCACGGCTGTCCGGTCGACTCCCACCCGCCGCGCACCCGCTTCACCGCGCCGTCGACGTCGAGCACCTTCAGCACGACCTCCAGCCGCGTGCGCGACAGCTCCACCATCGGTTCCAGCGCCGCCGTCGACAACACCCGCCCGGCGTCGGCCAACGCGTCGAGCACCTGCCGCACGATCCGCTCCGGCGGGAACGCCAGCGACGCGAAGTAGGCCCAGATGTCCTTGTCCTCCGGGCCGGGCAGCAGCAGCACCTCGGCCCGTTCCACACCACGGCCCGCGCGGCCGATCTGCTGGTAGTAGGCGATGGGGGAGGGCGGCGCGCCGAGGTGCACCACGAACCCCAGGTCCGGCTTGTCGAACCCCATGCCCAGCGCGGAGGTCGCCACCAGCGCCTTCACCCGGTTCGCGAGCAGGTCCTCCTCCGCCCGCTGCCGCTCGGCCGGATCGGTCCGCCCCGAGTACGCCGCCACCTCGTACCCGCGTTCGCGCAGGAACGCCGCCACGTCGTCCGCCGCCGCCACGGTCAGCGTGTAGATGATCCCGGACCCCGGAAGCTCCGCCAGCCGTTCGCCGAGCCACCCCAGCCTCGCCTCGGCCGTCGGCAGCCGCACCGCCGACAGCCGCAGGCTCTCCCGGTCCAGCGGTCCGCGCAGCACCAGCGCGTCCGACCCCGAACCGAGTCCCAACTGCTCCGCCACGTCCCGCACCACGCGGTTGTTCGCCGTCGCCGTCGTCGCCAGCACCGGCACCCCCGGCGGCAACTCCGTCAACAACGTCCGCAGCCGCCGGTAGTCCGGCCGGAAGTCGTGGCCCCAGTCGGAGATGCAGTGCGCCTCGTCCACCACCAGCAACCCGGCCGACGCCGTCAGCGACGGCAGCACCGTGTCCCGGAAATCCGGGTTGTTCAACCGCTCCGGCGACACGAGCAGCACGTCGACGTCGCCCGCCGCGACCTCGTCCTGCACCCGCGTCCACTCGTCCGTGTTCGCCGAGTTGATCGTCGCCGCCCGCACACCGGCCCGCGCCGCGGCGTCCACCTGGTTGCGCATCAACGCCAGCAACGGCGACACGATCACCGTCGGTCCCTCGCCCAGTTCCCGCAGCAGGGCCGTCGCGATGAAGTACACGGCCGACTTGCCCCACCCCGTGCGCTGCACGACCAGTGCTCTCCGCCGCTGCGCCACCAGCGCGTGGATGGCTGTCCACTGGTCGTCGCGCAGCACCGCGTCCGGACCGGCGAGGGCCCTCAAACGCTCGTCGGCCATCTCCCGGAGGGCGAGTTCGTCCATGCGCCAACCATTGCACGTGACACCGACAGAAACTGATTTCAGGATCCGGGATACCCATAAGCGATCGAGGGACAAATGGACCTAAGCTGGACATCGTGACCGCTGAACTGCGCGAAGAGGTGCACGCCGCCGCCCGTCGAGCCCGTGTCGCCTCCGAGGAACTCGTACTCGCGACCCGCGAACGCAAGGACGCGGCGCTGCGCGAGATGGCCGCCGCCCTGCGCGAGCGGTCCGAGGAGATCCTCAAAGCCAACACCGCCGACCTCGAAGCCGGTCGTGCCGCAGGCCTCACCGAGAACATGCTCGACCGCCTCGCCCTCACCGAGGCCCGCGTGAACGGCGTGGCCGACGGCCTGCTGACGGTCGCGGGCCTGCCGGACCCGGTGGGCGAGGTGCTGCGCGGCGGCCTGCTCCCGAACGGCCTGGACATGCGCCAGGTGCGCGTCCCGCTCGGTGTCGTCGGCATGGTCTACGAAGCCCGCCCGAACGTGACCGTGGACGCCGCGGGCCTCGCGCTGAAGTCCGGCAACGCGGCGCTGCTGCGCGGGTCGTCGTCCGCGGAGAACTCGAACACCGCGCTCGTCGGCGTGCTGCGCGACGCGCTGGAGGCGGTCGGCCTGCCCGCGGACTGCGTGCAGCTGCTGCCGTGCCACGACCGGGCGTCGGTCAACTACCTCATCACCGCGCGCGGCCTCGTGGACCTGGTCATCCCCCGCGGCGGAGCGGGCCTCATCTCCACGGTCGTCGCCAACGCCACCGTGCCCACCATCGAGACTGGCGTCGGCAACTGCCACGTCTACGTGGACGCCTCGGCGGACCTCGACGACGCCGAGCGGATCGTGCTCAACTCCAAGACCCGCCGCACGAGCGTGTGCAACGCGGCCGAGTCGCTGCTGGTGCACGCGGACATCGCTGACGTGTTCGTGCCGCGCATCGCCGAGGCCCTGCACGCCGCGGGTGTCACGGTGCACGCGGACCCCGTGTTCGCGGACCTGTCCGGCACCGAGGTCGTGCCCGCGACGAGCGACGACTGGGACGTCGAGTACCTGTCGATGGACATCGCGGCCAAGGTCGTCGGCACGATCGACGAGGCCATCGCGCACATCAACGAGCACGGCTCCGGCCACACCGAGGCCATCGTGACCTCCGACGTGAAGGCCGCGCGGCGCTTCACGACCCGCGTGGACGCGGCCGCGGTGATGGTGAACGCCTCGACCGGGTTCACCGACGGCGCCGAGTTCGGCATGGGCGCGGAGATCGGCATCTCCACCCAGAAGCTGCACGCCCGCGGGCCGATGGGCCTCGCCGAGCTGACCTCCACCAAATGGGTCGTCTGGGGCGAGGGGCACATCCGGCCGACGTCGTGACCGCGGAACCCGTTCGCCGCCGGGACTCGGCGGCGACCCGCGCCGCGCTGCTCGACGCCGCGACGACGTTGTTCGCCGAGCGCGGCTTCGACCGCACGACGGTGCGGGACATCGCCGCGGCGGCGGGCGTGAACCAGGCGCTGCTGTTCCGCTACTTCGGCAGCAAGGACGCGCTGTACGCGGCCGTCATGGCCAACCGTGGCCGGGAGCTGCTGGAGGCAGAGGAGCCCGAGCGGCTGGTCGAGACGGTGCTGCGGCGGATGCTGGAGGAGGCGCCGCGGCCCGTGGACCACCTGCTGTTCACGGCGTTGCGCTCCGAGGGCATCGACAGCGCCGCCGCGGCCATCCGCAAGGAGCTCGGCGACGACTACATCAGCGCGTTGAGCACGTTGACCGACGCCGAGGACGGCGAGCTGCGGGCCGAGCTGGTGCTCGCGTGGGTGATCGGCATCAGCATGGTGCGTGCCACCTCCGCCAAGGAGCCGCTGAGGAGCGCGAACTCCGAGGAGATCATCCGCCTGGTCCTGCGGGCCGCCGGGACGCTGCTGGAGCGTACGGAGCAGTAGTACTCACCGAGATGGCTCGTTGACGGTCCGTAGTGGTCTCTCTAGGGTCGAAGTATGTAAGCGGACGCTTACTTCCTTCGGTTTTGGAGCGCGCATGACCACGAGGTCCTACCCCTTCAGCGAGGCCGAGCAGCTTCGCATGGACCCGACCTACTTACAGCTCCAGGAGACGGAACCCGTCTCCTGGGTGCGGATGCCCTTCGGCGGCGAAGGCTGGCTCGCGACCGGGTACCAGGAGGTCAAGACCGTTCTCGGCGACCCGCGGTTCAGCCGGTCGGCCACGGTCGGCAAGGACGTGCCGCGCACCTCGCCGAGGATCGAGAACGACTCGAGCATCCTCTCGCTCGACCCGCCGGACCACGGTCGACTGCGCAAGCTGGTCGCGAAGGCGTTCACCGCGCGGCGGATCGAGCTGCTGCGGGAGCGGGCGCAGGAGATCGTGGACGGCGCGCTCGACGCCGTGGAGGCCCAGGGGCCGCCCGCCGACCTGGTCTCGACGCTCAACATGCCGCTGCCGATCACGATCATCTGCGACATGCTCGGCGTGCCGGAGGACGAGCGGGTCGGCTTCCAGGGCTGGACCGACGTGCTGCTCGGCTACGGCGCGTTCGCCGCCGAGGAGATCGGCGACGCGATGAACAGCCTGATGGGCTACATCGCGGCCATGGTCGCCGAACGGCGCCGCGTCCCGCACGACGACATGCTCGGCGTGCTGGTGGAGGCCCGTGACGGCGAGGACCGCCTCAGCGAGGAGGAGCTGGTCACGTTCGGCGTGACGCTGCTCGTCGCCGGGCACGAGACGACCGCGAACATGCTTGGCAACATCGTCTACACGCTGTTCGACCGGCCCGAACTGCTCAAGTCGTTGCGCGAGGAGCCCGACCTCCTGCCCGCCGCCGTCGAGGAACTGGTCCGCTTCATCCCGCTGGGGTCGGTGGTGGCCGTGCCGCGGATGGCCTTGGAGGACGTGGAACTCGGCGGCGTCACGGTCCGCGCGGGGGAGTCGGTACTGGTCAGCATGATGGCGGCCAACCGCGACCCGTCGGTGTTCGCCGACGCGGGCGAGGTCGACTTCCACCGGGCGAACAACCCGCACGTCGCCTTCGGCCACGGCGTCCACCACTGCCTCGGCGCCCCGCTCGCGCGGATGGAGCTCCAGGTCGCGATCGGCACGCTGTTCCGCCGGTTCCCGACGCTGGAACTCGCCGTGCCCGTCGCGGACGTGCCGTTCAAGCGCGGCAGGCTCATCCGCGGTCCGCTGGAACTTCCGGTCACCTGGTAGTCGTTCGTTGACCGAGCGTGAGTGGAAGCCTATCGTCGGCGGATGTAAGCAAATGCTTACATGGCGCTTTGGGAGGAGTGCGGGGGCATGACGACGAGTCAGGAACCCAGGAACTACCCGTTCGGCGAAGCACACCGGCTGGACCTCGACCCGGCCTACGAGGAGCTGCGCCGGACCGAGCCGGTCGCGCGGGTCCGGCTGCCCTACGGCGGCGACGCGTGGCTGGTCACGAAGTACGAGGACGTGAAGGCGGTGTTCGGCGACCTGCGCTTCAGCCGGGCCGCGGTGCTGGGGAAGGACGTGCCCAGGGCGGTCCCGAACATCCAGGAGCGGTCGTCGATCCTGAGCATGGACCCGCCGGAGCACGGTCGGCTGCGCAAGCTGGTCGCCAAGGGCTTCACCATGCGGAGGACCGAACAGCTCCGCGAGCGGGCCCAGGAGATCGTGGACGGGCTGCTCGACGACATGGAGAAGAACGGCTCGCCCGCCGACCTCGTCGAGGCGCTGGACATGCCGCTGCCGATCACGATCATCTGCGAGATGCTCGGCGTGCCCTACGACGACCGGCGCGAGTTCCGCGACTGGTCGGACCGGGCGCTCGCGGTCACCGCGTTCACGCCGGAGGAGATCCAGGGCGGGTTCGAGAGCCTCCAGACCTACATCGCGGGCCTGGTGGCCGAACGCCGCAAGTCGCCGACCGACGACGTGCTCGGCACGCTCGTGACGGCCCGCGACGAGGGCGACCGGCTCTCCGAGGAGGAACTGGTCAACTTCGGCGTGACGCTGCTGGTCGCGGGCCACGAGACCACGGCGAACCAGCTCGGCAACTTCATGTACACGCTGCTGTCCAACCCGGAACGGCTCGCCGAGCTGCGCGCCGACCCGGACCTGGTGCCCGCCGCGGTGGAGGAGCTGCTGCGCATCACGCCCCTCGGCGGCTCCGCGGGGTTCCCCCGCATCGCCGTCGAGGACGTCGAGCTCAGCGGCGTGACGATCAAGGCGGGCGACGCGGTGTTCACCGGTCAGGCGGGCAACCGCGACCCCGAGGTCTTCCCCAACCCCAACGAGATCGACTTCCACCGGGAGGGCAACGCCCACATCGCGTTCGGCCACGGCGTGCACCACTGCGTCGGCGCCCCGCTGGCGCGGATGGAGCTCCAGGTCGCCATCGGCACGCTCCTGCGGCGGTTCCCCGCACTGGAACTCGCGATCCCCGCGGACCAGGTGCCGTTCAAGAAGGGCAGGCTGGTGCGCGGCCCGAAGGAACTCCCGGTGAGGTGGTAGCCCCATGAGCAAGTGGCAGGTCCAGGTCGACCGCGAGGCGTGCATCGGCACGGGGATGTGCGCAGCCAGCGCGGCGGCGTACTTCAAGCTGGAGAACGGCAAGTCGACGGCCGCCCAGGACTTCATCGAGCCCGACGAGCTGGTGGTCGACGCGGCCGAATCCTGCCCGATGGAGGCGATTCTGGTCCGCGACGGTGACGGTGTGGTGATCGCTCCGGAGGTGTGATCCCGAAGCGGTGAAAAAAGTGCGCCCGTCCGGCGTCATGGCCACGGAGCGGGGTCGTCTCCTGGGTACGCGGCTCCGCTTCGGGGTGGGCCGCGTGGACCGGAGGCGGCCCACTCCCCCAGGGCCGCGGACGGGGAGTCCGACGTGCGTGGGCGGTCGACCACGGGAGCGGCCGACCGCCCGCGCACCGGCACCGTAGGCTGACCAGCCATGTCGAAGCGGCGCAGACTCGGGGTCATGGGCGGGACCTTCGACCCGGTGCACCACGGCCACCTCGTGGCGGCCAGCGAGGTGCAGGCCAGGTTCGACCTCGACGAGGTCGTCTTCGTCCCCACCGGCGAGCCGTGGCAGAAGACGTCCCGCGTGGTCAGCAAGGCCGAGGACCGCTACCTGATGACGGTCATCGCCACCGCGTCGAACCCGCGGTTCTCCGTCAGCCGGGTCGACATCGACCGCGACGGACCCACGTACACGGTCGACACGCTCACCGACCTCAAGGCCGCCCACCCCGACGCCGACCTGTTCTTCATCACCGGCGCGGACGCCCTGGAGCAGATCGTGTCGTGGCGCCGCGCGGCCGACGTGGTCCACCTCGCGCACTTCATCGGCGTCACCCGACCGGGCTACGAGCTCAACGGCCAGCACCTGCCGAAGGGGTCCGTCTCCCTCGTGGAAGTGCCCGCGATGGCCATCTCGTCGACCGCCTGCCGGGCTCGCACGGCCTCCGGACTGCCCGTCTGGTACCTCGTCCCGGACGGTGTCGTGCAGTACATCTCCAAGCGCTCGCTCTACTCGGTGCCGGACTAGGTCCGCTCGCCGGTACCCTCATTAACTCGTGCGGGCGTATCCGCGCGCATCGAAGTGATGTACGACCCGGATCCTCGGGTCGCTGGTGAGGAGAGATGTGGCAGCCACCGACGAGGCACGACGGTTGGCGCTGGTCGCCGCTAGCGCGGCGGACGAGAAGAAGGCGCACGATGTGATCGTGCTCGACGTGTCCGACCAGCTCGTGATCACGGACTGCTTCGTGATCGCCTCCGCTCCCAACGAGCGGCTGGTCAGCGCGATCGTGGACAACATCGAGGACAAGATGCGGGAGGCGGGCCGCAAGCCGGTGCGCCGTGAGGGCGCCCGCGAGGGCCGTTGGGTGCTGCTGGACTTCGTCGACGTGGTGGTGCACGTGCAGCACGTCGAGGAGCGCAGCTTCTACGGTCTCGAGCGGCTGTGGAAGGACTGCCCGCAGATCGAGTTCGAGGGAACGGCGGACGCTCCCGCAGAGGACCAGACGGCGGAGGCGTGAGCACCAGATGACCTTGAACCGGCTCGTGCTGTGGCGGCACGGTGAGACGGACTACAACGCCACGGGACGCTGGCAGGGCCACCTCGACTCGGCGCTGACCGAGACGGGGTGGAACCAGGCCAGGTTCGCGGTGCCCGTGCTCACCAAGTTCGCGCCCGAGCTGGTGGTCGCGTCGGATCTGCGGCGGGCGACGAACACGGCGACGGTGTTCACCGACGCCGTCGGCATCCCGCTGCGGATCGACGAACGCCTCCGCGAGACGAACCTGGGCAAGTGGCAGGGGCTGACCAACGCCGAGGTCGAGGCCGAGTGGCCGGGCATGATCGACCAGTGGCGGGCCGACCCGACGGTCGCGCCACCGGACGGCGAGAGCCGGATCGAGGTCGCGGACCGGGCCGTCGAGGTCGTGCGGGACGTGGACGGAGAGTTCGACGGGACCGTCATGCTCTGCGCGCACGGCGGCCTGATCTCGGCGTTGACCGGCAAGCTGCTGAACCTGCCCATCGACTCGTGGGGGCAGCTCGGCGGCATCGGCAACTGCCACTGGACGGTGTTCACCCGCCGCCCGGACGGCGACGGGCGCTGGCGCCTGTCGTCGTACAACGCCGGGTCCACTCGTTGAGGCTGCTGGTCCTCGCGGACTCGCTGGCGTTCCACGGTCCCGACGGCCCGCTGCCCGCCGACCACCCCGGTCTGTGGCCGAACGTCGCCGCCAAGGCGCTGGGCGGTCACGCGGAACTCGCCGCGGGCTTCGGGTGGACCGCCCGCGACGCCTGGTGGTCGCTGACCGGCGACCCCAGGGTGTGGTCGCTGCTGCCCCGCACGGACGTGCTCGTGCTCGCCGTGGGGCACATGGACACGCTGCCCTCGCCCCTGCCGACGTACCTGCGGCAGGGGCTGAGGTACCTGCGGCCCGACGGTCTGCGCCGGTGGGCCCGCACGGGGTACAAGGCCGCTCAGCCCGCGCTGTCGCGGCTCCTGGGGGGCCGCCCGGTCGCGTTGCCGCCGCACCTGACCGTCCGCTACCTGGACGACTCGGTGCGCGCCGTGCACGCGCTGGAACCGGGGATCAAGCCGATCGGGATGGTGCCGTCCGTGCACCGGTCGGCCGCCTACGGTCGCGTGCACACCGGACGTCCCGCCGCCGAACGCGCCGTGCGCGCGTGGAGCGGGCGGACGGGCGTGCCGCTGCTGGACGTGGCGGCGGTCGTCGGCGATCACGTGCGGTCAGGGCGCGGTAACCCGGACGGCATGCACTGGGGCTGGGAAGGTCACGACCTGGTGGGTTCCGCGATGGCGGACCTCATCAGGTCCGTGGCGGTGAGCCACTCGACCGGGTGAGAGCCGTAATGTCCGGACCCGTGCCCACCACCGTTGTCACCGACTCCACGGCGTACCTGCCGGAGGGGTTCGCCGACCGCCACCACATCCGCGTGGTGCCGCTGCACGTGGCGGTGGACGGCCGCAGCCGGTTGGACGGGGTCGACTTCGGCCCGGCCGAACTCGCCACCGCCCTCGGCGAGCACCGCCGCGTGACCACGTCCCGGCCGACGCCGGGCGAACTGGCCGAGGTGTACCGCTCCGTGCTCGACGGCGGGGCGACGTCGGTGGTGTCCGTGCACCTGTCCCGCGAGCTGTCGGGCACCTGGGAGGCCGCGCGGCTGGCCGCCGAGGAGGTGGATCCCCAGAGGATCCGGGTCGTCGACTCGCGCGCCACCGGGATGGGGCTCGGCTTCGCGGTGCTGTCCGCCTGCGCGGCGTCCGCGGCGGGGGAGTCCGCGTCCGCTGTGGAGGCAGCGGCGGCAGGCGTGGCCAAACGTTTGCGCGCGTACTTCTGCGTCGAAACGCTGGAGCACCTCCGGCGGGGTGGGCGGATCACCAACACCGCCGCGCTCGTCGGCACCGCGCTGGCGGTGAAACCCGTGCTGCACGTGGAGGACGGGCGGATCGTGCCGCTGGAGAAGGTGCGCACGATGAGCCGCGCGATCAGCAGGCTCGTCGACCTGGCCGCGTTGGCGGCGGGCCACGGGCCGGTCGGCCTTGCCGTGCACCACCTGGCCGCTCCCGAGCGCGCGGCCGAGCTGGCGACCAGGTTGGACGAACGCATCACCGGCTCGTCGGGCTGTCTGATCTCCGAGGTGGGGGCCGTGATCGGCGCTCACACGGGTCCCGGTGTCCTCGGTGTCGTGGTGCTGCCGGGCGACGTCTGACCGTCCGGAGTAGACGGAGGGGCGCGGCATGATGTCATGCGCCACCGACAAAACCCGTTTCAAGATCCGAACTTGTCCACAACCCCACCAGTTGTCCACAGTTCGACAATTCCCTCTTCGCCCCGGCGGCACCCCGCCCTAGCGTCGAATGCATGTTCGACCACCGCTCCACTCCCGAAGCCTCCCGAGTCCGCCTCGAAGCACTGGCGGCCCGAGCCGCTGCCGACCCGTCGCCGCCGACGGTCGTGTTCACCAGTTCCGACGGCGCGACCGATCCGCCGCCACGATTCCGTTGGGCCCGCCGCAAGGCGGACAGACTGGTGGAGCGCTGGCTGCCCGACGCCGCGCCACCGCGCAAACGCCGTGCCCTCTACGCCTCCGTGGCGGCTACCGCGGGCGTGGCGGTCCTCGTGGCCGTCTGGTGGCGGTCCCCGACCCCGGAGACGCCACCGAACCTGCCCGTCGCCGTAGCGGCCGTCACCTCGAACCCACCCGAGCCGCTGGTCGTCAACGTCGTGGGCGAGGTCCCCACCCCCGGTCTGGTGACCGTTCCGAGCGGCTCCCGCGTGGCCGACGCGATCACCGCCGCGGGCGGCGTCAACCCCGGCATCCGCCCGCAGGGCCTCAACCTGGCCCGCAAACTCGTCGACGGCGAACAGGTGTCCGTCGGCACCGCCCCCGTGCCCGCGCCCGCCGAACCGACGTCCGACGAGAAGCTCGACCTGAACACCGCCACCAAGGACCAACTCGACGGCCTGCCCGGCGTGGGTCCCGTGACCGCGCAACGAATCCTCGACCGCCGCACCAAACGCGGCCCCTTCACGACCCTCGACCAACTCCGCGAGATCGAGGGCATCGGCGACAACCGCCTGGTCAAACTCCGAGAACTGGTGCGGATATGACCACTCCACTCCTGTCCTGCCCGCCCGCATGTGCTGCTCCGGCAGCTGTCCAGTCCACACCGGACCCACGTCGAGGGGATCACCCACTCCCCGCCTGTTCTCAAGACGCCCTTCTCCCACACAAGTCCGTCGTCAGCCCACTTTCCGCCGACGCCGCTTTGCCTCGCCTGAACAGGCCCGAGGAAACCCGCACGCTGGAGCGGATCATCCGCAACTGGCGCGTCCTCGACCGCGACCACTGGACTCCCACCATCCGGATCGCCACCCGCCCGGCGACCCACGAGCCCCGCCTCCAACAACCGCCCGCTCCCGCGGTCACGCCAATCGATGTCCGTCCCATTCCCGCTCCACGCTGCCGATCCACGCCTGTCACTCCCATCCCGGTGATGACGTGAACCCCCGCTTCCACCTGGTCCCCGCTGCCCTCGCGGTCTGGGCGGTGGCGCTCGGCGGACTGCTCTGGAGTTGGCCGATCGCCGTCCTCGCCGGTGCGATCGCCTGCTTGGCGGGCGCGGTTGCCCTGAACCGCGACTGGGGTGCGCGCCCGTGCGCCTTGGCCCTGGTCGTCGCGGCCCCGATCGCCGCTCTCTCGATCGGCGTGCGGGTCCACGCGTCCGAAGTCCACCCCGCCCGATCCGCCGCCGCGCACGGCGAACACGTGGTCCTCCGAGCCGAACTGTCGACCCGGCCACGAGGCCTGCGCACCGAGGGGTTCGCCGCTCGCCCCAGCGGCGTCGACTCGGTGGTCGTCCAAGCCGACATCACCTGGCTCCAGCTGGCGGGCCACACCTACGACCAAGGAGGTGCCGTGCTCCTCGTGGCTCCCGCCAAGGGCTGGCGTGATCTCCTGCCGGGCCAGCACGTCACCGCGCGGGGAGTCCTGGCCCCGCCCAGAGCGGGCGAGTTGACCGTGGCCGTCCTCCGCGTCCGTGGTCCGCCGCAGGACATCGACCGGGCTCCCGTGTGGCAGCGGGCCGCGGAGACCCTGCGTTCCGGGCTTCGCGGAGCGAGCACCACGCTGGACCCGGAGCCCGCGGGCCTGCTGCCCGCCTTGGTGGTCGGCGACACCGCCGAACTGTCCCCGAGGGTCGTGGAGGAGTTCCGCACGTCGGGGCTCGCCCACCTCCTGGCCGTCAGCGGTGCGAACCTCGCGATCCTGTGCGGTGCGGTCCTGTTGCTGCTGAGGGCCTTCCGCGTCGGACCACGGGGGTGCGCGGCAGGCGCGGCGACCGCCTTGGTGGGGTTCGTGCTCCTGGCCGGGCCGGAGCCGAGTGTGCTCCGGGCGGCCGTGATGGGCTCGGTGGCGTTGCTGGCGCTGGTGCTCGGCCGGGAACGGTCGGCGTTGCCGGCCTTGGCGACGTCGGTGGTCGTGCTGGTCTTGTACGACCCGTCGTTGGGCACGGATCCCGGTTTCGCGTTGTCGGTCGTGGCCACGGCGGCGCTGGTCCTCCTCGCTCCGAGGTGGGCGGCGGCGATGCGGGATCGGGGCGTGCCGATCGGTCTCGCGGAAGCGCTTGCGGTGCCGTTGGCGGCGAGTCTCGTCACGGCTCCGCTCGTGGCGGGGATCTCGGGGCGGATCAGCCTGGTCGCGGTGCCCGCCAACCTGCTGGTCGCTCCGGTCGTCGCACCCGCGACCGTGCTGGGTGTCCTGGCCGCCGTGGTCGCGCCGTTGCACCAGGGCGCGGCACGAGTGCTGGTCGAGGTGGCGGGCCCGGAGGCGAGTTGGCTGATCACGGTCGGCCGTCGAGCGTCGGAGGTGCCCGCTGCCTCCGTCGGGTGGCTGAACGGCTGGCTGGGTGCCGTATTGCTGGCGGTGGTCCTGCTGGTGGCGTACGGGCTGCTCAAGGCACGTCGGACGCGCGTGCTGCTGGCCGCCGCTCTGGTGGGGGCGGTGCTGGTGCTGGTCCCGACCAGCGTCGTGACACCGGGTTGGCCGCCGACGGGGTGGTCGGTCGTCGCGTGCGACGTCGGCCAGGGAGACGCCGTGGTGCTCGCGACGTCCGAGCCGGGCAGAGCGGTGCTGGTCGACACCGGGCCTGATCCGGGGCCGGTCGCGTCGTGCCTGCGGCGCCTGGGAGTGCGGCGGATCCCGCTGCTGGTGCTCAGCCACCTGCACGCGGACCACATCGGCGGGCTGACCGCCGTGCTCGCCGATCGCAGTGTGGGAGCGGTGGCCATCGGGTCGTCGCACGAACCGAGCTGGGCGTGGGAGGAGGTGCGCCGCCAAGCGCGAGCGGCGGACGTGGAACTGGTCGAGTTGACCGCGGGCCAACGGTTGGAATGGCCGGGGCTCGTGGTGGAAGTGTTGGGGCCCAGAGGAAAGCTCGTCGCCACCGAGGACGCCAACACGGCGATCAACGACTCGTCGTTGGTGCTGCGCGCCCACACCGCGGCGGGGCGGGTGCTGCTGACCGGCGACATCGAGTTGGCGGGTCAGTCGGACCTGCTCGGCGGTCATGTCGACGTGACCGCCGAGGTTCTGAAGGTGCCGCACCACGGATCCCGGTTCTCCGCACCGGAATTCCTGGCGGCGGTCCACCCGCGGATCGCGGTGGTGAGTGTCGGCGAGGGCAACAGGTACGGCCATCCCAACGGTCTCGTGCTCGACGCGCTCGCAGGCCGTGGAGCGATGGTGCTGCGCACGGATCGAGATGGCGACACCGCGGTGCTCGGTGGGGAAGCCGGGCCGCGGGTCGTCCGACGCAAGAAGTGAGAGGAGAAGGACGATGAACGAAACCTGGATCAGGCTGCGCGTCGGCTGGACCCCGCAGGGCGGCCGGTCCGCGCTCAGCTGGGTGCTCTGGCAGCCCGGCTACGTCCCGACGCCCTGGCCGACCGCGGAGCTGAAACCCGCGTTCACCTACTACGCCTGCGAGGACTTACGGGGAGGCGGCCGTGGAGTCGTCGCCCGTGCCACGGTCACCGCGGTGCTGCCCCCGACCGAGGTGTCCTCACCCGACGCCGCCCACCAACTCGTCGCCGAGAACCTCTTCGACGACACCCTGTCGATCGACGACCTCCCGTGGCACACCAACGCCTACAACCGGTCGAAAGCAGGAGCTCCCTGGCCACAGCGCATCACCGCCTGGCGAACGGCGACCGAGTCCGTGGGCCCCCACCTGCTTCCCGAGTTGGTGCGCTTTCCGCGCACCGGCTGGCTGCGCAGCGACAAGCTGGGCTTGTGACCATCAAGGTTCCCGAGCCACGGGGACGACATCCACCGGCTGCAGTCACCGCTGAGCGGCCGCTTCTCCACCCCCGAAGGTTGAGCGGTCACCTCCGGCATCCCGCACGTCGGCCAGTTTCCGGAGCTGGTCGGCACTGGGGTGACTCCGCGCCAACCGAGACGCTGTGGCCTGATCGAGACAGGTCTAGACCATATTTGTTAAGAATCCTTGTCAATGGCGTTCGCGAGCCCTTACTGTCCGCGACACACCAGTGACTTGGAGGCATCAAGTGCGTCGTCGGAGTGGTGGGCCCCCGCGGAAAACGGTCGTTGCGGTTGTGGCGGGTGTGCTGGTCCTGGGTGGTGTGCACGCCGCCGAGGCCGTGCCGAGACAGGTGCCGGACGTGCCGTCCGGCAAGGGTGGCGAGTCCGTGACGCTGCTGACCGGGGACCGGGTGTTCCCCGGTTCGCGAGGGGCGGCGGGATACCTGGAGCCAGGGCCCGGTCGGGAGGGGATGACCTTCTCGACGTTCGAGTCGCAGGGGCACAGCTACGTGGTGCCCGCGGACGCGGAACCGTTGCTGGCCAAGGGAGTGCTGGATCAGCGGCTGTTCGACGTGACCGAGCTGCTGGCGGCCGGGTACGGCGACGCGGAGCGCGACACGGTGCCGTTGATCGTCACCTACCTGCCGGGGCAGCGTCCGGCGGTGGCGGCTTCGGGCACGACCGTGACGGTGGACCTGCCGAGCATCGACGGGGTCGCGGTCAACGCTTCGAAGTCGGCGTCCGGGGTGTGGAGCGGGCTCACCGGGGTCTCCGCGTTGGCGGGCTCGGGGATCAAGAAGGTGTGGTTGGACGGGGTGCGGACCGCCTCGTTGGACCACAGCGTGCCGCAGATCAGCGCGCCCGCGGCGTGGCAGGCCGGGTACACCGGTGAGGGTGTGACGGTCGCGGTGCTGGACACCGGGGTCGACCAGACGCACCCCGACCTGGCGGACCGGGAGGTGGGGGAGCGGAACTTCTCGACCTCGAAGGACTCCGTCGACCACTACGGGCACGGCACGCACGTCGCGTCCATCATCGCGGGCACCGGGGCGAAGTCCGGTGGGAAGTACAAGGGGGTGGCTTACGGGGCACGGATCCTCGATGTGAAGGTGCTCAACGACTCCGGCAGCGGTGCGGACTCGTCGATCATCGCGGGGATGCAGTGGGCGGCGGAGCAAGGTGTCGACGTCGCGAACATGAGTCTCGGCGGGTACGACAGTCCCGGCGTGGATCCGCTGGAGGAGGCGGTGAACACGCTGTCGACGCGGTACGGCACGTTGTTCGTGATCGCGGCGGGCAACTCCGGGCCGGGGGCGAGCACGATCGGGTCGCCGGGCAGCGCGGACGAGGCGTTGACCGTGGGCGCGGTGGACCGGGACAACCGGATCGCGGACTTCTCCAGCCGTGGGCCGGTCGTGGGTGGAGGGGTGATCAAGCCCGACATCACCGCTCCGGGGGTGGACATCGTGGCGGCGCGGCACGCCGATGGGCGGATCGGGCCACCGGTCGTGGACGGCTACACGTCGCTGTCCGGGACGTCGATGGCGACCCCGCACGTGGCCGGTGCGGCGGCGTTGCTGGTGCAGCAGCACCCGGAGTTGACCCGTGAGCAGCTGAAGGCGCGGTTGATCGCGTCGGCTGCGCCAACGGCTGGTCTGACGCCGTTCCAGCAGGGGGCCGGGCGTGTGGACTCGGCTCGGGTGATGGGCCAGACGGTCACCAGCGTGCCGAGCAGCGTGACGTTCGGGGCGCAGCAGTGGCCGCACGTCGGTGAACCCGCGATCACGAAGGAGGTGAGCTACGCCAACGACAGCGCCGGGCCGGTGACGCTCGACCTGCGGGTCGACGCGGCGACGCCGGACGGGACGACCGCGCCCGCGGGGCTGTTCACCGTGACGCCCGCTCAGCTCACCGTGCCCGCGGGGAGCAAGGCGAGCGTGACGGTCACGGCCGACGTGGCCAAGGCTCCCGCCGGTGGGCAGTTCGGTGGTGCGCTGATCGCCTCGGCGAGCGGGGTGACGGTGCGGACGGCGGTGGTGGTCGATCTGGAGCCGGAGAGCTATGACCTGGTGGTCAACGGGATCGAGAGGTCAGGTGAGGGGGCGAAGTACGTCAACGCCTCGTTGGTGGACCTGGAAACCGGGGCGCTGCTGTTCCTCGACAAGGACGCTGACGGCCGGTTGCGGCGGCGGGTGCCGATCGGCGAGTACCTGATGTTCGGGTCCGTGCAGGGGTCCGGGGCGCAGTACACGCACGACTCGTTCAGCTACCCGAAGCTGACGGTTCGCGGGCCCACGACGATCGACCTCGACGCTCGGGTGGCGAAGCCGATCGTGCTGACGCTGCCGGATCCGACGGCGCGGTTGTCGTTGCTGGAGACCGGGGTTCAGCGGGTCTACCGGTCGACGAGCGGGCCGAAGACGTACCAGATCGGTGGGTTCTCGTTCGGTGGGGACCTGTCGCACGTCGGTCTGGCGCACCTGGGGCCGGAGGCGGCGCCGGACGAGGTGCTCGGGAAGCTCAGCACGAGCTGGATCGCGAACGGGGGCAACGACTTCTACGGGTTGGCCTGGTACCTGAAGGGGCGGACGCACACCGGGTTGACCAAGGTGATCCGGAAGGCGGACCTCGCGACCGTTCGGGTCGACGTCGGGGCTCCTCAGCCGGGGGAGTCCGTGACGATCGGCAACGCCTCGTCGCCGCACGGGCAGGGTGAGTGGGGGTGGGGTGCGATCGAGTCGTTCACCGCGCCCGGAGTGCGCACCGAGTACTACGGAGGGGAGAACGCGGACTGGGCTCGGCGGATGAACGTGCAGAGTCCTGAGGGGTACCGGGGTGGGCTGGACGGGCCGCCGAAGTCGTACGCGCCGCGCAAGGCGTACGAGGAATCCTTCTACCACGCCGTTTTCGGGCCGTCGTTGACGGACAACCGGGGTCGGCCGTGGCTGTACCGCGACGGTGAGGAGTTGGCCGCGGACCTGCGGCTGTTCGGTGACTCCGCGGGCAACGCCGGGCGGGCGGCTCCGGTGGTGGGGTCGACGAAGGTCTACCGGAACGGGGAGTTGGTGGCCGAGAACGACGACGGTGGGTACGGGCGGTTCGCGTTGCCGGACGGGGCGGCCGACTACCGGCTCACGGCGGACGCGGCGCGGAGCACGTCGCCGTTCAGCACCAGGGTGTCCGTGGCGTGGACGTTCCGGTCGGACCGGACCGCGAAGGTCACGGCGTTGCCGATCTCGGTGATCCGGTACGCGCCGAAGCTCGACGCGGCCGGGACGGCGCCTGCCGGGAAGTCGTTCGTGGTGCCGGTGTCGGTGCAGGACCAGGCCGGGGTGGCGCGGTCGCGGTCGCGGATCACGTCGGCCGAGGTGTCCTACGACAGCGGGGCGACGTGGCGGGCGGTGTCGGTGAACGGGGGCTGCGTGCTGGTGTTGGCGCACCCGAAGGGGGCCAAGTCGGTGTCGTTGCGGGCGAAAGCCGGTGATCGCTCGGGCAACACCGTCGAGCAGACCGTGATCGACGCCTACCTGCTGCGCTGACGGAGGTGGGGCCGCGCCCGTCGGGTGCGGCCCCACCTGGTCCGGAGTGAGTGGTCAGCGCTTGCCGAGGGCGTCCAGCACGGCCTGGGCCGACGGTGGGACGGTGGCCAGCGGGGACAGGGTGTGGGCGACGGCGTCGAGGGTCTTGAGGCCGTCGCCGGTGATGAGCAGCACGGTCTCCGCGTCGGGGTCGAGCTTGCCGGTCTCGACCAGCTTCTTCGCCGTCGCGACGGTCACGCCGCCCGCGGTCTCGGCGAAGATGCCCTCGGTCCTGGCCAGCAGGCGGATGCCCTCGACGACCTCCTCGTCGGTGACGTCCTCGATCGCGCCACCGGTGCGGCGCACCGCGTCCAGCACGTACGGGCCGTCGGCCGGGGCGCCGATCGCCAGCGAGCGGGCGATGGTGTCCGGGCGGACGGGGCGGACCACGTCGTGGCCCTCCCGGAACGCCGTGGACACGGGGGAGCAGCCGGTGGCCTGCGCGCCGAACACCCGGTACGGGGTCTGCTCGACGAGGCCGAGTTCGCCGAACTCGCGGAAGGCCTTGTCCACCTTGGTGAGCTGGGAGCCGGACGCGATCGGCACGACGATCTGCTCGGGCAGGCGCCAGCCGAGCTGCTCGGCGACCTCGTAGCCCAGGGTCTTGGAGCCCTCGGCGTAGTACGGGCGGACGTTGACGTTCACGAACGCCCAGTCCTCGTGCTCCGCGGCGAGTTCCTGGGCCAGGCGGTTCACGTCGTCGTAGTTGCCGTCGACGGCGATCAGGGCGCCGTCGTACACGGCGGTCATGAGGATCTTCGCCTGCTCCAGCGAGGACGGGACCAGCACGACCGAGTCCCAGCCCGCGCGGGCGGCCGCGGCGGCGACGGCGTTGGCCAGGTTGCCGGTGGACGGGCAGGCGAGCACCTTGAAGCCGAGTTCGCGGGCGGCGGCGAGTGCCACGCCGACCACGCGGTCCTTGAACGAGTGCGTGGGGTTGCCGGTGTCGTCCTTCACCCACACCTTGCGCAGACCCAAGGCCTTGGCGAGGCGGTCCGCCTGCACGAGGCGGGTGCCGCCGGGCTCGGTGTTCGGGTGGGACTGGACGTTCGACGGAACGGGGAGGAGGCCGCGGTAGCGCCAGATCGACCGGGGGCCGGACTCGATGTCCTCGCGGCGGATCCGGCCGAAGTCGTAGGCCACTTCCAGCGGCCCGAAACACTCGACGCACGCGTACTCGGCGGCGAGGGGGGTTTCGTGGCCGCACTCCCGACACGAGAGCGCGCGGGCGGGGCCGAGGTCGAACGAGGTGCTCGTGGGCACACTGACAGCAGTCATCGCGAGGTAACTCCTCATCTGTCCCGCAGCGCG
>Ga0247771_1000121_pt1 | contig 30162 bp, 21 predicted proteins | sample UWRJL197509C6_FD_179948 | JGI IMG/M metagenome (GOLD analysis project Ga0247771, IMG submission 179948) | Plant litter microbial communities from Arlington Agricultural Research Station in Wisconsin, United States - UWRJ-L197-509C-6 | ecosystem: Environmental > Terrestrial > Plant litter >... | reverse complement strand
CGAGCTGCATCAGCTCGCGGAGGGTGGCGATCACCTCGTCCATAACGGCCTGGAAATGTTTGGTGCGGTGGCCGATCTCGAGGATGGAAAGGCCGGTGCCGTTGAAATTGGTAAGGCCCTGGGCTGCTTCCTCGAATACTTCTTTGGGAAGAATGGAGGGGCCGGCTCCGAAATTATGGAGGCCGGTGCGCGTGGCGGTTTGCGTCTGTGTATTCATCGTGCTTGCTTGGAGGGGCAAAGTTAAGGGGGGAGCGTGATGCCTGGCGTCTCAGTTTATCACGCTCCCACTCTTTCTCGTTCTGTTTCTCCTGTCCTTCCTGTATTCTCCGCTCTTCCTCTTTCTGTTTCTCTATCCTCGCTCCTTCCCGGGTTTTTTCTGCTGAAATGCTGTTGTTCTTCCCTTGTCTCCCCTGATGGCCCTGTTTAGCTTTGGTGAAGAGATATGAAAAAGCTGTCGATTCTTATGTTATGTGTGCTGTTGTGTCGCAGTGCCTGCGGCTGGGGTTTCTTCGGGCACCGGAAGATCAACTACTATGCGGTATTCCTCCTGCCGCCCTCGATGCTGTCGTTCTACAAGGCCAACCTTGTCTTCATTACCGAGCACGCCGTCGATCCCGACAAGCGGCGCTATGCCGTGGTTGAGGAGGCTCCGCGTCACTACATCGATTTGGATAAATATGGAAAGCCGCCCTGGGACTCGATTCCGCGCCGTTGGGAGGAGGCCGTGAAAAAATTCGGGGCGGACAGCCTACAAAAGCACGGCATCGTGCCGTGGTGGGTGCAGACGATGCTGTTGCGGCTTACAAAGGCTTTTCGCGAGCGTGACGGTCCGCGGATCCTGAAGCTGTCTGCGGAGCTGGGTCATTACATTGCCGATGCGCATGTGCCCCTGCATGCGAGCAGCAACCACAATGGCCAGCTGACGGGCCAGCAGGGCATTCACGGCTTTTGGGAGAGCCGGGTGCCCGAACTGCTGGCGATGGAAGAATGGAACTTTCTTATCGGCCGTGCCGGCTATATCGATCATCCGGGCACCTTCATCTGGCGGCGTGTGGTGGAAAGCGGCCGGGCGGCGGATACGGTATTACTGTTGGAGCGCCAATTGACGGCCCGTTTTCCGCCCGACCGCAAGTATGCTTACGAGCTACGCAATGGTCAGTTGGTACGTCAATACTCCGCAGCCTTTACGCGGGCTTACGACCGGCTTTTGCAGGGCATGGTGGAGCGGCGCATGCGTCAGGCCATCTATGCGGTGGCCTCCTTCTGGTACACGGCCTGGGTCGATGCGGGCCAGCCCGACCTCTCCGGACTCGGCACGCCCGCCTCTACCCCCGACGACCAGCAGGAATGGTCCCAGCTCGACCGCGCCTGGAAAACCAACACCATCAAGGGCCGCAGCGAGGATGAGTAGAACCGAAACGATTAAGCAGAATGCAACCTGCGTAAACAAATAGGAAAAATCAAATGAAAGGAACGACTACAAGCTTTTATTCATACGCAGCTTTTTTTGTCTTTCCATTTATTGTCGCCTCTATTACGATCTTTGTAATCTTCACTCATTCGGGATTTCATTCTTTCATGTGATATTCTTTTTCCACGCTTTTGTCTTGAAACAAAAGGTGGAGCCAAAAATTCAAGCCCATTCGATGCGCACCAGTTCCTTATGCGGGAAGTCTTTCGGCGAATGGGCGATCGGACCACCCCGAACATCGACGGCACACACAAGCTGATCTTGTTTCGAACATTTACATCGTACGCCTGTGTCGCGATGGAGCTTGATGTCTACTGCGCTGAATTTTTCCTTGGGAAAAGAGCACGAAACTTTACAGCATATGTCGGAAAAATGAGGCGCTAAACAGCTCCGCCGTAAGCGGGACGTCTATAGATTCGCTACGTGCACCTATCGTTACCTGAGAACAAACAGCCATGACCGTTCTTTCTCCGCTACCTTTTAGAAGTGGTTACAATTTTGAGTGACGATCATTGACCGCAAATCAGAGGCTGTTGGCTACTGTGCCCGCCGTAGGCGAAGGCGGGCTGCGCTGAATTTTTCCTTGGGAAAAGGATGAGTGTTCCTACAGCATGTCGGAAAAATGAGGCGCTAAACGACTGCTCCTATAGAGGGGCGTCCATAGTTTCGTTACGTGCACCTATCGTTAGCCGAGAACAAACAGCCATGACCAAGCTTTCTCCGCTACCTTTATCCTTACTGTAATAATACTGTCACCAAAGTAAGTATTGAATTGCTGCTTGAAAGTGCTTAGAGCTTTAAGCGACCATTAGTGACTACAAATAAAAGGCGACCGTGTCAGCCGTAGCCTAGGCGTATTCATTGACGAAATATTTGTTTTGGCGAGAAGTAAGGATGATAATTTTCTTAATCAAGAATCCTCGCAGGCTTACTACCTAAGGTCAGCTGCAGTTTATTGCCAAAGCCTGCATTGAGAAGGTTGAGGAGAAAGAATGATCACGGCTGTTTGTTCTCGGCTAACGATAGGTGCACGTGGCGAATCTATGGACGTCCCTCTATAGGCGGAGCCGTTTAGCGCCTCATTTTTCCGACAAATGCTGTAGGAACTCGTGCTCTTTTCCCAAGGAAAAATTCAGCGCAGTAGACATCGGCCTCCATCGCGACACAGGCGTACGATGTACTAGATCGAAACATAGTCAGCGTGTGCGTGCCGTCGGTTTTCGGAGTGGTCCGATCGCCCATTCGCATAAAGACTTCTCGCATAAATGACTGACGCGCATCGAATGGGCTTGAATTTTTGGCTCCACCTTTTGTTTCAAGACAAAAGCGTGGAAAGGAAATATACAAACGGCACAAACGATCATCGAATGAGGAAAAGATTACAAAGATTATAACATAGGAGACTAAGAATGGAAAAACGTTAAGAAGAATGTGATAAAGATAGCGGTGACAAATAAGAAGGGATCACAAAGATTATGAAGAATATAAAAAATCCGAGGGGTTTGATGGATCGTGATAGATAACATTGTGAGCAATGTCCTAACTATAGATACGTTTTGAGAAAGTCAAAAACATATTCGGGGAAAGTTACAATGAAGAAGTTTACAAAAATTGAAAGAAACATTATCCGTAAAAGATAAAACCGCAGCAAATGAATATCAGAAATTAAATTATATAATAAACCCGAATAAACATTCCACCAAGAACTACTGATCCAAAACAAGACAAACCCCACAAATAACAAAAACGAAAAAGGCCGCCCAAAGGCAGCCTCTCCGTTGCGTGTAATTAAGCAATTAGCGTTGGTCGATAGCAAGTCCCAGCTGCGAATAATTCACAGCAGGCTTCAGCGATCCCGTAGAATCCAGACGGATACCCAGGAAACGCGCCTGTCCCGCAGTAGGGCCGGGATTCAGCACTTGCACGTTGATATAACCGAAAGAGCTATCTGCAGGAATGGTCACCTTGCCGCTGAGCGCAGCATAGTGCGTACCGGCTACGGCATCCAGAACGGTCAGCGAGGCGGCAGCAGCCGCAGGCGTCTGGCCGGTGACGGTAGCGGGGAAGGCCACGGTGCTTACCGGTGAGCTGAACACCTGGTAGCCTACCGTCTGCGCACTCTTGCTGGGCGCGCCGATCAGGTTGATGCGGACACGCACGGTGCCGGCAGTGCGGCGCAGCGTGGAATCCGTGGAGCCCGTCACGAAATCAAAGCGCGGTACACGCGTCATGATCGGGTAGGTGAGGCCGGCGGCGTTGGAGTTCCAGGACGTGGCGTCGATCTCGACCTGTGTGCCGGCAAAGATCTTATCCTTGTTCTTGATACATCCAACAAAAGAGAAAGCGGACAGACAGAATATAAAAAAGAAAAATGTTTTTTTCATGATGTGGTGGTTTAGTAGCCGGGATTTTGTTTGAGGTTCGGGTTGCCATCGACTTCTACCTGGGGCAGGGCGGGCAGGAAGCGGGTATCGGCAAAGGCAAGAATGGCCGTGGAGGGCGCAGACTTGATGATATCACGGCCGAGGCGCTTGAAATCGAAAAAGCGGAAACCTTCAAAAGCAAACTCAATCCTTCTCTGGCGCAGCACTTCTTCCAGCAGCTGGGCGCCGGTCATCGCGTTGTCGGCGGTTTCCTGGGCAGAGCCGGCATAATCGGTGTAGCGGTTCCTTTTGATCATCTTCAGGTCGGCGAGCGCATTGGTAACGTTCAGTACCGAAGAGCCGGTGGTGGTCATGGCTTCGGCCCTGATCAGGTAGGCTTCGGAAATGCGCAGTACGGGTACGTTGTCGAGGTTGACGAAGCCGCTCTTGCCGAGGTACTTCGTACATTCTACAAACGACTTGCCGCGGCCGGTCGTGCCTACTTCGTACAGCAGGTTGCGTACGTCGCTGTTGCGGCTGGCGATGCTGGCGTTGGCGCCGGTGAAGTTGGTGGAAGTATTGCCGCCGGTGAGGGTGATGCCCAGGTCGTTCAGCAGGGTGAGGGTCGGCACGAGGTCGCCGAAGCCTACAGTGGCTGCAGTCGTGGGGGCTGCGCCCAGAATGCTGGCGGGAGCGCCGAGCGTAGTGAACGAGGTTTGCAGCGATTCATTCACACCGATATTTTCGGCGCTGGTAGTGAAGCGTACCTGGAACACCGTTTCGGCATTCGTCTCGCCACGCCACTGGGCCACGTAGTTGGCTACGGTGGTGAGGCGGCTGCCGGCGAGATTGATGACGGAGTCGGACCAGCGCTTGGCTTCGCTATAGTTCTTGCGGTACAGGTTCACGCGGGCCAGCAGCAGTTGTGCGGCGGCCTTGTTGGCTGTATGGGGGAACAGGGTAGCGGGCAGGTTGTAAAGCAGCAGGCTGTTGGCCTGGGCCAGGTCAGACGCTACGAGGGAGTATACGCTGTCGATCGGAGCACGCGCGGGCTTATAAGGCAGGGCTGCGTCCACGGTGGCAAAGCCGCCGGGGGTAATGACGACACCGCCCCTGTTCTGGGCATCAATAACGGCGCCGGGGATATAAGCATATACACGGGCAAGGTCAAAATAATAGAGGCCTCTCAGAAAATAGAGCTGGCCGTTCCAGCGGTCGCGGTCCACCTGGGAAATGCCCGACAGTGCCGGGATGGCGGCAAGCGTAAGGTTGATCTGGTTGATGGCGGCATAGCTGTTCGACCAGATGGTGCCGGTGAAGTGCGCGCCAAGGGTATTGGCGGCTTCAGGCACCAGGCGGCCCGACTTGTTCGTAGCATAACCGTTGTCGGCCAGGGCTTCGGGCAGGGCGATAAGATCGCGGCCGTACTGGCGGGCGTTCTTCAGGCGGGCATAGATAGAGGTGATGGACGCATCGATACCGTCGCGGGTAGTGAGGGCGGTTGTGGCATCGACCGATTGCCGCGGCGTGGTTTCAAGCTGCTTCTTGCAGCTCGTCATGAGACCGCCGGCGAGGACTGCGGACAGGAGCCAGAATATATTTTTTGAAAATTTCATATTCATAATTTTTTAGAATCCTAATTGAATACCTACGGTGAAGTTTTTAGACTGAGGGATGATACCAACGGGGTTGCCGGTAGTGGTGCGGCTGAACTCCACGTCGTAGCTGTACCAGTCGCTGATCGTCCACAGGTTGGTGCCCTGTACGTAGAAGCGAGCGGAAGCGAGGTGCATTCTCTTCAGCACATCCGATGTGAGATCGTAGGTGATGAGCATGCTTTTCAGGCGAATGTAATCGGCCTTGAACCACAGCCTGTCGCCAGCCTGAGCACCGGAGTTCTTGGCTTCGGCTACGGTGTTCTGGCGGGGGAAGGACGTCAGCTGGCCGGGGTGCGTCCAACGGTTGTCGTATACGGCGGTGAGCTCGTTGATACGGGCGATGTTTTCCAGGAGGAAGTCCACCTGTCCGTCGTTCTCGTAGCGGCCGTATTCATACTGGAAGAAGGCTTCGAAGGTAAAGCGCTTGTAAGAAATGGTGTTGCGCAGGCCGCCCTGGTACAGGGGGATGAGGGTAGAGCCTCCGAGCTTGCGGTCCTTGGCTACCACTTGGTAGGTCAGGTTGCCCAGGCTGTCGTAGAACATGGCACGGCCGGTAGCGGGGTTAACACCAGCGTATTGCTGTGTATACAGCACGCCGAAGGGTTGGCCCACTTGCACCCAGCCAGCGGCGGGGAAGTTGCCGGGAACGGTAACGCCTTGTGTAACGGGCAGGAAGTTGAGGCCGCCGTACAGCTGCTTTACTTCATTCTTATTATAAGACCAGATGAAGTTGAGGTTCCAGGTCAGTCCGTCGGGCTGACGGCTGCGGAGGATGTCGCCGCCGAGGGTCACTTCGATACCGCGGTTGCTCATCTTGCCTACGTTGGAAGCCACGGAGCTGAAGCCGGTGCTCAGCTGGAGGGGCTGGTTCAGCAGCAGGTCGGATGTGGTCTTGTCATATACTTCCACGGAGCCGGTGATGCGGCTGCGGAACAGGCCGAAGTCCAGACCGAGGTTGGTCGTGCGGTTCTTTTCCCATTTCAGCTCGGCATTGGCCAGCTGGGTATAGGCGATACCGGCTGCGTTGTTGTATACGCCGCCGCCGCCGAAGAGGCCGAGGGCGTCGAAGTCGCCGATCTGGTCGTTGCCGGTGCTGCCGTAGCTGGCGCGCACGCGCAGGGAGTTGAACACCCTGGACGATTTCAGGAAGGCTTCGCGGTCGATGTTCCAGGCCACTTTCACGCCACCGAAGAAACCGAAGCGGTTGTCGGCGCCGAAGCGGGAGGAGCCGTCGTAGCGGCCTACGAGACCGAGCACATAGCGCTGGTCGTAGGAGTAGTTAAGGCTGCCGAATACGGCGTTCTTGCGGGCTTCGCTGGTCGATTCGCCGATGGTTACGGGGTTGGCCGCGTTGTTCAGGTAAGTGAACTGGTACGTGGGGAAGCCGTCGCCGCTGGCGCTCAGGGCGTAGCGTGTGTCGTTGATGTATTCGTAACCTACCAGTCCGTCGATGTGGTGCCTGGAGGCGAAGGTCTGGTTGAAGTTGAGGGTCTCATACGTGTTCCAGCGCGTGTTGTTCGCGATCTGGGTTTGGGTCAGACCCTTGCGGGCAAAGCCGTCCGCCGTGCGGGGATCGGTCACCCTGCGGGCGCCGAGCTGGCGGTAGTCGATGCCGAAGAAGGTGCGGAAGGTCAGCCAGCTGGCCAGCTTGTAATCAAAGCTCATGTTGCCCACCAGCTGATTGGTCTTCTGGTTGCCGGTGTTGAGGGCGGTGGTGGCGATGATGTTCTGGTTCAGCGTGCCGGCCAGGTTGGACGGTGTATAGATCGGAATACCGTAGTAGGTACCGTCGGGGTTGTAGATCGGGTTGATCGGCCAGATGCCGGCAGCGCCGAAGGCGGGGTTGCCGATCGTGGAGGCATCGATCGAGAAGGGCAGGTTCTGGTTGGAGCTGCTGAGGGCGAGGGAGGTGTTGAAGTTCAGCTTGCGGCTCAGTACCTGGCCGAGGTCGAACTTGATGCCGCCTCTCTTGAAGTCGGCGTTCGAGATAACGGCGCCTTGCGATACGTAGGAAGCCGATACGCGGTAAGTGGTCCTGTCCACGCCGCCGGAAACGGCCAGCTCATAGTTCTGGATGCCGGAGTTGTGAAGGGCGGCGTCCTGCCAGTCGTAAGTGGGCAGAGCGGCAGCGGCGGAGTCGGCCTGCTTGTCGGTGAGACCGGTAGCGCCGGCTACGCGGAATTCATTGAGCACGCTTCTCTTCACGGCCAGGTCGGTGGCGGCGAGGTTGTTGGCGCGGCCTACGGCTTCGGTGCGGAGCTGGAACAGCTGCTGGGAGTTGACGGTAGCCAGCTTTTTCAGCGGGGTAACGATACCGGCATAAGCGTTCAGCTGCACTTTGGGCTTGCCTACGCGGCCTTTTTTAGTGGTGATGATGATAACGCCGTTCGAGGCCGAAGAGCCGTAGATGGCGGCGGAAGCGGCATCCTTCAGGATGTCGATGCTTTCAATATCGTCGGGGTTCAGGAAGGCGAGGGGGTTCGACTGGCTGAAAGCCGCGTCGTTGCGGGTATTGATCTGCACACCGTCCACTACGTAGAGCGGGTCGTTACCGGCCAGGATCGAGCCGATACCCCTGATGCGCACGTTCACGGCGCCGCCGGGGATACCGTTGTTGGCCTGTACGAACACACCGGCAGCCTGTCCTTGCAAAGCCTTGTCGAGCGACACGTTGGGTCTGTTCTCGATCGTGCGGGCATTTACGGTGGAGATAGCGCCGGCTTCATCTCTTTTTCTTCTTTGCTGGTAGCCTACGACCACAACTTCATCCAGGGAGCTGTTGGTCTGGCTGAGGCGGACGGAGACGGGGGAGTTGCCGATGGTGATTTCTGAAGTCTGAAAGTTAACGCTTGAAACGATCAGGGTCCGCACGCTGGCGGGAACATTGATGGAGAAGCTTCCGTCGGGGCCGGTAACGACACCCTGCTGGTTGTTTCCCTTAGCGACCACGGAAGCATTTTCCACGGGGTTGCCCTTATCGTCCAGAACTTTACCGGTTACAGTCCGGTTCTGTGCCAGGAGTTGTGCCGTCATCAGTAGCACGCCCAGCATGAGCAGAAGCAGTTTTCTCATGTGTTTAATTTTTGATATGCGAAAGGTAAATCGCCTAAGGTTGATAGGTCTTCAGAGGATTGGGCTATTAGTAGACTGAATCAGTCGTTTATTAGCTGCACGAATTTATTGGAACCAAAACAAATTTTTTAACTTTTTATTTGACCAGCCCGCCAAAATTCGGTGGACTTTGATGTTTGCCCGTCGAAACTCAGGCGTAGCCAAATCCGGCTCTGCCCTGCATCCCTCGATTTTTCCTTTTATCATAAAGCCTTCAGCCGCAGCCATAACCACTCTGTAGAAGATTCGTCGGCAAGCATTCCCCCTGCTTTCGACAAGCCGATTCCCTGCATAACCTTCCTTAAAAGGACAGCCCCCGATGCCGCAGGCATCGGGGGCTGTCTAAAAAAACGAACGGACGATCAGTAATTGGGGTTCTGCACCACCACCGGGTTCTGGGAGATCTCGTCGCTCGAGATCGGCCAGATAAAGCGGTAGTCGCTGTAGGGAATGGCGGCCTGTCCGGGCGTATAGCCGGCGCCGCAGTTGTAGATGCTCAGACCGGCGGCGCCGTTCACTGCCTTGGCGGGAATGCCGCCGGTAGTGTAGTTGGCGTCGGGAGCGTTCCGGTGAATATCGCCCCAGCGCTTGCCTTCGGCCAGGAACTCGATGCGGCGCTCGAGCAGGATGGCCTTCACGAGATCCACGCCCGTAGCAAAGCTGGCAACGGTGTACTGGCTGGTGGCCGGCGTTACCATCGAGCGGTTCCTCACCACATTCAGCAGGTCTACGGCACGCGCGGAAACACCGCTGGCGTTGCGGGCTTCGGCCTCGGCAAGGGTCAGCAGCACTTCGGCATAGCGGATCTGCGGAGCATAATCGCCCCAGCCGGTGTAGTCGCGGTACTTATTGGTAAAGATGCTCTGCGTGGTGTTGACGTTCGAGCCTGTTTGATAGAGCAGCGTACGGCGCCTGTCGTCGCAGCGCCAGCCGGCATTGTTCCAGATGATCGGCGAGATGGCCACGAGACCGCGGCCGCCGGCCGTTACGGAACCGTAGATGCGGGAGAGGGCGGCGTTGGTGCCGGGGTTGTCCAGGGCGTCGTTGCGGATCGAGAAGATCGCTTCAGCGGACGTATTGGAGGCAAAAGGACCGTCGGGGCTGGCCGTCAGGGCGTAGGCGCCGATGGGGCTCACTACGGATGTGGGCGTCAGGGGAGCAACGGTGGCGGGCACCAGCTTGGCGCCTTCGGCGATCACGCCGGCCCAGTCGCCCATGTGCAGCTTCACGCGCATCTTCAGGGCGATGGCGGCGCCCTTGGTAGCGCGGATCACGTTGGTGGCGGCAGGCAGGTTGGCTTCGGCAAAATCCAGGTCGGCCAGGATCTTCTTGTATACCGAGTCAACGCGCATGCGGGGCGATGTGCGCACCTGATCTACGGCAACGCCGGAAGTCACGGGGAAATCCCTCCAGGGAACGCCGAGGGACTGGCCGTTGTTGTCGCGGTAGGGGCGGGCGAAATTGATGAGGGCCTCATGGTGGGCCATGGCGCGCAGGAAGCGGCACTCGGCCACGTACTGCGAAGCCACGGCAGGCGTAAGCACGCCGCCGGAAGCCTTCGAGAAACCGTCGATGCCCACGTTGGCGCGGTTGATGAGCGCATAGAGGGTGGCCCACATGTTCAGGTTGTTGGCCGTGGTGGGGTTATACGTAGCCTGGTAGGTGATCTGGTAAAAGGCCGCCAGGTTCACTACGTCCTCGCCGCGGGCGTCGCCCTGCTCGATGTTGGCGGAGCCGAAGGGATAGCCGCGGTTGGCGGAGTAGCTGCCGGCATAGAAGCCCGACTGGGCGGCGTCGTACACGCCGTTGAGCACCAGCAGGCAGCGGTCGGCGGTAGCGAAGGATACGGCATCGGTGATGGCATTGTTCGGCGCCGTGTCCAAAGCCTTTTTACAGCCGGAAACCGTTGAGCCCAGGAGGGCAAGGGCGCAAACTATTTTGATGATCTTCATGTCTCTGAAAGTTTGGTTGATGTTTTAGTTAGAAGCCTACGTTCAGGCCGAAAGAAATGGTGCGTACCTGGGGCGACACGGCGGCATCAAGGCCCTGGGAGCTGATGTTGTCGGGATCGGCGCCTTTGTATTTGGTCCACACGTGCAGGTTCTGACCCTGGGCGAAGATGCGCAGCGAATGGATGTAGCCGTTGCTGAAACGCTCCATGGTCTTGTTGTTCAGGCTATAGCTCAGCACCACGTTCTGCAGACGCAGGTAGTCGCCCTTCTCCACGAAGCGGGAAATGGCGTTGTTGGTCTGGTTGATGTTGGCGCTCTGGCCGTAGTACAGGCGGGGAATGTCGGTTTCCTGGCCGGCGCTCATCCAGCGGCCGAGGATCTCGGTACCGTTGTTATGAAAGCTCTGGCTGAAGAGGGCTTCCTGGCGGGTGATGTTCATGATCTTGTTGCCGCCGGAGTAGCGGAACATCACTTCCAGGCTCAGGTTGGCATAGCTGAACGTGTTGGTGACCGCACCGAACCAAACCGGCGTGGGGTTGCCCAGATTGGTCTTATCGCTGAAGGCGAGCGGTGAGGAAGCGCCGACGGTCGTACCGTTCTTGCCTTCGATCAGGTTGTAGTTGCCGCTGGGGATCGACTGCTGCACGTACTTGCCGGCGGCATTGATATATACGGGGTTGCCGTTGCTGGCATTTACGCCGGCGTAGCGGTAGCCGTAGATGATGTCGATGGGATCGCCCACGCGGAGGATGTTGTAGCTGCCGCGCACGATGTAGGGAACGGGTGTGCCGCCTACGGAGTACAGCGAAGTGATCTTGTTATGCACCTGCGAATAATTGGCATTCAGCACCCAGTTGAATTTCTTGCCCTGGATGATGTTGGCATTCACGGCAACTTCGATGCCTTTGTTTTCCATGCTGCCGATGTTCTGGTTGATGGAATTGTTGGGCACACCGGCGCTGGGCGGCGTGGGCACGGCAAGCACCAGGTTGTCGATATCGTTCTTGAACCAGTCGAACGTAAGGGTGAAGCGGCTCCTCAGGAAAGATATTTCGGCGCCGATATCATATTTCTTGCTCGTTTCCCATTGCAGGTCGGGATTGCCCACGTTGTTCTGGGCGATGCCGCCGATGTTGCCATACGGAAAGGAAGAGTAAGTGCTCAGGTAGGGAAAGCCGGTCAGGGGATTGCCAACCTTGGCATAGGAGGCCTTGAGCTTGGCTTCGTTCACGATCTTGGAAAGACCGTTCTGCCAGAATTTTTCTTCCGAGATACGCCAGCCTACGGAAGCGCCCGGGAATACGCCATAGCGCTTGTCGGGTGCCAGCGAGCTCTGACCGTCGCGGCGGATGCTGCCCTGAATGAAATACCTGTTCTTGTAATCGTAGTTCAGGCGGCCGAACAGCGACTCGAAGCCTTCCTGGCTATAATTGCCGCCTACCGATTGGATGGTGGCCGAGTTGGTGATCAGGTTTTCCTTTACGAAGAAGATGTCGGAGATATTCTGACCCGATGCTTCGGAGAAGCGGACATTCGTTTTTTGCACCTCATGACCGCCGGTCACGAAGATGTTGTGGGCGCCGGCGATGGACAGGTTATAGTTGAAATAGTTCTGCCATACATAGCGGAGGCGGTTGCCGTTGTAGTTGTCTACGAGGCCGTTGGTCGAGCCGCCGCCGTCGCCGTGGCGCGGATCCCAGGAGGTGAAGCTCATATCGTTCAGGAAGTCGGCGGACGCCTGCGAGCGCAGCTTCAGGCCCTTGATCGGCGATACTTCGATATAGGCGTTGTCGATGATGCGGTATTTATCCGAGTAGGCTTTATTGTTGTGCAGGGTAAAGGCTACGTTGAACCAGTTGTCGTCGATCGATTGCAGGTTCGAGCCGAGGCCCATGGAATTGCCGCCGGTGGGATAAAGAATGTTGTAGCCCGTAGGATTCGCCGCATTGTAGGGAGATACGTTGGGCAGCAGACGCAGCGAAGCGGAGATGGCGCCACCGAGGCTGTTGCTGCCGTTATTCTGGTCGTAGTCTTCCTGGCGGCTCAGCGTGATGTAATTGCCTACCCTGACGAACTTGTTCACTTCGTGGTCCAGGTTCAGGCGGGCACGGTAAGAGCGGTTCTTGTTGCTGAACACAACACCCTGCGTATTGGAAAAGTTCAGCGACATATAATAGCTGGTCTTGGTATTGCCGCCGCTTACGCTCAGCGTGTGCATCTGCACCGGGGCATTGTTCACCAGCACTTCTTTCTGCCAGTCGGTGTTCACGCCGGCAGGGTCGGCAACGGCCTTGGGCGTCAGGTTGGCGTTGGTGAACTTTTCATTGGCGATGGTGATGAACTGCTGGGCGTTCAGGAGGTCGAAGCGCTTCAGCACGTTGCTGTAACCGTAGGTAACGTCGTAGGCAACGCGGGCGCGGCCGTTCTTATCGCCTTTCTTGGTAGTGATCAGGATCACGCCGTTGGCACCGCGCGAGCCGTAGATGGCGGTCGACGATCCGTCCTTCAGCACGTCGATCGACTCGATGTCGTCGGGGTTGATGTCGCCGATGGCGTTCGAGTTGGTAGCGCCGGCGAGGTTGCCGCTGATCACGGGCACGCCATCCACAACGATCAGGGGATCGAGGTTGGAGTTGATGGAATTGATGCCCCGGATGCGGATGCGGGCGGGCGTATTGGCAAGGCCGCCCGAGTTAGTCACCTGCACGCCGGTTGCGCGGCCGGCCAGCTGCTTGTCGACCGAAGACGTAATGAGGGTGGAGAATTGCTTGGTGTCGATGTGCGAGGCAGAGCCGGTGAAGGACTTCTTCTGCTGCACGCCGTAACCCACGACCACAACGCTTTCCAGCGAGCTGGCAGTGGAGGTGAGCGAGGCATTTACCGCCGACTGGCTGCCGATGGCCACTTCCTTCGTTTCGCGGTCGGTGTAGGAAAAGACGAGTACGCGTCCGCCGGCAGGAACGGTGAGCGAGTAATGGCCGTTGTCGTTCGTAACGGTTCCGACACTCGTGCCCTTGACCATGACGGTAACATTAGCGAGGGGATTGTTCTGATCGTCCGTGACCCTGCCGGTGATGGCGCGCTGGGCCCACGACGATAGGGACAAAAGCGTAAGGACTACGCTTAAGCATAGAAATTTTCTCATGTGCATTCTGTTTGGTTATAAAAAACGTTGATCGCCGGTTAGGGTGCGCTTCTATGGGGTGTCGGATTTTTCAGGGCTCTATCCTTAAAAACAAGCGTCTAAATAACAGACAAACCGCTCGTCCATTATGCTGCACAATATAATTTTCTATAGATTATTTCCAAAATATGATCGGTGAGCCCATGAATATCGTAGACGGACGGCCCGCCCGGCTCAACCCCGAAAATCGGGCAATCAGCCCTTTTTGCGGTAAAAAGTGAGGAGCAGCGCCGGCAGCAGCACCAGGTTGGCTATGGTAGCCGTGACCAGCGTGAGCGAGGTAAGCCAGCCCAGGGCCTTCGTGCCGCCAAAGCCGCTGAAGCAGAAAATAACAAAGCCCGCGATCAGCACCACCGAGGTATAAATAATGCTCAGCCCCGTGGAATGAATGGTTTGCGCCACGTTCTCCCCCACCGCCACGCCCGTGCGCGCCTGCTGCTTGAAGTTGACGAGGAATCGGATCGTAATATCGATGGCTATGCCCAGCGCCACGCTGAAAACCAGCACCGTAGAGGGTTTCAGGGCCACGCCCGCCCAGCCCATCACGCCCGCCGTTATCACCAGCGGTATGATGTTCGGCAGCAGGGAGCAAAGCAGTATTCGTCCCGACCGGAACAGGTAGAGCATGCACAGGCTTATGAGCAGGAAGGCCCAGAAGATGCTTTCGCGCAGGCCGTTGATGATGAAGCGCGTGCCTTCCAGGAAAGTAACGCTGGTGCCGGTCAGCTGCACGCCGTAGCGGGACGTATCGAAGATCTGGTTTGCGCGGGTCTGCACGCTGTCGAGGATCAGGGGCAGGCGGCGGCTGCCCACGTCCATCATGCTCACGCTGATGCGGGCCTCCTGCTTGCTGCTGTCCATGAACGAAGCCACCAGCCGTCCCAGCGAGCCCGCCGAGGCGTTGCTGTCGTTCGAGGAGAGATAGGGCCGCAGCGCCAGCAGGTCGTTCTCTCCCGGCAGGCTGTAATAATTGCTGTCGCCCTCGAAAAAGCCCTGCTTGGCGAACTTCAGTCCTTCCGTGATCGTCAGCGGCTTGCCGATATAGGGCCGGCTCGCCAGGAACTGCACCAGCGAATCGATGCGGGCCAGGTTGCCGAGGTTGCGCGTAACGCCGTATTTCTTCTTCGTATCGATAACGATCTCCAGAGGCATCACGCCTTTGAAATGGGTCTCGAAGAATTTCAGATCGGTGTAGATCTTGTCGGTCTGCGGCAGGTCGTCAACGATATAGCCCACGCTTTGCAGGCGCAGCATGCCCGCCACGGCCACCGCCAGCACGATGGCCGTAGTCCCGAAAATAGCCTTGCGGTGGTGCACCGACCAGGCTTCGAGGCGGCCCAGCCAGCGCTGCAGCCGCGCGTTGTCGAGGTAGCGCGTATGCCTTGGCGACGGCGGCGGCAGAAGCTTCAGCACCACCGGTATCAGCAGCAGGGAGATGAAGAACAGCAGCAGGATATTGATGCCCGCCACCAGCCCGAACTCCTGCAGGATGGCGCTCTTGGTGAGGGCAAAGACCGCAAAGCCGATGGCCGCGGCCAGGTTGCAGAAAAGCGTCACCACGCCCATCTTGCTGATCATGTTCACGAGGGCTGCGGGCTTGTCGGCCTTTTCGCGGTAGCTCGCGTGGTATTTGTTGAGGAAGTAAATGCAGTTGGGTATGCCAATCACCACCACCAGCGGCGGTATGAGGGCCGTGAGCAAGGTGATCTTATAGCCCAGCAGGTGCATCGTGCCCAGGCTCCACACCACGCCGATCAGCACCACGCCCAGCGAGAGCAGCATCGCCGCCAGCGACCGGAAGAAAAGCAAAAGGATGATGGCCGACAGCAGCAGGGAACCGATCAGGAAAAAACGCATCTCGCGCTGTATGCGGTCCGATAGCTCGGTGCGGATAAGGGGCAGTCCGCTCAGGTGCACGTCCAGCCCGTGGCGCTTGCCGAAGGCATTGGCCTGCGTTACGATATTGCCGATCACCTCCGAGCGCTGCGGCGTGCTTAGAATATTCCCGTCGATGTGGATGCCCATGAGCCAGGCCTTGTCCTCCGCATTATAGAGCAGATCGCGGTAGAAGGGCAGGCCGAGGAATACCGCGCGGGCGCTGTCGATGGCGGCCTGCGTGGTGGCCGTATCGCTGAAGATGGGCCGCGCCTCGAGCCTTTCGGATTCGGGCGCGCGTACGAGGTTCACGGCCGAAGGAATGGAGATGATATCGTTGACGCCGTGCACGCCCTTGAGGCTTTTGGTGAGCGCCCGGTAGTCGTTGAAAATATCCTGGCGGAAAAGATCGTTCGTTTGCAGCCCGATCACCATGAGGTTGCCGTCCTCGCCGAACTTGCGGCGGAACTCCTGGTAGGCGATGTACTTGGGGTTGTCGGTAGGAATGGCGCGGGTGAACTCATAGCTTAGCTTCACCTGGCGGGCATGCCACCCGAAGAAGACGGTGAGGCCGGCCAGCAGCGCCAGCCAGAAGAAACCATACCGCAGGATAAATCGGGCAAGCGCACTCCACATATATGAATCGATTTGATACAAAGAAAAGCATTGCCGGGTGAAAAAGCCCGTGGTTTTTTAACAAGGATTGAAGCCGCCGCGCGGCAGATTCCTGCCCCGAATCGCTTAGCTTTGACGGGTGAGATTTCCCCTGCTGGCCCTCGTTTTTTTCAGCCTCTGCGCCGCGGCCCAGAACAACCTGCCCGCCGTCGGATCGTGGCGCGAGCACCTGCCCTACCAGGCCGCCATCGACGTTACGGCCTCTTCACGAAAAGTTTATTGCGCCACGCCCTACAGCCTCTTCACCATCGACCTGCAAACGCAGGAGCTGGAACGCATCAGCAAGGTGGCCGGCCTCGCCGAAACCGGCATCAGCACCATCCGTTTCGACTCGGCCGCCCGCAAGCTCTACATCGCCTACAGCAATAGCAACCTCGATATTCTCGACGAGAACGGCCTCCACAACCTGCCCGACCTCAAGCGCGAAAATATTTCCGGCGACAAGAATATCTACCACATCTACCCCGACAACAACCGCTGCTATCTCTCCACCGGCCTTGGCGTGCTCGTGATCGACCCGGCCCGCGTGGAGGTAAAGGACTCGTGGTTCATCGGCGCGAACGGCGGCTACGTACGCACCAATGCCTTCACGCGCAGCAACGGATTTTTCTATGCCGCCACCGACGAAGGCCTCAAGCGCACCGCCACCACTACGGCCAACCCCGCCGACTTCCGCAACTGGCAAACCGTATCGGGAACGGCCGGACTGCCCGCGGGCAGCGCGCGCTCCGTAGTCAGCTGGCAGAACCGCACCCTCGCGCTGCAGAACGATTCGATCTTTGCCGAAAGCGGCGGCGCGTGGAGCCTCTTCTTCACCAACGGCTGGCCGATCCTTTCCATCAACATCTCCGAGAACCGCCTCTTCGTTTGCGAACGCAGGACCAGCGGCGCCAGCCAGGTGCTCGTGCTCAACACCAATGGCGGCATACAAAAAACATTGCAGCAGCCCGGCGTCATCTCCTATCCCCAGAACGCTATCAGCGTGAAGGGCGAGGAATGGGTGGCCGACCGCTTCGGCGGGCTGGCCCATGCCACCGGCAGCACCTACGAAACCTTCAAGCCCAACTCCCCCGCCGACGTAGCCACGGGCGCGCTGGCCGCAGCCAATAACATCGTGTATGCCACCGCGGGCAGCGTCAATGATTCGTGGAACTACCAGTACAACCGCAGCGGCATCTTCCGCCTCGCCGGCGGCAACTGGACCAACTACAATCAGTACAGCTATTCGAAGCTCGACACGCTTATGGACTTCATCACCGTCGCCATCGACCCGCGCGACGGATCGGTATGGGGCGGCTCCTACGGTGGCGGACTGCTGCACATAAAGACCGATAACGCGCTCGACATCTACAAGCAGAATTCACCCATAGCGCCCACCGTCGGCGACCCGGCCAGCTACCGCGTATCGGGCCTGGCCTTCGATGCGGACAATAACCTGTGGGTGGCCAATTTCGGCGCCGATCATCAGTTGCACGTACTGAAGAACAATGGCGCCTGGCGTTCCTTTGCCGCGCCCTTCCTGCTCAACCTGAATGCGGCCGCGCAGATCGTCATCGACGATGCGAACCAGAAATGGATCGTATCGCCCATGAGCAACGGCATCATCGTCTTCGACGACAACAACACCATCGACAATCCCGGCGACGACCGCTGGCGACTGTATAAATACGGTACCGGCATCGGCAACCTGCCCTCCAACGAAGTGCGCAGCATCGCAAAGGACAAGAGCGGCTTTATCTGGGTGGGCACGGCCGACGGCATCGGCGTGATCCAGTGCCCGCAGGAAGCCTTCCTCACCGGCTGCGAGGCCGTGCTGCCGATCATCAAGGACGGCAACTTCGCCAACTATCTTTTCAAGGGACAGGAAGTGCGCAGCATCGCCGTGGACGGCGCCGACCGCAAATGGGTGGCCACCGCCAGCGGCGCCTGGCTCGTAAGCCCCGACGGCGACCGCGTGCTGGCCCACTTCACCGAAGACAACAGCCCCCTGCTGAGCAGCGACATAAAATCACTCGTCATCGACGGCAGCAGCGGCGAGGTGTTCTTCGCCACGGCCCGCGGCATCTGCTCCTTCCGCGGCTCGGCTACGGAAGCCGCCGAAACCAATGGCCATGTGCTGGTATTTCCCAATCCCGTTCCGCCGGACTTTCACGGCACCATCGGCATCAGGGGACTGCCGGAGAACAGCATCGTCAAGATCACCGAAACCAACGGGCGGCTGGTGTACCAGACGCGCGCCCTCGGCGGACAGGCCGGTTGGGACGGCCGCGACTACCGCGGCAACAGGGCTGCCAGCGGCATCTACCTCGTGCTGGCAACGGATGATAGCCATCAGGAAAAAGTGGTGACCAAGATCGTGCTTGTCAGGTGAGTTTTCCCTCCTTCGCCGAGGCTACGGCGGGCGCGGCCCGCCTTCGCTGAAGCTGCGGCAGACACAGCACTCGGAAATTTAAAGAAGTAAATACTTTATAGGAAAATTTTATAAATTATTTTCTGATTATTCTAATTGATCTCGATAGCTGACTGCAAGAGAGGTCGACCAAGGCTGCGGCTACAAAATAATAATCATCATGCTTCATAAAACAAAAGGCATCGTGCTCCGCTCGGTAAAGTTTGGCGAGACCAGTCTTGTCGTAACCATTTTCACGGAGCTGTTCGGCCTTCAATCCTATATGGTCAATGGCGTGCGCCAGGCATCGAAGCGCTCGGCGCCGAAGGCGCCGATGTTCCAGGCCGCGGTCGTCCTCGAGCTCGTCGCCTATCACAACGATTTCAACAACCTCCAGCGGCTGCGCGAGTTCAAGTGGGCCCACCTCTACAAGAACATCCTATCCGACGTACGTAAAAATGCGGTAGCCCTCTTCATGATCGAGCTGCTGGGCAAATGCCTGAAGCAACCCGAAGCCCAGCCCGAGCTTTTCTATTTTGCCGAAGACGCCCTCCTCCACCTCGACGAAGCCAGCGATACCGTCACTGCCAACTTTCCGCTCTTCTTCGCCCTGCACCTGGCCGTATTTTTCGGTTTCCGCATCAGCGACGAGTTTTCCGAAGAGCAACCCTACCTCGACCTCAGCGAAGGCAGCTTCACCACCGACCAACCCACGCACAACTACTACCTGCAGGACCGCGAAGCCGCCGCCGTATCGCATATCCTCAAGATCATGCAGCCCGAAGAGCTTGCCGATATAGTGCTGAACCAGGAAACACGCCGCCGCATCACCCACGCCGTCGAGTCGTACTACGCGCTACACGTTCCGGACTTCGGCACGATGCGCACCCTGCCCGTGCTCCGCGAGCTCATGCGCGAATAATTATATAATTACTTATCTATACGGCTCACCTCGAGCGTTTGCTCGTTCAATAGTAAAATACCCGGCCGCTTGCCTTCGTCGAAGCTGCCGAGGCGGTCGGCAAGGCCGAGCGCGCGCGCGCCGTTGCTGGTAGCCCATTGCAGCAGCTCCTCCAGCGGCACCTGCGGAAAACGGCTGCGGATGGTCCTCAGCTCTTCGGGTATGCTCAGCTGGTGATTGCTGGCGAGGCTGTCCGTACCCACCACGATGGTGCAGCGGTTGGCACGCAGTAATTCTACGGGCGGCATGCGGTCTTCGATATAAAGGTTGGCATTGGCGCAAAGGCAAAAGAATACATCAGGCGCAAAGGCAAAACCCTTCAGCCCGTCGATGTCCGCCTGACGCGTAAAGGTATTGTGCACGAGCAGCACGCGGGCCGCAGGCAGCAGCCGCTCGAAGCAGGACAGCAGGCTGCTCTGGCCCGTAGGCCTGTGATGCTCGTTGTTGATCTTCATCAGCTCGTACATGCGCAGGAAATCGCCCGAGCCCTGCTGGAAAAATTCGTCCTCGAAGGCCGTCTCCTGGTTGTGCATGCTCACCGTTTGCCCGCGGAAATAAGGCGTGATGGCCGTCCACAGATCCTGCGATACCGAGTAAGGCGCATGAGGCACCACCGACCGATCGGCGCCCGGCACATCGCCATAGGTCTCGTAAAGCTGGCGCGCCCGGTCCATGCGGCTATTGGCGAGCGAAGGCAGCCAGCCGCTGGCCTCGATAAAATTGGAATAGTGCAGCCGGCCCTTTTTCTTCTGGGCGATGGTAAGGTCGTTGTTGCAGATATCGCCGACGGCCACCGTGCCGTTGCGCAGCAGCTCGTCCTCGGCGGCCGCGATGGCCTCGAGGATGGCGCTTTCGGAGTGATGCCTTTCGCTCACGATCTTGAAAACAAAGTCGACAAGGCCGGTCTTTTCGGGGATCAGCCCCTTCATGTGGCTCAGCTCCAGGTGGCAGTGAGCGTTGATGAAGCCGGGGCAAAGGGTGCCGCTCAGTTCCTCTGCATCGCTGCCCGCATCGCTGGCGGGAACGATGGCCTGTACCGTTCCGTCGGTATCGGCGATGAGCACTTCGCCTGCGCGGAAGCGGTAGCCGTCAAAAATCCGGTCGGCCTTTAGCTTTCTGTACATGGGTCCAAAATACACCCTTCCGGACGCTTTTATTCATTTGCCAATCTGTAATTTTGCCGCCAATTTTTACCATGCTCGACAAACTGGAAGCCATCAAAGCAAGATTCGAAGACCTGGGCGTAGCGCTGACCAATCCCGAGATCATCGGCGACAACAGAAAGTTCGGCCAGCTGTCGAAAGAATACCGCAGCCTGGAGAAGATCGTCCATGCGCACGAGGCTTACCGCAAGCTGCTCGCCGACCTCGACTTCTACCGCGAGGCCCTCAACGGCGGCGATGAGGAAATGCGCGAGCTGGCCAAAAGCGAGCTGCCCGCCACCGAAGAGCAGAAGGTAAAGATGGAAGAAAGCATCCGCCAGATGCTCATCCCCAAAGACCCGCAGGACGAGAAGAACGCCATCCTCGAGATCAGGGCCGGAACCGGCGGCGACGAAGCCAGCCTCTTTGCCGGCAACCTTGTGCGCATGTACATGCGCTATTGCGAGCGCCGCGGCTGGAAGACCGCCCTCCTCAGCGAGAACGAAGGCACCGTAGGCGGCTACAAGGAAGTACAGATCGAAGTGACCGGCGACGATGTGTACGGCACGCTCAAGTTCGAAAGCGGCGTGCACCGCGTGCAGCGCGTGCCCGATACCGAAGCCAGCGGCCGCGTGCATACCAGCGCCGCCACCGTGGCCGTGATGCCCGAAGCGGAAGAGGTCGATTTTGAATTGAGGGAGAGCGACGTAAAGATGGAAACCGCACGCAGCGGCGGCGCCGGCGGACAGAACGTAAACAAGGTGGAAACGAAAGTTATGCTGACCCACCTCCCTACTGGCACCGTAGTGATCTGCCAGACCGAGCGCAGCCAGCTCGGCAACCGCGAGAAAGCAATGAACATGCTGCGCACGCGCTTATACGAAGAGCAGGTGCGCAAGCAGGAGGAAGAGATCGCCCGCCACCGCAAAAGCCTTGTAAGCACCGGCGACCGCAGCGCCAAGATCAGAACCTATAATTTTCCGCAGGGCCGCGTTACCGACCACCGCATCGGCCTCACGCTCTATAACCTCCAGGCCGTGCTCGACGGTGAGATAGGCGAGCTCATTGATGCGCTGCAGTTCGCTGAAAATTCCGAGAAGCTGGCCAAGCAAAATTGACGCAATCCTGTTGTGTGGTACCCCTTGAGGATTTATTTGCCCGCGTGATTTTTCCTATCTAACAGACACGCGCACACTAAGTAAGTGGATTTGCCTAATGCCGGATTGGGTGAGGCGTCATTCCACCACGTAATTTTCCCATTCATCCGTAAAATGCAGGTAGTGCGGGGGTATAATCTGCTCTGGCACCATTTTTTCTATTTATACCATAGCCGATTAGTTCTTTAAATGTTTAGAAAGCCTTAACAAAAAGACTCAAACAATTGGCACCATTTTTTCTTTAATTAAATCAGTTCTTCTCACATAAAGCAGTCAATTTTCTCATAAGCAGTTAGTTTTGGTTGCGACCCCTGTTTCTACAGGGGTTTATTTTTTTTATATACCTCCCGCCAAACTAACCAGCCTACGATACTTCCAATAAAGTCCGCCACCACATCATAGAGATCGAAAGATCGGTTGGGCACCCACAGCAGCTGCACCACCTCTACCCCGAATCCATAAAGCAGGGCCGCGCCCAGCATCCACAATCCATAATTATTCCTGCGCGCCGGAAAGGCCGAATGCCACAGAAAGAGCAGTACGGCAAATAATCCTACGTGCACCAGCTTGTCCACATGCAGTTCGTCGAGCCAACTGCTTTGTGGCAGGTCGGAGCCGGGCAGGAAAAAGAGAACGCACATGATGAGGAACCACCCTATAAAGGTCCAGGGCGAACGGAATATTTTCCATTGGAGCATGGCACAAATTAAGGCTTATCCGCTGAAAGCAAAATGAGGAGCCGCCACCTTGCGGGCATAAAAAAAAGGGCCTGCGACAGGCCCGGTTAACCAACTATGGATCACATGTAGAAACATATCATCCGATTATAATTACGTAAACAAAAAGATCCCGGATTGGTGAATGGGAGAAAGAGAGCGGAGGCGGGGTGATTGAGAATAGAAAATGAGATGAGAATCCATCAGAGCGCGCCCTGGACATACATATCATCCATGGTGGGACTGTGGCTGCCGCCGTTGGGCTCGAGGGTGATGGCAAAGGCCTGGGCCTTCTGCACGTTCTGCATCTTCACCAGCAGGCGGGTCTGGCGCACGTTCATGTCGAAAACGCCGAGGTCAATGGGCTTGCCGTCGAGGAGGGCCCACAGCTGGTACTGCTTGCCGGAGGGGGGCTGGGGCAGGTTGTTGATCATCAGGTAAACGTCCTTGCGGTTGCTGGCCGTATCCCAATAGATGGTGGCAAGGGCCTGGGGCGCATGGGGCGTGCCTTTGAGGGCGGCCATCTTCATCCCCGGGCTCTGCAGCATCTGGGCATCCTGCTGCATGGCGGCCAGCTGGTTGGAGGACTGCTCGAGCTGGTTGCGGAGCGAATGGTTTTCAGCGGCCAGCTCATTGTATTTGTTGTGCGAATTGACCAGCATGTAGGAGGCAACGGCCAGGAGGATGAGGGAGGCGGCGGCCAGCCATCTCCAGGCGCCCATGCGGCGTACGGGCGTGCCGCTTTCCTCGGCGCTGTCGATCGCGGGCACGGCGCTGATGTTGGCCAGCTTTTCCTGTACCTGCTGGCGCAGCTGGGGGCTGGGGGCCACGGCATCGCGGAGGAGCTGTTCTTCCAATGCGGCCTCGAATGCATTTCTTGCGGAAGCTATTTCCGGGTATTGGGCGCAAAGCGCCTCAAACTCGTCGCGCTCGGTGTCTGATACCAGACCCAGCACGTAGCTTTCGATAATTCCGCTTGATATGTATTCTTTAATATTCACTTTTACGATAATAATACTCTTAATTGGGTCAGGGCGCTGCGGATGCGGGTCTTTACCGTTCCCAGGGGTATATGCAGGGCCGTGGCGATCTGCTCATGGGTATAACCCTGGAAGTAGGAAAGGTCGATCAGCAGCCGCTGCTCATCCTTTAATTTCAAAATCAATCTTTTCAACCCGAAGTCGTCGATGCCCGGGCGAACGCTGGGCTGAACGACCTCGCCGTCGAGCGGTATCTGCCGCTGACTTTGCTGGAAGCCCTTGGATCTCGTTTTATCAATCGCTGCGTTGCGGGCAATATTGAGCATCCAGGTAAACAGCCGGCCCTTCGACTCATCGTAGGAATCGATGCGGCGCCAGATATTTACAAATGTTTCCTGGAGCACATCGTTCCCGAGCTCGGCGTCTCCCACTACCTGCTTGATCACGCCGTGCAAGGCACCGGCATAGTGCTCATACAGATAGCCGAAGGCCTGGTCATCTTTTTGACGCAAGGCAGCCACCAGATCCCGTTCTTCGTATGTGAGTTGGGTGCTCAATAGTTGGTTAATGGTCCGATGCTCGCAACACCGGTTTTATATACGTAATGAGGAAAATTCCGGATTTTAGCCTACGAGATTTCCATAGGCCGGCGCATCCATCAGGCCGTCGATATCGGCGGCCGAAGCCACCTTCATTTTCACCATCCAGCCTTCACCATACGGGTCGGTATTAACCAGCTCCGGGTTGGCATTCAGCTTGGGGTTTACTTCTGTCACGGTCCCGTTCACGGGAAGGAAAAGATCGGAAACGGTCTTCACCGCTTCCACCGTCCCGAACACATCGCCGGCGCTCAGCTCCTGCCCTACGGTTTCGATCTCCACATATACGATGTCGCCAAGCTCGTGCTGGGCGAATTCCGTAATGCCGATGACCGCTACGTCCCCTTCGAAGCGTACCCATTCGTGATCCTTCGTATAGCGCAATTGTTCGGGAAAGTTCATAAGACTAATTTGCTGCAAGATAAAGCACAGATCAAATCATTAAAAAGATTTCTTATCGGCGTCTTTTGTGTTTAACCACTCTTGTCTAAGCTTTTTTTCTCTTTATCAGCCGGGCTTTCACGATACGCACGTCCTGCAGGGGCCGGTCGCGGTCGGCGCCATGGCTCGTAGGCGTTGCGGCGATGCGGTCCACGACGTCGAGTCCGCGCACCACCCGGCCGAACACGGTATAGTTGCCATCCAGCTGTGGCGTGCCGCCGGTGGTATGATAGATTTCGCGGTGGTCGGGCGGGATGGTGCGGCCCTGCAGGCGGCGCTGCTCGATGGAGTCGAGGCTGGCGTCATTAAAAGCACGGCCCTGCACGATATAGAACTGGGTGGAGCTGCTGCGCTTTTCGGGGTTGATGTTATCGCCTTCGCGGGCGGCGGCCAGTGCCCCCTTGCGGTGGTAAAGGCTCGTCCTGAATTCGGCGGGCACGGTATACGGCAGCTCGCCCCTGCCCAAAGGCTGGCCGGGCGCGGCATGCCGGCTGTCGCCGTCGCCGCCCTGGATCATGAAGCCCTGGATCACGCGGTGGAACAGCGTGCTGTCGTAGTAGCCGGATTTTACGATACGTAAAAAATTATCGCGGTGCAGGGGCGTGGAGTCGGACAGGCGGAGGACGATCGCGCCTTCGGTGGTTACGAGCTCGATGTCGCGGCGGCGGTCTTTTTTCTTCAGGCGTATGGCCGGCTGGGCGCAGAGGCCGAGGGCCAGCAGCAGGCAGGCAAGAGCGGTGATGGATCTCTTCATATTGAAAAGGGACGAGCTAGATCAGTTCCCCGTTCTGAAAATAAAGAAGAATATGGTCTTTTAAAAAATGTTCCTGCTCGATGGGGTGCATATCGGGCATGGCCTTCAGCTGGCGGAAGTGGGGCCAGCCGTCTTCGTCCACGCGCTCGATCTCGTAGTAGCCGCTGGGCGCAAGCACGGTGCACACGGCGATGTGCATGAGGTCCTGCTTTTGCTCTTTCGTGAATTTCTCGCGGATATCGCCCAGCTCCTGTATGCCGATCATGAAAAGTATGGTCTCGACGTCGGGCTTTTTTCCGAAGCGCTCCACCAGTTTTTCTTCCAGCTTCCACCAGCGTACCTGCAGGTCGTCTTTACCCACCATATAAATATTCTCCTCTTTTGCTGCGCGAAGTTAGCGCAGAACCGAATTATGCCGCGCGGCGGGGGCAAAAGGTCGTTCGGCCTATCTTTGCCTCCCAAAATTTTCACACATGCTGCAGCTGGCTTTATTGCACAACAACCCGGAGCGGGTAAAGGAACGCCTTGCCCACAAGCATTTCAAGGAAACCGGACTGGTAGACGAGATCATCGCCGCCGACAACGAGCGCCGCAAGCTCACCGTCCGCTACGAGGACACGAAGGCGGCCATTAACAACGCCTCCCGCGAGATCGGCCAGCTGATGGCCAAAGGCGACAGGGAAGCGGCCGAGGCCCGCAAGAAGGACGTCGAGAACCTGAAGAAGGAGCTCGCCCCCCTCGAGAGCCAGCTGACGGCCGCCGAGCAGGAAGTGAACGACCGCCTCGTACGCCTGCCCAACCTCCCCTCCGACCTCGTGCCCGCCGGCAGGACCCCCGAAGAAAACGAAGTCGTGCGCACCGGCGGCCAGATGCCCGAACTGCCCGCAGACGCCCTGCCCCACTGGGAGCTGGCAAAAAAATATGACCTCATCGATTTCGAGCTGGGCAACAAGATCACCGGCAGTGGCTTCCCCGTGTACAAGGGCAAGGGCGCCAAACTGCAGCGCGCCCTCATCCAGTATTTCCTCGACTACAATACCGCCGGCGGCTATACCGAATATATGCCGCCGCACATGGTGAACGAGGCCTCGGCCTACGGCACCGGCCAGCTGCCCGACAAGGAAGGGCAGATGTATCACGTTACCGGCGACAACCTTTACCTCATTCCCACCGCCGAAGTGCCCGTGACCAATATTTACCGCGACGTGATCCTGAAGGAAAGCGAGCTGCCGGTGAAGATGACGGCCTATACGCCCTGCTTCCGCCGCGAGGCGGGCAGCTATGGCAAGGATGTGCGCGGCCTCAACCGCCTGCATCAGTTCGACAAGGTGGAGATCGTGCAGCTGACGCATCCCGGGCAGAGCTACGAGACGCTGGATGCGATGGTGGCGCACGTGGAAAAGCTGATCCAGTCGCTGGGACTGCACTACCGGATCCTGCGTCTTTGCGGCGGCGACATGGGCTTCACGTCGGCGCTGACCTATGATTTCGAGGTGTACAGCGCGGCGCAGGAGCGCTGGCTGGAGGTGAGCTCGGTATCGAACTTCGAGGGCTTCCAGGCCAACCGCATGAAGATCCGGTTCAAGGATGAGAAGGGCAAGCCGCAGCCGGTACATACGCTCAATGGCTCGTCGCTGGCGCTGCCGCGGATACTGGCCTGCCTGCTGGAGAACAACCAGAACGAGAACGGAATCCTGCTGCCGGTAGCGCTGCAAGGCTATTTCGGCGGCGAAATGATATAATGTGAGAAAGAGTGCGCTGTTTTAATTCAACCGTCGTTCCTCTTTTTTGTGGCTGTGATGGATGACAGGGTAGTATTAGTTTAAAGTACTCGCTCTTCGCTCTCTTTCTCCGCACTCGCTTTTTCCGTGGAGTTTCTTATTTTTAATGTTCAACCACCAAGTATGAAGAAAACTTTCGCGATTGCGGTATTGGTCCTGGCGGCTGCGGCCTGTCATCGCAAGGCGGTGCCGGCCGGCAGCACAACGACCATGGCTACGCCCGCACCGGCTGCTGCGCCTGCGCCCGATCCGGCCATTGCCGCTCATGAGGAAATGGTAGCGAGGGGCAAGACCGTTTATGCCACGGGTTGCGGCCGCTGCCACGGACTGAAGCCTGTAGAAAATTATACGGCCGAACGCTGGACCGGCATTCTCAAGAGCATGATCCCGAAGGCCAAGCTCAACGAAACCGAGGCCCAGCAGGTTACCGCTTATGTAATGGCTAACGCCAAGAAATAACTCAAGCCCCATTCACTTCCCGGCAGGACCAACTGGTCCTGCCTTTTTATTTTGGCAACTATCTACTTGTTACGATAAGTTCTGTTAATCGCTTATGGCACACGGTTACGATATATATAAGTTTGATCGTTTCCTTTTGGAATTTTTCAATCAATTTTAATAAGGAAATTTGTCCTAAATTTGAGGACAGATGTCTAAAAGTTCTTTTATGATTGTAGATGCCAAGGCAGAGAGGCGACTGAATAAAGAGGTAGCCTCCATTATCAAGCGCTCTAATATTTCCAAAGAGCTATCATCAGGGATGGATATAACCTATAATAATTTGTTTGATAATAAGCTATTACTGGTTTCGCTAATCCATTCCGGGATGCCCTATTCGTTTTTTGATCTGATTCAGGATTATACCCCTTTTACAGAGGAAGATTGGGTTGGCTTCCTGGACATTTCTTCCAAATCACTCCAGCGCTACAAACAAGCCGCTAAAATATTTAAGCCGCTTCAGACGGAAAAGATATTCGAGGTTGCGGAGGTGACCAACGTTGGTCTTGAAGTATTTGGCAATATGGAAAAGTTCAGGCTTTGGCTTGAAACGCCAAATTTCGCATTAGGCAAGCTAAAGCCTAAGGATCTAATAAAGGACTCATACGGAAAGGAGTTGGTATTGGGCGAGCTTACCCGTATTAATTATGGAATTTTAGCCTGATGGAAGTGTACCGCCTGTCCAGAGAACTCTATGCCGTCACGCTATCCGGCAAAGGCGCAGCGCTGAAAGGCGCGCGGTGGAATTCTGTCGGCGTAGAGATGATTTACACAGCCGGTAACCGATCACTGGCCATGGCCGAAGTTGCGGTGCATTTTACGCTGGCCACTCTGCCCTCGGACTATATGATGCTAACCATTTTCATTCCGGATAATATCAGTTTGGAAAAGGCCGCCATCTCCACTTTGCCTGCCGACTGGAATGTATTTCCCCATCCTGCGTCTACCCAAAGCATCGGTGATCGATTTATCCTCAATGCCAAATCTTGCGTTTTGCAGGTGCCGTCTGCCGTTACCAAAGGTGATTATAATCTGCTGATCAATCCCAACCATCCGGAATTTAAACGGATCAAAATCCTGGAAACAGAAAAATTTCCCTTTGACGAACGAATATTCAGGACTTAAAATTTGCACGCCGCATATATCACCCAATAAAAAAGGAATGGATCATCATAACCGATGATCCATTCCTTTAAGGAAAAAATTTATTTAACTATTCAATATATCCGTCGGGGTTTTCTTGCGGCCCATAGCGATGCGGTAAAGACAGAAGGCCATGAAGGCAAAGAAGATCACCCCCATCCATTTATACCCCTGCTCGCCCAGCGCCGACGTAAGACCCTTCTCCATATCCACCTTCTTCAGCCCCGCATTCGACGACTCGAAGGCCGACAGGAAGGCGACGACCACACCCGCCAGCGCACCGCCGGCCACCAGGCCCGTAGCAAACAGGTTGCCCTTGCCCAGGTCCTCTTCTTCCGGCAATACATGAATGCCCTTCCTCTTCTCGCGCCACTCGACGAGGCCACGCACCGCACCACCGATAAAGATCGGCAGCGTAGTGGACAGCGGCAGGTAAGTGCCCACCGCAAACGAGAGCGACTTGATGCCGCAAAGCTCCAGCGTAACGGCAATGAACACACCCACCAGCACAAACTGCCAGTCGAGGTTGAACGACAGGATGCCCTTGATAAGCGTAGCCATGAGCGTGCCCTGGGGCGCCGGGTAAAGGTCCGTGCCGATGGCGTGCTTTATGCCCTGGGCGGCCATTTCAGCCGTAGGCGTATCCAATATTTTGATCGTTGCGCCGATGGCCAGCGACGATACGATGGCACCTACGAACAGGGCCAGCTGCTGATACCTCGGCGTGGCGCCGACGATATAGCCGGTCTTCAGATCCTGCGAGGTGGCGCCCGCATTGGCCGCCGCAATACAGATCATCCCACCGACGACGAGGGCCATGGGCTCATAAAAATGTCCGGTCCACTTTACTAAAATAAATATCAGGCAGGTACCCATGAGGGTGGCGATGGTCATGCCGCTGATCGGGTTGTTGGACGAACCGATCAGGCCCACGATGCGCGAAGACACCGTAACGAAGAAGGCGCCGAAGATGATCACCAGTATGCCCAGCAGCAGCTTGCTGCCGATGGACTGACCCGGGATGAGGGCCTGCGGCATCAAGGCCACCACGAGGATGAGGATAAGGCTGCCGATGCCCACGATCTTTATGGACAGGTCGCGCTCCGTGCGGGGTATGGCCGCTGAAGAATTGTCTTCAACACCGCCCTTTTTCAATGATCCGATACTGCCCCTGAAAGAAGAGATAATGGTAGGAATGGTCTTGATGAGGGTGATGAAACCGCCCGCCGCTACCGCACCCGCACCGATCTGGCGTACGTAGGCACGATACAAAGCGTCCGACCAGTCGCCGAAATTATGGGTGACGGGATCC
>Ga0247771_1000120_pt1 | contig 30723 bp, 17 predicted proteins | sample UWRJL197509C6_FD_179948 | JGI IMG/M metagenome (GOLD analysis project Ga0247771, IMG submission 179948) | Plant litter microbial communities from Arlington Agricultural Research Station in Wisconsin, United States - UWRJ-L197-509C-6 | ecosystem: Environmental > Terrestrial > Plant litter >... | reverse complement strand
GCATAGGGTCTTCTCGTCTAACTAGAGGTAAACTGTATCTGCACAGTTATTCCAATTTCACTGAGCCAATCATTGAGACAGCTGTTGTATCGTTAAATCATTCATGCAAGACCGCATTTAACGGCCAGGGTATTCCGCTACCTTAGGACCCTCATCGGTAAGGCCGCCATTGATCGGGGTATCCTTCAAAGCCTAACTTATATTAGTCAATTAAGCAAATCCGTTAACCAGCCGACATTGGGCAGAAATCACACTCAATACTTTGATTTATTATCTTACTGCAGAGTGCTTTGTTTTAATTAAACAGTCGTACAACACTATTCCATGCTTCCTATTCTTTACCTGATATTAATCAGGAGGAATGGCTCTCCTTATCCCTAAGTTACGGTAGTTAGTTTGCCGAGTTCCTTAATGATTGTTCACTCAAACGCCTTCGTATTCTCTACTTGCTTACTTGCGGTAGTTTTTAGGTACGGTTAATCAACCTTTTACATAGTTCATATACTTATGCATACTATTACGTAAAAGATTGATATCTACAGTTTTTCCAGAACCTTAATTACTTTTAAAGGTTGTCACTTTGTAGACAAGACTTACTCATCGTTTAATCCCTTGGGTTTATAAACTTAGAGGCCGTTGCTTCATAAAATCCATAAGCTTTAGGCGAGGATATTATCCTTTTTCGTTACTCATGTCAGCATTCTCACTTGGGGTTATTTTTCTTTATTAGCAACTTTAACACAGAAAGTTTTTTAATGTTAATCTTAAAAAGATTAAGTTTTTTTACCCAACGTTCTGCTACCCCACAATTTATAATATTACTATTATTAAACATGGACAAGGTGTCGGTATATTTTTTAGATCCGTTAAATTTTCGGTGCGACTACCATTAAAAATTAATTTTTAATTTAACCAGTGCTCTGTTACGAGATCTTCAAAAAATGACCGCTTCTAAGCCTATTTCCTAGTCGTATGAGATAGTAACTTCCTTAATTTCACTTAAAAATAATTTTGGAACCTTAACTCTTGTTCTGGGCTGTTTCCCTTTAGACATACAACCTTATCGTACTATGTCCGATTATTCAATATTCATCATTGCCCTTCCGAGTGCGAATACTCACCGATAAAATCTTCACGATCCCCCGATATATACAAAACTGCCTGCATGTTTATATAACATACAGACATAAGTTGCCTGAGATCACAGTTCTGTACCTGCTATGATGTGTTTTGAATTACCTACTTATATAGGTTTCGCAGAAAACCAGCTATCCTAGTCAGTATTGTCTTTCACTAACTTACCACAATTCATCGGATATCTTTACAACGATAAACCGTTCGGGCTTTTATAACCCTGATTGTAGTAAGATCACTAGGCTTCGGGTCTAATTTTAGATACTAATTCATTATTTCATAACTGGTTTATCTAGGCATGCATAAATACATGCTCGCATCTAATATTAACTTGCTGACCCATTATGCAAAAGGTACGCTCTCACTTTGTACTTAAACTAAGCTTGAGCTGCTTATAAAACTACTAATTATATCCTTTCCTTCACAGTACTATGCGCTATCGCTTATATATTATATTTAGTCTTAGAGGAAGGTTCCCCTTATTCAAACAGATTTATAGTCCGTTTTACTTTTTTACAAGATACTATAATTTATTTTATAGTATCTTGAAGACTGTTCCACTTTCATTCACACTAATCATAGAATCTCGTTTGATTTGTTTTCCTGAAGTTACTAAGATATTTCAATTCACTTCGTTTATTATTGAATTTATCTAAGAGTTCATGCATTATTTAGCTACCAGGGGTCACCTAGCAAACCTATATAATATATAGGTAGTTTAAACACAATTTAATTTTTATACTCTCTTTAATATATAGCTAGGTATCCCTAATAGTTTCTTTATATACTATTTTATACTAAATATATTAGTATAAAACATTGTTTTACATATCAATTGATTACTAAGGCAAAGTAATACTTATCTATTAAATTATACATCGGATTATTATGATTCGAACATAACAGTTTCTCAACCCAAATGAGACGCCTAACCAACCTGGCTCTAACCCGTTTATATAAGATTTTAATAAAGACAGAGAATATCCGATTCGAACGGATGTGATCTATTAAACCAAATAAGTTTCAAGCTTATCACCTTAAACCACTCGGTCAATTCTCTTTATTAAATATATAAAAGATATGATATACTTACAATATCGACTCTTATTCAAGACTTGAACTTGAACCTAGATATTAGAAGTATCCTGCTCTACCATTAAGCTAATAAGAATATTTTTTTTGTAATAGATGCGTATAAGATTTGAACTTATAGCAAAAAGTCCGTAGCTTTTTGTTTTACCAATTAAACTAACACACCTTTATTAAGTTATATTGCTATTATTAGTAAACAATGAAATCAATAGCTTTAAACCTATGATTCCTCAGAGACTTGAACTCCGAACATATTCTTATCAAAAATACGCTTTACCAATTAAGCTAAGGAACCTTGTATAGTTCACATAATATATAAAGTATTTTTATTTGATTTTGCAAACTATAAACTTTTTTAATTCATTAAATTAAATAATATTTCTTTAGTAAAATAAATGAACTGAATTAAGAGTATATATAACTATATATTTAATATATCTTTCAAGAACACTCAGATTTGAACTGAGGATATGAAGTTTGAAGCTTCCTATTTTACCAATTAAACTATGTTCTTTATAAGTTTCGGAAAAGAGATGAATTGAACATCCAGGTGTTACACACAATATTTAGCAAATATCTCGCCTTACCAATGGCAACTTTTCCTTTTGTTTATTAATTAATATATACGGGTGAGACCGGCCTCGATCCGGCATCTACTTTCGTGACAAGAAAGTTCTTTACCAATTAAGATACTAACCCTATATTATACGGCCAGCCGAATTCGAATCGGCACAATTCGCTTGGAAGGCGATGAGTCTACCATTAACCTATGGCCGTTTAAATAGTAATATACTATTGTAAGATCTATGGGGTTCGAACCCATATAATAACGATTAAAAGTCGTATGCTTTACCTGTTAAGCCAAGATCTCTCTATATATATATAGAGCTTAGTTATAATATAATTAATATATAAATAATATTATTAAATAAACAAACGATAAAACACAGATTTAATCATCTCCATTATCTCAACCATAGCTAGGCATATCTGTTTCTGACTTTTCTACTACAAAATCTACAGGACTTTTTTTTGGTTTGGGTAGAAATGGTTTAACGAAACCATCTGCATCTTTTTCTGTAGGGGGATCCTTAGCAGAATCTCCTATAGATTCAAATGCTTTAGGAGGATCATCAGTAGAATCTGATTTATGTTTTTTAGACGATGTTTCCTCTTCATCTACACTGACTTTTTTAGGAAGTGATCTTAATTCCTGATTATTGTAAGCCAATATTTGTCTTATTGCTTCTGTACTAGATATTTCTTCCTCTTCATCGTCAAAAAAAGCAGGATGAGATTCTTTTAAAATTAAAAATCCTTTAAACTCTTTAGATGTAAGAGATGAAATTTCCTTTGCATCTATCTTTTCTCCTATCTTGTTTGCTAGCAAATGTTTCGCAATTCCTATGTTTTTACTATGTTCTTTTCTGGCTTCTTTAATTTCCTCTTCTGTAATTTCGTCTTCTGTAGTTTCGTCTTCTTCATCGTTTTCTTCTGACAAATCTTCATTTTTCCTTTTAATATAAACAAATTTAAATAGGGCAATGGTTAGGATAAATATTAAATTTATGACCCTCAATAATAAATTGAAATAAAAAGGAAAAGTCATACAACATCTACAAAATGTCAATAAAGTATACTGGATTCCAGACCTAAATGATGATTGTCAGTTGAGTGATAAGACAAAACCCGTCATAGACCTACAGATATAAAGGCAGTACCAATCATAACATGTAATCCATGAAACCCTGTTCCAAAGTAAAAACAGGACCCAAAAGTTCCATCACTAATAGTAAATGAAGAAACTGTATACTCTACACCTTGAAAAGCTGTAAACACAATAGCTAATATTATAGTAACAAGTAGTCCATTTAAAGCTCCTCTTCTATTTCCTTGTATTACAGAATGATGTGCATATGTAACAGTTACACCACTTGATAATAGTAAAACAGTATTAAGTAATGGTAATTCAAAAGGATTAATTGCTTCTATTCCCATAGGAGGTCATTGAGCACCTAATTCTACTGTAGGAGATAAAGCACTATGAAAAAAAGTTCAAAATATAGCTAAGAAGAATAGAGCTTCTGACACTATAAATAAAGCAACTCCCATATTTAATCCTCTTTGTACAGCTAATGTATGATTCCCTAAATATGTACCTTCACTTATAACATCTCTAAATCAAAAAGACATAGATGATATTAGGATAATAAGAGCTAACCCTAAAAAATAAGATGAACTAGTAAAATTATGCATTAAAGATACGGCTATAGTTGTTAAACCTAATAAAGAGATACTCGTATATAAAGGTCAATAAGACGGAGAAACTAAATGAAAAGGATGAGCTTGAAAATTACTTCTTATTGAGTTAACCATTTAATTTTATTCTTTAAGCTTAATTTAATGGGTAATTGTATATTTACATATTTGTTGAGCCCTTAAGATGAATTGAACATCTATAAAAATATTAACAGTATTCCGCTCTACCATTGAGCTATAAAGGCTATATATCTATACATAGATATATTTATACGTATTTTTTCTGCTTTTACATATATGTATGTAAAAAAAAGGGGGGGGGGGGGTGAAAACCTAAAATAGGGGTTTTATTTAGGCTGCATTGTATTTGGGGTTTTTATATTTGGGTTTTTAAAGTAAAGCATGAACTTTTTAAATTATGGGTATTGCCTTGATATAGGCTGTAAGGAATAGGGGACTCGAACTCCTAACATACCGTGTGTAAAACGGTCACTCTACCAATTGAGTTAATTCCTCTGTTAATTATTAATCAAGTTAACAATTAACTATTTAAATTTATATTATTTTTTCTTTATAGTTATAACTATGGCACCTACCATTGCCAATAACAAGATAATAGATGTTAAAATTAGTCATATGCTATAGCTAGTGTACATGATATTACCTATACTGGTAATATGATTACTTTCTGATAGATTTCCATCTCATAGCTTACTTGTAACAAAAAATAGCCCATTATTGTTTAAGCTTTTATCGTTTAAATTAGAAAGACTTTCTAAAAAATCAACATTACTACTAAATAAAGCATTATTAACAATATTTTCCATAAAAAAGTTATTTACAGCACTTATACTATAAGGCAATATATTGTTTACAGGAATATTAAAAGCTATAATTACCATTATAGCTAAAGGAATGCTATTACTCGTATCACTTAATAACTCACTTACCCTAACATTTATTAACATTAAAATAAATAAAAATAAAATAGAAACAGCCCCTACGTAAACTAATAAATAAGATAGCCCTATAAAATTTAAGCCTAGTGTTATTAGATAACAAGATATACTTAAAAAAAGACCTATTAAAAATAATACAGATACAACAGGGTTTTTACTAATAATTACAAGTATTCCTGACAATATAGCAGCTAAAGAAAATAGATCTACACTTTCTGGTACAAACCCATTAGTTACAGTTTCGTCAAACATAAATAGACTCTGCATATATTAAAGAATAAAGTGTGATTCACTTATTAGCTTTTTTATTATAAAAAATAATAAAGTAAAAAGAGGGATATAAATACTGATGTTGAATATATATATTTATACCTATGGTTAAAAAAACGGGGGGGGGATTAAAGCCAGATAACAATTACCTGTAAATAGGAAGAAAAGGACTTGAACCTTCGACAGTGCTAACTATTGAGTTTACAGCTCAACCCGTCATACCCACAAACGGAACCTTCCTTTGTATATATAATATATACAGTGTATTGTTAACTTTCATCAATCCCGTGCAATTTCCACTACACGAACCGTATTTCGACTTAACACCAATTAAAGTCACGCATACGAAGACTTACTATTATAATAACTATAATTTACCATATAGAATAAAAAAAATAATAGCTCACCAAACTTATTGCACATACTTTTTTCGGCGCCTGACGAGTAGTTAGTACCTATCTGAGATTAGATTCACCGTGACGTGGTGATTCACGATTACTAGTAATTCCTTTTTCATGTAGTCGAGTTACAGACTACAATCCATGTTATATCCTCTTTTTTGAGATTAGCTTAAACTCGCATTTTCGCATCTCTTTGTCGAGGAATATGTGGCACGTCTATAGCCCACAATGTTTAGGCCATGATGACTTGTCTTGATCCCTTTTATCATACCCAATATAATGGTGAAATGCCCTATCAAGTATAATATGAAATAGGGCAAGGGCTTACGTTAATTTTATGGAGCTAACCAAAATCTCACGACATTAACTGAAGACAGCCGTGCAACACTTGTAATTAATTTATATTGTTTAATAAAAACAACAATAAAATAAATATGCAAATTGTGGTAAGGTTTTTCGAGGGTTATCGAATTAAATAACATACTTCACTACTGGTTTCAGAAACGGTCTAATGATTTCAGTTCCTGCGTTGCCACATTACTCTTGAGGTGGAATGCTTACACTTTCATTTATACGCTAAATACAATCTAGCATATGACATTCATAATTTTCTGCCTGGACTACTAGGGTATCTAATCCTGTTTGCTACCCAGGCCTTCGTCCCTCAACGTCAGTTTTTACATAGGAGGTCGCTTTCGCCTTTACCAGTCGTCATAGTATCAACAAATTTTATCTCTACTCTATGAATACTCCCCTCCTCTTATAAAACTCTAGCTATAACGTACCCTGTTTTGGGCTAATAATGCCGTCTAGGTACCCTTTAAACCTACTAAAGATGAATAACACTAGTCTTCTACGTATTACCGCGACTGCTGGCACGTAATTTGGTCAAGACACATATATAGAAAATTGTCATTATCAGTATTCTATATAGAACTTTATTCGACGAAGTCGATATGTACCTGCAATAATTTGTTTATAATCTTTTAAGATCAGGTAGCACTAGCCGAAGCTATACATTCTTCCAAGTTGCTGGTTCAGCCGTTAGGCCATTGACCAATATTCCTCACTGCTGTACTATACGTATTGGGGTTTTTTCAGACCCAATGTGATCGATCGACCTCTCAGTCTCGACTACGGAATTTCAAGCTAGTTAAGCCATTACCTTAACTACTACCTATCCGAGATATTTATTGTCCTCTTAAAGCGGAATTTTATTTCCTTTGTTTTAATATAGGGGATTTATACCGCCCTACTTTAAGGCAGCCAAAATATCTTATACTCACCTGTACACCACTTCTAATGAAATTATTACTTATATTATTAATATAACCATATATTAAATTAGACGTACGATTAGCATGTGTCAAGCATTTGGACAGCGTTCATTCAGAGCCATCATCAAACTCAATTATTTTTTTTATGCTTGTAAGCATATCATCAAATTTGTTTTTTATAGTGGTTTCATCTCCACTACTAATGTATATTAAGCTTATAGATCTTATATAAATATAATATATTAGTTATATATTTATAATATACATTATTACGTAATTAAATACTTACCTTTATTCGGGTATTTATAAGCCAAATTGAGTTATAATTATTGTTCTAAATTAAGCCTTATAATTTAGGCTTGTAAGCGAGCAATATTGATATTTTCTGTATAATACCTTGAATCTTATCTTATACTTTATATAATGTACATAATACTTATTTAGGTGAGGACTTTCCCAACCCTAATTATAATTATAATTATAGCAATTAACAAAAATACCACGAATTTTTTTTTCAGTTATAAATAATATAGATAAAATTAATGTAAGTCTAAACCATCTTTAATATAACTACTTGTTAAAACAACAAATACTTGAGCTTGTATAAATGCAATTCCAAGTTCTAACCCAGAGAAAGCTATTATAAATGCTAAAGGTACTAATCCTAAAAAGAAAAATATTAGACCTGAAGTCATAATATTATAAGTGAAACCTGCTAAAATATTTAATAACATGTGACCACTTAAAATATTAGCCGCCAATCTTAAACCTAATGAAACGTTTCTAGATAAATATGATATAAATTCTATAAGCACTAATAAAGGTAATAATCCTAAAGGACACCCGGCTGGCACTAATAATGAAAAAAATTCTAGACCATGCTTTTGAAAACCTAGTATAGTTGCACCTATTACTACAGTAAAACTTAGAGAAAATGCTAGTATAAAATGGCTAGTAGAAGCAAAACTATAAGGAACCATCCCTATTAAATTATTAATTAAAATAAAGACAAATAATGTAAAAATAAAAGGAAAGTAAACTTGCCCTTTTGTGGCGTTTATTTGGTTTTTTACTATACTATGAATAGTTGCATATAGAGACTCCTGACCTATAGATCATCTATTACTAACTAAGTTTTCATAATTATTTCCAGCTAAACTTATCGCTAATAAAATAAAAAAACTTAGAGTTAAGTATAAACCTATGTTAGTTAAAGATAAGTGTAGATTAGCTAAAACAGCTGCATCTAAGCTTATTAAATCTCTAATCTCAAATTGATCTAAAGGACTGATAATTTCTGTGTTTAATAATAAAGGCGACACGCCTAGGTTTAAGCTCATTGTATCAAAGTTAATTGTATCTAAATTTAAGTTTGACATTGTTTATTTTTGTATATGTTATGCATTGTGTTTTTTTTTGTTTATTGATATATGGCAGCAATTCCACTTGAAATTTTCTTATACCCATATATTGAATTATTAGATAGTTATCTATTAGAAACACGTTTAGAAGGGTTTTCCGCAGATCCTTCTCCTTCTTCACTATCTTCTCTTCTTCTTTTATTATACTCATTTATATTATGGCTACCTTTGTTAACTTCAGCTTGATTTGTTGCATCATTGTTAGTTTGATTTGTTGTATCATTGTTAGTTTGGCTTTGAATATAATCTAAATACCTTTGAGCATTAGTAGTACTATTACTATTAAAATCCCAAGCCCTCGGAGTACCTAATCATCTTTGTATAGTTTCGATATGAGCTTCATTTTTACGCTTATCCTCAAAAGCTGCATCAGAGATACGATTTACTCTATTTCAACCTTCTCTGAAGGAAGAGTCCTCGCTATCTGGCCCATGGTTAGAGTCATTAGCATATTGCTCAATAAGATCTTCTGCATCATTTATTACATGGACATTCTCGTCTATATCAGTTAATGCCTTATAATATACAGGGTTAAACCCTTCAGGATTTGGATTTCCCTCAGGATTTGGATTTGGTAATTGAGATTGGTCATCAGAATTACGAGGCGGATTACCCTGAGATGAGGATTTATCATCTGAATTTTGGTAAGAATCCCCATCATTACTTTTACAATTAACATGAGGATTTTCTGGGTAATATTTTTCTGGGTAAGAATTATCTAATTCATAATATATAGGAATTTCCATAATATCTCCTGCTAATAATAGTCTAACTATATAAGCTATAACAAAAAGGAATTTTAAAAACAAGTTTGGTTTTATAGTTATTATAGTTAAACCTATAATATAACGACAATATAAGTGAGCATAAAAGGCTTTCACTCGTAAAGGCAATTTAATTATAAAGATAGATCTAAGTAAATTTACTAAAGATGTAATTAAAGCTGTAGATTTTATACGCTTTATGTTAAAGAAACCCACCAGTAGGGGGATTAATAGTAATGTTAATAATATCATATCATGGATAGTTGTAAGTTCAAATTTCCTTAAGAAGTAATTATACTCCTACAATGTATCTGATCAGGATAAGAAACTCACATTTTTTTTTAATACAAAAAAAAATAATTTTAATAATATTTAGTAGTGTAATCCTAAATAATTTTAATAATATATAGTAATGTAAATCTAAATAATTTAGACAACAAATAAATAATTTTAATAAATAGATAGTAATGTAAACCTTATCTGATCAACCAAGGGCCTTTAATATATATTTATAGAAAATAACGTACTTATAATTTACTTATAAATACACGACTTAAAAATAGACGAACAAAAGAAGGTAAAGTGTATTTTGAAAATACGTATAATAACACTATAACCACTACAAAGGCAAATATGACTTGATTTATAAAATAAAAAGGTATTGCTTGTGGCATTTTAATTATAAATTTATTATAGGCACTATATAATTATAGTTATTTTACATGCCATTACTAATAATAGCATTGATTTGGAATTGACACCTCTAGAATTTAAGTAAAAGGCTAATTACTTTATGCACTTATAAATCTATAATATTGTGTTTCTCTTTTATATAATATTAGAACTACTATGAATAAGTGATCCTACATAATAATGTAGACCATCTAATATAGGGGCAGGGTATACACCTAATACGATGGTAAATACAACTAATACAAATAATATTATAAATTCACGTTTGTTAAGGTCCGGAATGTTAACTGGGAAATATTTTTCAGAAAATGCTCCTCCAAAAGTTATTCTATTAAACATATATATTGTATAGGCAGCTGATAATATAATAGAAGAACTAGCAATAACACTTAAAAGTGGTAATCTTTCAAATACCCCATATAAAGACATAAATTCTCCTACAAAATTTAGAGTAAGGGGAACTCCACAATTACCTAAAGATAATATGAAAAATAATATAGAAAATAGAGGCATTATCTGAGCTATTCCTCTATAAACACTAATCAATCTACTACCAGATCTATCGTATAATATACCACCTGCACATATAAATAGCCCACTTGATACAAATCCATGTGCTAACCCTAAAGCAATTCCTCCTTCTATACCTTGTATTGTATTACTAAATATAGCCATAAGGTATACAGCAGCATGTGATACAGAACTATAGGCAATAAGTTCTTTAATATCTATGGTTCTTAATGTACTAAAGCTAGCATATATTATAGTTATAACACCAATAATATATACTATATAAGTATACTCTATAGAAGCCTTAGGTAGTATAGGTAGTATTAATCTAAATACACCATACAAACTTAATTTCAAGACAATAGCTGCTAATATTATACTACCACCTAAAGGTGATTCAACGTGAGCTTTTAATAATCAACTATTAAGGAAAATAGTTGGAGTTTTTACAGCAAAAGCAATAAATATTCCATAAAATAAAAATAATTGTGTAGTATAATTAAAATTAGTTTTATATAATGCATTAAAATCAGTAGTACCCATTATAGATTTCATTGTAAGAATAGATAGTAATAAAAATAAAGATCCTAATAAAGTATATAGAAAAAAGAAAAAACTAGCTCTTACTTTATTAGTTGATCCAAATAGACCTATTAATATAAAAAGAGGAGGTAATATACTTTCAAAAAACACATAAAATAAAAATACATCTAACACTAAAAAAACTGCTAATAATAAAGTTTCTAGTAATAAAATTATTACTAGATATGCTCTAATATTTTCAGTAATTGAGTTTCAATTAGATAATAAAGCTATAGGCATTATTGTTGTTGTTAATAATACAAAATAAATAGACAAGCCGTCTAGACCTAAAAACAGGTCGTAAGGTCCTACTTCATGATATTCCTGTACAAATTGAAATTGATTTGTAGAAAAATCAAAAAGTATAAATATAAACATAGATATAAATAAATTTACTAAAGATGTAATTAAAGCTGTAGATTTTATACGCTTTATGCCAATGGCTGTCAATTTATACGACATACCCGTACATATGGAAAATACCCCCAGTAAGGGGATTAATAGTAATGTTAATAATATCATATCATGGATAGTTGTAAGTTCAAATTTCCTTAAGAAGTAATTATACTCCTACAATGTATCTGATCAGGATAAGAAGTTTACATTATTATATATTATTAAAATTATTATTTTTTATTCTCTAAATGATTTAGACTCAATTATAATTAAAGTAATGATATATTACTAGGTATAATTTCAAAACTATACAATATACAAGGCACTAAAATTATAAAAGCAATAATAATAGGTAACAATACAGTTCAACAAAAGGACATTAATTGGTCAAAACGTATTCTAGGGAAAGAAACTCTAACTCATATAAAGACAAAAATCATAATACAGGATTTTAAACCTAAACTTAAACCATACACTAACCCTTCTAAAGTAGGATCTGTTAATAAAGAATCCTTATTATATATATGTTCTAAATAAAAATCAAAATTAATAAATTGAATTAAATTAATCAGAGAAAAAGGTAAATAGTCATATAGATAACCCCCTAAAAATAATATACTAGTTAGTATACATATTAATACTATACTTCCATACTCAGCCAAAAAGAAAAAAACAAAAACAACAGCAGCGTGTTCTGTCATAAACCCACTAACAAGCTCTGACTCCGCTTCTGCTAAATCAAAAGGAGCTCTATTAGTTTCTGCTACTGCTCCTATAAAGAAAATTAAAAATATAGGAAATAAAGGTATTATAAACCATACCGCTCTTTGAGCTTCTATGTTAACAGTTATATTTAAACTACCTGTTAACAGGATTACAAGTAATATAGCTGAACTTAATATAAGTTCATAACTTATTAACTGAGCTGTACTTCTTAATGAACCTAAAAATGCATATTTACTGTTAGCACTTCAACCTGCTAATAATATACCATATGTAGCTAAAGAAGAAACAGCAAGCATATATAATATACCTAAACTATAATCATTTATAGCTAAACCAGGACCAAAGGGAATAACAGCGTAACCTAATAATGAAAAAACTAAAGTAATTATAGGACCTAAAAAGAATAGTATTAAATTAGCTTGTGTAGGTGCAACATATTCTTTTAAAAGTAATTTTAGAGCATCTGCAAATGCTTGTAATAAACCAAAATATCCTACTATGTTAGGACCTAACCTTCTTTGCATACTAGCCATCGTTTTTCTTTCTGCTATAGTTACGAAAGCTACAGTTAATAAGACAGGTACAATAACCAATAAAACTTCAACTATTGATATTAATGTGGGAAAATATAACATATTTTTGTATTTAATTTTAATTATTTATAAAATAAATGTAATAAAGTGTACTACATTAAGATTACAAATAATTATTAAACTATAATTTACTATAAATCTTAATAAATTACTTATTATTAATTTTTAAATTAAACATACTTTAAGCATGTTAAATCTAAAATTTTTGTATAAAATATAAAGTTATATGAACTTTACATAAATTTATATTATTCATATGCAAGATTTTAACCTTAATTTTATAGCATAGCTCTTTGCTATTAAGCAAATAAGAGTTAATTTAAATATATTAGTGGTTATACATATAATAAATGCACATAATAAAAACAGTTAATACTATATGCATTTATACAAACATATTTATTATTAAATTGAGTATTAAGCAACATATAATAATAAGAATGCCATCATAAGAGCAAATAAACCAGTAGCTTCAGCAAACGCAAACCCTAAAATTGCATACGAAAATAATTGACCTCTAAGTGATGGGTTTCTAGCTACACCTAATATTAATGCTCCAAAAACTACACCAATTCCTATTCCTGCTCCTATTAATCCTGTAGTGGCTAGCCCTGTACCTATAATTTTTGCTGCTTGTATCATATTATATATTATATTTATAATTGAATGGAATGCCCACATATTTTAAATTACTTACTTATATCAAAAATATTTAGCATTTATTGTACGTATATCTAATAAAGCAAATGCTTTATTAAATATTAAAGATATGGAGGAATTGAACCCCTTATTTAAGATCTGCAATCAAAATGTAAAACCTTTTACTGCATATCTCTAAATTATGTACTATATTATAGTATGTAATTTAATTTAAATAATATATATTCAATATTACTTAAATTTTCCTCTTTTTGAGGATGAAAATACCTTATATTCAGATACTTCATCTGATGATACCTCATTTAATGTTCTCTTTTTTGATGATACATTTTCTGAGGCTACCTTTTCTGACGATAGCTTTTCTACCTCTGATTTTTCTGTTGATGCTTATTCTTTTAGTGTTGTTTCACTGGCGACATCTGTTTATAAAGGATAACCAGGCAATTGTCTTATTTGAGGATCAGTTTTTGCATAACTTTATAATCTTTCACTAATATGTTACAATCTTGTTACGGCAATTTATTTCTGAATAATATTATTCGTATCTTGAGCATTTGAATGTGCACCACTTCAAATGTTATGTTCTTTAATTAATTCCATACTTGTTTCAATCATAGTTATAATCTATTGAGGGTCAATACTTTTACGTGAAGTATTAGTAAATTTTCTGATTTGAATATAATATAAACCAGCCTTAAGACTTGAAACATTATCTATGCCATTTAAAACATTAACAGTAGAAGTCTTAGATTTATCTAATAAATCTAACATTTGTCTACTATCAATACTTAGTGCTTTTTTACCTAATTCAAATACAAACCCTAATGTCAAGGCTAAAAAGAAAATTAACATTATAATTAACCCGTAAATAGCATTAGAATAAGCACTTACTGCATATGGGTATACTAATAATATTTCTAAGTCAAATAGTAAAAATAAAAGTGCAAATATAAAAAAGGATATACTGAATTGTGTTCTATTTTGTCATAAGAAAGAATGAAAACCACACTCAAAAGGGCTATTCTTTTCTTCATACGGATTATGGGGAGCAAATATATAGTTAATAGCTAAAAAAATAAGAGCTAATGTTGGAACAAATAATAAAAAAAAAGTTGTGTTTGTCATTTAAGAGTTTATTAAAATTAACGCCAATATATTGGCAATACTTAATCAATCACTTGGCATAAATATAAAGCCCGTTATAATTAGGGTTAAAATAGCAATAGATATAGTTAAATAACTAGCTATCATTATACTTTTATAAGTGTAATGGATTTCTTCTGAAATTGTAAAAAGTTTGGGTACCTTATTTATTTCGCTTATCGTAACATGCATAGTTAAACCCTCTATTTCAGGGTTTATTTTATATTCTGGTTTATCAAAGAATACTTGATTTATAATATTTAAATAATAAACAGCACTTATAACACTAGTTAGTATTGCAACTAAAGCAAGAAATACATAACCACTGTCTAAAGCAGCACTTAAAACCATCTGTTTCGCAAAAAATCCTACAAGAGGTGGCACACCTAAAAATGAAAATATTGTAATCGCTAAACTTATAGATAATACGGGGTTTATATAAAAGAAACCTTTAATTTGGCTAATTAATTGTATAGGCGAATTGTTTATATCTTTTAACTCTTTTTCCTCTTTATTGTCATTTACATAGTAATACAAGCTATATCCTATACTAAGTAATAAAAAAAAGGCATTTAAATTAGTTAAAGAATATTGCATTAAATAAAATATAAAGGCTTGTATTGACTCTATACTATTAATACTTAATGCTAATAATATAAACCCTACATGACTTATAGTACTATAAGCAAATAATCTTTTTATTCTAAACTCAGTTAAACCTAAAACTGACCCTATTATAAGTGAAAGTAAAGAACTTACTAGTAAACTAGTAGTTCAACTAAATTCTGTTATAAATAAAGAATTGCTAGTATAATGCACTAATTCTAATAAAAAAACAAATATAGATATTTTAGCTACTATGGCTACAAAAGTTGTTACTATAGTAGGTATTACATCATAAACATGAGGGGATCAGAAGTGAAAAGGAGCAGCACTTACTTTGAATAAAAACCCTACGCTTAAGATAAGTAATGACATATGTATATAGTTAGGTTTATAGATAGCAACATTATTTATACTCATATCACTTAGGTTAGTAATGACATATATACTATCCATGTTAGTACTACCTGAGTTTGAGTATAATAAACTTGTACCTAATAATATAAAACAAGAGCTTAAACCACCTAATAAAAAATAAATAAGACCACCATTAGTTGCTAATTCTGAGTTTCTATATATAGAACTTAATAAATATAAACCATAACTTTGTAACTCTATACTTAAAAATATAGAAACTAAATCACTAGTGGACACTAAAAATACAGCACCGGTAATAACGAACAATATTATTAAAGGGTATTCTGGTATTTTAAATTGTTCTCCTTTTTTATTTAAAATATTACTTATAGATTTACTAAAATTAATGTTTAAAAAGAATTTTTTTAATGAACTAATTTCTTTTAATCAAACTCTTCTTGGGTAAAATGCTGTTAATTGTAAAATTACTGCGCTTATTATATAAATGAAGACTTGAAATACCTGTGTAATAGCTGTAGCATGAAATAAACCTCCGAATAAACCTATACCTCTTCCTAAAGAAATTAGATATAAGCAGCTTAGCCCAATATAAGAACAGTAAAGCAATAGCAAGATAGATGCTCTACTGAAAAGTATGGACTTATCTCGTCTTAAAGAGACGGCATTAGATAATAATATAAATGTTGTGGAAAAAATTAGCACTAATTTTAAGGATTTGAACCTTTATGCATTTTATATACAAACACAATGTGTTTGTATGTAATAATAGGGCATAACCGTAATAAAATTTTTATTTTTATGTCATTACTAATAAATAGTAATCTATAAAAAATATAATTTAAATATTATAGATATCATTACTAATATATATTAATTATATAAAAACCAAAATTGATTTAAATAGTAACTACTATTGTTGTTCTTCTAATCAAGCTAAGTATTTTTCAATAGAAACAGATTCTATGACTATAGGCATAGAACTATGTAAAATACCACATAGTTCTGAACATTGGCCGTAGAATGTTCCTTCTCTATTGATAAATATAGAAACTTGATTTAATCTACCAGGATAAGCATCACATTTAATACCTAAAGCTGGAGCAGCAAAAGAATGAATAACATCAGCGGCAGTAACTATAAATCTAACATGTGTTAATTCTGGTAATATAACTCTATTATCTACCTCTAACATTCTTAATGTTCCATATTCTAAATCGGATTCTGGTACTAAATATGAGTCGAATTCTATAAAGGATTCTTCTAGATCTAAGAAATCAGGATATTGATAACTTCAATATCATTGATGACCTTCTGCCAATACAGACATAGCAGCATCAGTTACTTCATCCATTAAATATAATAACTTAAAAGACGGAAAGGCAATTAATATCAATATAAGGGCAGGAGTAATAGTTCAAATTAATTCTATTAATGTACCATGATTTAGATACTTATGTGATATAGGTGAACTTGTACTAACATAATTTCTAACAATTGAAATCATTACTCATCCTACAACAAACATTATAATAACTAAATAAAACATAATGTTATTATGTAATTCTACTATTCCTTCCATTTGAGGTGTAGCACTATCTTGGAAATATAAACCTCAAGGTCTAGGAGCATCACAAGTGTTAAATAAAACATTTACTAAGGATAGGTAAAAACTACTTTGTAAAGGTAAACTAACAAAAGCATGAGGTTTAGGAGGGCTAGTTAAAGCTCATTCTAAACTGTTGTAACTTCTATTTAATAGTGTTTGTAAGCTATCACTATAAAACTGTGGCATTAATCAAGGGTATCTACTTGTTACACTACCTTCTACTAATTGTTTGTAAACAATATAAAGGAAAAGTCAAGTAGCTACAACACTTATTATACTACCAAAACTACTAACAATATTTCAACCAGCAAATGCATCAGGGTAATCACTAATTCTTCTAGGCATTCCTTGTAAACCTAAAAAATGTTGAGGGAAGAAAGTTACATTAACACCTATAAACATTATTCAGAAATGAACTTTACCTAACATTATATTATAATCTAAACCTAATATTTTAGGCATTCAGAAATATCATGCACTGAAAAGAGCGAATACTGCACCCATACTTAAAACATAATGGAAATGAGCAACAACATAGTAAGTATCATGGAAAGCAATATCAAGAGAAGCATTAGCTAAAACAACTCCACTTAATCCTCCAATTGTGAACATAAATACAAATCCTAAAGCAAATAACATTGAAGGTGTTAATTGTAAAGATCCTCCATAACATGTTGCTAATCAACTGAAAATTTTAATACCAGTTGGCACTGCTATAATTAATGTAGCAGCTGTGAAATAAGCTCTTGTATCTACATCTAAACCTACTGTATACATATGATGACTTCATACAACAAATCCTAATACTCCTATGGACATCATAGCGTAAACCATCCCTAAATACCCAAACACGCTCTTATTAGAACTAGCTGATATTGTGGTACTAATTATTCCAAACCCTGGAATAATTAAAATATAAACTTCTGGGTGACCAAAAAATCAGAAAAGATGTTGATATAAAATAGGATCACCACCTCCTGCAGCTTCAAAAAAGGATGTATTAAAGTTTCTATCTGTTAATAACATAGTTATTGCACCAGCTAGTACTGGTAATGATAATAATAATAGTACAGCTGTAACTAGCACAGCTCATCCAAATAAAGCTAGTTTATGTAATCTTATACCTGGGCTTCTCATATTAAGTATAGTAGTTATAAAATTCATAGCACCTAATAAACTACTTATACCTGCTAGATGAAGACCAAATATAGCTAAATCTACACTAGGTCCACTGTGACTTTGTATTCCACTTAGAGGGGGGTATATTGTTCAACCTGTACCTGCTCCATTTTCTATACCACTAGCGAATAAAAATAATATTAGACTAGGTGGTAATAACCAAAAACTAATATTGTTAAGTCTAGGAAATGCCATGTCAGGTCCACCGACTAATAATGGTAATAAAAAATTTCCAAAACCTCCTATCATAGCAGGCATAACCATAAAAAATATCATTAATATAGCATGAGCAGTAATAATACTATTATATAGTTGATTATCTGCTATGTATTGAACACCTGGCCCACTTAACTCTAATCTTATTAAAACAGAAAAAGCTGTACCAAGTAATCCGGAGAATATAGCAAAAATTAGATACAATGTACCTATATCTTTAGCATTAGAAGATAAGAATCATCTTTCAACTCAAAGAGTAATATTTGAATTATTTTTAGCTATATGATTATCTGCTTTATCATCTGTTTTATTACATGAAGAAGTGGAATAATGGCAAGGAATATTTTTCAAATAAAGCCTTCTATACTCTAATCTAGTAATAATGCAGCACAAAAGATTTTATTAATAAATTGAGGTACACTATACTTTTTTACAAGTAATTACATAAATTCAGGTTGGGTGTACTTTATTTCTTTATTTAATAAATTGTGTTATACTATTTTTTTATTGGATTAGACTTTTAGTTTAATAGATTAATAGCTCCACTATATTTAATAATTAAATTATTTAAGATTAGGTATGTAATAGTTATTTTTTAAGTTTTTTATTATATATAAAAATATATTTATATATATCTTTATACATTCATGTTTAATACTAAATAGAAATAGTATTATATATAATATATATTTCTTTTTTTTATTTAGATACATTTGAAGACTTCACTAAATTAAGCTCAATTAAGCTATTTTCTAGTAAACTAACAAGAGGTACTATAATTAAGAAATGTGAAAAATATATCACTGTACTAATTTGTCCAAACTCTATAAATGGAGATTCAACATGTTTGGCTCCTAATACCAATAGCACTAAAAAGTTGGATACAAATATGTAGAAAACTATTTTACTTAAAGGTCTAAATTGTATACCTCTACTTCTACTTAGATCAGTGAAAGGCATAGATAATAACATTAGTATAGCACTTAACATAGCTATAACACCTAATAATTTATTAGGTATACTTCTTAATATGGCATAAAAAGGTAAAAGGTATCACTCTGGAACTATAGCAGGAGGAGTTTGCATAGGGTTAGCCATAACATAGTTTTCACTATCTCCTAAGGCGTTAGGCATAAAGAATACAAATACACTTAATACAATCATAAATATAAATATTGTAATTAAATCTTTAAATAAAAAGTAAGGGGCAAAAGCTAATCTATCGTAGTTACCTGAAACTCCTAGAGGATTACCTGACCCTGCACTATCATGTAATGCAATTAAGTGCATTAAGGCTAAAGCAGCTAATACGAAAGGTAGTACATAATGTAATGCGAAAAATCTATTTAAAGTAGCATTATTAACACTAAACCCTCCTCATAAAAATTCAACTATATCTTGTCCAATTCAAGGTATTGCACTCATAAGATTAGTTATAACAGTAGCACCTCATAATGACATTTGACCATAAGGTAATACATAACCTAAGAAAGCTGTAACTATCATTAATAAAAAGATCACTGTACCTAAAGTTCAAACTAAGGTTCTAGGAGCTCTATATGACCCATAGTATAAACCTCTTCCTATATGTAAGTATACTATAAAAAAGAAAAATGAAGCTGTATTACTATGTAAGTAACGTATTAATCAACCATTATTAACATCACGCATTATATGTTCTATAGAATTAAAGGCTTCTAATACACTAGGGTTATAATGCATTGCTAAAGTTACACCTGTTACTATTTGTATAATTAGACATAAAGCCAATAAAGATCCAAAATTTCATAAATAACTAAGATTACTTGGCTGGGGGGAGTCTATTATATAGGAATTAACCAATTTTAATAAGGGATGACTTTTAAATATTCTCATTTTTTTTTCGTTAAATATATAGTTTTTTTGTAAGATGTTAATAAAAACATTAAATAATAATAAATTGTTAATAATGTATACACCAGTTTATTAATTTTTACTAGTAAAGTTTATTATTTTTATAAGCAAAGGAATATGTAGGCATATAAATATTAAAGATTAGTTTGTAAAGCTATTAATAGTAATTTTTACTTGTTATTTACTTTTTTTTGTAAAAGTCATTATTTTATTGTTATCTCTTGTCAATAAAATAAATAAAGCTAATAGTATTATTAATAGTATACTATTATCAAGTAAGTGTATATAAGGGATTAAAATATAAAAAATGAACCCCATTAATATATATAAAGCATAACTTGTTACAATACCTGTATCTAAACTAGAAATTGCTTTACTTAAGCTAACTAAACCTTTTTCTAAGCCAAATGGTCCTAATAATTCTATACTACCTTTGTCTAGTACCTTAGTACTTTGACCCCCTAATTTTAAAACAAGTCCTGTTATATATTTATTATAAAAAAGTTCAATCAAGAAACGCTGATTAAAAAAACCAAAGATATTATAACCTAATCTACTTAATTTAAATTTAATTAGTGTTAATGTCATAAATTCTGAAAAAATTAAGGCTATAACAGTAAGAGATATAGTAAATATAAAGGGCAATAATTTATAAAGAGTAGGCACAGCAAACTCGGTATCTAGCATAATTTCATGTTTAGGATGTATAAATATACTATTATCCCCAAAAAACCCAGAACCTAACCCAATAAACATATCTTTAGTTATATAACCAAAGAAAATAGAAAATACAGCCAATATTATTAGAGGTACACTCATAAAAAGGTTACCTTCCTGAGCATTTTTATAATTAAATATAGAACCGTTAGGGTTACTTAAAAAAGTTAAGTATAAAACCTTAACTGAATATAAAGTAGTAAACATAGCACCAATAGTAGCTATAAAGTAAACTACATTTCCACTAAAATCATTTTGTCCATATACAGATTCTAATATAAAATCTTTACTATAGAAACCAGTCATAAAAGGGAAAGCCACTAAACTTAAACTAGCTATTAACATAACTGAGTAGCTTAAAGGTAAAAAGGCTCTTAATCCCCCGTATTTTCTAAAATCTTGATTATCTCCTACTGCATGGATCACAGCTCCTGCTCCTAAGAACAATAATCCTTTATAGAAAGCATGGTTTACTAGATGGAATAAAGCAATATTATACGACGATAAACCAACTGCTATAACCATCATACCTAATTGACTCATGGTACTGTATGCAATAACTTTTTTAATATCTTGTTGAAATAAACCAATAAGACTACTAAACACTGTAGTTATAGCTCCTATTCATAAACATAAAGTCAGCACAATTGAGCTATACTCAATTAATGAGCTAGTACGCATTAATAGATAAACACCAGCAGTAACCATAGTTGCTGCATGTATTAATGCACTAACAGGTGTAGGACCTTCCATTGCCATAGGTAATCATACGTGTAATCCAATTTGTGAACTTTTAGCCATAGCACCTATTAATAAACAAATACCTATAATTGTAACAATATTTTCATTAATAAAAGGAGCTAATGAAAAAACAGTACTATAATCTATATTACCAAAAGATCATAAGATAGCAAACATACCAATAGTTAAAAAACAATCACCTACTCTGTTAGTTAAAAAAGCTGACATAGAACTTTGATTTGCAGCTATTCTAGTAAATCAGAAACTTACTAAAAGATAGGAGCAAATACCCACACCTTCTCAACCAACAAACATTAATAAGAAATTATTTGCTGTTACAAGTATAATCATCATACTTGTGAATAAGCTTAAATAACTAAAAAATCTTTGATTATGGGGATCATGGCTCATATATCCTATAGAATATATATGTACTAGAGAACTAATTATTAAAACAGGTATTAACATACTAACTGTTAAACTATCAAATTGGAAAGCTCATAAAACATCCAAAGATTCACTATCTATTAACCTCACTAAATTTATAGATACTGGTATATTATTTAGACCTACCTCGAAAAAGGCTACTATTGCTAATAATGTTGTTACAATTACACATAAACATGTAATTAATTGTGCTCCGCTAACTCCGACTTTTCTACCAAAAAACCCGGCTACTATTGCTCCTAATATTGGTAAAATTATTATAGCTAAATACATTATTTATATTCTATTGCAATACTTCCTCTTAATCTATAAAAAGCAACTAAAATACCTAAACCTATTGCTGACTCTGCACCAGCAACTGCTATTATATATATAGCGTATGTTTGACCTAATATATCGTCAAAGCTAAGTGAACTTATCAATATTAAAAAAGTAATAGCTAATAACATTATTTCAATTGAAATAAGCATTAATATAATATTTTTTCTATTTAAAACAAAACCTAACATTCCAATCACAAAAAGTATTAAAGATAAATTCATATAATAATTATTATTCATAATTATTGTTCTCTTGTTTAATCTATCAAAATTTATTATAAGATTACTTAATGTTTATTCTCATAATAAATTATATAGACAAACATAGGAGTTAAGTATAAGTTAAAGGTAAGATATGTTGCATATAATACCTAAGCCGGGAGAGAAATTTGAATTCTCATTCTTAATGCATGAAATTAATGTTTTAACCAATTAAACTATCCTGGCTTTATTTTGTATAATATTTAAAGATACATAATATTTATAAAGGGTGAATACCCTGACTTGAACAGGGAATATACTGTGCCACATACAGTTGTTCTACCATTGAACTATACCCACCTCTGTTATGTTGGAGTGATTCGAACACTCAATAGTAAATACCAAAAATTTATGACTTACCGATTAGTCTACAACATATTATAATAAGAAATACATTAGCATATAGACATACATATATTTTCATTGCTATAAATAATAAATAAATTAAGGTAAATCCGACTTGAACGGATAAGATATTGCTATCAAATAGGCCTAAGCTATTCATGTCTACCAATTCCATCACTACCTTTTAGAGATAAAATATATACTATTGCTCGAGATGAGATTTGAACTTATAACCTAAACATCTTCAGTGTTTCGCTCTACCAATTGAGCTACCCGAGCTATACTTTATATTGGAGACATCAGGACTCGATCCTGAAATAACGATATGCAAAATCGCAGTTTTACCAAATTAAACTATATCCCCTAAAAAAATATTTTTATAATAATAGTAAATCCTTTTATTGTAAATTACCCTTATCCGAGAAACGACTTGAACGTTCATGATTTACATCAATAAAACTTAAGCTTATCCTGTCTACCAATTCCAGCACTCGGATGATTATATGTAAAATAACACATAAAAATATACTACTATAAGGCCAGAGTGATTCGATCACTCATCTAAACTGTCATGAGCAGTTTGCTTTACCAATTAAGCTATAGCCTTTAAAAATATAAATAATATAATGTGGACAAAGGATTTGCACCAATATATTCTGGTCATGAGCCAGGTATGTTACTATTACATCAATCCACATATTGTAAATAATATTTATTATAATAAAAACCTTGTACTATTATATTATTACCCTTTTAGCCTCAGAGGGTTTCGAACCCTCGCATGTAATGACGAAAACATTATGTCTTAACCACTTGACTATAAGGCCTTTAGCCTCCTGCAAGTACCGCCCTTGCGTAAACTGGTTACAAAACAGTTGCATTACTTTTATGCTAAGCAGGCTCTAAATAAGCTATAAGTTAATTATAAATTTTTTATTTTAATAGCTTACATTTATAAATCAATTTTAAGATATAACTTTAAACAAGTGAAATAAAAATTAGTTCTTTATACCTAAGGACATCTAAATCCTTTCAGCTAAAGCCTATTAATCATAAAAAAGGGTTACTTTTATTATGAAATCGTAATGTTATATTACGTATATTTAAGAATAGCTTAAAGTAAGCTTCGTGCCTAGATGCGTTCAGCACTTATCTTTAACTAACATAGCGTTCCTGCCGTGCCTACACTATACATTTACTTTAGTAAAGTAACATCCCAGCTAACCATGAGATTTCGCTTTAATTAATATTGGGCATGTAAACAACAGGTAAACCATAGGTTAATATACCCAGCTCCTTTCGTACGAGGGGGCTATCCTTATTTTATTCTAATTTCCTCTAGAAGATAGAAACCATACTGTCTCACGACGTATTTAACCCAGCTCGTGTAACTTTTTAATCGACGAACAGTCGAACCCTTCATGATTCCTACATTCATGTGGATAAGTTAAGCCGACATCGAGGTGCCAAACTGCGCACTCAATTTGTACTTCCTGGCGCAATTAGCCTGTTCAAAATTTGTTATCATAAAAGCTATTTATCTTTTATTTCCATCCTTTACAAGATGGTTCAGACTATTTCTTCATTTTTATTTGCTATATATAGTTAATGCAACGCGAAAAACATAATAGATAATTTAAATATATTTATAAATGCCACAAAAATATAGAATAGATACTTATTTACTAGCTACTCAACCTTTAAGGCCAAAAGCTCCATTACGGGTTTTTGAGTTAATTATTGAGTATTGCACATTAGAAGTCATATGACCTCTTAGCATAACTGCAGATAGTCCTCTATATGAAGAGTCTATATTTCTTATACCACCTTTTCATTTTATTTTAAAAACAGATCTTGAAGCAGTAAAACGTCTAGTTAATCTACCTTTAGCCTCTAACCTTACACCTGCCATACTTTTATTTTTCAAAGATTTCAATATAAAATTTAACAAAGAACTTTTTTTATCCATATTCTCTTTTGATGATTTATTGTTAGTAGTAAAGGAAGAGTTAGAAAAAAGATTTAACAGAACATTATCCAGGATATCATTATTTAAATTGGCTATTTTATTAGAACTAATAAATTTATTTAGCAAGAGATTTAGTTTTAAATTTTGAGTTTTAAAATTTCATACTTCTTTTTTTATTATTTTATGATATCTTTCTTTAAGGGTATTTACTCTAGGTAGTTTAACCATATATAAAGCGGATCTTAAAACTTTTAATAATCTATTATCTCTATTTTTTAATTTTAAGGCTATAATCTGTGTAAAAATATCACTATTTAAATATAAGGTTTTTAAGTTTACAATATTAAACTCTACTTCCTTATTGTTATATATTTTACGAACTAAAGGTGCTAACTTACTAATAAAAAATTCTTTAAATTTAGCATTATTAAGTTTAATAAGTGTTTTATAATAATTTATAACTTTATATTCTTTACCAAGATATACTCAATAAAGAAAATAATAATATAAATTATTTAATTTAGTATAGTTATTAGACTTAATTGTTAAAATACTAATATCTATTCATTGTTCCATACCTTTTATTAAATTAATTCTATTTAAGATATTTGTATTTTTTTGCTTATTTCTGTTTCTAACATTATAGTTTTTTCTTCTTTCTACTATCAGTTCTTTAAAAAATTTAAAAGCATTGTTTGAAAATCATTTAAAAAGAGATATGTTATTATATTCATATATATACATATATATTTTTTCCATGTAATGTAAAGGTCTTTTTTTTACTCAAAGATTTTTATAGTATAATATATTGTCAGAAGGGAATATAATAGATATAAGTTTTTTTAATTTACGGTTTAAATACTTTTTTTCTGCATTGTACACGTATAAAGTTATTATAACTTTATAGCTAGTGTGTTTTACTTCTGCCTTACTAATAAATATTTTGTTTACTAGTAAACGTCTATATCTCATAGCTATGCGCTTAGTTTTCAAGACTTTTTTAGTAAAATAAAAATTAAAATAACTTTTAATCAATCTGCTTAAATTTTTATCTGCAATACTTAAGTTTTTAATAGTATTGTTGTTATATGCATAAATACTATTAAATCATTCTTTTGTTGCAGGAGGAAAATGTTTAGTAGGTCCCCATGTATTAATTGCTAAATTTAAAGGTATAACCTTATGTTTATTATTAATTTTTTTAGTAAATATTAAAGGCTTACTTTTATTATGATGTAAATTTTCGTTATTTTTATTCATAGATTTTATACAAATATAAGGCTCAAATATTAATTGGGTTTAATTAAAAAAAGAGTCTATTTTATTAACACTAAAAATATATTTTATATAAAATTTAGTTTAATTTTAATTAAGCTATAAATATAAACTTATAGCCTATACTTAACTATATATAGGTAAAAATGTTGGGGATTATTAGAGGGATTATTGTTAGCATTACTCACCCCTAGTCGTTGAACGGATTTACTTTTAGGTTTATTTTTTCTTATAAATCTAATGCTAAAGTAAATATCGCTTCAAATAAAGGTATATAAACCTTATTCTTGAAATTGACCCAATAAATTGCCAATGGGCTTATACTATATATAAGCATTGGAGGACTAACATCCCTAGCGTAGCTTTTTCAAAAATCCAAGACCTTTCCTTTCTGCATCTTGTGATCATATGCCCCGCTTACGCGACTGATAGACATGTAAGTCAAACAGTAAAGCAAGATTAAGCCATTAAACTTGACAAGTAATAAACATAATAATTTTACTAGTGAACTTTCTTATATATTTTAAATCTTAAAATATACTAATAAAAACTTAAATCCATTATAAAAAACAATTTAGCCTATAAAAGCTTAAATATTCAGTAATGGTATAATTACATCTATTTCCCATATAGTTAAAATCTTACTTGAAAATAAAAATTATTTCTAACTTAATAGATATGTAGTTGGACTAGTCATAGCAAAAATAATAAGCTACACCAAATAAAAAAATAAAATTTAAAAACATATTATTTGTTTATAATTTTATTAAATAAAATTAAACCACAAGTTAATATATAACTATCTCATGGTTTAACCATGAGTAATTTACAAAATTAACTTTGGATACACCCAGGTACTTTTTATGGGATCTGTGCCCCGCATAAACTGCCTCCTAACAATTGTTCCCTCTCACCTTTTTAAGGTTTTAGGGTTATAATTTATATCTATATAGATATAAAAAAGTAGAATTTTTCTACCAATATGACAAACAAAATAAAGGTGTTTCAACTATATTTTAACAACTACCTTATACACTAATATTTGTTCAATCATATCCAATAATTAGCAACAGTAAAGCTGCATAGGGTCTTCTCGTCTAACTAGAGGTAAACTGTATCTGCACAGTTATTCCAATTTCACTGAGCCAATCATTGAGACAGCTGTTGTATCGTTAAATCATTCATGCAAGACCGCATTTAACGGCCAGGGTATTCCGCTACCTTAGGACCCTCATCGGTAAGGCCGCCATTGATCGGGGTATCCTTCAAAGCCTAACTTATATTAGTCAATTAAGCAAATCCGTTAACCAGCCGACATTGGGCAGAAATCACACTCAATACTTTGATTTATTATCTTACTGCAGAGTGCTTTGTTTTAATTAAACAGTCGTACAACACTATTCCATGCTTCCTATTCTTTACCTGATATTAATCAGGAGGAATGGCTCTCCTTATCCCTAAGTTACGGTAGTTAGTTTGCCGAGTTCCTTAATGATTGTTCACTCAAACGCCTTCGTATTCTCTACTTGCTTACTTGCGGTAGTTTTTAGGTACGGTTAATCAACCTTTTACATAGTTCATATACTTATGCATACTATTACGTAAAAGATTGATATCTACAGTTTTTCCAGAACCTTAATTACTTTTAAAGGTTGTCACTTTGTAGACAAGACTTACTCATCGTTTAATCCCTTGGGTTTATAAACTTAGAGGCCGTTGCTTCATAAAATCCATAAGCTTTAGGCGAGGATATTATCCTTTTTCGTTACTCATGTCAGCATTCTCACTTGGGGTTATTTTTCTTTATTAGCAACTTTAACACAGAAAGTTTTTTAATGTTAATCTTAAAAAGATTAAGTTTTTTTACCCAACGTTCTGCTACCCCACAATTTATAATATTACTATTATTAAACATGGACAAGGTGTCGGTATATTTTTTAGATCCGTTAAATTTTCGGTGCGACTACCATTAAAAATTAATTTTTAATTTAACCAGTGCTCTGTTACGAGATCTTCAAAAAATGACCGCTTCTAAGCCTATTTCCTAGTCGTATGAGATAGTAACTTCCTTAATTTCACTTAAAAATAATTTTGGAACCTTAACTCTTGTTCTGGGCTGTTTCCCTTTAGACATACAACCTTATCGTACTATGTCCGATTATTCAATATTCATCATTGCCCTTCCGAGTGCGAATACTCACCGATAAAATCATCACGATTCCCCGATATATGCAAATTTATCTCATATTTACTTAAAAATATTAAGATAATAGTTGCCTGAGATCACAGTTCTGTACCTGCTATGATGTAGTTTGAATTACCTACTTATATAGGTTTCGCAGAAAACCAGCTATCCTAGTCAGTGTTGTCTTTCACTAACTTACCACAGTTCTTCGGATATCTATACAACGATAACCCGTTCGGACCTTTATAATCCTGACCGTGGTAAGATCACTAGGCTTCGGGTCTAATTTTAGATACTAATTCATTATTTCATAATTGGTTTATCTGGGCATTTCTGCTCGCATCTAATATTAACTCGCTGACCCATTATGCCAAAGGTACGCTCTTACTTTTTATTTAAATTTCACTCGAGCTGCTTATAAAACTACTATTTCTCACCTTTCCTTCACAGTACTTTTACGCTATCGCTTATATATTATATTTAGTCTTAGAGGAAGGTTCCCCCATGTTCAAACAGGTTTTACCCGTTTTACACTTAGACTTATCTACTTTCATTCACACTAATCATAGAATCTCGTTTGATTTCTTTTCCTGAAGTTACTAAGATATTTCGATTCACTTCGTTTATTATTTAATTTCTCTAAGAGTGCATGTATGTTTGGTACTTATCTGATTTAAACAATAAATTATTATAAACCTCTCTTCGATCCGAAGAGACTTGGAGACTTTCAGAACAGTGACAATTTTATTTTGGTTACTCTCTTTAATATATAGCTAGGTATCCCTAATAGTTTCTTTGTATACTTTTCTATACTATTTTAAAAAAAAATGTATAGAAATATTGCTAGATATCATTGTCACAACTCATTACTAATATAATCGTAGTAATATTACTAAAGTAGCATAGTAATGGCTGTATTATTATATAATCAGGTTATTATGATTCGAACATAACAGATCTTCTACCCAAAAGAAGCGTCTAACCACTTGACTTTAACCTGTAAAAAAAAAATCAAACTAGCCGGATAGACAGCCTAATTAGGCTGCCTCCTCTTTTTTTTTAACTATAAGTAAACGCTTACGTTTATAAAAAAAAAGGGTTTTAGTTACAAAACCAACCCGCAAGGTGGTTTATATAAAAAAAAAATAGTATTAGTACTATTTTTATACTAGCTTATTATAGTCACATATATGAATTCACTATATAGTGTAAATATAATAAAAGTAGTACAGAGAATATGGGATTTGAACCCATGTAATTAATTAATTAAACAAGTTTCAAGCTTGCCACCTTCAACCACTCAGCCAATTCTCTTTTATTCTTTTTTTATAGTTGATTCCTCAGAGACTTGAACTCCGAACATATCCTTATCAAAAATATGCTTTACCAATTAAGCTAAGGAACCCTAACTAAAATTGAGTTTAGTTTTATTGGACTTAAAAATAGTTATGCAATACAAGAGCACTCAGATTTGAACTGAGACAATAAAGTTTGAAGCTTCAGATTCTACCATTAAACTATGCTCTTAATATATTTGGTTAAATAAATAAACATAATGTTTTAAATATATATATTTATGTTTTAACTATAAACATCGGAAAAGAGATGATTCGAACATCCAGGTGCATAACACAATATTTAGCAAATATCTCGCTTTACCAATAGCAACTTTTCCTATAACAATATTATATATTTTTTCTTGTTCTAT
>Ga0247771_1000119_pt1 | contig 31129 bp, 37 predicted proteins | sample UWRJL197509C6_FD_179948 | JGI IMG/M metagenome (GOLD analysis project Ga0247771, IMG submission 179948) | Plant litter microbial communities from Arlington Agricultural Research Station in Wisconsin, United States - UWRJ-L197-509C-6 | ecosystem: Environmental > Terrestrial > Plant litter >... | reverse complement strand
TTGCCCCCCGTCCTGCTCGTGGCCGCCGTCGCCGCCTCCGCGTGCACCGGCTCGACCACGCCCAGCGCGGAAGGCACGAAGGACAACAGCTCGATCGTGCTCGCCGACGCGACCGAGCCCGCGACGCTCAACCCGTTGCTGGGCTACGGCTCCGAGGGCGTCTCCAAGATCTTCGACGGGCTCGTGGAGCACCGCGCGGACCGCACGCTGCGGCCGCAGCTCGCCGCCGAGGCCCCCCGGCCCGCCGCGGACGGCCTGTCCTGGACGGTGAAGCTGCGCACCGACGTGAAGTTCACCGACGGCAGCACGTTCGGCGCGGAGGACGTCGTGGCGACCTACCGGGCGCTGCTCGACCCGGCCTCCGGATCGACCGTGCGGTCCAAGTTCGCGATGCTCACGAACGTCGAGCAGCTGGACACGCAGAACGTCCGGTTCACGCTGTCGAAGCCCTACGCGCCGTTCCCGGACCTGCTCGTCCTCGGCATCCTGCCCAGCGAGGCGCTGGCCGCCGGAGGACCGCTCGCGACCAGCCCGGTCAACACCCTGCCCGTCGGCACCGGCCCGTACCGGCTGACCGAGTGGACCAAGGGCGACAAGATGGTCCTGGAGGCGAACCCCGCGCACCTCGAGGGCGCCCCCAAGATCAAGAAGGTCACGGTGCTGTTCGTCCCGGACGACAACACCAGGGCGCAGCGGATGGAGAAGGGCGAGCTGGACGGCACCGACCTGCCGCCGCGGCTGGCCGCGAAGTTCGCCCAGACCACCGGGATGCGCGTGCTCGACCACAGCACCGCGGACCTGCGCGCCATCACCCTGCCCACGGCCAACCCGGTCACCGGCGACCCGGCCATGCGGCTCGCGCTCAACGTCGCCGTCAACCGGCAGGGGATGATCGACACCCTGCTGGCGGGCAAGGGCACGGCGGCGAGCACCCCCGTGCCCGCCGCGCTGCCCGAGTTCGTCGACCCGGACGCGACGTTCCGCTACGACAAGGCGCAGGCCGACTTCCTGCTCGACCAGGCCGGGTGGGTCAAGGGCGCGGACGGGCTGCGGGCCCGCAACGGCGTGACCGCCTCGTTCACCCTCATGTACCCGACCGGCGACGTGGTCCGGAGCGATCTGGCGACCGCGTTCGCCGCCGACGCCAGGGCCGTCGGCGTGGACGTGCAGCTGGCCGGGCTCAGCCGCGAGGCCATCGTGCCGCGGCGGGCCAAGGACGCCGTCCTCGGCGGCGAGGGCGACCCGTTCGACCCCGACCAGGCGCTGTACGGGATGTTGCACACCGGCGCCGCCGCCAACCCCGCCGGCTACTCGAACCCCGAGGTGGACGCGGCCTTGGACGCGGGCCGCACGCTGCTCGACCCGGCCCAGCGCGCGGCCGCGTACGTGCAGTTCCAGCGCGCGTACCTCGCCGCGCCGGGCCTGGTGACGCTCGCCTTCGTCTCGCACACCTACGTGGTGCGGGAGAACTGGACCGGATACCAGCAGGTGGTCGACCCGTCCGTCCACGGCGGCCTGTCGTGGGGTCCGTGGTGGAACCTCCAGAAGTGGACGCCGAAGTGACCAGCGGTGATCGGACGCAGTTCTCGATCGACATCTATCGGGACACCCCCGCCGCGCTCGACCAGGTGTTCCTGGACAGCGCGGGCAGCTCGCTCCCGCCGACGCCCGTGCTGGCCGTCCAGCTCGACCACCTGCGCCGCGAGGCCGAGGTCGGCGGGTACCGGGCCGCGGCCGAACGCGCCGACGACCTCGAGGCGGGCTACGGCGTGCTGGCCGAGCTGCTCGGCGCGGACGCCGACGAGATCGCGTTCAGCGACAGCGCCACCCGGTCGTGGCTGGGCGCGTTCGACGCCGTGCCGCTCGCCGAGGGCGACCGGGTGCTGATCACCGAGGTCGAGTACGCGGGCAACGCCGTGCCGCTGCTGCGCCGCGCCGAGGAGACCGGCGCGACGATCGAGACCGTGCCGTCCGACGCGCACGGGCAGGTCGACGTGGCCGCGCTGCGGGAGCTGCTGGACGAGCGGGTCAAGCTGGTGTCGGTGGTGCACGTCCCGACCAACGGCGGGCTGGTGAACCCGGTCGCCGAGATCGCCGCCGCCGCGCACGAGGTGGGCGCGCTGGTGCTGCTGGACGCCTGCCAGTCGATCGGCCAGTTCCCCGTGGGACTGCGCGACCTGGGCGTGGACATGCTGTCCGGCACCGGTCGCAAGTGGCTGCGCGGGCCGCGGGGCACCGGCGTGCTGGCCGTGCGCCGCGAGGTCCTGCCGCTGCTGCGGCCGCGGCTGGTCGACCTGCGCAGCGGCGAGTGGACGTCGCCGACGACCTACGCGCTGCGCGAGGACGCGCGGGTGTTCGAGCTGTGGGAGTCCTCGGTCGCCGCCAAGCTCGGGCTGGTCGAGGCCGCCCGGTACGCGCTCGGCGTCGGCCTGGAGACCATCGAGGCCGAGGTCGGCGACCGGGCCAAGCGCTTGCGCGCGGGCCTCGCGGACCTGCCCGGCGTCCGGGTCCGCGACCTGGGCGAACGGCGGTGCGGGCTGGTCACGTTCACCGTCGACGGCGTCGCCGCCCCCGAGGTGCGGGACCGGCTGGCCGAGCGGGGCGTGACCGTGACGGCCAGCTTCGTCAGCTCGACCAGGATCGACATGGCCAAGCGCGGGCTCGACGAAGTGGTGCGGGCGTCCCCGCACTACTTCGTCTCGCCCGAGCAGGTCGATCAGGCCGTCGCGGCCGTCAGCAGGATTGGCCGATGACCCGCGGCACGCAGTCCGCGTAGCCGAGGAACAGGTCCACGGCCGTGTCGTTGCGGGTCACCTGGGCGGCGATCGCGGTGTCGCGCGGGTAGAAGCCGTTCAGGCCCGTCCCCGACTTCGGGTACATCTCGAAGGTGTAGCTCCAGATCTTGTGCGTGGCCCACATCCAGTCGTTGATGCCGCCGTCGGTGATGTACAGGTCGCTGGACTGCTGCGGCGTGTACCCGTTGCGGCTGGCCATCTGCCGCCCGAGCGTGGCGAAGGCGTTGGCCTGGTCGGCGTTGAGGCCGTTCGCGGTGTCGTTGTAGGTGTAGCCGTAGGGCCACAGGATCAGCTCGGAGTAGGTGTGCCAGTCGATGTGCGCCTTGATCTGCTGCACGCCCCCGACCACCCGCGAGTTCACGAAGTCGCGCACCCGCTGGGTCTCCGGCGCGGAGAACGCGCTCGGGCCGCGGTAGGTCTCGCTCGACCCGGTGCCGCTGGACCCGCCGCAGCAGCCCCACTGGTAGCCCCAGTTGCGGTTCGGGTCGGTGCCGGTGGACGTCGAGTTCGGCTGCCGGTTCTTCCGCCACCCGCGCAGCGTGCCCGCCGCGATGTCGTACTCCGCGCCGTCCGGGTTCACGCTCGGCACGACCCAGATCTCCCGGCTGTCCACCAGCGCCTTGATGGCGGTGTTCGTGGCGTAGCCGTCGGTCAGGCGCTGGATGATGTGCAGGCACATCTCCACGGTCAGGTGCTCGCGGGCGTGCTGGTTGCAGGTGAACAGCACCTCCGGCTTCGCCTGGTCGGCCGAGGGGTTGTTGCTGATCTTCAGCGCGTACAGGGACCGGCCCTGGTAGGACGTGCCGATCGTCTGCAACCGCGCCAGGGTCGGGTGGTCGGTGACGGTCTGGTTCAGCTCGGCCGTCGTCTCGGCGTAGTTGTGGTAGCCGGTGTAGCCGGACGGGAAGTCCAGCGTGCCGATCTCGGCCTTGCCCAGCTGGGCGAGCTGCTCGTCGGCGTCGCCCTTCGACTTCACCGCGAGCCCGGTGGAGCGCAGGGCGCGCAGCTGCGACGGCTCGGCGATCACGGTCAGCTTGTCGCCGTCCATGCCGAGCACGTCGACACCGGTGCGGGCGACCTTCGTGCGCGCCACCGCGTCGGCGGCGGTGACCTCGTAAACCGTGCGCTGGGTGTGCACGGGGGTGGTTTCGGCGGCCACGGGAGCCGCGGCGGCCATCAGGGCCAGGCAGGCCAAGGCGACAAGGCCACGTCTTTTCGCGAACATGGGCGTCTCTCCATCATCAGCAGGGGGTTGCGACGGAGTGGTGCTGTTCGAGGGTGGCGCGGTCCGGGTTGTCCAGATAGCGCCGTTTGCGGGGTACGCCCTGCTCCGCACCGGGCTGACAGTTGACACAATTCCGCTTCGCCTAGGCTGAGGGTCATGCTCAACCGCACCGACCTGCGAGGCAGTGTCCCGTCGTCAGCCGAACTCCGCGCGGTCCTCCCGCGTGCCGAGGTGGACGTGGACGCGGTGCTGCATCAGGTCCGGCCGCTGGTGGAGGCGGTGCACGACCGCGGCGCCGAGGCGGCGCTGGAGTTCGGCGAGCGCTTCGACGGCGTGCGGCCCGAGTCCGTGCGGGTGCCGGTCGAGGAGATCGCCAAGGCGTTGGCGGACCTCGACCCGGCCGTGCGCGCGGCGTTGGAGGAGTCGATCACCCGCGCCCGCAAGGTGCACGCCGAGCAGCGCCGGACCGACAAGACGGTCCAGGTCGTGCCCGGCGGCACGGTGACCGAGCGCTGGGTGCCCGTCGCCCGCGTCGGCCTCTACGCGCCCGGCGGTCTCGCCGTGTACCCGTCCAGCGTCGTGATGAACGTCGTCCCCGCGCAGGCCGCCGGGGTCGAGGCGATGGTCGTCTGCTCACCGCCGCAGGCGGAGTTCGGCGGACTGCCGCACCCGACGATCCTCGCCGCCGCCGCGCTGCTCGGCGTGGACGAGGTGTGGGCCGTCGGCGGCGCGCAGGCCGTGGCGCTGCTGGCGTACGGCGGCGTGGACACCGACGGCGGCGCGCTGGAGCCGGTCGACCTGGTGACCGGGCCCGGCAACCTCTACGTCACGGCCGCGAAGCGGATGCTGCGCGGCCTGATCGGCATCGACGCCGAGGCGGGCACGACGGAGATCGCGGTCCTCGCGGACGCGACGGCCGACCCGGTGCACGTGGCCGCCGACCTGATCAGCCAGGCCGAGCACGACCCGGCCGCCGCGAGCGTGCTGGTGACGGACTCGGTGGAGCTGGCCGACGCCGTGGACGCCGAGCTGGAGCGCCAGGTCGCCAGGACCAAGCACCACGAGCGGGTGCGGACGGCGTTGACCGGCAAGCAGTCCGGCGCGGTGCTGGTGTCCTCCGTGGACGACGGGCTGCGGGTGGTGAACGCCTACGCGGCCGAGCACCTGGAGATCCAGACGGCCGACGCCTCCGCCGTCGCGGCACGGGTCCGGTCGGCGGGCGCGGTGTTCGTGGGCCCGCACTCGCCGGTGTCGCTGGGCGACTACTGCGCGGGCTCCAACCACGTGCTGCCCACGGGCGGCTGCGCCCGGCACTCGTCCGGGCTGTCGGTGCAGACGTTCCTGCGCGGCATCCACGTCGTCGACTACTCGGAGGACGCGTTGCGCGAGGTGGCGGACCACGTGGTGGCGCTGGCCAACGCCGAGGACCTGCCCGCGCACGGCCAGGCCGTGACGGCGAGGTTCGCCCGATGAAGGCCGTGGGCGAGCGCGTGGAGCTGTCGGACCTGCCGCTGCGCGAGGACCTGCGGGGGCGCACCCCGTACGGGGCCCCGCAGCTGGAGGTGCCGGTCCGGCTCAACACCAACGAGAACCCGTACCCGCCCACGCCCGCGCTGGTCGCGGACGTGGTGGCGGCGGTCGCCGAGATCGCGGGCGAGCTGCACCGGTACCCGGACCGCGACGCGCTGGCGCTGCGCTCCGACCTGGCCGCGTACCTCGCGGACGCGACCGGCGTGCCGCTGACCGAGCGGAACCTGTGGGCCGCCAACGGGTCGAACGAGATCCTCCAGCAGATCCTCCAGGCGTTCGGCGGTCCCGGCCGCACGGCGCTCGGGTTCGAGCCGTCGTACTCGATGCACCCGATCATCGCCGCGGGCACCCGCACCGACTGGTCGCCCACGCCCCGGCGCGAGGACTTCTCGCTGGACACCGAGCGGGCAGCGGAGATCGTGGCCGAGCGGCGGCCGGACGTGGTGTTCGTGACCAGCCCGAACAACCCGACCGGCCAGAGCGTGCCGCCGTCGGAGTTGCGCGAGCTGATCGCGGCGGCCCCCGGCGTGGTCGTGGTGGACGAGGCGTACGCGGAGTTCTCGCCGCGGCGCAGCGCCGTGGAGCTGATCGAGGAGTTCCCGGCGAAGCTGATCGTCAGCCGCACCATGAGCAAGGCGTTCGCCTTCGCGGGCGGACGGCTGGGCTACCTGGCCGCCGCGCCCGCCGTGGTCGACGCGCTGCTGCTCGTGCGGCTGCCGTACCACCTGTCGGCGCTGACGCAGGCCGCCGCCCGCGCCTCGCTGCGGCACGCCGCCGAGACGCTCGGGTCGGTGGCGAAGCTGGCCGCCGAACGCGACCGGGTCGCGGAGTCGTTGGCGGGACTGGGTTTCCGGGTCGTCGAGAGCGACTCGAACTTCCTGCTGTTCGGCTGGTTCGAGGACTCCCACGCGACCTGGCGGTCCTATTTGGAGCGTGGCGTCCTCATCAGGGACGTCGGCATCGCAGGGCACCTGCGGGTCACCATCGGAACGCCCGAGGAGAACGACGCCTTCCTCGCGGCGAGCAAGGAGGTTCGTCGGTGAGTCGGGTCGGCAAGGTGGAGCGCGCCACCAGCGAGTCGTCGGTGTACGTCGAGATCGACCTCGACGGCACCGGCCAGGTCGAGATCGACACCGGGGTGCCGTTCTACGACCACATGCTCACCGCGTTCGGCGTGCACGGGAGCTTCGACCTCAAGGTCCGGGCGACCGGCGACGTGCACATCGACGCGCACCACAGCGTCGAGGACATCGCCATCGTGCTCGGCCAGGCGCTGCGGGAAGCGCTGGGGGACAAGAAGGGCATCCGCCGCTTCGGCGACTGCTGGATCCCGATGGACGAGACCCTCGCGCACGCGGCGGTCGACGTCTCGGGCCGCCCGTACTGCGTGCACACGGGCGAGCCGGAGCAGTTCAACACCTTCACGATCGGCAACAACTACCCGTTCGTGCTGAACCGGCACGTGTTCGACTCGCTGGCGTTCCACGCGCAGATCGCGCTGCACGTCCGCGTCGAGTACGGCCGCGACCCGCACCACATCACCGAGGCCGAGTTCAAGGCCGTCGCACGCGCGCTGCGCGCGGCCGTCGAGCCGGACCCGCGGGTGGTGGGCGTGCCGTCCACCAAGGGCGTCCTGTAATGCCGAAGGAGTACGTCGGCATCGGGCTGCTGGCCCTCGCGGGCTTCCTGCTCGGTGGCGTGTACAGCACGTGGAAGACGGCCAGGGCCGTGGCGGTCGTGCTCGGCCTGTTCGCCGTGGTGGCCGTCGGCGGCGCGGTGGCCTGGCTGCTCTGAGTCGAGGGAGCGCACCCGGACGGTGGTCGTTCACGTCCGGGTGCGCTCCAGCTCCTAAACGCCCGCGAGTTCCGCCGCTCGGCGCAGCAGCGGCTCGTAGGCGGTCGGGTCGTCCTTCGCGATGACCGGGAAGCCGACGCCGAAGCCGCCGTTGACCCACGAGACGTCGACGCCGGGGTTGGCCGCGTTGGTGCCGTCGACCAGGAAGACGTGCGGGCTGCAGGTCACCCGGTCGTTCTCGGCCGCGGCGAACTGGGCCATCACCGCCGCCCTGGCCCGGCCGTCGTCGAGCGCCTCGGCCAGCGCGGTCACGTCCACGACACCGGTCTTCTCGGCGATGTCGAGGATCTCGTGCCGCAGCGAGATGCACCGGCCATCCGCCCAGAACGCCCGCCGCAGCGCGCGGTCCAGTTCCTCGCCCGCCTGCCAGGACTGGGCCTTCGCCGCCTGAACGGCCTCCAACGGCGGCAGCATCGTGACCGGGTAGGTCCAGTCCGGTCCCTGCCACAGCCGCCAGCCCGCGTCCGGTTCGAGCGCCCCCACGGTGGCGATCTCGGAGTCGACGCCGGGGCGCTGGTTGACCTCGCGGTTGAACAGCTCCAGCGGGAACGCGCGGTGGTCGAACCAGAGCTTGCCGACCAGGCCGAGCCTCGCCCGCGACTCGTGCAGCCGGTGCACGCCGAGGTGGGCGAACGAGCAGTTCAGGTCGCTGAAGACCACGAGGGTGTCGGGGCTGGTCGGCAGCCGCGGGTCGTCAGCCACGGGGCACCTCCGCCGCGCGTTCGGGGAAGGCTTTGCACAGCAGGAAGTAGCCCACGCCGGCGACGACGAACGGCACCACGCAGCTCAGGTCGACGCCGCCCGCGATCCCGGCGAGCGGACCGGTGTAGACCGGGTTTGCCGCGAGCAGCAGACCCAGGACCACGGCGGGCAGGAACGCCGCCACCGCGCGGAGGTTGACCCCCGCGGTGAACCAGTAGCGGCCGGGGCCGAGGAGTTCATCCGGTGCGTAGCGGCCACCCCGCTGGGCGAAGCCGACGAGCATGATCGCCGACCACGGCGCGATGAGCGCGAGCAGGAAGAGGATGAACGTGGAGATGGAGCCGATCGCGTCGTAGGCGATCGCGCCGACGTACAGCACGCCGACGCCCACGGCCCCCATCGCGACCGTGCAGGTCACGCGGGAAGCCCTGCGCGCCAAGGAGTTCGCCGTCAGCCCGGCGGCGTACACGCACAGCGCGCCCTGCGGGATCGTGCCGAAGAAGCCGAACACGACCACGAACGCGACGAACCACGGCGGCACGACGTCGGTCAGCGCGATCACCCACGGCACGGACGGGTCGGCGAACATGGTCGTCGCCATGATCCCGACGACGAGCGCGATGGCGTTGCTGAGGAACATCGCCAGGCCGTTCCAGCCGACCGCGCTCCGGTCGGTCGTGCCGGGCCTGAGGTGCCGCGAGTAGTCGCCCTGGAGGGTGGCGTAGGTGATGGGCACGGTGACGCCGAACGACACGCCCAGCGCCCACGTGGGCCAGAAGCTCCCGAGCAGCGGGGTGCCGGTGGCGCCGGGGTCGAAGCCGGGCAGCAGCGCGACCACCAGGCCCAGCAGGACCAGGCCGCCGATCACCGTGACCGCCTTGTAGGTGGCCATCAGCGCGCGCAGGCCGAACACGGCGACCAGCACCACCGCGAGGGCGACGACCGGGATCACCGCCGCCAGCGCGCCGGTGCCGGACGGGGTGCCGAACATCCGCTGGCCCGCCACGAGCACGGCGGTGCCGCCGGTCCACACGGCGATGGCGAAGAAGCCGATGGCCACGCACAGCGTGATGACGTTGGTGATCACCCGGCCGCGCACGCCGAAGTGCGCGGCGCTGGACACGGCGTCGGTGGCGCCGGTCCGCATGCCGAACCGGGTGAGGGGGGCGAAGACGAGCGTGCCGAGCAGCAGGCCCAGCAGGGCGGACGTGACGCTGCCCCACCAGCCGAGGCCGAAGCTGACCGGCACCGAGCCGAGCACGACGACGCCGAACGAGAACTGCGCGGAGTGCCAGATCCAGAGGAACTCGCGCGGGGTGGAGGTGCGGTCCTCGGCGGCGACGAGCTCGCCGTCGGGTGCGGCTGTCTCCGCCAGGTCGGGGCTTTCGACGGACAAGGACATGAGCGGCGGCTCCTGGTCGGGTCGAGGGGGGAGCCCGCCGGCCACGTGGGGAGAGACGTGGCCGGCGGGCGGGTCAGACGGCCTCCGCGACCTCGGCGGGGACCGGGTAGGGCGCCGGGCCCTCCAGGACGGTCACCTTGAGCGAGCCGCACGGCGGTCCGGCGACCTGATCACCGGTGGTCAGGTCGAAGGTGGAGTGGTGCAGCGGGCAGGTGATGCGCAGCCTGCGGTCGTTCACGTAGCCGAACAGCAGCCTGCCCTTGCGGTGCGGGCACTCGGCCTGGGTGAGGAACTTGTGCTCGCCGACCTCGACGAGCAGCAGGTCGGCGTTGAGCTGGCGCAGCACGGCGTTCGTGCGGCCGGCGCTCACCGGACGCCCCTGGCCCTGGCGACCACCGCGTCCACGGCCTCCGCCACGACCGCGCTGGTCAGCTCGACGCCGGTCCACACCTTCCGCAGGTCGACGCCGCGCTCCACGTCCAGGTCGCGGATCGCGGCCTGCATCTGCTTGCTGTGGAAGGCGTCGATGTAGAGGTGCTCGGTGTAGTACCGGTCGTGCCGGACGCCCAGCCGCTTGCTCGCCGCGGCGAAGCTGCGGAACGCGTACAGCACGCTCGACTCGAAGTACGAGTAGGCGCCGAGGAAGTAGTCGGGCTCCGGGGCCCGCGCGGCCAGCCAGTAGAAGAGGCCGACGAACGCGAGCACGCCGTCCTCCGCCCGTGCCACGTGGTGCTCCAGGTCGGTCGACAGGCCCAGCTCGGCCAGCAGCCCGGTGTAGAGCCCCGCGTGCTCCTGGTCGTCGTTGCCGCAGCCGAACTCGTCGATCAGCACCCGCAGCACGGCCATCCGCGACCGGCCGGGCAGCCGGGGGATGATCGCGAGCAGCGACTGCGACTCGATCATCCCGTCGACCGCGAACTGCGAGACGATCTCCTTGAACTGCTCGAGGTTCGCCTGCTCGGCGATGAACAGGTCGCTCTCGCTCGGGTTGGCCTCCTCGTCCGCCAGCTTCTCGGCCAGCGCCCGCACGAGGTCGCCGCGGGTCGCGAAGTGCGGGGCGTTCGCCTCGATCTCCGCGGCCCGAGCGGCGAAGTGCTTGTGCTCCAGCGCGAGGATGGTCCGGTAGCCCTCGACGTCGGGCACGGACCGGTTGAGCCGGTAGAGGGTGCGCAGCTCCGTGTCCACCAGCTGGGAGGTCATGCCGGCACCACCGATTCCGGCACGACCAGGTCGGTCTCGATCACGCCCCGGCGGACCAGTTCCGCCTTCAGCGGCCGGTACCACTCGTCGGTGAACAGCCCGTACTCCTCGCAGGCGGCGTTGATCGCGTCCTGCCGCTCGCGCGTGGGGTCGGCCAGCGCGGCGGTGACCAGGCCGGGCTCCAGGTTCACCAGCGGTCCGATGAACCCGGCCACGCCGCGCACGTCGACCAGCAGGTTCTCCCAGCCCTCGAACACCGGGATGCCGGTGCCTGCCTGGGTCATCGCGGTGGTGAACGCCGCGTCGCCGCTGGACTCCTTGATGCCGACGATGCCGGGCAGCTCGCAGATCCGCAGCAGGGTGTCGAGCTCGATCCGGTTGCCGGACACGGCTTCCTCGTTGTAGAGGAAGATGCCGACGCCGATCGCCTCGCGGATCCGGCGGAAGTGCTCGAAGATCGCGTCCTGCGTGACGTCGACGCCGTAGGGCGTGGTCACCACGATCGCGTCCACGCCGAGGTCGACCGCGAGGCGGGCCCGCTCGATCACCTCGTCGGTGGTCGGGAGCTGGATCCCCGCCAGCACGGGCAGTCCGCGCGAGTGCTTCCCGGTGGCGGCCACCATCGCCGACCACTGGTCCGGCGAGAGCTTCCAGCCCTCGCCGGTGCTCAGCGTCGGCATCAACGCGGTGACCTCGTCGCCAAGCGACCCGATCAGGGTGTCCACACTGGACTCCGACACCGCGCCACCGGCGTCGAGCGGCGTCACGAGCGGCACGATCGCTCCGTTGTAGGCCATTTCCGTCACCTCACACGTCTTCGGGTTTCACCAGCAGTGCCAACGACTCCCGGTACATCCGCTCCAGCGGCTCCGGGAACGGCACCTCGTCGCCGTCCGGCAGCGGGCCGAGCGGCAGGTCGGTCCGGTCGACCAGCAGCGGGTCGACCGTGAACAGCGTTCCGCCGCGGTTGAGGGCGAACGCCACGGTCAGCCGCCGGGTCAGCGGCAGGTCGGCGAGCAGCGTGGACGTGAGCGCGAGGCGCAGGTCCTGCTCGTCGTACCCGACCCGGTCGATCTTCATGTCGGTGTGCAGGTTGTCCATGAACGGGTAGTAGGCGTCCTGCTCGGCGCGGGAGTGGTTGCCCCAGATCACCGCGTCGCACCGCCCGACCTGCTCCAGGCTCATCACGGCGCCCGTGTCCAGGCGCTCCACGAAGAACCGCTTGCCCGCCCGGCGGATCCGGTCGTCCGTGCTGTTCATCGCCATGAACAGCGACGCGTCGATGACGGCCTCACCACTCATCGCGGTCCAGCACCTCGCGCAGGGCGCGCATGGCGCCGTCGAACATCTCCGGCTCGCGGGCCAGCGCCAGGCGGATGAAGCGCTCGCCCTTGACCGGCTCGTTCCAGTAGAAGTAGGTGCCGGGGAGGACGTAGACCTCGTTCTCCAGCAGCTTCTCCTGCAGGCGGGTCGCGGTCAGGCCCTCGGGCTTGATCCGGAACCACGCCACGCTGACGTTCACCGCGGGCTCGATGTACTCGAGCACCTCGCCGTCCAGCATCGACCGGGCCAGCGCCCGGTTCTGCGTGATGACGTCGCGCACGGAGGCGAACTCGTCGGCGATCGAGTCCTCGACGTAGTTCGCCAGGAAGTTCAGCACGAACGGCGAGACGTTGAGCAGCACGCTGGTGTGCAGGTTGTAGACGGCCTCGTGGATGTCGTCGCTCGCGGTGATCATCGCGCACTTGGCGTCCTGCACCGGCCACGTCTTGCCGGTGTCCTCGATCGCCATGTAGCTGACGCCGGAGGACTCCAGCAGCTGGTAGATGTCGAACCGGCCGACGTTGCGGTCGGCCAGCGCGAACGACGCGAAGCACTGGTCGATCAGCAGCAGCTTGCCGTGGTCCACGCAGTAGCGGACGACCTGCTCGAAGCCCTTGCGGCCGTCCTTGAGGAGGCTGAACCCGGTCGGGTTGTTCGGGTCGACCAGGAACAGCGCGTCCGTGTGCACGGTGCGCACCAGGTTGTCGTAAATGGTGTCCGGATCGTGCAGTTCGCTCTCGTTGATCGGCTTGATCTCGACCTGCATGTTCCGCAACAGGTCGACGAGGTTGTCGAAGCACGGTTCGATGAGTGAAACGGACATATCGCGCTGCTTGAGGAACATTGCCGCGACCATCGTCGAGATGCTCGCCGCGTAGGAGAGCATCGTCTTGTTCAAATCGGCCGCGCCCGGTTGCCGGTGGAGCCGGAAGAAGGCCTCGATGAATCGCTTCTCGTAGAACGACTGGAGACCCTCCTCGGCTTCTCGCCATAATTCGGGAAGAGAGTTCACAATCTTGTCCTGGCTGCCCGACTGGCGTTGGTGCGTGTGGGCGTCCGCCAGGTTGAAGCGGGTCTTCAGCGCCAGGATCTCGTGCTGGGTGAGGTCGACGAAGCCGCTCACGTCCGGTGTGGCCGTCTCGGGTGCCTGCTGGGCGTTCTGGTTCCTCGTGGTCGTTTCGGTGCTCATGTGGGTAATCCCCCAGGACTGATGATGGGCACGGTGAACAAAGGGGCCCGTACGGGTCCCCCGGAGTAATTCGGATTCTTTCCGCCGCCGGGTCGGACTGACCAAGTCGCCTGCTGACGGGTGCGTGGCCTCGATGGCATCCACAGCGTAACGAAAGAAACGTCCCCGTAACGGAAGGCTGTGACGCTGCTTCGGTTATCCGCAAGTGGGAAAATAAAAAAGGGCGACACCGGGGAATGATTCCCCGGTGTGCCCGATTTCAAATATGGCAAACGGATTTGTGGGCCTGCGTCAATTCCTCCGGTGAGCGTGAAAGGCGAGGTGCGCGGAACTCAGGCGGCGGACCGCTTGAGCAGGTCGTCGACGGCGTGCGGGTCGACCGCGCCGATGATCGGCCAGCCCACGCCGTAGTCCCCCGCCCAGCCGACCTCGATGCCGGGGTTGGCGTGGTCCGTGCCGTCGGGCAGGAACAGGTGCGGGCTGCAGTTGACGACCTCGGTCGCCGAGATCGCCGCCTGCTCGGACAGCGCGCGCCGGGCGCGGCCGTCGTCGAGCGCCGCGGCCAGCTCCGGCACGTCGACCACGCCGGTGCTCTCCGCCGCGTCCAGGATGACGTGGTAGTTGGCGATGCTCTTCGACTCGGCCCAGAAGGCCTTGCGCAGGGCCAGGTCCAGCTGCTCGGACGCGCCGAGGCCCTGCTCCTTCACGGCCTGGATCGCCTCCAGCGCGAGCAGCGTGCTCGACGGGTACAGCCAGTCCTTGTCCTGCCACATCTGCCAGCCCGCGTCGGGCTCGACGCTGCCCATCCTGGCGACCTCGCTGTCGGTGCCGGTCCGCGGGCTCGGCTTGCGGTTCAGCAGCTCCAGCGGGAACGCCCGGTGGTCGAAGGACACCCGGCCCTCCAGCCCGAGCCTGCGCCGGGCCTCGTGCAGGCGGTGGATCGTCACGTGCGCGAACGAGCACCAGATGTCGGAGAAGACGACGACGACACCGGGTTCGGGCGTCAGGTTGTGCGTGGTCATGGGTTTCCTTCCGGGATCAGACCTGGTGCGCGTCGGCGACGGCCGCCAGTTCGGCCTCGTGGCGTTCCAGCACCGCCTCGACCTCGACGTCCTCCGGCGGCAGCCACGGCGTCATCGACGGGATGCCGCGCATGGCGGTCAGCAGCTCGCCGGTGCGGTTGGTGACCACCGGGCCGTGCGAGCTGAGGATGTGCTTGGGGTTGAGCTTCGCGATGCCGTCGACGACCTTGCCGAACTTCGCCTCGTCGACCAGCGCGGTCCACGGGGCGTTGGCGCGGGTGAACAGCGCGAGCCCGTCGAAGTAGTCCTTCTCCGACACGTCGTGCGCGTGCGTCGCGAACTGCGGCAGCACCGTGCCGAAGCTGTCCGCGCTGAACAGCGCGTCCAGCCGCTGGTCGTAGACGGCCAGCGTGGCGGGGGAGTCGTAGGCGGGCGGGCGGAGCAGCGTGATCCGCCGGTCGCCCAGGTCGAGCGAGCGGCCGGGGTTGACCGTGCGGACCCGGTGCCGGGGCACGTTCCAGTACTCGGCGATCCGGTCCACCGAGAGCTGGTTGGTGATCAGCGTCGCGTTGGTCGCGGCGGCCAGGATCTCCCGCAGGCTGCCGATGTGGTCGCGGTCGTCGTGCGTGACGATGATCCAGCGCAGGTCGAGCGGGTCGATCAGCGACCACAGGGCTTCCTCGAACGGCCCCATGTCGATCGGCAGCCCCGCGTCGACGAGCACGGGCTCGTGGGCGCGGATCAGGTACGAGTGCACCGGGAGCACGCCCGCGCCCTCGATGGGCAGCTGCGACGGCAGCACGAAGACCTCGGGCGCGGCGGTGTGGATCGGCAGCATCTTCTTCTCACTCCGGGGTTTCTGGGGCTACTTGGCCACTTGGACCAGCACCGAGCCGATCAGGAGCAGGGCGACACCGGCGATCCGCGCGCCGGTGAGCGGGCGGCGGGGGAGCCGGAACAGGCCGTACTGGTCGATCACGACGGACGCCAGCTGCTGGCCCGCGACGGTGAACGCGACCGTGGTCGCCGCGCCGATCTCCGGGATCAGCAGGAACGTGACGGTGACGTAGGTGGCCGCGCACGCGCCGCCGAGCCAGCCCCACCAGGGCATCTCGCGCAGTGTGCCGAACTTCGGCTTCGGGGTCTTCTTGGAGGCCACCAGCACGCCGAGCACCAGGGCGATCGCGATGACCGCGACCACGAAGCTGATCGTCGCGACCGTCAGCGGCGCGCCCAGTTCGTGGCGCAGCAGCGCGTTGACCGCGCCCTGCACCGGCAGCACGCCACCGGCGACGACGCCGAGCAGGAGCCAGCCGAGCTGGGTGGACAGCGCGGGCCTGGTGTCGGACGCGACCGCCGTGCCGGGGCCGACCTTCGCGGTCTGGTTGATGCTGCGGACGATCACCGAGATGCCGACCAGCACGAGGGCGGCGCCGAGCACGATCAGCGCGTTCACCGGGACCTGCTTCACGCCGATCAGGCCGCCGAGGTCGAGCACGAGCGACGCGATCATCTGACCGGTCACCCACAGCCCCACCGTGGTCAGCGCGCCGAGGCGGGGGATCAGCAGGATGCCGCTGGTGATGTAGAGCGGGCTCGCGAGCCCGCCCAGCAGGTGCCACCAGGTGACGTCGGACAGGCCTTGCAGCGCTCCGAGGCTGCCCGTGGCCGCGGCGAGGACCGCGAGCAGCACTGCGGCCACCGTCAGCTGGAGCGTGGACGCCCCGTACGGGGTGCCCACCGCGCGGTTCAGCTGCAGGTTCACCGATGCCTGGACGGCGAGGAGCGTGCCGACCAGCAGGGCCGCAGCGAGGAGGGCGATGTACATGGGGCAGACCGTACCGTGGAAGTGGACACGGCGTCCACTTACAGTTTCCGGTGAAGGCGGACGACTTGTCCGTTTTCCCGAACTGCGTAAGGTGGGCCCATGGCAAGTGAGCCGGTGGACGTCGTCCTCTCCTTCGGCGGGCGCCCTCCGACCCGCGAACGAGCCGACGCCGCGCGCAACCGGCTGAAGGTGCTGGTGGCGGCGGAGAAGCTCTTCGCGTCGGCGAACGCCACCGACGTGACCATGGAGGACATCGCCCGCGAGGCGGGCGTCGGCCGCGCGACCCTGTACCGCCGCTACCCGGACCCGGTCTCCATCGCGCAGGCCCTCCTGGGGGAGCACGAGACCGAGCTGCAGCAGCGGATCCTCTTCGGACCCCCGCCGCTGGGGCCGGGCGGCGAACCCGCCGACCGGCTGTCGGCGTTCTACGGGGCCATGGTCGACCTGCTCGAACGCCACCTGCACCTGGTGCTCGGCGCGGAGACGGGCAGGGCCCGCTTCCGCACGGGCGTGTACGGGTTCTGGCGCAAGCACGTCGAGGTGCTGGTACGGGCGTCGCGGATCGACGCGCCCGCCTCGGCGGTCGACGTCCTGATGGCGCCGCTCGCCCCGGAGCTGTACGAGTACCAGCGCGGCCTCGGCCTCACCCCGGCCGAGATCGCCGAGGGGCTCAGGTGGCTGGCGACCCGGACCCTGACCCCGCCCCCGGTGAACGGCCTCCGCCCGCACTGAGCAGGTCCGCCTCCGCCAGCAGCAGGTCGGCGTTCGCCACCAGGAAGTCGCGCAACTCGACCGGGCGAAGATCGATCGAGTGAACTTCGGCGAGGGCGACCACGTCCGTCTCGAACCGCCCCCGCGTCGGGTCGCCGTACTCGGCCCCGGTGCGCGCCTCGGGGTCCAGCGCGAGCAGCCGGGCCAGGCGGAAGTGCGCCACGGCCACCCCGCCCTCACGCCGTTCGCTGGTCAGGAACACCTGCTCGCCGATCACCGCGGTGGCCCCGAGCTCCTCCAGGATCTCCCGCACGACCGTCGCCTCCCGGTCGGCGTCCCCCGGCTCGACGCCGCCGCCCGCCGTGGTCCAGTAGACCGGCCGACCGGGCCTGGTCCGCTTGAGCAGCACCAGCCGGTCGTGGTCGTCGAGCAGCACGGCCCGGACGGACCGGCGGACGATCGGCGTCCTCGCACTCATGGGTCTCCGGGAGCGGTCAGTCGGCGGAGTGGGCGGTGTTGTCGATCCAGTGCTGGGCGAGGGCGGCGTCGCCGTCGACGTTCAGGCCGTCGAGGGGGAGTCGTCGGGTCAGGGCCAGCAGCAACGACCGCGCCGGGCCGGTCACTGTCACGTCGGCGGGCCGGGTGTCGGACAGGGTCTTGGCCCCGTCCGGCCGCCGTTCGACGAGCCAGTCGCCCGCGTCGGTGGCCCGCCACCGCAGGACCTGACCGGTGCCGCGGAGGGCGTTCGCGGACTCGGCCCGCCGCATCGCCCACGTGGGGGAGGTCAGCATCGCGAAGTGGTTGCCGATCAGCGCGGCGGCCACGATGGCGTCGACCTCGACCGGCCGGTCGGCGGCGATGGCCGCGTCGAAGCCGTGGACCACGGCCTCGTTGACCATGCTGGTCAGCCAGAACCACGTCCCGGACCGCTCGTCACCGGCGGCGTTGAACACCGGCGCGTCGAGCGCGTCGTCGGAGCAGGCGTTCGCGACCCGCTGGGCGGACGCCGACAGCCACGCGTGCCACTCGTCGGGGCTGGCGGGAGGCGCGGCCATCTCCGCGGGCAGCCGGGTGGGGTCGGTGATCCGCCGCTCGATGATCTCCGCGACCCAGTGCTGGGTCTGGCCCAGGTGCAGGACCAGGTCGGTCACGGTCCACTTCGGGGCCGTGGGCACGGCGGCGTCCGGTCCCGCCGCGACGGCCGCCTCCGCCAGGCGCCGGGTGTGGTCGACGATCGCCCGCCGGGCGAGGTCCGCGGTCAGCTCGGTCATCGTGTCGTCCTTCGTGTCGTCGAGGTGCCTACGACCACGCGTCGAACGGCGGGGGCCCGGATCGACAAGCCCGCCGGAACTTTTCCGACTCAGGACGAACGTACCTGTCCCGGCAGCTCGGACAGGTACTCCGGCGGCACGGCGGGGGCCAGCCACACGCCGTTCGCGCTCACCCGGAACTCGTGCCCGGCCGCCCGCATGGCGGCCGCGTCGACCACCAGCACCACGGGCTTGCCCCGCCGCGCGCCCACGCGTTGGGCGGTCTCCACCGTCGTGGACAGGTGCACGTCGTGGCGGTTCATCGGGCGCAGGCCCTCGCGGTGGACGTCGGGCAGCACCCGCCCGACCGTGCCGTGGTAGAGCACCGCGGGCGGTTCGGCGACCGGCAGGTCGAGGTCGACGGCCACGCTGTGGCCCTGGCTCGCGCGGATCCGGTCGCCGTCGATCTCGAAGCGCTTCTTGTCGTTGCGCTCCACCACCTCCACGAGCTGGGCGCGGGTGACGCGGAGCGCGGCGAGCAGGTCGTCGACGCCGACCCAGCCCGCGGCGTCCAGGCGGAGGCCGATCGCCTCCGGGTCGTGTCTGAGGTGCTTGGAGAGCCGCTTGGACAAGCGGATCATGTCCTTCTCTTGCATGGGCCACAGCTCAGCACGGCGGATCCCCACCCCGCCACCGGTTTCCGCAGTAGCCTGGCCAGTGGACGTCGGGGAGGGCGTCCACGGGGGTGGGGTGGGTGTTCCTTCGCGTCTTCGGCCTGCTGCTGTCGGGGGTGCTGGCCGTGTCGTGGCTGACCGCGTCGGACCTGGTGCGCCAGCCGGACCAGTCCGTGCTGCTGCACAACGTCCGCACGGGCAAGTGCGCGGACGTGCCGGGCTACGGGCCGGGCGAGCCCGACGGGCCGGTCGGCCAGTACACCTGCGACGGGTCGGCTCAGGACAACCAGCGCTGGATCCTGCGCTACGAGGGGAGGTCGCCCAGCGGGCGGTTGACGTACTCGATCTCCAACACCGTCGACGGGCTGTGCCTCGACCTGCCGGACTTCGGCGCGGTCGAGCCGGGCACGGCGGTCGCCGAGTTCAAGTGCCGCACCACGCAGGACAACCAGCTGTTCTTCCTGGTCCGCCGACCGGGGACGGACGCGGTGTGGATCGTGAACCTGGCCAGTCAGCTGTGCCTGGACGTCGACGGCTTCGGCACCGGAGGTGACGACGCGCCGCTCACGCTCTGGTACTGCAGCGACACCGACGACCACCACTGGCGGCTCGAAAGCCCCTAGGTCCCGCCCTCGGTCGCGGCCCTCAGCTTCGGCGCGCCCGGCCCGTCCACGGCCTGCGCGTCGTCGAAGTTGTGCAGGAAGCAGCTCCGCAGCGACAGGCAGCCGCAGCCGATGCACGACGTGAGCCGGTCCCGCAGCCGCACCAGCGAGTCGATCCGCGCGTCCAGTTCGGTCTGCCACGTCTGCGACAGCCTGCTCCAGTCGGCCTTCGTCGGCGTGCGGCCGTCCGGCAGCGTGGCCAGCGCCGCGTGCACGTCCTCCAGGCTCAGCCCGACCCGCTGCGCCGTGCGGATGAACGCCAGGCGCCGCAGCACCGACCGCGCGTACCGCCGCTGGTTGCCCGAGGTGCGGTGCGAGGCGATCAGCCCGCGCTCCTCGTAGAACCGCAGCGCCGTGTGCGGCACGCCGCTGCGCTCGGCCACCTGCCCGATGGTGAGGGTCTCCGGCAACTTCGTCACGCGGCCGACCCTACCCCTTGACCTCCACCATGGTCGAGGTTAGACCCTGGGGACCATGAAACTACGGACCGACAAGGGTTTCGCGGCCCTGCCAGCCCTCTACGCGAGGATGGCGGGCGACGAGAAGCACGACTGGGCGGCGGCGTCGACGCTCGACGTGCTGTGGGTGCTCCACGACCGCGTGCTCGACGTGTCCCCGGACCGCGTCGACGATCCGGGGCGGGACAGGTTCCTGCTGTCCAAGGGGCACGGGCCGATGGCGTACTACGCGGTGCTGGCGGCGAAGGGCTTCCTCGATCCGTCCCTTTTGGACACCTGGACCGAGTGGGACTCGCCGCTGGGCCTGCACCCGGACCGCGTGCTGGTGCCGGGCGTGGAGATCGGCAGCGGGTCGCTCGGCCACGGCCTGCCGATCGCCGTCGGCACGGCGCTCGGCCTGCGGCTGCAAGGGGGGACGCAGCGCGTGGTCGTGCTGATCGGCGACGGCGAGCTGGACGAGGGCAGCAACCACGAGGCCATCGCCGTGGCGTCGCGGTTCGGGCTGGACCGGCTGACGGTCGTCGTGGTGGACAACAGGTCCGGCACGCACGGCTGGCCGGGCGGGATCGCGGCCCGGTTCGCGGTCGAGGGCTGGGAAGCGACCACAGTGGACGGTCGGGACCAGGACGCGCTGCACGACGCCCTGACGATCCCGCACGTCGGCACGCCGCTCGTCGTCGTGGCGGAGGTCCGATGAGCACCATGCGCGAGGCGTTCGCCCGGACCGTGACCGAGGCGATGGAGACCGATCCGCGGCTGGTGGTGGTGCTCGCGGAGATCTCGCGGGACGTCTTCCCGACCACCGATCGGGTGATCAACGTCGGCATCCGCGAGCAGGCGATGGTCGGCGTGGGGGCCGGTCTGGCGCTCAGCGGGCTGCGGCCCGTGGTGCACAGCTACGCGCCGTTCCTGGTCGAGCGGCCGTTCGAGCAGGTCAAGCTCGACTTCGGCCACCAGGACCTCGGGGGAGTGCTGGTGAGCGTCGGCGCGTCCTACGACGACCCCGGCTGGGGCCGGACGCACCAGGCGCCCGGCGACGTGGCGCTGATCGACACCCTGCCCGGCTGGACGGTCCACGTGCCCGGCCACCCGGACGAGGTCGTGCCGCTCCTGCGCACCGCGCTCGCCGCCGAGAACCGCGTCTACCTGCGGCTTTCGCTGCGCACCAACGCCCGCGCGTACCCGGTGGCGGAGGGGTTCACCGTGGTCCGCAAGGGGCGCCTGGGCGTGGTGCTGGCCGTCGGGCCGATGCTGGACCGGGTGCTGGAGGCGACCGAGGGCGTGGACGTGACGGTGCTCTACGCCGCCACCGTCCGGCCGTTCGACGGCGAGGGCCTGCGCCGCGCCGTGCGCGCGGCCGACCACGCCGACGTGCTGCTCGTCGAGCCGTACCTGGCGGGCACGTCGACCCACGTCGTGGCCGAGGCGCTCGCCGATGTGCCCGCGCGGGTGCGATCCCTTGGCGTGCAACGGGAAGCCGAGCTGCACGCGTACGGGACGGTCGAGGACCACGACGCCGCCCACGACCTCGACGTGCTCGGCGTCGCGGCGGCCGTGCGGCGGATGTACGACCACGGGGGTCAGGCATGATCTAGTCCCGTGAGAGTGCCGAGAACCCTGATCTGGACCGCAGCTCCCACCGCGGAGTTGCAGCTCGCCCTGCACCGGGAGGGCTCCGGCCCGGCCGCGCTGGTGCCGGTGACCTCGGGCACCGTGCTGCTGCCCGCGCGCCAAGGCGGTTTCGCGGCGGCGCTGAGACTGGCCGAACGCTGCCGGGAGATCGGCGGAACGGCGCTGGTGCTGCGGTGGGCGGGCGCCACGGGGGTGGGGACGGACGGCGTCCGCACCACCTACCGCGGGTCGGCGCTCTCGGCGATGCGGCTGGTCGGCCCGGTCACGTGGTGGCTGCTCAAGGGGCGGGAACGCGGCGAGGAGGACCTCACCGCGGACGTGACGCAGGTCGTCGGCCTGGTCGACGAGGGCCGCGCGGACACGCACGTGGCCGCGCTGCCGTCGTCGCGCACCGGTCTGGCCGACCTGCCGATCAACACGCTGCTGCCCGTGGTCCCGGTGACGCAGGGCGCGGCGCCGCCCGAACCGCCGCTGACCTAACCTGGTCCCGTGGCACGAGTCGTCGTACTGGACTACGGATCAGGCAACCTCCGCTCCGTCGAGCGCGCTCTCCAGCGCGTCGGCGCCGACGTGGAGGTGACGGCCGACCATCGCGCGGTGCGCGAGGCCGACGGCCTGCTCGTGCCCGGCGTCGGCGCGTACGCGGCGTGCATGGAGCAGCTCAACGGCATCCGCGGCGCCCGGCTGATCGGCGAGCGCCTCGCGGGCGGCCGCCCGGTGCTGGGCGTGTGCGTGGGCATGCAGGTGCTGTTCGACCGCGGCATCGAGCACGGCGTGCGCACCGAGGGCTGCGGCGAGTGGCCGGGCACGGTCGAGCGGCTGGACGCGCCGATCGTGCCGCACATGGGGTGGAACACCGTGCGGCCCGCCGAGGGCACCAGGCTGTTCGCCGGTCTGCCCGCCGACACGCGGTACTACTTCGTGCACTCCTACGGCGTGCGCAAGTGGGAGCTGGAGCCGTCGGACGTGATCAAGCCGCCGCTCGTCACGTGGGCCGAGCACGGCACGGACTTCGTGGCCGCGGTGGAGAACGGTCCGCTGTGGGCGACCCAGTTCCACCCGGAGAAGTCCGGCGACGCGGGCGCGCACCTGCTGGAGAACTGGCTGGGCACCTTCAACTAGGCTGAATGGCGTGACTTTCACGCTGCTCCCGGCCGTGGACGTGGTGGACGGCCGTGCCGTCCGACTCGTCCAGGGCGAAGCCGGAACCGAGACCAACTACGGCAACCCGCTGGACGCCGCCCGCGCGTGGCAGCGCGACGGCGCCGAGTGGGTGCACCTGGTCGACCTCGACGCCGCCTTCGGCCGCGGCAGCAACCACGACCTGCTGGCGCGCGTCGTGGGCGAATTGGACGTCCAGGTCGAGCTGTCCGGCGGCATCCGCGACGACGAGTCGCTCGCCGCCGCGCTCGCGACCGGCTGCGCCAGGGTCAACCTGGGCACCGCCGCGATCGAGAACCCCGAGTGGTGCGCGAAGGTCGTGGGCGAGCACGGCGAGAAGATCGCCGTCGGCCTGGACCTGCGGATCACCGAGCGCGGCCACCGCGTGTCCGGTCGCGGGTGGACCACCGACGGCGGCGACCTGTGGGAGGTGCTGGAGCGGCTCGACCGCGACGGCTGTGCCCGGTACGTCGTGACCGACGTCGGCCGCGACGGCATGCTCCAGGGCCCGAACATCGACCTGCTGCGCGAGGTCTGCGCGCGCACCGACGCCCCGGTCATCGCGTCCGGCGGGGTGTCCAGTGTGGACGACGTCGTCGCGCTGGCGGGCCTGTCTCGCGACGGCGTCGAGGGCACGATCATCGGCAAGGCCCTGTACGCGGGCAACTTCACGCTGCCCGAGGCCCTCGCCGCGGTGCGCGCGTCCGCCGAGCTGTAGACCGGTCGGTGGTTGTCATCCCGTGGGATGGTCCTCGACCATCCCACGGGATGTTGTCCGGTGAGCGGCGTCCCGGCCACCGTGTGCCATGCCGATTTTCCGTGGCGCGAGGCACTGGGCGGTGGCGGGATGACCGACTGCTCAGGCCCCCGGAAGCGCCCTGCTCCGCGCGCGGCTGATGGCCGCGGTGATCTCCCCGACGACGTGGACCTCCGCCGCCTGGTGGGTGACGCCGGTCCCGGCCAGTGCTTCCGCCGCCGTCCCCGCGCCTTCGGCCAGCAGGCCGAGCAGCAGGTGTTCGGTCCCGACGAAGGTGTGCCCGAGCCGTAGCGCCTCGCGCACGGCCAGTTCCAGCGCCTTCTTGCAGTGCGTGGTGAACGGCTGCTGCTCCGCGGGCTGCCTGCTCGTCTTGTCCAGCTTCAGCAGCACAGCCATCCGCGTCGTGCCCTCCGACGCCTCCAGGTGGTGCACGGTCTTGGCCCCGAGCCCGCCCGACTCGTCGAGCAGCCCGAGCAGCAGGTGCTCGGTCCCGATGGTCTCGCTGAACCGCGCGTGGTGCCGAGCCAGCAGCACGACCCGCCGCGCCCGTTCGGTGTACCGGTCGAACGACGGCTTGGACAACGCCTCGGCGTCCGGCGACTCCCGCGGCACGAACCGCTTCTGCGCCGCCTGCTTCGACACCCCGATGCTCTCGCCGATCTCGGTCCACGAGGCCCCGGACCGCCGCGCCTCGTCCACGAAGTGCCCGATCAGGTGATCACCCAACTCGTCCAGCTGCCCGCTCAACCCGACCGCCGCGGTCAACCGGTCGAGCACCGCGGTGTGCTCCGCCGCCACGACGACGATGAGGTCGGTCAACTGGACCGGCGAGGTGATCATCCGTCAACTCTAGGTTGACGCTTTCCGTCCCGTCAACCGCCGGTTGACGCACTGATGGCAATCCCGATGGACCCGTCGGCCCCACGCCTGATCCGACTCCCGAGAAGCGTCAACTTCCCCATGACGCCGTACTTCTTGCCGATCAACCCCCGCACCCGATCAGTCCCACTCCGATCGAGCAGCTCGGCCCGAGCGGGCACCGACTCCCCACTGGGCCGCCCCCGCACGTCGCAGGGCCCGACCAACACGGCCCCATCCCGCCGAATCCGCTTCACCTTCCCACTGTCGGAAGCCGACCACGCCAACAACCGCTCCCCATCACCCACGACCCAAACCGGCGTGGCAACAGCCCGCCCGTCCTTGCGGAACGTGGTCAACAACAGGTACTTGCCCTCACCGAGTTCACTCAACATCCTGCGGACCCTAGTAGCCCCAAGCCGTTGGAGCAGCAACAAGACTGTCCCTCGAAAACCCACCCGTCCCAGCACGATTCGCCCTGGAGATGTTCCGTGACCATGGATGAGCCGAAGATCAGGTACTCGTCGGCGACCGGAGAAGTCGAGGTGGCTGCCACGAGGGCGGCACTTCGGCGATTTGCCGACCTGCTGGACTCCGAGGGTGGCCGTGTCGCCGCTCAGCGGGTCGCGGATCCTGCTCCGTATGAAAAGTGCCTCGACGGTATCGATTTCGTGCCTGTCGCGGATGGCGAAGTGGTATTTCGAGTGGATCAAGGGTTGGGATCGCTCGTCGTCGAGGGTGGGAGTTCGAAGGTTGCCGTTCTTGCGAAGAACATCCGTGGTTTGGCTGATGATGGGCAGTCGGGCGAGCACCTGCACGTCGAGCACTTCCCGGAACACTTCTTCCTGGGAGAGACGACTTTGCCGATCGTCTTTCGCTTGATGTGACGAAGGTGTTCCTTCCTCGGTAGTCTTTGCGACCCCTTCGGGTGCAAATCGATGGCCCACCGAAGTGATTCGGCGGGCCATCAGGTGAGCGCGGGTGACTACTTCCCGAGCAGGTCAGTGCCCAGCGCCTTCATCTTCTCCGTCATGTCCACGCACTGCGGTGCCTTGATGAAGGCTTCCTTCAGTGTGGGGTCGTCGGTGAGCTTCTTGATCTGGTCCTGGAGTTTGCCCTGGTCCGCGCCTTCGCCCAGCTTTCCGACCTGGTCGAGGAAGTCGGGGGCGGACGGGTCGATCGTGGCCAGGTCGGTTTTCATCTTGGTGAGGGTGGTGCCGTTGTCCTTGAAGAACTTGATCAGTTCCTGGTGCAGTGCCTCGGCTTCCGGGGTGGGGGCGCCGAGGGTTTCCATCTTCTTCGCTGTGTCGGTCATGGCGGTGCCCGCCTTGGTGGCGTAGTTGATCATCGCCGTCTTTTGCGCCACCGGGTCCGGGGTTTCCTGGAACGCGGTCTTCAGCACCTCGACCAGGCCTTCCATGGTCGGCGTCACGCCTTCGCAGAACGCGCCGCTCCACGCCACCGCGTCCGACTTGGCCGCCGGTGCGGCTGGTGAGCTGGTGGCCGAAGTGGATGCCGGAGTGGTGGCGGACGGGGTCGATGAACAACCCGTGACGGTCAATACGGCACCGGCGAATACGCCGAACAGAGCAATGCTGCGCTTCATGTGATCCCCCCATTGTGAATGTGTCCCCCGACTCGGGCGGAGACGTTACCCGATCGGGTGTAACGGGTATGAATCGGGTTGTCCGAAAGTGGCCGTTTCGGGCGGGGTGCGCTGATAGCGTTCCGGCGGTGCACAGGATTCTTTTCGTCGTTCTCCTTCTCGTCACCGGTTGTTCTGCGGCCGAATCGGCGCCGACTCCCGAACCCGCTCCCGATCCGATGGTGAAGGTCGACAAGGTGATGCTGGGCGAGCAGGTCACCGGGCCGCTCGGTCTCGTCGTGACCACCGCGCCGACGGCCGGGGTGCGCAAGCTCATCCCGTGCCCCGATCCGCTGCCCTCGGCGGGCAAGGCGGTCGCGGGCAAGTTCGCCGAGTGGAAGGCGGAGAAGGACGGTCGGGTGACGACGGTCGCGCAGTACACCGCGCTGTACCAAGGGGTGGCCGGGCGGGACGTGGTCAAGGAGTCCCGTGCGGTGGCGAGTTGCCACACCCCCACACCCGACGATGTGGGATTGCAGCCCTACGTCCAGGTGGGGCTCGCGTCCACGAAGCGGTTCGTCGACGACCGGTTCGGGTTCTGCGAGTACCCCGTCGGCGGGGACGACTGCACGTGCACGGCGGTGCTCGCCAAGGGTGAGGTCGTCACGGTGGTCGCCGTCCACGGTCCTCGCGGCAGCGACCCCTCCGTCGATCCTGACCTGAAGGACTTCGTGCCCGCCCTCACCGACCTGCTGTTCGCCTGACCGTAGGCTGGTCGGCATGTCCGTCGCTGTGCGTGTCATCCCCTGTCTCGACGTCGACCGCGGTCGGGTGGTGAAGGGGGTCAACTTCACCAACCTCGTCGACGCCGGTGATCCGGTCGAGTTGGCTCGCGCCTACGACGCCGAGGGCGCGGACGAGTTGACCTTCCTGGACGTCACGGCGTCCTCTTCGGACCGCGAGACCACGTTCGACGTCGTCCGGCGCACGGCCGAGCAGGTGTTCATCCCGCTCACGGTCGGCGGCGGTGTTCGGAGCCCCGAGGACGTCGACAAGCTGCTCCGCGCGGGTGCGGACAAGGTCGGGGTGAACACGGCGGCGATCGTGCGGCCCGAGCTGCTCGGCGAGTTGTCGCAGCGGTTCGGGGCGCAGTGCATCGTGCTGTCGGTGGACGCCCGCCGCGTGCCCGAGGGGGAGAGGCCGACGGCGTCCGGGTTCGAGGTCACCACGCACGGCGGGCGCAAGGGGACCGGGATCGACGCCGTCGAGTGGGCGGAACGGGGGCAGGCGCTCGGGGTCGGCGAGATCCTGTTGAACTCCATGGACGCCGACGGGACGAAGGTCGGGTTCGACCTCGAACTGCTGCGGCTCGTGCGCAAGGTCGTGGACGTGCCGCTGATCGCGTCCGGCGGGGCCGGGGCCGTGGAGCACTTCCCGCCCGCGGTCGAGGCCGGGGCGGACGCGGTGCTCGCGGCGAGCGTCTTCCACTTCGGGCAGTTGCGGATCTCCGAAGTCAAGGACGGGCTGCGCCGGGCGGGGGTCGTGGTCCGGTGATGCCGAACTCGACGGGCCGGTCGTCCACGCCGCCCGAGGTGCTGATCGCGTCGATCGTCGCGGCCGGTGGCGCGCTGCTGTTCCTGCTGGTGGGCGTCATCCGCTGGCAGGTCGACGGCGACGCGGGCTGGGTGCGGTTCCCGGCGATCGTGGCCGTGCTGGAGATCGCCATCGCGGCCGGGCTGATGGTGGGTTTCCGGCCCGCCCGGATCACCGCGATCATCGTGTTCCTGCTGCTCGCGCTGCTGCACCTGCTCGCCACGCTCAACACCGGCCCGGTGTGGGTCCGCGTCGTGTCCGGCGTGCTGTCCGCCGCGCACGTCTACGGCGTGGTGCTGCTCAACACCGCCCCCGCGCTGGTGCACCTCAAACGAAGGGGGATCCGCTGATGCTCGACCCCGCTGTCGCCGCCAGGCTCAAGCGCACGGCCGACGGGCTGGTGTGCGCGGTCGTGCAGCAGCACGGCACGGGCGAGGTGCTGATGGTGGCGTGGATGGACGACGCCGCCCTGGAGGAGACCCTCGCGACCCGGCAGGCCACGTACTTCTCCCGCAGCCGTCAGCAGCGGTGGCGCAAGGGCGAGACGTCCGGCCACACCCAGTACGTGCACGAGGTGCGGCTGGACTGCGACGGCGACGCGCTGCTGCTCGTCGTCGACCAGACCGGCGCGGCCTGCCACACCGGCGACCGCACCTGCTTCGACGCGGACGTGCTGCTCAAGGAGTGATGTCGCCGGTCAGGTAGCGCTGGAGGTTCGGCGCCACGGCCGCCGCGAGCGTGTCGACGTCCACGGAGGCCAGCGGTTCGAACCGGAGCACGTACCGGACCATGCCCATGCCGATGATCTGCGTCGCGCACAGCGTGGCCCGCAGGTCGACGGAGTCCTCGCCCAGGTGTTCGGCGAGCTTGCCGAACACGTTGTGCAGGAAGAACTCGCGCAGCACGGTCGCGACGCCCTCGTGGCTGGTCACGCTGCGGACCAGCGCGGCGAACGGGCCGCCGCCGGTGGCGTCCCAGACGGCGATGAACGTGCGCACGATCCGGTCGCCGGTCTCCTCCGGCGGTCCGTCGAGCAGACGGGCGACCAGCACGACCGGGTCGAACGGCAGTTCCAGGACGGCCTGCGCGAACAGGTTCTCCTTGGAGCCGAACCAGTGGTTCACCATGGCCGCGTCGACCCCCGCCTTGGCGGCGATGGACCGGACGGTGGCACCCTCGTACCCGCGTTCGACGAACACCTCGCGGGCCGCGTCCAGCAGGGCGGTCTTGGTGTCGGCTCCGCCTGCTCGGCGGCCGCGGCGCTTGGGTTCGGTGTTGGTCACCGTCCCATCATCCCGCCGGTCGGCCTAATTTTCAACAAACGATGAAATCCGGGGCACCCCGAAGCCCGAAGAGGGCGCGTATAGCCGGCCACGGCAGAATGGCCGCATGGTCAGCGTCATCGGTGCCGGTGCAGGCTCGGGTCTGGGCGACATCAGCCCCACCCGTGAGGAATTCCGCGAGCTCGCCACCGAACGCCGGGTCATCCCGGTGATCCGGCGGCTCCTGGCCGACGCGGAGACGCCCGTCGGCCTCTACCGCAAGCTCGCGGGGGACCGGCCGGGCACGTTCCTGCTGGAGTCCGCGGAGAACGGCCGCTCGTGGTCGCGGTGGTCGTTCGTCGGCGCGCGCTCCTCGGCCGCGCTCACGGCCACCGGCGGCGAGGCGTACTGGACCGGCGTCCGCCCGGTCGGCCTGCCCGAGGGCGGCGACCCGCTCCAGGCGTTGCGCGAGACCATCGAGGTGCTGCGCACCGACCGCCTGCCCGGCATGCCCCCGCTCACCGGCGGCATGGTCGGCTACATCGGCTACGACGCCGTGCGGCGGCTGGAGAAGCTGCCGACGCTCGCCGAGGACGACCTGAAGGTCCCCGAACTGGTGATGCTGCTGGCCACCGACCTGGCCGCGCTCGACCACCACGAGGGCACCGTCACGCTCATCGCCAACGCGCTGAACTGGGACGACTCGACGCGCAACGTCGACGCGGCCTACGACGACGCCGTGGCGCGGTTGGAGCAGATGACGCTCGACCTGCAGAACCCGGCGCCGTCCACGACCGCCGTGTTCACCAGGGAGCGGCCGGAGTTCCTGCGCCGCCGCACGCCCCAGCAGCACCACGAGGTGATCGAGAAGGCCAAGGCCGCGATCCGCGCGGGCGAGGCGTTCCAGGTCGTGCTGTCGCAGCGGTTCGAGATGCGCACGGACGCCGACCCGCTGGACATCTACCGCGTGCTGCGCACGTCCAACCCGAGCCCGTACATGTACCTGCTGCGGCTGGACGACTTCGACATCGTCGGGTGCAGCCCCGAATCGCTGGTGACGGTGCGCGACGGCAAGGCGACGACCCACCCGATCGCGGGCACCCGGTGGAGGGGCGTGGACGAGGAGGAGGACGCCTTGCTGCAGAAGGACCTCCTGTCCGACGAGAAGGAGCGCGCCGAGCACCTCATGCTCGTCGACCTCGGCCGCAACGACCTCGGCCGCGTCTGCAAGCCCGGCTCGGTGACCGTCGTGGACTTCTTCAAGGTCGAGAAGTACAGCCACGTCATGCACATCGTGTCCACCGTGACGGGTGAACTCCAGGACGGGAGGACGGCGTACGACGCGGTCGCCGCCTGCTTCCCCGCGGGCACGCTCTCGGGCGCGCCGAAGCCCCGTGCGATGGAGCTGATCGAGGAGCTGGAACCGACGCGGCGCGGCCTGTACGGCGGTGTCGTCGGCTACCTGGACTTCGCGGGCGACGCGGACACGGCCATCGCCATCCGGACCGCGCTGGTGCGCGACGGCGTGGCGTACGTGCAGGCGGGCGGCGGGATCGTGGCCGACTCCGACCCGGTCGCCGAGGACAACGAGTGCCTCAACAAGGCGGGCGCGGTCCTGTCCGCCATCGCCACGGCGCAGACCATGAAGCCCGCCGCGAGTCCGACGAGTGTTTAGACGTCCACTGTGGATGGTGGTGCTCCTGCTGCTGGCGGGGGCGCTGGCGCTGTGGGGCGCTTCGGGGTTGACCTGGGCCACCGAAGCCGTGCAACGGCCGGGAGCGGCGGCCACGACGGTCGCCAGGTCCGGCTCGGACCTGGCGCCGCAGCTCGTGCCGCTGGCGGTGCTGTGCGCCGCCGCCGTCGCGGCCGTGATCGCCCTGTCCGGCTGGGTGCGGCGGGTGCTCGGCGGGATCGTGCTGGCCGCCGGGCTCGGGGCCGGGTACGTGGTCGTCGCGGCCGGTGGCGACCTGCCGCCGAGGGCGTTGGCGCTGCTCGGAGCCCTGCTCGTGGTGGCGGCGGGCGGGCTGCTCCTGGTGCGCGGGCAGGCCATGCCGCGCCTGGGCGGCAGCTACCAGACGCCCGCCGCGGCGAAGAGGGCCACGGACCCCGACAAGGACCTGTGGCACGCGCTCGAACGCGGCGACGACCCCACCGATCGGGCCTGACCCGTGGCTGACGACGTGCTGACACGCGTGCGCCGCACGTTCGCGCACGTCCGACCCGCGGGTGCCCTGCGGAGCTGCTCGTATCGCGCCACCCCGGTGGCCGGTCGGATTGGCCGGCGGGGTTAGCATCCATGCGGCGGGAAGGGGATCGTGACGTGTGCGAACTTGCGACCGAGGTAGTTGGCAGTGAGGCACCGAATACCGGGCCGGCGAGCAAGTGCGAGGTGTCCGGGTGACCGTTCTCGAATCGATCATCGAAGGCGTTCGTGAGGACCTCGCCGTCCGCGAGGC
>Ga0247771_1000118_pt1 | contig 31324 bp, 39 predicted proteins | sample UWRJL197509C6_FD_179948 | JGI IMG/M metagenome (GOLD analysis project Ga0247771, IMG submission 179948) | Plant litter microbial communities from Arlington Agricultural Research Station in Wisconsin, United States - UWRJ-L197-509C-6 | ecosystem: Environmental > Terrestrial > Plant litter >... | reverse complement strand
CCCCACAGCAGGAGCAGCGCCAGCGCCAGTAAGGATCGCATGTGGCTTGTTTGCGTTAAAGTTCAGGCATCGCGGCGTGCCGGCAAACTTATTCACAGTAAGATAATATTCAGGGAAAGTTGGCTTCATGCCGGCGGCCTTTTTTTGCCGCATGATTTCACCCAAAGGCCATAGTCCCAAGCCGGGCAATACTCTCTTCTGGATCGTCGTGCTGCTGCTGCTCTCCTATTCCTTTCTCACCCTCTCCTACCTCCTTCATGCCTGGTGGTCTGTCAATCTGTAAAATGGGAAAGCCTGGCGCTTTGGTTGAACATGATGCTAACGGCCCGGCCTCCATGGATATAGAAGGATGCGCCGGCAGCAAAATTAGAAAGCATAAAGCTTGCAAATTATATATTCAATATATATATTTCAGCCCAAAATATCCTCATGCGACCAAACCGACTGCTCCTGCCCCTCTTTCTTCTTCTTGCCTGTACGGCTTTCGCCCAGCAACCCATCGACGTAACCGATCAGACATTCAAGGTCGGCGGAATGAAAACCGAAGAAATGTATTTCGGCTTTGCCGCCGGCGACCAGGTCATCTTCACCTTTTATGAAGCCGACAAAAAAGAGCTTAAGGAACTGGAAGTGATCGAATATCCCTCCTCCTCCAAGTTCTCGGATTATAAAACCTCAAGGGTGGAGAACAAGGTTTTTACGATTGCAAACAACTGCGTCTACAAGTTCGTCTTTCACAACAGCGCGCTGTCGGGACGCGTATGCAAAATAAAGATCCAGCGCATACCGGCCAGCGACGCCTATAAGAATTACAATACCAACGTCACCTGGGTAACGAAGCAGGACACTTCATGGAACAGCTACCTCAAAGACGTGATCACCGGCTACGATACCACCTACGAGCAGCTGACCCGGAAAGAGCTGGTGCGCTCAGAGCAATCCGAAGAGCTGATCACGGACCGAACGGAGCGCGTTCACTCCGCCACGAATGACAACGGACCGCGTACCTGGGTGCTCATCGACCTGCCGCACAACAGCGCCAGCAGTTACCAGACGCGCAAGGTCGTTTCCTGGGCTTACTGGATCGGCGTCGGCAACGAAGCCAACGAAGCCTGGAAAAAGAATATGAAAACGGTCTCATCGCTCACAAAAAGCGTCGCATCTCTTTTTACGTCTCCACTCGGTGCCTTTGCTGCCGGAGCGCTCGTAGAACTTGCCGTTCCCAAATTAGGCGAGGATGTTTTTTATGCCGTAACCGATCAAGCCAACAAGGAACTCTTCATGGCGAAAAGCAATTACAGACTATATGACCAGGGCAAGGGCACGGGCGGTTATCGCAAATTCACCAACGAAGGATTTTGCCAGGGACGCTATTATCTTTGCCTCTACAACGACAATATAGCTACCGGCATCGACGCTACCATAAAAATCGCCGCCATTGTACAGACCGATTATTATGAGGATAAAACACATACGGAACAAAAGGTGACGCCCCGCTATGAGAAAAAGATCTTCAAGGACCCGGTGATCAATACATCGAAAGTGCCGGTGGCAGGATAAGCCCTTATGTAGAACAATAGTCTACGCGAGCAACGATCACATTAAACAATTAATTATAAAATTATTCTGCATACCATTAATTGCCGCGCGTTCGCACGCATAGCCTCCTTCAAGCCATCGGCAAGACCGGCGCGGCACAGGATTTGGTTATGATCATCCATGGCAGACGCGCTAATTATTTCCTCAAAACAAATGGTATAAACGATGGCGACCGTAACCGACGACAAGCGGGAGCTGGTGCTGGACGTGCATCACCGCCTCTACGAAGTGTACGGACCGCAGATCCGTTATTTCCACGACTACGATCCCATGAGCGAGCTGGTATCGGCCCTGCTCTCCCACCGCACCAGGAACAGCGACTCGGGCCGCGCCTTCAACAACCTGCGTACGACCTTCGGTACCTGGGAACAGGTGCGCGATGCGCCGACCCTCGAGGTGCAGGCAGCCATAAGCCCCTGCACCTGGCCCGAACAAAAGGCCCCGCGCCTGCAGGAAGTGTTGCGCATCATCACGCGCCTGCGCGGTGAGCTCTCCCTTGAATTTCTTGCCGGCATGGACGTAACCGAAGCCCGCCAATGGCTGGAAGCCTTGCCCGGCGTGGGTCCCAAGACCAGCGCCGCCGTCATATCGTTCAGCAACCTGCGGGGCAAAGCACTGCCCGTGGACTCGCACCACTTCCGCGTGGCCGTGCGCCTGGGCATCATCGAAGAAAAGATCGGCGAGGCCAAGGCCCACCGCGTGCTGGAACAATTGCTGCCGCCGGATTTTACCGCCCGCGAGGTCTTCGACAACCACCAGGTGATGATGCGACACGGCCAAAAGATCTGTCACCACTTCCGCCCCGACTGCCCCAACTGTATACTGCTCGACACCTGCCCGACAGGCAAGGCCATCATCGAAGGCAGGGCCGCCAAACCCTAAAAGGCAGCGGCAAACTCCTTTGCAAATCCCTCGAGCTTGACCGAACCGTTCTCCATAAGTTGGTGCCGGTCATAGTCCTCTCGCAGCCGTCCATTGTGAATGCTCGCGCCCAGTTCCACGAAGGCAGAAATGAACGATGCCGGCATACCGCTTTGCTTCAGTCCTTCCGCCGTTTGATCGTCGCTGAAGACCAGCCATTGCAGGTCGGGCTTACCGATGGCCGCACCCAGTACTTGCGCAACATCATTCGCCGAACGATCATCGCTGACGATATACCGCAAACCCGCGCCGGTCGTGGCTTGCAGCTCTTCAGCGGCCACGGCGGCGATATCGCTTGGCGCCACCAGCATCAGTCGGTCATCGCCGCCATAGTTGGAGCCGATGATGCCCTGCGCTTTGATCATGCCCGTGAAGTTGTAGAGGTTGTAATAAAAATAGCCGGGGCGCAGGTGCGTGATCGATACATCGGCGAGGCCGTTCAGAATATTTTCCGCATGGTGGGCGCCGAGGATGATGCCCGTACCGCTATCGAGGTGCGCACCGTAGCTGCTGAGGTTGACGACACGCTTCACGCCCGCTTGCTTGATCGCCTCTGCATAATGACCGGCAACACGTTTGTAATAGGTCAACTGATCGGGCGTGGCGCCGAAGTTGGGCGGCACCATCGTGAATACGGAATCGGCGCCGGCAAAGGCCTTGGCAAGAAAAGCGGCATCTTCCACCGAACCGATGGCCGCCGTCGCGCCGAGCGCTTCAATGTCTTTTTCCTTTTCGCTCTTGCTGCTGATCACCGTAACGGCATGACCCTTCCGTACCAGCTCTTCCGTCAGCGGCTTGCCTATATGTCCCAACGAACCCGTGATGACAATTTTCATATTCTATAATTTGAAACGAAGGTCAGCTATCCCGGATCGATACGCGTAGCTTAATCTTCGGTTGTTGTAGCCGTTTCCACGCAGGCGATCAATTAAAGGAATGGCGGAACTCGAGGGGCGAGCTGTTGGTCTTGCTCCTGAATAATTTGCTGAACGACTGCGCGTGCTCGAAGCCCAGCTCGTAGGCGATCTCGCTGACCGAAAGATCGGTGGTGGACAGCTTCTCTTTGGCTTTTTCGATAAGCTTGTCGTGTATATGCTGCTGGGTGCTCCGGCCGGTCAGCACCTTCAGCAATGCGCTCAGATAGTTGGGCGATACGTTCAATGCACCGGCAATATATTGAACGGTGGGCAGGCCCTTGCCGCTCAGGGCGTCATCGCTGAAATGTTTGTCCAGCAAGGCTTCCAGCCGGTCGAGAAGGCCGTGGTTGGTGATCTTGCGGGTGAGGAACTGGCGGTGATAAAAGCGTTCGGCATAGATGAGCAGCAACTCGACCTGGGCGATGATCACGTCCTGGCTGAAGCGGTCGATGTTCGAGCGGTACTCCTGCTCGATGGTGTGCATGAGGCCCGTAACCGTTGCTTCTTCTTTTTCGGAAAGATGGAGGGCTTCGTTGACCGCGTAGCTGAAAAATTCGTACTGCTTTATTTTACGGGCGAGGGGCGTGTTCCATAAAAAATCGGCATGGATAAGGAGGAGCCGGCCGCTGTGCTGCAGCTCGGCCTCGGCCTCGATGGTAAAGACCTGGCCGGGTGCGATAAAGATCATGATGCCTTCGTCGAAATCGTACTGTTGCTGACCGTACTTCAGCTTGCCGTTGAAATTGCGCTTGAGGGCGATCGAATAAAAATCGTGCACGAGGCTGTACTGCTTATCATCTCCAAGCCGCCTGATGTCTTTAAAATCAATGACGCTCACGAGCGGGTGGCCGGGCTTCGGAAGGTCCATCACCCGATGATACTCGCTGATCGTTTTTATCCGGTGCACCTGCGTATTCTTCATGCTTATTTTGTTTCGAAATTCAACTGACAAATATCCGTATCGCTTCCCTTATTTATGTATCCGGATCCTTATTTATCGTAGCCGGATCTACGTTAAAGTTCCGAAAATACCGCTTGATCGTACGGGCGGGCTTAACAATTCGATAATGGAAACATAACGGCCCGATTATAACCAAGGCCGTGCTTTGCTGTTTCCATCAACGACCGAATGAAGATACTCTACGCCATACAGGGAACGGGCAACGGCCATATCACCGTCGCCCGCGAAGTGCTGCCTTATCTGAAAAAACGCGCCGATGTGGACATACTGGTGAGCGGCACCCAGGTGGACATCGGCCTGCCCTACGAGATAAGCTATCGCCTCCACGGCCTCTGCTTCGTATTCGGAAAGAACGGCGGCATCGATTACCTCGAAACGTATAAAAAGAGCCGCATCAAGCTTTTGTTCAGGGAGATACAGGCGCTTCCCATCGACGATTACGATCTGGTGTTCTCGGACTTCGAGCCCGTGTCGGCCTGGGCCTGTTACCTGCGCAACAAGCCCTGCATCGGCTTCAGCCACCAGGCGGCCGTGGTGAGTAAGCGCGCGCCCAAACCCGAAAAGACCGACTTGCTGGGCAAGGCCGTGCTGAAGTACTACGCGCCCGTCTCGCACCGCTACGGCTTTCATTTCCTGCCCTACGACCAGGATATCTTTACGCCCATCATCCGCCAGGAGGTGCGCCGCCAAAGGGTTAGCGACAAGGGCCATTATTCCGTTTACCTCCCCTCCTACAGCGATAAAAAGATCATCAGGCTGCTGTCGCAATTTCCGCAGGTGCGGTGGGAAGTGTTTTCGAAGCACAGCAAGGAAAGCTATGAAGCGGAGAACGTATTTATACGGCCCATCGACAACGACGCCTTTATTGCCAGCATGGCATCGGCAACAGGCGTGCTTTGCAATGCGGGCTTCCAGACGCCATCCGAAACCCTGTTCCTGAAAAAAAAGCTGCTCGCCATTCCGATGAAGGGACAATACGAGCAGCAATGCAATGCCACGGCGCTGAAGATGATGGGCGTGCCGGTGATGAAGAATATAAAGCCAAAGCAATATAAAAAAGTAAAGGAATGGATCGCGAGTGAAAACCGCACCGCCGTGGACTTCCCCGACGAAACCGAATATATCCTCGATACGATCATCGCGGCGCACTATGAGCAAAAAAAAGAGGCCAAGATACCGAAGCGCGTTATCGACTCGCCCTCGTCCTTCCGCAACCTGCTGCTGAACAAGATCTTTTACAAACTGGGCTCCTGACATGGATATGCACACCGGTGATCTTGGCAGCGATTTTATCTGGGGCGTATCTTCTTCCGCCTACCAAACCGAAGGCGCCTGCCGCGAGGACGGCAAAGGACCATCCATCTGGGACGTATTCTCGACTACGCCGGGCCGGATCGCCGGCGGACAAAGCGGCAATGCCGCCTGCGATTTCTATGAGCGCTATGTTCAGGACCTGATCCTGATGCAATACATGAACATCCGCAACTTCCGCTTCTCCATTTCCTGGCCGCGCATCCTGCCCGAAGGCAGGGGCCGCATAAATGAAAAAGGGATCGACTACTACAACTGCCTGATCGACTTTTGCCTCGAGCAGCAGATCGAGCCCTGGATCACGCTGTACCACTGGGACCTGCCGCAGGCGCTCGAGCAGCAGGGCGGCTGGACGAACCGCGATGTCATACACTGGTTCAGCGATTACGCGGAGCTCTGCATGAAGAAGTTCAGCGACCGCGTACGTTACTGGATGGTATTGAACGAGCCGGCCGTATTTACCGGCGCCGGCTATTTCCTGGGGCTTCATGCGCCGGGCAGAAAGGGCCTGTCGAGCTTCCTGCCCGCGGTTCATCATGCAGCGCTGGCGCAGGGCATGGGCGGACGCCTGATCAGATCATTCCGCAGCGACCTGCAGGTGGGTACCACCTTTTCCTGCGCGCCCGTCGATGCGGCCGATACGACGAAAGCGGCAGCGATGGCCGCGCAAAAGATCGACGTCATCCTGAACCGCCTCTTCATAGAACCCTTGCTGGGCCTGGGTTACCCGGCCTCCGACCTTAAAGTGCTGCACCAGTTGGAAAAATATATGCAGCCCGGCGATGAAAAGCTTCTGCCCTTCGACATGGATTTTATCGGCCTCCAGAATTATACGCGCGAGGTGGCGCAGCACAGTCCGATGGTGCCTTACGTCAACGCGAAGATCATCAAAGCCAGCCGCAGGAACGTACCGCGCACGGCCATGGACTGGGAGATCTACCCGGAAGGCATGTACCGCATCCTGAAAAGATTCGCAGCCTATAAAAACATAAAAAGCATCATCATCACCGAGAACGGCGCCGCCTTCGACGACCAGGTAACCAACGGCACCGTCAACGACGAGGAGCGCGTCGACTACCTGCGCCGCTATCTATTCAACGTGTGCAGGGCAAAGCGGGAAGGCGTGCCGGTGAACGGTTATTTTGCCTGGAGCTTCACGGATAATTTCGAATGGACGGAAGGCTATTCCAAACGTTTCGGGCTGGTGCATGTAGACTATGCCACGCAAAAAAGGATCATCAAATCGTCGGGGCTGTGGTACAAAAGACTTCTCGAAAGCCACGCCCAATTGCTTTTGCGAGAAACAGGATAAGAATGCTCGTGGCGCATGTAAAGAAAGATGCAGGGCCATCAGCTAACAAATCCGTAAAGCTGCGGTAACACAGCGGTTATACAGCATCGGTTTCTTTGCAAAACATCTACCATGAAGACGGCAATTTTCCTGTGCCTCGCTTTTATCGGCCACGCTGCGATGGCGCAGCAGGAACGCGCAGAAAACATCTTCATCATCACGACCGACGGCTTCCGGTGGCAGGAAGTATTTACCGGCGCCGACTCCGCGCTCATCAACGATCCCGACTACGTGCGCGACACTTCGCTAATGCGGCAAATTTATTGGGACGGCTCGCCGGAGGAAAGAAGAAAGCGGCTGATGCCCTTTTTCTGGAACGTGATCGCAAAGAAAGGGCAGCTGTACGGCAACCGCCTTTTCGAAAACAAGGTAGATGTAAAAAATATATATAAAATATCGTACCCGGGCTATAATGAGCTCCTGACAGGCTATGCCGATCCGTTCCCCATCTTTAATACCCCTACGCTCAACAGGAACAAAACGGTTCTCGAGTTTCTGAATGAACGGAAAGAGTACCGGGACAAGGTGATCGCCTTCAGCTCCTGGTATATCTTTCCGTTTTTGCTCAACACCACGCGCAACGGACTGCCCGTGAACAGCGGCTACGAGCTGATGGACGGGCGCACCACGGACAGCTCGGCGCAGATAGCCGCCGTGCAGGAGAACATACGGAACAAGACCCACACGCGCTACGACCTCCTTACTTATTTAACGGCGCGCGAATATATCCAGGCCAACCATCCAAGAGTGGTATATATCAGTCTTGGCGAGACCGACGAGTTCGCGCACCAGGGGCGCTACGATCTTTACCTCGAGCAGGCTGCCAATGTGGACCGGATGATCGGCGAGCTTTGGTACTATACGCAAACCGATCCTTTCTATAAGAACAGGACCACCTTTCTTATCACTACGGATCACGGCCGCGGAAAGAAGCCGGCGAAATGGACGACGCACAACGGGCTTGTCGGCGGCTCCGGACAAATATGGCTGGCCCTGCTGGGCAATGGCATAGAGGCTGCCGGCGAAGTAAGGGAGGCGGGAAAGATCGGCCAGAACCAGGTAGCGGCAACGATCGCGGCGCTGCTCGGCGAACGCTTCGCGCCCACAGCCAGGACAGCGGAACCGATTAGGCTCCCGCAGCCGGTATGGACCATGCTCACTTCTCTATCAAAATAATGAACACGGGAATTTATGGATGCCTTGCTCAATCTCCGGTGTCGATGATATTCTTTTGCCAGAGCGCTTTGGCGTAGCGCTTAAATACGTCCGGCGCGGCCTTGAATGCGGGATCGAAATTGTAAGCGCCGCCTTCGTAGTCTTTTTCCGAAACCTTGATCCTGCTTGTACCCCGCACGGCGTATTTCTTTCCGTTCTCATACATGATGATCTTCATTTCGCTGGGGCTGACATCGCCATGGCAAACCGTCCTGTACATCAGCCACACTTCGGCCTGCCCGTTCCTGTCCAGGTCCGTAACCGCAAATGTGTTTTTTACAAAGCTGGCGGTCAGGTCGACGGGGCAATCCCTGATAAAGTCGTACACCCTCCACGTAAGGCGCAACGAATCCTTGCCCAGGTAATGACAGGCAAATAGCTCGGCATTGCGGCCGTCCGATCCGGCTTCCTTACTGTCCACGATTCCCGTTTCCGATGTAACCACGTAATGCGTTCCCGTATTATCGTTCCAGCTGACGGCATTCTTCAGCTTGCCGGTGTAGGAGATCGATTTGGGAAGACTGTTCCTGTCCAGCTTCTTCACTACCAATTGCGCCTGCGAAAAACTATAAACAAGACAAAGGGCAAAGGCCAGAATATTTTTGGTGAAGCTCATATAAGATCGTTGTATACGACCAGCAATATAATACGAACCCGATGGAAATGTTCATGTGCTTATTCCCTTCTTCTCATACCTCCGGCATCCGGACTTATGAACGTTTCACCAAAAATTTTATCAACTGAAATATCCGCCGGTCTTCAAGTCGGGGAACAGGGTAGCTTGCCTGGGTTGCCAACCCGTATTTGTACGGGTCTTGTCGCTGGAACCGATGCAATCGAGCGCCGCAAAATGCTTGAACCAGGTGAAGTGCGCAGTAGCCTCCTCGCCGGATTTGCTGACCGTCGGCAGTTTCAGTCCTTCGCCGATCGCCGTTGCAATCTCCCTGAAAGGAATGCCTTCCTCGGCTGTGGCATGAAAGACCTTTAAGGCAGGCCGCTGCTCCACGATCAGCCGGTACAGAACGGCCGCATCCAAACGATGCACCGCCGGCCAATGGTTATTGCCCTCGTCGATATAAGCGGAAACTCCCTTCTCCCTTGCAATCCCGATCAGCATCGGCACAAAACCATGATCGCCCTCGCCATGCACGGTAGGCGGCAGGCGCATGATATACGCATTCACACCCAGCTTCATCGCTTCATGAGCCGCTTCTTCCGAAGCCAACCGGGGCAGCACGTCCGCACTCACCGAAGGCGCATCATCCTCCGTTGCGGGGCGGTTCAGTCCACCAAGCAAGGCGATGCCGGAGGTGATGACGAGTGGCCGGTCAGTACCAACCAGCGCCGAGGCCAGCGCCCCGATCACGGATCGGTCGGTTTCGCAGTTCTCCCTGAATTTGGAAAAGTCGTGGTTGAAGGCGGTGTGAATTACGGCATCGCAAAGGGTTGCGCCGCTCTTAATACTTTCGAGGTCGTAGAGGTCGCCGCGGTGGGCCTCGGCGCCAGATGCGACGAGCTTTTCAGCCGCATCGTCCGAGCGCACCATACCCAATACCTGATGTCCTGCCGATAATAATTCCTGCACGATGGCCGATCCTATGAAGCCCGAAGCTCCTGTTACAAATACACGCATGATAATCCGTTTAATGACTGCAAAATTGCAACGCCGCAGTCGGGAAAAGGTGGTCATTTGACCATAATTTGATTAACGCGCCCATTGTGCGCGCCGGATGCGCGTAAGGGTCTTGAGCGACATGCCGAGGTAGGCCGCTATCATCCGCAGCGGCAGGCGCGCAAGCAGATCGGGCGAGTTGCGGGCGAAGTCGTCGTACTTTTCTTCGGGGCTGGCGCTCAGCGCCGAGAGCAGGCGCTGACGCGCATTGTAGACATTTTTCGAGATCACCTGCTCCGAATATTTTTTCAGCGCGGGCAGCTCGGCCAGCAGGCGATCGAAATCGGGTTTGCTCCAGAGCAGGATCTCGCTGGGTTCCACTGCAGCGATGTGGTAGCGCGAGGGTTGCTGCTGGTCATAGCTTTCGGCATCTATCGACCAGTTGAGCTCGGGCGAGAACTGCAGGATAGGCTCGCTGCCATCGTCGGAGATGCTGTAGATGCGGAGCATGCCGCTGACGACAAAGGTTTTGTAGCGGCAGATCTCGCCGGCGGTAAGGAGCGGCTCGTTGCGCCGGAGCGTACGGGTTTGCGGCAGCGAGCTGACAAGCTGGATGTCCTCTTCGCTCAATCGGGTTTGGCTCCGGAGATAATTTTCAAATGCCGCTACCATAGGTTCCCTCAAAGTTAGGAAAGCCGGGGGAAGTAGAAACAGAAAGAGAGCGGTTCGGGCCGGTGGGTCGCTATTATTCTTTGCGGCAAATAGGTTAATTGCATCGCATGGAATTTCAAAAACGGATTCATGTAAAACCTTTCGAACAGATACGATAGTTATATGAAAGGGGCGATCACGGACGAATCATAAAAAACCATTCATGAAAATATTAATATCATAATATATAAAATAATATTCTATCAAATCGCCCTTAAATAAAAAAACGGACAGCCTTGCCATGCAAAGCTGTCCGTGCTTTATAGATCATTTACTTCTTACCCGGTGCTTTCTTGGAAGGCACGGAGGTCTTTTTCGGGTTGGCCATGTTTTCCTTGAACTCGGTAAGCGCATCGGCAAGGGCCTGCAGCTCGGGATCGAGGCCGGGCGCAAACTCTTCGGGACGCTCGGGCGCCAGCGGGATCGGATAGCTTTCCCTCGGTTCCTTCAGCGTTACGAGGTCCGTTCCGTCGTTCATGGGCGCGCTGCCCGAGAAGATCTTTTCCATTTCCGATCCATCGAGGCGGAAATGATATTGCTCGCGGTGAATGCCCGCATCCAGCAGCTCTTTCACTTCCGGGAATTTGGAGGAGTCGAACTTGGGAACCGGCAATACCTTGTTCCAATCTACGCCCAGCGTTTCCAATGCCTTTGCAAAAGCCGCCTGGTGCGCTTCATCCCGTACGATCAGAAACGCAACCGTCGCGCGCAGGGTTTTGTTGGACGACATCTGATAGATCCTGCATTTCTGCAGTCTGCCCGTTGCTTCAAGCACGAGGTTGTCCATTAGGTTCAGCACGAGGTTACCGTGGTCGTGCACCCAGGAGCCGTTCCAGGGATTGCCGGCCGCATCCACGGGCAGCGAGCCCTGAGCACCGACGATAAAATGGTGCGGGTTCTTTTGCTCCTTGGCCATTTCCATGACGGGCTTGCCGCCTTTGCCGGGTGTCTCGAACTTATCGCCGTGATAACCCGGCGCTCCATCAAGCAAGCGGGAGATGGTTTTGGAGATCAGCTCTACGTGGCTGATCTCTTCAAGACCGACGCCCTGGATCAGGTCGCGGTAGGGCGCGGCGTCTCCACGAAAATTAAAGCTTTGAAAGAGATATTGCATCATCGTGCGCATTTCGCCGAACTGGCCGCCCAGGCCTTCCTGAAGAGCATTTGCGGCGGACGGGTCCGGTTCATCAGCGACGATCGGATTAATGAGAGACTGTACATGATAGAACATAGTGAAGTATTTTCGATTGAGCTGTGATCAGTGAAATTATTATGCCAGTAAGCAATTCATGCTGCCTGTCATAGATTAATGCTGATCGGTTCTTATCATTAAAGTAAAGAAGCTGTCCTGTATCCTGCATGCAGTCACACATTCAATCAACAATGGGAAAACCGCCCCTGTCGAGGTTCTACAAAAAATTGCTGGCAAGAAAATATCAAGGCAGAGCTACTGGAGAAAGCAAGCCAGGCTATGAATGATTGAAGGCATTCTACTTCTTTTGCTTTAAAGGAAGCAACAAATAAAGCGTTCGCTCAACCGCGCCGGGCGGCGCTTTCCTCATACGTCGGGCCGTACATACCCGGTACTTTGTTCCCCGTAGCGCGGAGATAGACCACGAGCTCGCCGCGATGGTGATAAATGTGGTTGAATAAAAACCCGCGCGTAACGGCACCGCGCGGCATCGGACCGAGTATGATTTTCTCGCCGGCCTTCATCGTCCAGGACTGCTGAAGACTTTCTTCCGTTATGCCCGACAGCGCGGCCCTGGCCTTTTCCACATTGGCTTCAAACAGCTCCAGCGTGGCATTTATATCGTTGGGGTCTCCCCTTTCGAGGCGGTCGGCGGACATGTCGTACACATCCATCGTAAACGATCCCACATACCAGTAATAGATCGTGGCAATATGTTGCGCCAGTTCGCCCATAGTCCAGGAAATGGGCGAAGGTTTGTAGGAAAGATCTTTCTGCGGAACGGCCTGCAGCAGCTTTCGCGTGCTGTTGACCTCGTATTCAAATTCTCCTTTAAGCGCCTGAACAAGCATAGTATCAAGTTTTATCCAAGATAGCAATTTAGCCCTGATCCCTGCGGCAGGGAATGGCAAGGCGCCGCGCCTCTGTCTTCTATCAGGCCTGCGCTTTTTCCTTATGCCGGTCTTTTGATCCATTGGCGTTAGAGCTGTCTGCAACGGGCGGGTTGAGCAGCACCTCGGCGATCCTTTTCGATATGGCATGATCGCAAAGCCTGTCCAGCCAGAAGAACTCACCGGCGGCATTCACTTCCAGGAAATAGTATTCGCCTTCGGGCGTATAGATCAGGTCTATGGCGCCATATTGCAGCTCGAGCTCGTGCATCAGTCCCAGCAAAGCTTGCTCGATTTCTTGCGGCAGCTCGTAAGGCTCCCAGGACTGCAGCAGCTTGCCGCCTTCCTTACGCCAGTCCACCCTTGCCCCGTCCTCCTGCTGCGAATCAACGCTGAATGTAAACAGCGTATCGCCCACGATCGTTACGCGCAGCTCGAGCGCTTTCTCAAGCTGCTTCTGTATGATCATCGGGCAATACTGAATGGAGTCGAGCCCGGACAAATGTTCCGGCTTCAGCTCGTTGGTATATACCACCTTTTCCTTGCCTTCCAGGCGCAGCGAAAAAGCGGACTGCATCTTCGTGACCAGGGGATAGCCTACCTCTTCGATAAATTCACGGATCGTCTGAGGGTCGTTGCTGATGCAGGTCGGCGGGATCAGCAGGCCATAGCGCCGGGCTACTTTCAATTGCTCCTCCTTGCTGTCCAGCCTGCGGTAATGGCTCGGCCGCGCCAGCTTGAAGCACTCGAGTCCTTCCATTAGTCCCAGCAGCGTTTTTCGTACCTCACCCATGGCAACCGGCAGATAGGTGGCATCCACCTGCTTGTTCAAGCCGTCGCCGAGGCCGTAGGCCCGCCGGTACCATACCGATTGCAGGTCTTCGAGCAACACGAGCTCGTCGCCGGTCCTGAGGCTGCTCTTCCATCCTTCCTTTGTATAGACGGTGCTGAGCCCGCAATTAACGGGGTAATGATCCACGTTGAACCGGATCACCTGCCCACCGGCTTCTTCGATAAAGGCTGAAACATGCTCGATGCTTTCGTTATCGTTCGAGTGCGTGATGATGAGTATCTTTTTTTTCATTTATAATTTTATTTATAATTTTTTCTGCTATTGTTTCGGCAATGGGATAGCCCAGGTCTCTTTGCAGCATGCCCCACTCGCCCTGCGGGTTCACTTCCAGGAATACGTAATCGCCTTCGGGGTTGCGGATCATATCGATTGCGCCGAAGGAAAGCCCTAAAGAACGCATGAACTTTTTTATCGACTGCGTTACGCCGGCCGGCAGCTCGTAGGCCGCCCATCGGCTGCCCTGTGCAGCAGGGTCCGAGGCACGCCAGTCGATAGCGCCGGGACCGTCTTCGCCTACCTGTATCTTTCCGGCGAAGAGCGCTCCGTCCACATAAGCGATACGCAGTTCGTAGTCCTTGAATATCCTTTGCTGGAAGATCATCGGGCAGAGCCGCAAGCCTGCAGCATCCTGAAGGTGTTCTTTTTTTAAAAGGGTCGTGGGAAAGAAGGCAGCCCGCTTCATGCTTTGGCCCAGGGAATTATGAAGCTTCATCACCACCTCGCCTCCGCACTCGTCATAAAACTGAAGTACGCGGGCGGCATCGTTGCTCATGATGGTCCGCGGCACGTTCAATCCGCTGGCCTGTGCGTGCTCGAGCTGCAGGAGCTTGTTATTGCCCACCGCGTGATCCCTGTCCATGTCGTTCATCCACGGAAGGTTTGCGAGATAGCTGAAGAAAATATCGCGATAGGTGCTGTATGCCCGGCTGTAGGTTTCCGAAAAGGATGGATCCATGCTTTCGGGTTTCTGCAGCGACCATAATTTCCGGTACCAGACGGCATCTATTTGCGACACCTTGATTTGCCCGGCAGGTCCTTTCAGACACAGCTGCGGGGGGCCGTCGTTCAGTTCGTACTCGAGCAGGTAATCGGTGCCGAACCGGTCCGAGTCGAAGCGGAACATTTCATGGCCCAGCTCTTTGAGCCGCTTATGAACAAGGTCGATGGTATAGTGATCGGACGAATGCGTGATGCATAAGATCATCGGCGGGAGTTTCGGGTAGTGGCAGAAAAATAGAGTAATAAGGAAGGGCCTTATTACTCTATTGCTGAAGGAAGGATTAGCTTACCCAATCCGGCGGCCAGTCGTCGTCGCCGTCGGAGGGATACTTGTTCGTTTGGGCGTCGTAGAGTGGCTTGGTCACATCCTTCTGCAGAACTTGCGTTTGCTCGCCTTCCAGGAACTGGGCAAAGAAAGGCTTCTTGAGTTCTTTAGTCTCCATCTTGTTGATTTTCGTTAATGAATAAAAACCGTATTAATATTAAATAAAATATACCGTAGACCGCTCAAAAAAACCGGAAATAATTTTATACGGGGAAATACGGGTAGCCCGATTGCGAATAGTTCATTCGTACACAGCGCATTCGCGAGAAAGAAAGGGCACCCGGCTCGCGGCCCCGCCCGCTTGTACCGCATTTCTACGGTCGCCTTCAACCGCTTTTGAATTTGGTCGCGGGATCTGTCAGCGATCCTGCTACTTATATTGTCGGGGAATGCCAGTAGGGAATTTGAAGATGCGATCAGGTGGCCAGCGTCTTCAGCACCTCCTGCCGGTAAAGCTTGCCGATGGGAATAAGCTGCGGGCCGATGGTGATTTTTTCCGGCGTAAAGGAATCGATCTTTGCGAGCGCTACCAGATAGGAACGATGCACCCGCAAAAAGCCCGGGGCGGGCAGCATGGCTTCGAGCGCAGCCATACCGTGCTTGGTCAGCACCATGCCGCGGGCCGTGTATATCTTCACATAATCCTTCAGGCTTTCAACATACAATATATCGTCGAGCAGCACCTTCACCATCTTCCTGTCGGCCCTGAAATACAGGAAGGCACCGCCGGTTGCCGGCAAAGAATTGGCAGGCGGGCCGGCATCGGGCCGGTCATGCCCGGGTAGCGCCTTCATCACCGCCTTCACGAAGCGCTCGAACTGAATCGGCTTGACCAGGTAATCGGTCACGTCGAGCTCGAAAGCCTGAACGGCGTATTGCTCAAAAGCAGTCGTAAGGATGATCCTGGGCGTTTGCTTCAGCGTGCGTATCAGCTCGATGCCGCTGATCTGCGGCATTTGTATATCCAAAAAAAGCAGATCGACCGGAACCTCTTTCAGTACGGCCAGCGCCTGCAGGGCATTGCCGCATTCGCCGGCGAGCCCAAGCATCGGCATCTGCTGGATATAGCGCCGCAGCACCTCACGCGCGGGCGGCTCGTCGTCGACGATCAGGCAATTAAACGTTCTGGACGGGTTCATAAATAGTTTCCATTATTTCCGCCTCACCGGCCGGCAGCAGCACCAGCCTGAGGTTCACAATATACATCTCCTCCTCGTCGATGATCTGCAGCTCGTGCGCATCGGGGTACAGCGACTCCAGTCTTTTGCGCACATTGGCGATGCCGATGCCGGGCGCAGTAGTGCATTGACCGGCGGGCTTGCCGTTGATCAGCTTCATGGTCATCACCCCGCCGCCGACCGTAACCGACAGGCTTATCCAGGGATGCTCGGTCATCCGGCTCGCGCCGTGCTTGAAGGCATTTTCCACAAAAGGCAGCAGCATGAGCGGAGCGATCAGCAGGCGCACGGGCGGAACCGGAACCTGCACGGCAATATCGAGCCGCTCGTCATACCTTATCCGTTCCAGCGCCAGGTAATCATGGATCATGTCGAGCTCTTTTTGCAAAGGCACCAGCGGCTTGTTGCAATCGTAAAGCATATAGCGCAGCAATTGCGACAGGCCCATGATCATACCGGAAGCCTTTTCCGAAACATCCTGTGTAAAAGAATAAATATTATTCAGCGTATTGAAAAGAAAGTGGGGATGCAGTTGGGCCTTCAGCATTTGCAGCTCGGCATTGACCTTTTCCTTCTCGAGAACCAAGGCCGCCTGCTGTTTCTCGTAAAAGCATTTCATGAGCTTGATGGCCGCCGCCACGCCGCCCACAGTGATGCTGCCGCGCAGCCCGGCAAGCATGGCAACACCGAACTGTATATAAAAGGGCGGATTGCGCTCGGCTGCTATGGCCTGCGAAACCGGATCGGCATACAGATGCCGCACGTAATTGATTAGCGTCAGGGAGAGTCCTGCGGAAAAAGCGCCGGTGAGTACGATGAGCAGCGCAACGCTGACCGTCGCCATAAGGTATTTGCCGGGTAAGATTAATTTGGGAATGACGACATACATTAAAGTGTACGCGAGAAAAAGGCTGGGTATCAGGTACAGGAACGTATCGGGCCAGGTGATCAGCAGGCGGTGCCGGAACGATTGCTCCTGTAGTACGGGCGACGGCGAAAACGAATACAGGAATAGCTGGAACAAAAACCACAGCAGCCAGAAGCTAAGGTGGCGCATGATGCGCCAGCGCAACTCATTTGAATAAATGAAAGGCATCTGCTGCATAAGCCAAGATACGGAATGGCCGCGAAGAACGGGACGCCGCCCATCCGTTCAAACAAGTTTCAGGGCATCAAATCATTTCGTCGTCGACGAAATGATTTTGTCGTTCGCCGGAAGCGTTCTGTTTTCCTGATCTGTCGCCCCGTCTATTTCCGGAGGCCGCTATCATGTGCGGGTCTAAGTTTGCTTAAATCATCCGAACAAATTATTAATCGCCATGAAAAAATTGTATGTATTAGTACTGTCGCTGCTGTGCAGCTATTGTGTAGTTGCGCAGATCGATACCACCAGTTATCCGAAGGAGCGCCAGGAGCTGCGCAACCTGATGCATCAGCGCAAGCCGGATGCGGGCATCGACTGCAAGGACTTCATTGCCGTCGGACCGAAGGGCGATATTTCTTTCTCGCATCAGCAGTGGCAGGACGCTCAGAGCAAGGAAAAGCTTGTGTTTAAATCGGTACAGGTGGTTCCGGGCACCGAGTTCATACGCATTTACGATGGCGTTATGGGGGTGGTCAACTTCCTGATCGATGTGAAGCTGGTTGTAGACGGGCACGATGTAAATATCAAGGTGCGCCGGCTGGAGGTCTATCATAAAACCGCCGGCAGCTGGTGCCGCGTCGCGGGCCAGGGTACGCAGGTGGATGAAAAATTATTCCCGGTAGAAAACAACTGAACCCTGCAACCATGAAAAATATTTTAAGCCCCGTGTTATTGCTGACCATCGTGGTTACGGCAACGGCGCAGTCGGCCCTCGAACGGGAAATACGGCGGCTGGACCAGTTGGAAGCGCAGGCCACCATCAGGGGTGATACCGCTATGCTGAAGCGCTTATGGTCGCCGGATTATGTGGTCAACAACCCGGCAAATGTGGTGGTTAATGTGCAGCAGATCCGGCAATTGATGAAGGAAGGGAAGATCGACTATGGCCGGTTTAGCCGGGTGATAGAAAAGGTGACGATCAGCAATGACGTAGCCGTTGCGATGGGCTACGAGATCGTAGAGCCGCAAGCGCACACGGATAACGCGGGCCAAAAAGTTACCCGCCGCTATACGGATGTATGGCAAAAGAGGGCCAGCGGCTGGCAGATCATTGCCCGGCAGGCCACCATCATCAGCATCGAATAAGCAGCCTTCGGATTTAATATATGAAAACAATATCCATAAATTATTTTACTATTTTTTAATGCAACCGTTGCAGATATCATCACCTTTATAATGAATTTACACAGCCTGTGAACCCTTCGAATGCGAAAGCCGCTATCGTAGCGGATTTCGCATGCTTTAGAGCAGTTGCGTACAGTTTAAACGTATGGGTACGAACGCAAAAAATGCGTACTTTACCTTATCATGAACCGCACTATATTTTCAGCGCTGCTGCTGCTCTTCTTGGTCTTTGCCGGACTTAAGCCGTTTGCCCAATCCAAAAGCCGGGCGGACAGCTCCTGGTCGGGCAATCCCTTATTCAAAGGATGGTATGCCGATCCCGAAGCGACTATTTACGGCAAGCAATACTGGATCTATCCTACCTATTCCGCCCCTTACGACCAGCAGGTGTTTTTCGACGCGTTCTCCTCTCCCGATCTGGTTACGTGGACAAAGCATGAACGGATACTGGATACCGCTTCCGTCAAATGGGCGAAGCGTGCGGTATGGGCGCCGTCGGTCATTAAAAAGCAGAAAAAATATTATCTGTTCTTCGGGGCCAACGACATTCAGAACGACCAGGAGTATGGCGGTATCGGCGTGGCGGTAGCCGGCAAGCCGGAAGGTCCGTACAAAGATCTTTTAGGCAAACCCCTGATCGCGAAATTTCACAACGGTGCCCAGCCCATCGACCAGTTCGTATTCCATGACCGGGACGGTAAATACTACCTGATCTATGGCGGGTGGAGGCATTGCAATATTGCGCGGTTGAAAGACGACTTTACCGGATTTATTCCGCTGAGCGATACGGTAACGTTCAAAGAGATCACGCCGGAAGGTTATGTGGAAGGGCCTTTTATGTTTATCCGGAACGGTAAATATTATTTCATGTGGTCGGAAGGCGGATGGACGGGACCGGATTACAGTGTAGCCTATGCGATCGGCGATTCGCCCTTCGGTCCTTTTAAAAGGGTGGGCAAGATACTGCAGCAGGATCCGGCGATAGCAAGGGGTGCGGGCCACCACTCCGTTATTCATATTCCGAACACCGATAGCTGGTATATTATTTATCACCGCCGGCCCATCACGGAAACGGATCGCAACTCGAGGGAAACCTGTATCGAGCAGATGCGCTTTGATAAAAACGGCTTTATCGAGCCGGTAAAGATCAGCACCCGCGGCGTGCAGGCCGCCCGCATAAAATAATTCAGCTCCCCAAACTCTTTTTGAAGATTTGAATAAATGTTCAACTTCATAGGTTTCTGCTGGCTCAAGAAGACCATGATCCAAGCAGCAGCTGCTTCGTTTAAGACTCTGGGAGTCATTTATTATATTTGACCTATGAGGCATCTTTCCGAAATCAAACAAATTCTAGCGCAACTTAAACCGGAGCTGGCACACCGGTTCGGTGTCCATTCGATCGGTTTGTTTGGTTCGGTGGTCCGGGATGATTTCTCAGCATCCAGCGATATTGATATCATCGTGGACTTCAGCAAGCCGATAGGAATCGAATTTATCGACCTCGCTCACTATGTGGAACAAAAGCTGAAGCAAAAGGTTGATCTCGTCTCCCGCAATGGCGTAAAAGCTAAATATTTTAAAGCGATCGAACGGGAGATTGTTTATGTCTAAGCGCGATCCAAAGCTTCTTGTGGACGACATTCTGGAAAGTGCCCGCAAAATCCTTGATTACACGGATGGCTTGAGCTTTGAAGACTTTATTAACGACAGCAAAACGATTGATGCAGTCATTCGAAATTTTGAAGTGATTGGCGAAGCAGCTAATCGTTTGCCTGAAGAGTTCAAGGCAAAATTTTCTCAAATAGACTGGCAACGAATACGCGGTTTCAGGAACCGCATTGTGCATGATTATTTTGGAATAGACTATTCTATCGTCTGGCTGGTTAAAGAATCATTTTTGCCGGACATGATCGTTGAGTTGCAAACCTTATCAGATTCCTAAGAACTTCCAGTAATTAATAAACACGCAAAAAACTTAATCCAAAATTGAAGACTTTAAATTTTCTTGCCGAAGGATGAAGACGACGCATTGAACTTGATGGAATTGGGTTTTAAACAAAAGGCCCCTTGAGGAGGCCTTAGTTAAAACTTTGTAATCGTTCAGGAAGCTTTCCACTTCAGATTCGCAACTACATTATTCGCTGCTTTCAGCTTTTCAGGAAACAGTACTTTGCCCGAAAGCTTATCCAGAGACTTGTCTCTCTTTACCTCTACTCCCAGGGCGGAAGCTCCCTTCAGTTCTTTTCTGGCTTTCATAGCTGTAAAATTAACTTCATCTCATTTTATTTACACAGGAACCGCACATGATTTTTTAATAGAGAGATCAATTGTTCAAGACATCTACTATATGCAAAGCAGAGTCTAACAAAGCGACTGTGTCCGCCGAAGCCGGCAGAGGCGGAGCCTGCCTTCGCTAAAGCTACTGCGAGCGCAGTGACATTCAAGACGATTCTGGAATTATATTGATGCTAAAAAAATTGCGGCCCGTTCAGCAAGACTTTCATGTCGCAAATTGATTATTTTTACTACATGACGCTTCCCTTAGCAGATAAGTCATTAATCCAAGCTTACTTCGCAGGCATCCCTGTAAAGAAGGCCTATCTGTTTGGATCCCGGGCTCGCGGTGAAGCCACCGAGGAAAGCGATATAGATATATTGGTGGAATTGGATCATTCCAAACCAATCGGCATGCAGTTTTTCTTATATCAATCAGACCTGGAAGAGTTGCTTCACAAGAAGGTAGACCTTGTAGCTGCCGAAGGCCTATCCCGACACGTAAAACCTTTTATTGATAAGGACAAGATACTAATCTATGAAAGGACCGCTTACTGACAAGATCAGAATCCTACATATACTCGAGGCTACAGCTGAAATCGAACAATATCTTGCAGGTATCTCATACGATCATTTTCTTACAAATTCCGAAAAGAGATTTGCTACAATCAAACAAATTGAAATTATAGGCGAAGCCTGTAACAGCCTGACGGCCGAATTCAAAGATGCGCATCCGGAGATAGCCTGGAAACCGATCAGAGGGTTCAGGAATATTTCCACTCACGAATATTTTGCGGTTAATTTTCAGATAGTGTGGGAAATAGCCCAAAATGACCTGCCTGTGCTGAAACAACAATTCAGCGAAGCATTGTCGAAGTTGTCCGAATAAATAAAGACGACAATCTAATCATGATATCTTCCTGACGAACTAAACTGCGACTTTTCGAACGATAAAAGCCGCTATGACAAATGTTTTTTCAAAAACGCCTGACCTGAGCGGGATTTAAGATATTTATCAGCCTCCGAAGCCTTATACAGGCAGACAACCTTTACCCTACCCATCAAACCTGCAATCTGCAAATCCCATTCACAAGCTATAGGTATTCTATTTATCTATGCGCCCTGCAATGACATTTGGTTTATACCTGGCCCAATTGGCATCGCCTTCCCAATAAAAATATTCCGAGTTTCTATAGGCATTAAGATTTAGCCGGTTAAATTCATTGGAATTATCGTCAGCCGCAACTCCCAGCTCTTTTAATATCGGGTAATCTGACCTGCATCCACCAATCCTCCACTTTTATATAAAGTGCCATAAAAGCTATACTCGAGGCGCGCAACAACGTAAACTTCCAAGCCTAATTCCTCAGCAAAAAAATGAACAAGTTCCCCTCCGAATTCCATCTCTTCAATTTCCGGAGAAAAGGACAGGTTTAAAATTTCATTCCAACGCTGCAAATGATACTGATCCAAAAATATTATAGCGAAATCATTTTCAATTGCTACTGCCAGGCCGTATTTGGAAACCTTTTCCAGGTCTATCGGAATACGCCCGATCAAAACGTTCAAGTCGTGCGCCATTTACTTTTTCTTAAGAGTGATTGATCCCATAAAGGCTGTAAAATGAAACTTTGGATTGACCTTTAATCAGCAAGGGATTGAGAGGCTGCTCTGAGAACTACTTATCCGGCAATATTGGTTCGGCCCGCTGATAATATTCAAACCCCTCCCACCCAAAATTAAAATAATTTTTTCCCGCTCCCACTTGATATGGGTATACAGTATAATCGCTCGTGTCGTAAAAATCTTCCGGATCATAAACGGTAGTTTTTGCCAGATCGCCGTTTTCATCGTACTCGAATTCATAGTGAACGTTATGCAGCAAATCATAATAATGCTTGGAAAAACTCATCGTTTTTCCACTATCCAAATCAATCGCTTTGTAATATATTGACAAAAGATTCTTTCCAAGCACTTTGATCGCTTTGCTTTTAATTGTGCCATCGTCAGAAATAACCAATACGTCATATTTTGAATACACGCCGGACCTCTGCCTATTGGTATAAAATGTAATAAGCTCGTAGCCGGGGAAATTCTCAAATACAGTTTTATACGTTTCATTGACACCTAAAAAGTATTCTATGTAGCTGACTTCATTATTGTCAATAAATTCTACAAATTTAAAATCCCGTTCTTCATCCAAATACATTTTAGCATAGGAATCAAACTCATTGATCGATTCCGCATCGATAACCTTTCCGGTCCAGTCAAAAAAGATAGTGTCCATAACGTCTTTTATAGTTGCAGATGCAACACTTAAAAGTAATGGCATTTCAGGTTATTTAAGCCAGTATGCTGGTACATGCTCGCAGGAATGCCTGTGAATCCTTGCTTTAGGGTCTTCGTTGAATCCGGTGTGGAAAGAATGATCAGCGCACAATAGAATGTAGACATAATACATTTATAAATGTATTTGTTGCCAAACTCAGAAAAAGAGAAATTCACAATAGAAGCTGACCGTGCCTGTGTGCCGAAGCGGACTGCGTCCGCCGAAGCCCGCAGAGGCGGAGCCCGCCTTCGCTAAAGCTACGGCGGGCGAAGGTGGGCTGAGAGGGATTACAGTCGAACACCCAATACCTTTATTGACCTTTTTTGATACATTAAAGTAATGGAAATCAGTCAATTTAGTAAAAAAGGACTTAGATGCCTTTAATAAAAGGATTGGGTGATAAATAAAGATCAAATTAGCCTTAAGACTTATGCAGGTGTATTTTTATCCACTCTATCAATTTTAAATCCCATTGTTGAAACCACTTGAAAAATAGAATCGTAAGGTATTGTTAGGTTTTCTTGTACACCATTAAATAATAACTCTACTGTTAGATAATCTTGATACAGCATAAACGAATCATACGAATATTGAAGTACCAATGTCATTTCTTTTGGATATTTTTCCCTTAGATTTTCAGGTATGATTACCTGTTGATGTGTGGTATAGAAAGTAAAATATAGACCATTTTCTGTATTAATGAATGCTGAAGAAATTGGATAGTTCTTTAAAACATCGCGAATGAATCCTGCGAAATTTTGAAATGGTTCAAAGTTGATAGCCGCGCGTTTACCGACATGAACGTTTTTGCCCCGAATAACCAACGGATCTTTGGCCACGTTTTCAAGAACTGTTAATACGCGTCCCAACCCCTTATCGTAAGCACTAAAAAAATCGATGTAATTATATTTTTTTAACTCAGATTTCGAAGGGATGATATTATCTAAACGGATTGGAATTATATATACCTTATCAGCTGGAAGTGTTTCCTGTATTTCCAAAGCTAATTCTACTTCACGTAACAGATATCGTTCATTTAAGTTAGAGTGCTCGGAGATGAAGAATATAAAGTACTTACAATTACGAATAATACCTTGTATAGTATTGTCCCAATTCATTCCAGGCAATAAGCACTTTACGTCAATCCAACAGTCCATATCCGCAATTCTAAGATCCATATATAATCTTTGAGCATGCCATAGGTCTTCTCTCGCATAACTAATGAAAATGTCACTCATACAAACTGCGTTATTAGTGCTTTTAAAATTATAAAAGTCATTGATGAACCCTTAAAGAAAATTTAGAAAAGCTCGTATAACTTATCTAAGGGGAAATCTAATGAAGAAATTTCATTATCGTATTCGTCCCGCCACTTATTAAGGTCATGTCCCGTTATTTTTTTAAGGTGTTCCGTTTCCAAAGGATATTTTATATCGAGATTTCTTGCAGATTCATTAAGTTCTGAAAAAGTTTTACCCCTCAGTAAGATTTTCCTATTTGTATGTTTATGTAGTGGTTTTCGTATTAGGCTGGAAATTCCGATTTCATAATACAGCCAAGGGGAGTTGGTCTCATTTTTATTTACAATGTTGGAAGGAGTAACTGAATTGGGCGTATTTAGAAAGAATAGGCATTCGGTATTATCCATCATCTTGGCTAGTGCCGCACTTAACATCATATGGACGTGGGAAGTAGAATAGTTTCTTTTTTCGTAACTGTATGTTGTACCCCCCTCATTTAGACAATATTCGTTATCAATTTTTTTAAGAAGGGAATCTGCGTATCCCCAGATTGTTGAATCAATAAATGATTCTAAACCAAATTGCATGTACAGCCAACCTGCCAGTGTCATTGCAAGCTTCTCATCAATATGGGAATGAGAAATGAATATATCTGCTTTAATTTGTGGGAACCAGGTGCTTTCAAGTTTCCCTCCATCGATAACGCCATCGGGTGAAAGGAATTCCGAAAGTTGTTTATTTATTATTTCCTTTTGTTCCAGATTTTTCTTTAACCCAACTTGATAGTCTGGAGCACTATCATGCCCCAAGTTTATATTGAATCCTCTATACATATTTAGATGCTTGTGTTATTTCTTTTCATCGTAGCCATTCGTTAAAGTCAATGATCCGCTTTTCATAAAAGCTAATTTTTATATCACTGGCGGTAAGAGATTCGAAATTCATTATATCAATTTGCATTTCTGGGTAAAGCTGCAAGTATTCGTTTCCTGTCCATTTTCCTGATCGTGATTCAATAGGAAGAATAGCAAAATCATTTTCTCCTTTACTTGAATAAGCTAAACCCAATTCCCAGTTACACCATTTTGATCTTAATGCATTGTAAGTCGCTAGAAAAATAAATTTATGAGATTTGTCGATTTTGTTTTTGATGATGCTCGCCGTATCTCTGTTGGTCAGTTCTGGCATATTTACATCCATCCAATCTATATATAACTCGATCTTAAGATTGTCAAATAACATCATCATCTTGTTAACAATAGTTTTGTCAAGATGGCTGTGGCAAAGAAAGATAGTTTGATTCTTATTTGAGTTTCTCTTTTCCCTTTGACTTTTCTTTATTTCTTCGATTCCATCTTTACCAATTTTTTTTATTTCTTCTCTGTAAAGTTGATCGAGATTATTTTGAGAGAGGTGCTTATTCATTCGGTAGGACGACTTTTAATAATGACCTAAAGAGCGACATATATGCGTACTCATTTTTAAGCCTTATATCTGGGTTTTCTACCTTGTTATCGTAAATTATCTTTGCTGCCGCTCCAGTGCTGGCAACTGGCAGCAGTAACGCTTTTGGATGCGCTTTTTTAAACATTTCGAATTCCAATTCTACGCCCTCCATGCCACCAATAAAAATACCAACCTTAAACTCATTGCCATTAATCATTTCATTTCGCATCTCAAGCAAACTACTGTCTTTGTCAAATTTCTCATTGATTATCCTTATATCCTCGAAATCTAAATTGTCAGGAGGAAAGTACTCTTTGAAAAAGTTAGATTGGTAAATTGTGACGTGATCTTTCGGGCTAAAATTCATCCTGTTTAAAACGTGTCTTATCAGAGGAGTAATAGCTGGATGACCACCCCATATTAGTTTTGTTTGTGGAATTACTAATGTTGCCAGTGCACGAACTGCATCACGAATTGCAATTACGTCTGCTGATTCAAAATATTTCTTGTCCCTATCTTTATTTGGGATACTTGCCGATAAAAATATCATATTAATTTTTTTTAAGCCATTCTTCTATTTCAGTTACCTTTAAAGAGTTAACAGGTAGATAGCCATCGAGCCAAGCCAAATGCTTTAACCATTTCTCTCTAATATTTATATGATCATAAAGTAGCCAGATCTTTTCAACACCGTGTGATCTTATCAATTTGATAAGATCTTCAGACTGGTGATATGAGAACGCGTGAGGAACGCCGATAGTTGGTATTACAACTATTTCCTTCCCTTTCTTACTCATGATAGTTACAAACTTTTCTCTTTGAAGGTTGGTTGTTCTATTATTCATAGTAGAAAACTTTATAAACTCAGTGATTATATTATCCTGCCTTGCTGCCAAGCTTCTGGCTCTTAAACTTTCTACATTTCGAACTATCAGTTCCAACGAAGAATCTGTAAGCCGACCATTTTCTTTATCGAAAGCATTATTGACAAAATCGCTTTCCTTCAACTGAAGAGGAATGCTTAATTCTGCTGTCCGTTCAGGAGAATTTTCTGGCCAAATCAATTGCAGGATACCAATTGACATTGAATTTGCTTTTGCCAATTCTTCTGTAGTCCATTGGCTGGATAAAAATTCAGGCGTGTTGAGCAATACTACTACGTCGGTATCAACCAGTCTGTGCCAAAGCTCATCTTGAAATATATCTCCTTTTTTTATGCTGTGAGTATCCAGGAAAACATCAAAACCGGCAAGTTCTAACCTTTCAAAAAGTTGAATAGCTGCGCTTCTTGATTCGTTTCTTTTATAACTTATGAAAAGCCTTCTTGAAAGCCTTAATAAACTAAAGCCCTCTAATATGTTGTTAACTAACGCATCGATATCGATCTCAGAGTCAACTTTTATACCGTTAATGGGGTGGAGTATCTCAGGAATTTCCTCTAAAAAATTATTCTTAGAATTAAATACAGGAAGAATGATGTTAGCGTCATTTTTGAGAATTTCTAAGATTTCTATATCTTTCTTTTCATCGCCACCATAGTAAAGGCCAACCACAGGCGTATTGGGACGATAATCTATATTGAAGTTTGAACTTTCAATTATATCTAATACACTCTTATCCAAGCCAAGTTCTTCAATACGATTGTAAAGCGTTTTTACCACTAAGGTGTGGAACCTATTTGTGTTGCCTAACACAATTAATTGGTAAGTCGAATTTATCATATATTCTATTTTCTTAACCAGCCTTCTAACGTTTCCCAAGTACCGTCAGGATACCAGACAAAATAGTTTTCGCCACCATTCTGTTTAGAATTCTTTCAATTCGTGGATAAATTTGAAGGTATTCATTTCCATTCCACGTTCCGCTATTGTCTGCTAAAGGCAATAAAGCTATTTTTTTTAGACGGTAGTTTAAATGGATCACCGATACCAACTTCCCAGTTGCACTACTTTGACGACACAGCATTATTTGTTGCCAATAAAACAAACTTATCGTTTTGAGTCATAATTTGATTTTTAAGTTTTTGTGCGGTGGTGCCATTGGGTCTTTCTGGCATTGTCTCATCTGCCCAGTCTACATAAATTGATATACCTAAATTTTCAAAGAAAAATTTTGCCTGCTCAACCACATCTTTATCGTTGTGAGAATGCGAAAGAAACACACTTGTTGTAGATGTGGTTTTCGAATAAGCCCTAGACTGGTTCACAACACCACGCAACCCGCTATATCCTGCTTTGTTTCGAGCGGTGGCCGCAAATTCGGATCGTGTGATAATTGCCATCTATCTTTGATCGTTTATTGCTTTTTCAACCCATGTACCCAAGTTTGAATAGCCATTATCATTTACCCAATCATAGATAGGAAAAGCGCTAAAGTTAACTGTCTTCCCAGTTTTGTCTTTGCCAACTTCAACACCGTAAATGCTACATCGTGTTGTTGTGTTTCCTGAAAAATCCTTAATATTGTTAACGTAAATTCCAATTATTGCGTTCCCTCTTTTGGAACTCTGCTCTAATTCATATTTAACAAAAGGTCTTTCCAACGTTTCCGATCCAATCAAAACCACCGTGATTGAGGAACCAATTAGCTGCTCGTCAATCCATTCCCTAACTGCCTGATTTCCTCTTTGCTTTATCTTTTCAAAATCAGCATGATCAATATATCCTGCTGACTCCCTATCGGGCTTGGTTATCCAACTATTACGAACCACATTAGCTCTAGTAACATCATTATCGAAATGAAAACTAAAAAATACTTTACGTGCCATTGTCTTAAATTTAATGTTTTTTGTCTTTTGTTGAACTTGGGTCGTTACCTGGCTTTACAGTATCGCTATCCCTTATAGGGCCGCCGTCGGGTCGATGAATTCTAACTTCACCGCCACCATTGTTTGATGAAAACTGCTTTGCAAGAGCCTCAGCTTGTTTTTGTGAATCAACTATGGCCGAAGCCTTTTTTCCACCTTCTTTTTGAACATTCCAGCCATCTTGGCCTTTTTTCTGCGTTACATGGTAATTTGCCATAACTAATTTTTAAAATTATAATTAAACTCTTGATACAACTCTCGCAGCTGTCTTTATATCAACCGCATTTACACCTAATGATTGAAGCATTTGTCTTATATCATTAAAAACAGGCTTTTCATTTTTAGGGTCAGAAATAGTTAGTATTGCAGTAAATGGAACACCATTTCTTGGCAAGCTAACTCCGTCCCTTGCTAATATTCAACATCCAATGACCAATCTGTCGTGGGGCCAACGCCTTTAGGAAAGGTTTTCTCATATACTTTAACTGGACTCCATTTGAATGAATGTTCTATCTGATCTTTTTCATATAAGCTTCCATCCCCATCATCCGGAGTGTAGATAGCATTTAGGCGGCCTAAATAATTTCCATTCTTCTGTTGTTGCCGTAGTGCAGCATCTATATTAATTCTAACGCGTTGTGCTATTAAGATATGTTGATAAATAAAGTGGTAAGTGTTTGAATAAAAAGATGTTGTGCGGTTGTCTATGTAAGTGACTAAACAGACATGCAACGATGCACAACATCAAGACGAATTTCGGTATATTCTACCGGATGTGCAAACAGTTCTTTAAGGACGAAGCAGACCCGAAGGGCAATCTTCAGTTTTATCCAAAAAGCCCACGTATGGCGGATTTGAAGGTCATTGCGCTTTCTTGTACGATGGAAGCTTGGGGGATTGACTCGGAGAACTTGCTGTGGAGTAAGATGAAGGCCGATTATCCGGCATGGTCAGCGAAGCTGATTTGCCGTAGCCCGCTTCAACCGTGGCAGGCGCAGACTTCAGCCTTATATTCAGCAGATGCAGCAAAAGATTGCAGAACAATTGCAGGCGCAAAGCGAAGTACTGGTCGTGGATTCGATACCGGTGCCCGTAGTGAAGATGGCGCGGGAAAGAACGCACAAAGCTTTTAGAAAGGACTTTGAGACGGCGCCGGCCAAAGGATATTCGGCCGTGAACCGGGCTGGTTCATCGGCTATAAGCTGCATGTGATCATATTTGACAACGGTGTGGTGCAACAAAGCGGGATCACGAAAGGAAATGTGCACGACATTAATTTTCTTAAATCGGTATCCGATCTGCCGGCGGGCAAGTTTCTTTTAGGCGACCGGGCTTACCGCTCAAATCCGCTCCAAATGGACCTTTCCGATCAGTTCAAGGTAAAACTTAAAGTGCCGTTCAGAATGAATCAGAAAAATTACAGGAAACACCCAAAGAAGTGGAAGAGCAAGCGGCAGATGATAGAAACTTTCTTCACTCAAATGTGTGATCAGTTTCATTTGAAACGGAACTATGCAAAGAGCTACAATGGCCTGGTAGCTCGACTGACCTCCAAGCTCTCCGCTATGGCTCTATTGCACTGGATCAATTATCAAAATGGAAAAACCCTGGCACAAATCAAACATGCACTCAGTTTTCAATAGCACAACACGTTAAATTTAATTATTGAGATTGTTGTATCATCAACATTAAAGGAATACTATGAAACGGGCAATAAGATACCTTAGATTTAGTCAATTAGGACAGAGTAATGGCTCGATTGAGAGGCAAGAGCTTTATACAGATCAATGGTTGCAATATAACAAGGTCGAGTTGGTAAACACTTTATTGATCGTGGTAAAAGTGCCCGCACATTTGATCGCCCTAACTTCATTAAATTGAAGGAGTTTATCAGCAAACATTTTAAAACGGTAGATTATCTCTTAGTGGATCAATTAGACCGGTTTAGCCGAGATGCAGGAGAAGCCATAAGCATGGTTAAACTTCTACAAAAGAAATATAATATTCAAGTTGTAAGCGTTACAGAAGGAATAACCTTTGATTATGATACACCAGGAAGTTTCTTTAGGGCCGGACTACAATTACTTCTTGCTGAAGAGGATAATATAAACAGAAGCATCAAAGTAAAAGGGGGGCTTTATACAGCCAAGGCCAAAGAAGGCAGGTTTGTTTATAAAAATGCTCCCTTTGGTTACAGAAAGGAAGGCGAACGTAAAGATAGGCGGTTGGTTGTGGAAGAAACAGAAGCAAAAATTGTGCGTTTCATTTATGATGCGTATCTCAAAAACACGCCCTTATATCGTATCAAATAGCAAGCCCAACAATTAGGTTTGCAACCAAAGGCAACATGGCCATAGAGCGCGTGCTTACAAATCCAGTATATGCCGGGCTATTAAAAAGTAGATACCTACAAAAACTATAGTGGAGGTTTGTTTGATGGGATTCACGAGCCAATCATTGATTACCACTTGGAAAAGGCGTTGTTGCATAAATGGATTGGATGTGCGCAGCTTCGCTAGCTGCGGTGTTCGTCAGGTGCGGGCCAATCAAGGTTTTATAGCGGAACATAAAGGTCTCCGCCGCACTCCGCTTGTGGTAGCCCACGGCTTGCTTCCACTCCTCTCTGCCTTTGGCTTCGATCTCTTCCAGCGTCTTGTTGCGCGCCACCCGCCACGCTTCCTTTCCCTTGCCTTTCACGGCTCGCCGAGATGGAGGGACGACCAGCCGCCCCACCCGCCCCTGCAAGGGCTGACGGACCTTGACCGGGTCATAGGCCCCATCGCCCGGCAGCCCGTCGATCGGATGCTGCAGCAGCACCTCTTCCACCAACGGTGCCGCTACTTCGGCGTCATCGCTGTTGTTGGGCGTAAGGACCATGGCTTCTACCTGTCCGTCCCTGTACCCACCACCACGTGCAGCTTGCG
>Ga0247771_1000117_pt1 | contig 31413 bp, 26 predicted proteins | sample UWRJL197509C6_FD_179948 | JGI IMG/M metagenome (GOLD analysis project Ga0247771, IMG submission 179948) | Plant litter microbial communities from Arlington Agricultural Research Station in Wisconsin, United States - UWRJ-L197-509C-6 | ecosystem: Environmental > Terrestrial > Plant litter >... | reverse complement strand
GGGCCCAGTACCAGAGGCCGCCGGGCGGGCCGTCCAACGCGGTGCCGTTGAGCGCGAACCTGCCGCCGAGCAGGTCGTAGCCGACCGTCATCTTGCCCACCTCCTCGTACTCGCCGAGGGCGGGCAGGGCCCCGCCACCGCCGAGCAGGCGGACCCAGTTGTCGATGACGAGGCCACCGGTGTGCAGGGCGATCGCGCCGAGCGCGGACCCCGCCGTCACCTGGAGTCGGTGCAGCGTGCGCCGCGCCGACTCCGGGCCGACCGGCAGCACTTCCACCGACAACTCGGACTTGTCGATCAGTCCCTGCACCCAGGGCCATGCGGGACGGTCGACGTCGACGAGATCCTCGACCTGACGTGGTGCGCTCACCCGCCCATTCTCACCTACTCAGGCCCATCAATCACCCATTCCGGGGCTGCGAGGTTGCGAACTTCTACAGGACGTTACCGTGGGGAAGAACACGTAACGTTCGCGCGATCTTGCGCGAGGGCTGTTCACAGGCCCCTGAACAGGCGTTGAACGCCGAACGATGATCGACCTCGAGTCGACATGTCGATCAGCCCACTCTGTAGCTTGGCCCACATGAGCGCCGACCTGGTGGGCCGATGGAGCTTCGACTACGGCTACCACAGCGCGATGGAGGACGAGGAGCTCGTGCTCCGCGCCGACGGCACCGGCTGGTGCGAGTGGTCGCGGCCGGAGCTGAGCGAGTTCACCGTGTTCACCTGGGAGGTGACCGGACCCGCCGCCGTCCGGATCACGCCCACCCGCGCGGCCCGCGCCGAGTTCGAGGCGATCGAGGAGCTCGACCTGCCCGACCCGGTCGACGTCGAGTACGCGATCGTCGAGGAGACCCGGCCGCTCTACCCCGGCATGGAGGTGCTCGCGCTGCGGATGCCGTTGCCGTTCGCGGTGTTCCGCGCCGAGAGCTACGGGCTCTCCCGCCGGGAGACGCCGGAGGGCGACCGGCAGTACATCTCGTGGCTGGACGACGAGCTGTAACCGTCCCGGCCTCGTATCGCGGTCGCCCCGGCCTTACATTGCCCGCGAGACCACTAGTCAGTTCGGAGCGTTACAACCATGCAGTCGCATCACGAGTTGGTCGGCACGCAGGTCTGGCGGACGTCGTTCGACCACCAGGTCCGCCTCACCCTGGTCGCGCACCCGCGGCTCAGCGCCGAACTCGTCGTGGAAGTCCCGTTCGAGCTGTGCAGCGGGACGGGCGAGTCGCACGAGATCAAGCCCGGCGAACCCGGCACGCTGACCCCCGTGCTCGGCCTGTTCATGAAGACCGTGGCGTCGGTCGACGTGACGGACGACGAGTCGCTCACGCTGAGGTTCGACGACGGCTGGTCGCTCGCCGCGCGACCGGACGGCGACTTCGAGTCGTGGAGCATCGTGGAGCTGTAGTCAGCCGAACAGGGGCCACGCGCCGTCCGAGGTGTTGGACAGGACCGTCGTGGTCAGCCCGGTCGCGGGGTCGTGGGAACCGCGGAACGACACCCCCGCGTCGTACCCCTCCAGCAGCACGACGTCCGACGACTCGTGCAGCCAGAAGCCCAGGCCGTAGCGCCTCGACTCCTCCGGGACGTCGCTGCGCGGCCGGATCGTCCCGGCGACCGCCGCCGCCGGGACGATCCGACCGCCGAACAGCGCCCGCCAGAACGCGCTGAGGTCCGCGGCCGTGGAGTGGATCCCGCCGTCGCCGCTGCCCCGCACGGGCAGGTGGAACACGTTCGTGCGACCGTCCGGCAGGTACCCGAGCGCGGTGCGCCCGTCGGGCCGGTCCGAGCGGAGGAACTCCGTGTCCACCATGCCCGCGGGCCCGGTCACGCGGTCGCGCACGAGGTCGTGGAACGGCGTTCCGGACACCCGCTCGGCGATCAGCGCGAGGACGACGAACCCGGAGTTGTTGTAGGCGAACCGCTCGCCCGGCCGCTCGAACACCGCCGGGACCCCGTCGAGCACCTTGAGGTAGTCCTCGGTGTCGACCAGTTCGTGGACCGGGACGGGGAGCACGTGGTCGCTGATGTCGCGCGGCACGGTCTCGTCGAAGTAGTCGCCGATCCCGGACCGGTGCGCCAGCAGGTGCTCGACGGTCACCCCGTCGCCGATCAGCGGCAGATCCCCACCGAGCACCTCACGAGCAGCGGTGTCCAACCCCAACACCCCGTCCACGACCAGGCTCATCACCACCAACGCCGTGAAACCCTTGGTGCCGCTGGCGATCCCGAACCGCGTGTCGACCACGTTGGGGATGCCGTGCCCCCGATCCGCGAGCCCGTACGCCCCGGCGAACTCCACCTCACCGCCGCGGTCGATCCGCACGACACCGTGGAAGCCGGTATCACGGGCGATGGCGTCCATCCGCTCACCTGCCCGGCCGCCTGTCGTCATCACCGGATCGTGCCGCCCGCGGGTCCCCGGTGCCAACGGCATGTTCCGGACCCGCGTGGGATCCTCTCCCCATGACCCGCACGCTCTGCCTGGCCCAAGACCCGGCGTCCGACGCACTGCTCGCCGAGGACCCGTTCGCGCTGCTCGTGGGAATGCTGCTGGACCAGCAGATCCCGATGGAGAAGGCGTTCAAGGGGCCGAAGGTCATCCAGGAGCGGTTGGGGCACGTGGATCCGGTGCGGATCGCGGAGATGGACGAGGACGAGTTCGTGGCGGCCGTGTCGAAGCCGCCTGCCATCCACCGGTTTCCGGGGTCCATGGGGAAGCGGGTGCGGGAGTTGTGCCGGTACGTCGTCGAGGAGTTCGACGGGGACGTGCGCGGGATCTGGGCCGACGGGGACGGGGCCGCTGTGCTGAAGCGGTTGAAGGCTCTTCCGGGGTTCGGGGACCAGAAGGCGCGGATCTTCCTGGCGTTGTTGGGGAAGCAGATGGGCGTCGAGCCCGAGGGGTGGCGGGAGGCCGCCGGGGCCTACGGGGAAGCGGGGTCGCGGCGGAGCGTCGCCGACGTCGTGGACGCCGTGTCGCTGGGTGAGGTGCGGGAGTTCAAGAAGGCGGCCAAAGCGGCGGCTCGGACGACGTAAGGTCTGCGCGTGCACATTCCCGGACTGACGAATCTGCAACCTCTGGGGTCGGGTGGGTTCGCCACCGTTTACCGCGCTCACCAGGTGCAACTCGGGCGCGACGTCGCGGTGAAGATCGACAACCGGGTGCTGGCCGACGAACGCGACCGGCGCCGGTTCCTGCGCGAGGCGCACGCCGCCGCGCGGCTGTCCGGGCACCCGAACGTGGTCGGCGTGCACGACGCGAACATCACGCCGCAGGGCATGCCGTACATCGTGATGGAGCTGTGCACCGGCGGGTCGCTGCACGACGTGCTGGACAAGAACGGGCCGTTGCCCGCTGAGCAGGTCCGGCACCTGGGCGTGCAGCTGGCGGACGCGCTGGCCGCCGCGCACGCGGAAGGCGTGCTGCACCGGGACATCAAGCCCGGCAACATCCTCGTCGACCGGTACGGGACGGCGAAGCTCGCGGACTTCGGGCTGGCGGCGCTGGTCGACGCGGCGGGCGACAGCACCGCGACCCGCGACGCCCTCAGCCCCAGCTACGCGCCGCCGGAGGCGTTCGCGATGGCCGCGCCGACGGCGGCGGGCGACGTGTACTCGCTGGCCGCGACCCTGTACGACCTGCTGGCGGGCAAGCCGCCGCGGCCGGTGCCGTGGCCGATCGAGTCGTTCGACCACCTCGGCGAGGTGCTGCGCTCCCCCGTGCCGCCGGTGCCGGGCGTGCCGGTCGAGTTCCACCACACCCTCGTGCGTGCCCTGCACCCGGACGTGAACGCCCGCACGCCGAGCGCCGCACGCCTGCGCGACGAACTGCGCGGGGCCGTTCCCGTGGCACCACCACCGCCGCCTCCCGTTGCCCCGCCGCAGATCAGCCAGCCGCAGATCCGGCAGGCCGACCCCTCGGTGCGCACGGCGAAGAAGCGGTGGCCGGTCGTGGTGGCGGCCATTGTCGCCGTGGTGGCGATCGGGGCGGGAGCGTTCTGGCTGTTCCCCAAGAACGAGACCACGGCCACGGGGAATCCGGGGAGCAGCACGGGCAGCACCACCAAGAAAGCCGCGGACGACGACCTGCTGCCGCCGAGGTTGAAGAAGTGCGACACAGGGCTCTGCATCGCCGAGGAGACCTGCTACTACGGGATCAACACCTTCGGTGGCCAGGCCTCCACCGCGCGGAAAGTGGGGAGCTGCGCCGAGGAGCACGCCTGGGAGGCCTACTCGGGCGGCTGGCTGTCCGGTGGCATCCCCAAGGTCGACAGCGACACCCTGGCCGCCTCCCCCGAGGTGGCGAGCACCTGCACCAAAGCCGCGCTGACCGCGAACACCCGGCCGAACGTCGACACGTCGACGTGGCAGTTCACCGCGATCGCCTTCACCGAAGGTGACCGCAACTACTTCCACTGCCTGGGCTCACCCGAGGAAGGCGGCTGGCTGTTCACCAGCGCCTTCGGCCGCTAGCGTTCGACCCGATCACCGGACGCTTGTGGGGGGACCATGAGGAAGCGCGGCTCGATTCTGGCTGTCCTGTTCGCAGTTCTCGGCTCGATGGTGGTGACGACGACCCCGGCCCAGGCCGCGGGCTCGTGCTACGCCTCGGGAACGCACTACGGGTACTCGACCTACACCTGCAACATCTACCGCACGAACCACCCGTGGAGCATGTACGGATCGGCGAACCTCCACCTGGAGGGCAACGTCGTCGGTGTCCTCGGCGCGGGCAACAGCTGGTTCGTCTGCCAGCGGCGGTTCGGCATCACCCTCGAGTACGGCGGGGGTGTCGTGAACGACTGGTTCGCGTACACGTTGACCGACAACGGTTATTGGGGCTGGGTCAGCGCCACCCACTTCTCGGCGGGCGGCAACATGGAGGCCGTGCCGGGGCTGGGCTACTGCCCCGGCGGGTTCGGCGACTCCAGCACCTACCCCGGCAACAGTCCCGCGATCGGTGGAGTGCTGCGGTTGCCGGGGCCGGACAACGAGGTGTCGATCTCCTACAACTAGGCGGCCAGCAGCACCGGCTCCTCCTCGGGCTTCCTGGTCGCGCGGCGGGCGTGGAGGAGGAGGCCGAAGGCGGCCAGGGCGAGGACGCCTGCGATCGGGGGGAGCAGGGTGATGCCCACGTTGTCGATGATCAAGCCGCCGAAGACGCCCGAGATGCCTACGCCGAGGTAGATGGCGGAGGCGTTGAGGGACAGCAGGAGGCCGCTGTTGGTGGGGGCCAGTTCGATCAGCCAGTTCTGGATGGGCGGGTTGACCGACCAGGTGAACAGGCCCCAGACGAACAGGGCGATGCCCGCCGTGATCGTGGTGGTGGCGGTGAGCGGGAGGGTCACCAGCACGGTGATGAAGACGGCGAAGATGACCACGAGCAGGCGTTGGCTGCCGAAGCGGTCGGTGAGCCTGCCGCCGAGGGAGTTGCCGATGGCGCCGCCGACGCCGTAGGCGAACAGCAGCAGCGAGATCACGGTGCCGTGGATGCCCGCGGTCGCGGCGAGCAGCGGTGAGATGTAGGTGAACACGCCGAACGCGGCCAAGCACGCCAGGACGGTCATGCCCAGCACCGGCAGGACGCGGCGGTCGGCGGCGACGGCGAAGCGCTCGCGGATCGTCACGACGGGCGGTGCGGCGACCTGCGGGACGCCGAGGCGGACGATGACGGCGGCGACGAGGGACAGCGCGCCGACGGCGGCGAACACGCCCTGGTAGCCGATCGAGCCGCCGAGGAGGCTGCCCGCGGGGACGCCGATGATCAGCGAGAACGTCAAGCCGCCGAAGACCGTGGCGACCGCTCGGCCGCGGTGTTCGGGGGTCGTCAACGCGGTCGCGACGAGCGTGGCGGCCGGGGTGTACGCGGCGGCGCCCAGTGCGCTGATGACGCGGGCGACGAGCAGCAGCGGGTAGTTCGGGGCGAGCGCGGACAGGACGTTGCCGATCGCCGACACCACCAGCGCCACGACCAGCAGCTGCCTGCGGTTCCAGCGACCGGTGAGGGCGGCCAGGACGGGGGCGGCGACGGCGTAGGACAGGGCGAACACGGTGAGCAGCTGGCCCGCGGTGGACAGCGACACGTCCAGTTCGCGGCTCACGGCGGGCAGCAGGCCGGACAGGATGTAACCGCTGGTGCCCACGGTGAAGGCTCCGGCGGCGAGCAGGTACGTGCGGGCGGACATCGGACTCCCAGCATCGGCTCCAGTGAGGTTCGACGCCGACCGTACTACGAGTTTCATCGAACTACGACAAGTATCGTACTATTGGTGACGTGGACAACTCACTGGAACACCCGGACCGCGACCAGATCCGGATCGAGGCCGTCCTGCACGCGCTCGCCGACCCGGTCCGCCTCACGATCGTCCGCGCGCTCGCGGACAGCGACACCGGCATCGCCTGCGGCGCGATCGAGCTCGGCATCAGCAAGTCGACGCGCACCCACCACATCCGCACGCTGCGCGAGGCGGGCGTGATCACCGTGCGCCCCGAGGGCACGTCCCGGATCAGCACGCTGCGCCGCGACGACCTGAACGTCCTGTACCCCGGATTGCTCGACGGGGTGCTGGCCGCTCAACGCTGATCCACTCGAACGCCATTTCCGCAGTTATGCGGAAATGGCGTGGAATGATCCCTCGAATGCCGTACCGCATACCGCCGAACGAGTTGGGAAAACCGACTTCTCGGAGGATCTCCACGAGTCCGCGAACCCCGCTGTGACTTTCCCCCGCCATTCACTGCGCCAGTCGAGCGAATCGCTCACCTGCCGGGGTGCGGGCGGCTAGGGTTGGCCGCGTTCAGCTCCCTGCCTGCCCCATTGGAGATCGCGCGCGGTGGACGTCCTGCTCAGCATTCCGGAAAAATCGGCGTTGTTCGCCCTCATGCTGTTCGTCGAGGAAGCCTCGAACACGGACATCCGCGAGGAGTACGGCTTCACGATCGACAAGAAGGTCCGCGATCGGCTCGTCGGCTTGGGATTCGTGTCCGCGCGCAAGGCGAAGGAACTGCGCGGCGCGTTCGTCCACGAACTCACCGACGACGGCTGGCGGCAGTGCCGCGCGGAATTGACCGCGAAAACACCGGCGGGCGTGCAGAAGCCGTACCGCCTGCTCTTCGGCCTCGCCCGCGCCCTCGACCGGCACCTCACGAGGTCCCGTCTGGAGATGGCCGACTTCTTCGCCCCCGACGACACGCCGCCGGTCCCCGCGACCGTCGACCCCGTGGCGGAGGTCCGCGCCGCGTACGAGTCCCTGGCGTCACGTCCGGGCGCGTGGGTGAGCCTGGCCCAGGTGCGCGAGGCGCTGTCGCACCTGTCGCGCGAGGAGGTGGACGGGGCGCTGGTGCGGCTCGACCTGGAGCCGTCGACCTACCTGATCCCCGAGGCCAACCAGAAGATGCTGTCCGAGGCGGAGCGCGACGCGGCCGTCCACGTCGGCGGCGAGGACAAGCACCTGCTGTCCATCGACCACGCCTGAGGACGCGACGCATGGACGACCAGGAGCGCAAGGCGCTGGAGAACCTGCGGTTCGACTGGGCACCGACCCCGGAGGACGTGTGGGACCCGACGACCCCGCACGTCGAAGGCCTCAACGAGACCGCGCTGAGAACGGTCATGGCGGCCTACGACGACGCCAAGGCGAGCCGGGGCCCGAGTCCGCTGGGCGTCGCCATCACCGGCCAGCAGGGCTCGGGGAAGACGCACATGCTCGGCGTCGTGCGGGCCGAGGTGCGGCGGCGGGGCGGCTACTTCTTCCTCGTGAGCCTGTCGCAGAGCGACTTCTGGCAGAACATCGTCCACGCGCTGCGCAACGGCCTGCACTACTCGGGGCCGAGCGGCGAACGGCAGCTCACGGTGGTGCTGCTGCGGCTCGCCAACCGGCTGGACCTGCCGGACGAGGCACGGCGGCAGGTCGTCGGCGAGGCGCCGCTCACCAAGTGGGCGCTCGACGAGGTCGTGCACGCGTTGGGCAGGACGGATCCCCAGCGCGGGCACGAGTGCAGGCACACCGCCCGCGCACTGGTCCTGCTCGCGTCCAAGGACCTCGCCGCGAACGAGGTGGGCGAGTCCTACCTCGTCTCGGCGAGCGAGGCGGTGCCCGGCGAGCGGAACAGCTGGGGCATCCACCCCGATCCGAAGGACGCGCACCAGATCGTCGGCGAGCTGTCCCGGCTGATCTCGCTGACCGGGCCGAGCCTGCTCGCCATCGACCAGATCGACACGCTGATCTCGCAGTCCCAGCGGCTGACCCACGAGGACGCCGCCGTCCCGTCCGGCGCGACGGAGAACCTGCTGGACCAGGTCGGGTCGGGGCTGATGGCCCTGCGGGAGACCATGCAGCGCACGGTGTCCGTCGTCGCCTGCCAGCACCAGGTGTGGTCGAGCCTCGAGAAGCACACCACCGGGGCGGTGATCTCCCGGTTCCGGCAGGAGTCGCGGTTGCAGACGGTGCCGACGGCGGCGATCGGCCAGGCGCTGGTGGAGACCCGGTTCCGGCAGCGGTTCGAGGAGGTCGGCTTCACGCCGCCGTACCCGAGCTGGCCGGTCCTGCCCGACGCGTTCTCCGGAGCCGTGCACTTCACGCCCCGGCAGCTGTTCAAGCAGGTCGACGAGCACATCAGGACCTGCCTGGAAGCGGGCGTCCTGGTGACGCTGGCGAGCCTCACCAGCAGGGTCGGCCTCAAGACCCGGCGGAAGCCGCAGGTCGAGTCCGTGTCGGACGCGCAGGCCGACTCGCTGGACGAGCGGTTCGCCGCGCTCGCGCGGGCCGCTGACCTGAGCATCGCGCTGGACAAGGTCGGCGAGGACTCGCGGATGCCCGAGCTGCTGACGGCCGGGTTGCGCACCTACATCTTCGAGCAGGGCGACGAGCGCAAGCGGTACTCGCTGGACAACCGGCAGGGCGCGAACCCCTCGCTGCACGCGAAGCTGCGGCGGATCCTGGACGAGGAGAGCGAGGACCAGGCCCACTGGTGCTTCCGCGCCGTCGCCAGTGCCGACCCGCGCGCGGCGCAGAACCGCATCGAACGCCTGCGCGTCGCCGCCGGGCTCGACCCGAACGTCCCCAAGCGCAAGGCCTTCCTGCTGCGCACCGGCCCGTGGAAGACCACCACGAAGAAGACCGGCGAGAAGCTGGACGCGTTCCTCGCGGCGGGCGGGGTGTTCCTCGACCGGGTGGACCTGGACGACCTGAAGGCGTTCGACGCGCTGGAGAAGCTGTGGGACGAGGACCCTCCCGGCCTCAAGCCGTGGCTCCAGCAGCGCAAGCCCGCGAGCGGCACCGCGCTGTTCCGCGCGGTCTTCGGCGAGCCGGAGCGGGAGCCCGTCCCCGCAGGCCCGGCGCTCCCCCTGCCCCACGACGACAACGCGGGCTGGCCGGACGAGGACCTCGACGTCGTGGAGCCGACCGCGCCGACGCCGACGGCGGTCGTCGTGCCACCGGGCTTCCTCTCGCTGGGCGAGAGCACCGACACCGGTGAGCCGGTGCCGATCCCGCTGGAGGCGCTGCGCAAGCACGCGGTGATCTTCGCGGGGTCCGGCTCGGGGAAGACGGTGCTGATCCGCAGGCTGCTGGAGGAGTGCGCGCTCCAGGGCGTGTCCGCGATCGTGCTCGACCCGAACAACGACCTGGCCCGGCTGGGCGACGCGTGGCCGCAGCCGCCCGGCGGCTGGAGCCCCGGCGACGACGTCAAGGCCGCCGACTACCTGGCGGGCACCGACGTCGTGGTCTGGACGCCCAACTACGAGTCGGGACGGCCGCTGAGCTTCCAGCCCCTGCCCGACCTGGCCGCGCTGAAAGGCGATCCGGACGAGTTCCGGCTCGCGCTCGACACCGCTGTGGCGGGTCTGGCCCCACGGGCCCGCGCGGACGGCTCGACGGTGAAGGCGGACCTCGCGCGGGCGGCGTTGAAGGAGGCGCTGGCCTACTTCGCCCACACGGGCGGCGGGAGCCTCGAGTCGTTCCTCGACCTGCTGAGCGACCTGCCGGACGGCGTCACCTCGCTCACCAAGGGCCAGGCGATGGCCGCCGACATGTCCGAGACCCTCAAGGCGGCGATGATCAACGACCCGCTGTTCGGCGGCTCGGGCACGCCGTTCGACCCCGGTGTCCTGCTCACGCCCGCGCCCGGCAAGCGCGCCCGGATCTCGGTGGTCAGCCTCATCGGCCTGCCGTCGGACCAGCAGCGGCAGAGCTTCGTCAACCAGCTGCAGATGGCGCTGTTCGCGTGGATCAAGCGGCACCCGGCGGGCGACCGGCCGCTGGGCGGGCTGTTCGTGATGGACGAGGCCCAGACCCTGGCGCCCTCGGGGGCGATGACGGCGTGCACGTCCAGCACGCTGGCGCTCGCGTCGCAGGCCAGGAAGTACGGGCTGGGGCTGGTGTTCGCGACGCAGGCGCCGAAGGGCATCCACAACCGGATCGTCGGCAACGCGGCCACGCAGTACTTCGGCTTCATCAACAGCCCCACCCAGGTCGCCGCCGCGAAGGAGATGGCGGCGGCCAAGGGCAGCACCGTCCTGGACATCTCCCGGCTGACCGCGGGCCAGTTCTACGCCGTCGGCGAAGGCCTGCCGTTCCGCAGGGTCCGGTCGCCGATGTGCCTGAGCCACCACCCGTCCAGCGCGTTGACCGCCGAGGAAGTCCTGGTCAGAGCCCGTACCGAACGGCCATAGGAGAAGCGTGGACCTCGTCGTCCAGGGACTCGTCAAGGAGTTCCAGGAAGTCCAGAGCCTCACCCAGCTCCCGCAGAGCGAGGCGTTCGAGGCGTTCGCCGCCTACTGCGTGCTCAGCTCGTACTACGAGGGCGAGTTCAGCCCGGACGCCTTCCGCACCGGCGGCGGCAACGACCTGGGCATCGACGCGTACGGCGTGCTGGTCAACGGCGACCTGCTGCACGACGCCGAGGACGTGCGGGCCGCCGTGGACGCGGCGTCGAGGCCCGACATCCAGATCGTCGTCGTGCAGGCCAAGACCAGCTCGGGGTTCGAGACCAAGGTCGTCTCCGACCTGGCCGAGAACCTCGGCCACGTCACGAGTTCCGGGACGCTGCCCTACGAGGCCTCCACCGACGTGCGGAACCTCCGCGACTGCCTGACCGCGGTCTACGCCGACATCGGCAAGCTCGCCAACGGGCTGCCGCAGCTGCACGTCCACTACGTGACCACCGGCGACCAGGTCGCGGACATGGTGGCGCAGAAGGCGCGCTCGGCGGAGAAGCAGCTCGCGGAGCCGGGGCTGTTCGAGGCCGTGGAGTTCCACTGCGCCACGCGCGGCGAGCTGCGCAAGCTCTACCGCAGGGCCACCACCAAGGTCGCGGCGACGTTCCCGATGCCGAAGAAGGTGTCCTTCCCCAAGGTGCCCGGCGTCGAGCAGTCGCTGCTGGGCCTGCTGGCGGCGAAGGACCTCGTCGAGCACGTGCTGGGCGACGAGTCGGGGCGGCTGCGCAAGGCGCTGTTCAACGACAACGTGCGCGACTTCCAGGGCTACAACGACGTCAACGCCGAGATCCGCGAGACCCTGCGCGACCCGGTGCGGCGGGAGCGGTTCGCGGCGCTCAACAACGGCATCACCATCGTGACCCGCGGGCTGACGGTGGTCGGCGACGAGGTGCGCGTCGACGACTTCCAGATCGTCAACGGCTGCCAGACCTGCCACGTGCTGTTCGAGCAGCGCGACCTGCTCACCGACGCCGTCCACGTCAGCGTGCGGATCGTGCACTCGCAGGACGAGGACCTCATCAACGGCATCGTGGCCGCGACGAACCGGCAGACCGTCGTCACGGAGGAGGACCTGTCGGTCCGGGAGGACTTCCACCGGCTGCTGGAGGACTACTTCCACCGCGGCCGCGACAAGCAGCACAGCCTGTACTACGAGCGGCGGTCCAAGCAGTACAGCGAGGGCAAGCAGATCGAGAAGACGCGCGTCATCACCAGGGCCCAGCTCACCCGCGCCTACGTGGCCGTGTTCCTGGACGAGCCCGCGCGGTCGGGGCACCTCAAGACGCTGCTCGCGGCCCGCGGCAAGGAGCTGTACGCCCCGGACCAGCAGCCGGTCCTCTACTACACCGCCGCGGCCGCGTTCTACCGGCTGGAGTGGCTGATCCGGAACCGGCGCATCCCCAACGACTACAGCCCGGCGCGCTACCACCTGCTGGCCGCGATGAAGCTGCGGCTGCTCGGGTCCGGCAAGGTGTCCCACTCGTCGAAGGCCGCGCAGAAGCAGTGCGAGCGGATGCTGGAGGTGCTCTGGGACCCGAACGAGTCGGAGCGCCTGGTGCTCGACCTGCTCGACCCGCTGCGGCGGGCGATCGACGCCGAGTCGGCGCTCAACGTCCGGCTGGGCGAGATGGTGCGCACCCAGCGCTTCGCCGAGGGCTTCCGCCGCGAGGTGCTGGGCACGACCCCGTAAAAGCGGTTGCGCGCGGCCGTAGCGTTGAGCGACGTGCGTGCGTGGGGTTCCAGTCAGGTCCGGCTCGTGGCAGCCGGTTTCCGGAGGTATTCGACCTACCGACAAGCGATGATCGCGGGCACGGCCACGAACGTGGTGTTCGGCCTGTTGAGGATGGCCGTCCTGCTGGCGGCGCTGGACTCGGCCGCGGGCGGGCGGATCGGGGGTTACGACGTCGCCGCCACGGTCACGTACGTGTGGCTGGGGCAGGGGCTGTTGGCGTTCGTGGTGCTGTGGGGGGATTCGGCGCTGTCCGACCGGATCCGCACCGGGGACGTGGTGGTGGACCTGTACCGGCCGTGGGACCTCCAGGTGGCGGGGCTCGCCGAGGACCTGGGGCGGGCCGGGTACTGCGCGCTGACGCGGCTGGCGCCGCCGGTGGTGGTCGGGGCGCTGTTCTTCCCGTTCCGGTGGCCGCCGGTGGAGCGGTGGCCGCTGTTCGCGGTCAGCGCGGTGCTGGGGGTGCTGGTCAGCTTCGGGATGCGGTTCCTGGTCAGCACGAGCACGTTCTGGTTGCTGGACAACCGGGGCGTGGGGTCGCTCTACGGCGTGGGCACCGGGATCCTGTGCGGGCTGACGGTGCCGCTCGACTTCTTCCCCGAGTGGGCGCGGTTCGCGCTGTGGTTCACGCCGTTCCCGGCGATCATGCAGGGCCCGATCGACGTGTTCCTGGAGCACGGGTCGCTGTGGCTGACGCTCGCGCACCAGGTGCTGTGGGCGGTCGTCCTGTTCCTGCTGGGCAAGCTGGTGCTGGCCAGGGCAGTGCGGAAGGTCGTGGTGCAGGGTGGCTGAGGGCGTGTACCGGAAGATCCTGCACGCCCGGCTGCGCGGGCAGCTGTCGTACCGGGCGTCGTTCCTGCTCGACTGCCTCGCCCAGGCGCTGGCGCAGGGCGGTGAACTGGTGGTGATCCTGGTGCTGTTCAACCGGGTCACGGCGCTGGGCGGGTTCTCCGTCGACGAGGTGCTGCTGGTGTACGCGTTCGCGGGAACCGCGTTCGGGCTCGCGGACCTGTTCGCGGGCCAGTTGGACACCCTGCCGACGCTGATCCGGACGGGGAGGTTCGACACCCTGCTGCTGCGGCCGTTGGGGACGCTGCCGCAGCTCATGTCGTCGGACCTGCCGCTCAAGCGGCTCGGACGGGTGCTGGCGGGCCTCGTCGTGCTCGGCTACGCGCTGGCGCACAACGAGGTCGTGTGGACGCCGTGGTCGGTCCTCCTGCTGGCCGTGACGCCCGTCGCGGGCGCGGTGATCTTCGGCGGGGTGTGGGTGGTCGCGTGCTCGGTGTGCTTCTGGCTGGTCGACGGGCGCGAGCTGGCGAACTCCGTGACCTACGGCAGCAGCACGTTCACCTCGTACCCGATCAGCGTGTACTCGGGGTGGCTGCGGCGGTTGATGGCGTTCGTGGTGCCCGGCGCGTTCGTCGCCTACTACCCGGCGCTGGCGCTGCTGGACCGCGCCGACCCGCTGGGCGCGCCCGCGTGGCTGGGCTGGGTCGGCCCGCTGGTGGCGGCGGCCGTCGCCTGCCTGGCCGGCGTGACCTGGAAGTTCGCCGTCCGACACTACCGAGGGACTGGATCATGATCGAGGTGCGTGACCTGCGCCGGGAGTTCCGCGTGAGCCGGAAGGCCGGGTTCCTGCGGCGGACGCACGACGCGGTGGCGGCGGTCGACGGGGTCAGCTTCGACGTGGCCGCCGGGGAGGCCGTCGGGTACGTCGGGCCGAACGGGGCCGGGAAGTCGACGACGATCAAGATGCTGACCGGCATCCTCGTGCCGACGTCGGGCACCGTGCGGGTGTCCGGCATCGACCCGTCGCGGCAGCGCAAGGAGCTGGCCCGGCGGATCGGGGTCGTGTTCGGGCAGCGCAGCCAGCTCTGGTGGGACCTGCCGCTGCTGGACAGCTTCGAGCTGCTGCGGACGATCTACCGGGTGTCCGGACCGGACTACGCCCGGCGGCTCGCGGAGTGCGTGGACCTGCTCGAGCTGGGGCCGTTCCTGGCCACGCCCGTGCGGCAGCTGTCGCTGGGGCAGCGGATGCGCGGCGAGGTCACGGCGTCGCTGCTGCACGCGCCGGAACTGCTGGTGCTCGACGAGCCCACGATCGGGCTGGACCTGGAGTCCAAGGAGCGGCTGCGGGAGTTCCTGGCGGAGCTGAACACCAAGCGCGGCACCACACTGCTGCTGACGACGCACGACCTCGACGACATCCAGCGGCTGTGCCCGCGACTGGTGGTGATCGACCACGGGACCGTGCTCGCCGACGGCCCGCTGGCCGACCTGCGGGCCGAGGTGAGCCCGGAACGGGTGCTGGTCGTGGACCTCGAGGACCCCGCCCCGGCGCTGGAGGGCCTGCCCGGCGTCACGTCCGTTCGGCTGGAGCTGGGCGGCAAGCGGCAGCACCTCGCGTTCCGCCGCGACCGGACCACGGCGGCCGCGTTGATCACGGCCGTGGCGGCCCGCGCGGAGGTGCACGACCTGTCCGTCGAGGAGTCCGACATCGATGACGTGGTGCGCGGGTTGTACGAACGCCGTCACGCGGCGCGCGATGTCGGTAATGTCGGAGTTTCACCCGACAGTCGATGACGACGATCCTGGAGTTCACATGCGCGGTTCCCGGTCGGTGGCCACCGTTGTGCTGGCACTCGGACTGGCAGGTGCTGCCTCCGGCTGCGATGCCGTCAACGAGGCGACGAACGCGGCGAACTCGGTCAACAACGCCGCGAGCAAGGTCCAGCTCTGCCTGGACGCGGTGAAGCTGCTGGGCTTCACGCCGGACCTGAGCAACCCGCAGGCCGCCGTGGACGACGCCCACAAGAAGGCCGAGGAGATGACGAAGCTGGCCGAGCAGGCGGGCGACACGACGCTCAAGCAGGCGCTCGAGGCGTCGGCCCAGCAGCTCAGCTCGGTCACCCTCAGCGACCTCGACCCCGCGTCCGCGGCGGGCTGGCTGCAGCAGAAGCTCGACAAGCTCAACGCCCTCAACTCCGCGTGCGCGAGCTGACCGGTTCACCCACACGCGCGCGCACCCGTTGGGGGAACACCCTTCCACGGTCGAAACCAAACCTTGGTGGTCTGTCGTCCGCCGCTCCGGCCACCTACTCTGGTGGCCATCGGAGGTGCTGAGAGATGCAGGCATTGGTAGGCGACAGGTTGCACGTCCAGAGCCGCGTGGTCGGCGTCGAGGAACGGCTGGGCGAGATCCTCGAAGTGCGCGGTGAGGAAGGTGCTCCCCCGTACCTGATTCGCTTCGCGGACGGGCATGAAGGCCTGGTGTACCCGGGCCCTGACTGCCTCGTCGAATCCCGCTCGAAGAGCTGAACCCGTCGCCAAGGCCGTTCGCGGCCTTGGCGACGGCGGGACGGCTCAGCCGCCGTCGAGGGCGACCTGGATCAGCGCCTCGGCCAGCTGGGGCGTCGCGGCCGCGACCCCGGACCACCGCTTGGTCAGGTCGTGGTCGAACGTGAAGGGCCTGCCGCGCAGGTCGAGCAGCACACCGCCCGCCGCGGGCACGGTCACCAGCGCGGCGGCCAGGTCCATGATCCGGTGGGTGTCCGAGCCGGGGTCGATGAACGCGTCGACCGACCCCTCGGCGACCAGCATGGTCTCCAGGCAGGTGGTGCACAGGATGCGGATCCGGTCCGCCCGGTTCGCGATCCGGTGCCACGCCTCCTCGGTGCCGCGCTTGGGGCGCATCAGGCACACCGACGCGCCGTCCAACGCCGTGCGCCCCGTCGTCCGGTAGGGCGTGGGCTCCCCCGCGCGCGCCCACCACGACCGGCCGGTGTCGAACCAGACGGTCAGCGCCTCGGTGGGCACGCCGTCGCGCACGACCACGCCCGCGAAGCACGACAGGGGCACGCCGAACGCCGCGTTCGCCGACCCGTCGACCGGGTCGATCACCAGCGTCTCCGCGGACCCGTTGTCGATGAACCCGGCCTCCTCGGACAGCAGGTTGGCCCCGTTGCGCATCGCCGCGTCGGCGATGGCCCCTTCCACGATCGCGTCGACCCGCATGGTCGGCGTGCCGTCCGCGCCGTCGGCCACCTCCTCGCGCAGCTCCAGTCTCGTGTGCGCCAACCGGGCCTCGCCGTACGCCTGGGACGCGGCGCGGGCCGTGGCGGCGAGGGCGGGGTGGACGTCGGCGGGCATCTCGGGTTCGGGAACGGGCCAGGTGATGCGCAAGTAGCGTCTCCTCCGTGAGGACTGGGACCCTGCCGGGCGGGCTGCCGTACATGGCCATCGGGCGCGGGCGCCCGCTGGTGTTCCTACCCGGTTTCGGGCCGGAGCACACGGTGCCCGCCGGGTGGGGGCGGCGGATCGCGCTGAGCCAGGTGCGGGCCCTGGCGGAGCACCGCGAGGTGTTCTGGGTGAACCGGAAGCCGGGATTGGCCCCCGGCACCACCATGTCAGACCTGGCGGCGCAGCACGCCGTGGCGTTGCGTGAGCGGTTCGGGGCCCCGGTCGACCTGATGGGTCACTCGACCGGGGCCTCGATCGTGTTGCAGGTGTTGGTGGAGCACCCGTCGGTGGTGCGGCGGGGTGTCGTCGTGAGCGGGGCGTACGCGTTGGGGCCGTTGGCCAAGCCGCAGTTGCGGATGGGTGAACTGCTGGCCGAGGGCAGACCCGGCTACCACCTGATCGCGCCGGGCATGACGCGGAACCCGGTGCTGCTGCCGCTGCTGACGGGCGTGATGTGGGTGGCCGGGCTGTTCGTGCGCAAGCCCGCGAACCCGTCGGACATGCTCGCCGTGCTGCGGGCCGAGGACGTGTTCGACGTCCGCGAGCGGCTGGCGGACATCGAGGCGCCGACGCTCGTCGTGTGCGGGGAGCGGGACTACTTCTGGACGCCGCAGATGTTCGCCGAGACCGCCGCGCGGATCCCGCACGGGCGGCTGATCAGCTACCCGAAGGTGGGGCACAACCCGATGGGCGACCCGCGGTTCACGCCGGACGTGCTGGCGTTCCTGGACTCGTGAACTCGGCGATCAGGTCCCGGTAGGTGGCGAACGCCGGTTTCGGGGTGTGGTCGTCGTGCAGCAGCCCCAGGGTGTGCAGGAGGTCCGACCGGCTGCTGTCGGCGTCCCGCAACGAGAAGTGCTCGTAGGTCGTGATGGTGAGGTCCGAGGCGGCGATCTCGCGGACGACCGTGTCGAGGACTTCGGCCTGGCGGGAGTCCGGGCGGTCCGGGCCGGTGCTCCAGCCGTGCTCGGTGACGTGGACCGGGGTGTCCTCGGGGATGCCCGCGGCTTTCAGGCTGTGGTGGCGGAAGTTGCCGAGGACGGCTCGGACGGCGTCGGGGAGCCGGTCGGCGGGGATCGGGCGGAACACGTCGGGGAAGAAGTCGAGGCCCGCGTAGTCCAGGGCCTCGCGGAACTCCTGGCCGCCCCGGCGGCCCAGGTCGGTCCAGAACTCCTGGGCGGGGTCGAAGATCGCGGTGGAGTTGCAGCCGATGCGGACGTCCAGCCCCAGGGCTCGCGCCTCCCGCTTGGCGGCGATGACGCCCTCGACGAGCGCTTGGCGGACGGCGGGGAACTCGCCGTCGCCGCCGGGGCCCGCGTTGTCGGCCTCCTCGGTGATCTGGAGGGTCGCCAGCGTGGAGCCGTGGCGGTGCAGGAGGCCCCGGAGGAACGCCAGCCAGCCGGTGAGGTCGTGGCCGGGGTCGCGGAAGCAGGCGACCAGGTCCAGGCGGCGGTGGCCGGTCAGGAGGGCCTCGGGGTTCGGCGGGGCCTCGTGCAGCGACGGGTAGTGGACGTAGGCGCGGACGAGGAACGGGTGCGGGCCGTGGAGGTCGTCGAGGGCTTTGGCGAGCAGGGCGGGGTCTTCCGGCGGGGAACCGTCGTCCAGGGCGATGCGGCCGCCCGCGTAGATGCCGAACGTGAGGGTCATGGCGGGGACAATACTTGGTGTCACTTCAAGTTTGGTGTTGATGTAAGATTTTTCTCGTGGGACTCCGGGAAGAGAAGAAAGCCGCTACGCGGGAGCTGTTGAGCGACGTGGCCACCGGGCTGTTCGTGGAGCGCGGGTTCGACGCGGTGACGGTCGCCGACGTGGCCGAGGCGGCGCGGGTGTCGGTCAACACGGTGTTCAACTACTTCCCCACCAAGGAAGACCTGTTCTTCGACCGGCAGGACGTGGTGGTGGGGCGGTTGGCCGCGGCCGCCCGCGACGGTGGCGTCGCGGGGGTGCGGGACGCCTTCCTGGCCGAACTCCGGCGCGAGGAGGCCACGACGGGGCTGTCGGGAGCGGCGGGGTTCTGGGCCGTGGTGGAAGGGAGCCCCGCCTTGCAGGCCCGGTTGCGGCTGATCGGCGAACTGGCCGAAGCGGCGTTGGCGGAAGCCCTCGGCGGCGATCCGGAGGCGCGGGTCGTGGCGGCGGTGGTGGCCGGGGTCGACCGGGCGCTGCACGCGGAGATCCGGCGGCGGGTCGTGGCGGGAGAAGCACCCGCGGCCGTGCGGGAAGCGGTGGGGGAACTGGCTTCGCGCGCGTACGGGCGGATCGGGTTCTAACGGAAAAGGGGCGGCCCGTGGGCCGCCCCTTCACGTCGTGCCGTGGATCAGATGAGGCCGAGTTCCTTGACCGCGTCGCGCTCCTCGACCAGCTCGGCGACCGAGGCGTCGATGCGGGCGCGGGAGAAGGCGTCGATGTCCAGGCCCTGGACGATCTCGTAGCGGCCGTCCTTCGCGGTGACCGGGAACGAGGAGATCAGGCCCTCCGGAACGCCGTACGAGCCGTCGGAGACGACCGCCGCCGACGTCCAGTCGTTCTCCGGGGTGCCGTTGACCCAGCTGTACACGTGGTCGATGGCGGCGTTCGCCGCGCTCGCCGCGCTGCTGAGGCCACGGGCCTCGATGATCGCCGCACCGCGCTTCGCGACCGTCGGGATGAAGGTGCCCTCCAACCACTCCTGGTCGTTCACGGCCTCGGCGGCGGTCTTGCCGTTCACCTCGGCGTGGAACAGGTCCGGGTACTGCGTGGCGGAGTGGTTGCCCCAGATCGTGAGCTTCTTGATCTCACCGAGGGAGACGCCGAGCTTCTTCGACAGCTGCGCCAGCGCGCGGTTGTGGTCGAGGCGGGTCATCGCGGTGAAGCGCTCCGCCGGGACGTCCGGCGCGTGCTGCTGGGCGATGAGGGCGTTCGTGTTGGCCGGGTTGCCCACCACGAGGACGCGGACGTCGTCCGCCGCGCCTGCGTTGATGGCCTCGCCCTGGGGCTTGAAGATGCCGCCGTTGGCCGAGAGCAGGTCGCCCCGCTCCATGCCCTTGCTGCGCGGGCGGGCGCCGACGAGCAGCGCGATGTTGACGCCGTCGAACGCGGTCTTCGCGTCGTCGGTGATGTCGATGCCGGACAGCAGCGGGAACGCGCAGTCGTCGAGCTCCATGGCGGTGCCCTCGGCGGCCTTGACCGCCTGGGGGATCTCCAGCAGGCGCAGGCGAACCGGGGTGTCCGCGCCCAGCAGGTGGCCGGAAGCGATGCGGAACAGCAGTGCGTAGCCGATCTGGCCGGCCGCACCGGTGACGGTGACGTTCACGGGCGTGCGGGTCATCTGGGTGTTGGGCGTGCTCCACCTACGAGGAGGGGAACAAGCGCCCGCTCCTCTCTCTGGACGTGGACTTGCAAGGGCCTGCGATATGGTGTAGGGCATGGATGTCGGGGCGGTGAAGCGGTCGTTCAAGTACCGATTCCGCCCCACCTCCGAGCAAGCCGAGCAGCTCAATCGCACCTTCGGGTGCGTCCGACTGGTCTACAACAAAGCTCTGGAAGAACGCGCTCGCGTCCACGCGACCGAAGCCCGGTCGATGACCTACGTGCAGTCCTCGGCCGCGCTGACGAAGTGGAAGAAGACCGACGACCTCGCATTCCTCAACGAGGTGTCGTCGGTGCCGTTGCAGCAGTCGTTGCGGCACCTGCAAACCGCGTACACGGCGTTCTTCGCCAAGCGCTCCCGTTACCCGTCGTTCAAGTCGAAGCGAAGGACACGGGCGTCCGCGGAGTACACGCGTTCCGGGTTCTCCTACCACGACGGGCGGCTCACCCTGGCCAAGCAGGCGGAGTCGCTGGACATCGTGTGGTCGCGCCCCTTGCCGCAAGGAGCCGAACCTTCCACGGTCACGGTGTCCCGCGACAAAGCGGACCGCTGGCACGTGTCCATTCTGGTCACGACCTCCACACGGCTCCTGCCCCCGGTCGACCGAGCCGTCGGCGTGGACGCGGGTATCACCGCTCTCGCCACGCTGTCCACTGGCGAGAAGATCGACAATCCGCGCCACGAGCGAACCGTCCGCGGGAGGCTGGTCAAGGCACAGCGCGCTCTGTCTAGGACGGCCAAGGGTTCCCGCAACCGGGACAAAGCCAGGCTGCGGCTCGCCCGCGTCCACGCCCGGACCGCCGACCGGCGTCGGGATCACCTGCACAAGCTGAGCACTCGACTCGTCCGCGAGAACCAAACGGTCGTGATCGAGGACCTGAGCGTCCGCACCATGCTGAAGACCCACAGCCTGGCCCGCGCCATCAGCGATGCCGCATGGTCGGAGTTCCGGTCCATGCTGGAGTACAAAGCGGCCTGGTACGGCCGGACCGTGGTGGTGGTCGACCGGTGGCTCCCGTCGACGAAGCTGTGCGCCGACTGCGGGAACAGGGTCGAGTCGTTGCCGTTGCACGTCCGGGAATGGGAGTGCCGGTGCGGAGCGGTGCACGACCGCGACGTGAACGCCGCCAGGAACATCCTCGCCGCCGGGCTGGCGGAGAGGTGAAACGCCTGTGGAGGGCTGGTGAGACCCGAACCGCGCGAGCAGGGAGGGCACAGCCCGGTGAAGCAGGAACCTCGGACCGCGAGGTCCGGAGTCCCCGCCTCGCAGGGCGGTGGAGGAGGTCAAGAGCCTTCCCGAATGACGGTCCAGGGGGCGGAGTCCTCGGGTGGCACGACCACTAGGCAGGACAGACCTGTCAGCGGCGGTCTCTGCACCGGGACCGCGCGCCGGGCGGTTTCGCCCGACCGCCGCAGGTTACCAACTGGGCAACGCCGACCGCCGGTGCGGTGAGGAGCCTCTCAGGTGGTTAGGTGTGGTCCGTGAACGACACGGAGGTCATCGGCGAGGACTACGCCGACGCGGTCCTGTTCAAGGAGTCCTGGGAACGGCGGTCGTTCGACCGGTGCGACTTCAGCGAAGCGGACATGCGCGGGCTGGTGACGAAGGGCTGCACGTTCACGAACTGCACGTTCCGCAGCACGGACCTCGGGGACTCGAAGCACACGGCGACGGCGTTCCGGTCGTGCACGTTCGACCGGGCCGTGCTGTCCGGGGCGTCGTTCACGTCGTGCAGCCTGCTCGGGTCGTCGTTCACGGCGTGCGTGCTGCGGCCGATCTCGTTGCACGAGACCGATCTCACGCTCGCCAGCCTCGTCCGGGTGAACCTGAGGAAGGTCGACCTGCGCGGGCTGCGGTTCCGCGAGGCGAACCTGAACGAGGCGGACCTGCGGGACACCGACCTGCGCGGCGCGGACCTCCAGGCGGCCCGGCTGCTCGGCACGAACCTGGCGGGCGCGGACCTGCGCGGCGCGCGGGTCGACGCCAACGGCTGGGTGCAGGCGAAGATCGCCGGGGCGACGGTCGACCTGACGATGGCCGTCGCGTTCGCCGCGGCCCACGGCCTGACCGTGGAGGAACTGGGCGGCGAGAGCTGAGCGAGCCGGGTCCCGGTCGTCGACCGGAACCCGGCTCCCCCGCTAGTTCTGCGCTTCCTGGTGCGAGACCTCGACCAGCGCGCCGTCCGCGACCATCTCGTCCACCGAACTCGGGAACAGGTACGCGGTGCCGCCGCCGGGCTGCTCGAACCACGGCACGGCCACGCCGGTCAGCACCTCGACCGGACGCCGCAACCGGTACACCCGGTACGCGCGGTTGATCCACGACGGCACGAGTGACCGCTCCTCGAACGGCGTGCCCGCGGCGTAGACCAGGTTGCCGCCGGGCTCGCCGAAGCGGTCCACCTCGAAGCCGACCGGCAGCTCGACCATCTTCTTGTGCCGGAACAGCGTGAGCGGCGGTTCGCCGTTCATCGGCTTGATCGGCCAGCCGCGCTTGCCGCCCGTGTCGGACTGCTGCTGCGCGGGCTCCTGGCGCGGCGCGTCGACCCGCACGGGCTTCGTGCTGATCGGCTCCGGGCGCGGCGGCTCGACCCTGGGCAGCGGCTCCGGACGCGGCATCTCCGCACGGGGCAACGGCTCGGGTCGGGGCATCTCCACGCGCGGCAGCGGTTCCGGGCGCGGCGGCTCCACCCGCGGCAACGGCTCCGGGCGCGGCATCGGGGCCACCTGCACGGCCTGCGGCGGCATCGGACGGCCGTCGCGGAACCCGTTGACGCCGTTGGGCGGCGGACCCTGCGGAACGCCCTGGGGCACCCCCTGCGGTCCGCCCTGCGGCGGCAGGCCCTGCGGCGGGCGCATCTGCGGCGGCGGGGGCTGCCTGCGCGGCGCGCGGCGGCCCGTGAGGACCAGCTTGCCGATCAGGTACGACGCCGCGTCCTCCAGCCGGTCGAACCGGCTCGGCGACTTCGGCCCGTTGTCGTACCAGGCGACGACCCAGCTGCTGCCCTCGGTGCGCAGGTTCCACGTGCGGTCGACGGGCTCGCCGATCCGGTACGCGGCGGGCGGCACGTCGAGGTCGTCCAGCGCCCGGCGGACACCGGACAGCTCGCGCTCCTCCTCGGGCGTGACCTGTCTCGGCACCTCGGGCTCGACCGGCTGCGGCTCGACCGCCACCGGCTCGATGTCGAACTGGGTCTCCTGGTCCACCTCGAACCGGGTCGTGACGTCGCCGTGCCTCGGGTCGGCCTCGACCTCGAACTTCGGCACGACGTCGACGAGGTCCGCCTCGACGAACGCTGATTGCTCCACGACCGGTTCTTCGACCGGGAGCGGTTCCGGTTTCGGCTCCACCGGCAACGCGTCGGTCGACGGTTGCTGCGCTGCGCCGAACGGACTCCACGCGGCGGTGTCCTGCTCGACCCCGGCGCTCTCGTACCGGTTGGGCGCGAACAGGTCCATGCCCTCGACGTAGGACTCGCGGCGGTACCGGTCGTCGCGCGGCGGGCTCGGCTCGTCGAAGTCGAACTGCACCCGGTACGGCGGACCGTCCTGCGCGGCGTCGAACTGGCGCTGGTCGAACTCCAGCACCTCCTCGGCCTCCGGGGCCGTGGCGGGCCGCAGGTCGACGAGGTCCACCAGGTTCGCGGTGTCCTCGACGTTCGGCTCGTCGACCGGCATCGGCTCCGGCCGGGGCTCGACGAGCTGCTCGGCGGGCTGGGGCTCGGGCTCGGCGCGGAACCCGTGGTCCACGTCCGTGCGGAACACCGGCTGCGCGTCGAAGTCGTCGGCGGGCTGGAAGCCCGGTCCCGGCTCGGCGCGCAGGAGTTCGGGCTCCTCGGACTCGGGTTCGGACTCGGGTTCGAAGTCCGGCTTCGACTGGAAAACGGTCGCGTCGGGCTCGTGGTGAAGCGCGGGGTCGTCCTGGGACGACGAAGACGACCTCCGGTCGTCTTCGGGGTAGAAGTCACCCGTGGGCGCGGACGTCGTGGCCGAGTCGCCCTCGACGGGGAAGAAGTTCGAGTCCGGGTCGTAGGTGGACTCGGGCTTCGGCGTCTCGGGCCGGTAGGAGGTCTCCTCGTGCGACCGCTGCTCCACGGGGGCGCTCGCGGTCGGGAAGAAGTGCTCCTCGGTCGCGGCGGGCAGCTGGGGCTCGTGGTAGACGGTGGGGTCGTCCGAGGACGGCCTCCGGTCGTCCTCCGGGAAGAAGCTCCCGTCGCCGCCGAAGTCGGACCTCGGGTGCGCTTCCTCCGACTCGGACCGGAACTCCTCGACGGGGCGGGACGCCTGCGGGCCGTCCAAGCCGTCGAGACCGTCCAAGCCGGACGGCGGGCTCAGCCTGGGCTGCTGCGCGCCGTCCTCCGGGAAGAACTGCTCCGGCGTGCTCGGCGCGGGCGGGCCGTCTTCGGGGAAGAAGTTCTCGTCCACCTCCGAGGCGGGCTTGGCGCCCTCCTCGGGGTAGAAGTCGTCACTGCCGTCGCCGCCGAAGTCGGAGCGCGGGAGCGGCTGGAACTCCGGCTGGGTGTCCACACCGGACGGCGAGGGCAGCCGGGGCTGCGCGCCGCCTTCGGGGAAGAACTGCTCCTCCACGACCTGCGCGGGCGGCGGACCGTCCGCGGGGAAGAAGCTGCCCTCGCTGCCGAAGTCCGGCCGCGGCCGGGCGTCCGGGTTCGGCTCCGACGGGGTGTCCACGCCGGACGGCGGGCTCAGCCTCGGCTGCTGCGCGCCTTCTTCCGGGAAGAACTGCTCCTCGACGACCTTCTCGGGAGCACCGAAGAAGTTCGCGTCGGACTCCACGACGGGCTGGGCCGCCGTGGACCGCTCGGAGACCGAACCGGACTGCACCGGCGGCTGCGGAACGGGTGCGGGCCCACCTTCGGGGTAGAAGTCCGCGCTGGGCTGGAAGCCCGGCTTGTCGCCGTCACCGGGGAAGAAGTTCTCGTCGCTGAAGTCCGGCTTCGGCTGGAACTCGGTCGCCTGGTCGTGCTGGACCGCCGCCGGTTCGGGCTCGGGCTCCGGCTCGAACACCGGCACCGGGGCGGCGACGGTGGCGTGCGGGTCGTACGGCTGGGTCGAGCGGTCGTCGCCGAACGGCGAGAACTCCTCCGCCTTCGACGGCTCCGGCGCCACGACCACGGCGGGCGCGGGCAGGGGCGTGCCGCGGGGCGCGGTGGGCGCTCCGAGGTTCGCGGCGGCCGCGACCCGCACGTCCTCGGACACGTCCGGGGTGCGGAACTCGGCGGCGCGGGCCCGCTCGACCAGCTCGGTCTCCGGCGGGATGCCGTAGGCGCGCAGGTAGTAGCCGACCGCGGCGGGCCAGATCCAGTGGCCGTCGGTCTGGAACGCGACCGGGACGACCGAGGGCGCGTCCTTGTCCAGCACGTCGGCGTCGAAGCCGCGACCGGCCACCGCGACCGGCGCGCGGTCCAGGTAGCCGAGCAGCGCCTCGCGCTCGTGGTCCGGCACCGGCGGGCGGTTGACCGACGGGCGGCCTTCCGGCCCGGCGCCGTCGAAGACCCGTGCGGTCCGGAAACCGCGCGGGACCTGCGGCGCGGGCGGCGGCTGGGCGGCGGGCAGCCACTTGCGCAGCCACTCCGGGATGTTCTCGTCGGCGCGCGGGAAGAAGCGCATCTCGTCGACGTAGGCCTGCTGCGGTGGCGGGTTCTGCCACTTCGGCTCGGTCCGGTCGAAGTCGAGGTTGTAGCTGGCGGGCTGGTCGAGCTGGTAGCGGGCGTTCGACCAGCTGCCCCGACCCTCGCGGTGCATCCCCGCGCGGAGACGGGAGAACAGCGCGGACACCTCCTGGGGAGGAGCCCACCCCTGCGCGCTCCCGTCGGCCGACCGCACCTCGGCGGACAGCTCGAAGTAGCGACCGGTCGCGCGGTAGTCCGCGATGACGTGCTGCCAGCCCTCGGGGGCGGCCCGCATGAGGGTCAGCCCGATCTGCTTGACCAGAGCGTCCTGCTCTGTCGGGTTCAACGGCTTCGGCTCGGACACACCAACATCTTCCCCCGCGACTCCGCGTACCGGAACGGCCCCCTGCTGGGCCGAATCAGAGCACCACCACGCCGGCCCGACCATAACCCGATCGGAGCGCGCGGGAAAACCGGAACGGCCCCCGCTAGGGGGCCGCTCGGGTCAGGTCTGGGGCGGGGGTGGGGTGGTGGTGGCCTCGGCCACCTCGACCAGGCTGCCGTCGGCGAGCAGGTCGCGCACGGCCCTGACCAGGAAGAAACCGGTACCACCACCGGCCTGCCCGAACCACGGCACGGCGATGCCCTTGACGGCCTCGACCGGCCGTTGCACCCGGTAGACGTGGTAGCGGCGGTTCAGCCAGTCCGGCGGCAGCGAGCGGTTGCCGAACAGGGTGCGGGCGGCGAAGACGAGGTTGCCGTTCTCGTCGCCGAACCGGTCGACCTCCGTTCCGGGGTTGAGCACGACCGGCTCGCGGTCGCGCAGCAGCGACAGCGGCGGCTCGTCCGGGAGCGGCTGGATCTCCGGCGCGCGCACCGGGGCCGTCGGCGGGGCGACGGGCGGCGCGGCGTGCTGGGCCCGTGCCGCGTCCTGCTCGGGCGACCAGAGCAGGGTGCCGAGCATGACCTTGGCGGCGCTCGCGGCGTTGGGGAAGACGGTGGGCCTGCCGGTCGGGCCGCGGCTCGCGTCCCAGAACTGGAGCTGCCAGCCGCTCTCGGTGCCCGGCGCGGGCTCGATGACCAGCGCGTCCAGCTTCGGCTCGACGATCCCGTACTCGCCGGGCGCGACGCCGAAGCGGGTCAGCCGCTCCTGGAGCTGCGCGAGCGCCTGCCGGTCGTGCTCGGCGATGGTCCGCGGCCGGTACTCCGGCAGCGCGAGCGACTCCGCTCCCCCGGACGCGACCTTCGTGGCGGCGTCCAGCGCGGCCTCGTCGACCGCCGGGACGGCGTAGCCGTTGTCGTGGACGTGCTGCACGAGCTGCGGCACGGGGTTCACGTGGTGCTTGCGGAAGTAGTGCGGGACCGCGCCCGACCACACCCACGTGCCGTCGGTGTGGAACGTCAGCGGCACGTCCGGCTCGGCGTCGGGCGCCAGCAGGTCCGGGCCGAAGCCGCGACCGGCGAGCACGACCGGGGCCTGCTCCAGGTACGCGAGCACGTCGTCGCGGTCCTGCGGGTGCACGGCCGGGCGCGGGGCGATGGGCCTGCCCTGCTCGTCGCTGCCGTCGAACACCGGGGCCTCGTACAGGCCGGGAGCGGCGTCACCGGCGGGCTCCCCGCGCAGCCACGCGGGCACGTCCGCCCTGGGGTACGCCTCCAACTCCTGCCGGTAGAACTCGGGAGCGGGCCGGTGCGTCCAGGCCGGTTCCTCGGACCAGTTGTACTCGACCGAGAAGACGTTCGGGTGCGCGAGGTGGAAGCGCGCGGACAGCCACGTGCCCTCGCCCTCGCGGTACATGCCCGAGCGCAGTTCGAGGAAGAACGGCAGCGCCTCGTCCGGCAACTGCCAGTCGACCGACTGGCCGAAGATGTTCAGCACCGAGACCGGTGCCTCCACGTACGTGCCCAAGGCGCGGAAGTCCAGGAAGAGCTGGCTCCAGTCACCGGGCAGCCGGTGCACGAGCAGGGTGGTGACCGACCCGAGGACGGCGTTCTGCTCCTCCGGCGACAGCCGTGGCTGCGTGGACGTCATGCCTTCTGCTCCTCGTCGCGTGCCTCGTCGAGCCTGGCCCGCAGCCAGGTCGGGATGAACGCCTCGTCACGGGGGTAGACCTCGAGGTCGCGCACCCAGTACTCGGCCGGGATCGGCGGAGCCCACAGCGGGTCGTGGTCCATGTTGTAGGAGAAGTTCATCCGACCCGGCGCGTCCACGGAGAGCCGCACGGAGAACCACGCGCCCCGACCCGGCCGGTAGGTGAGCTGCCGGAGCTCGGCGAACACCTTGGTGAGCCCCTCAGGGGGGTACACCTCGGCCGTCTTCCCGTCCTCCAGGTACACGGCCAGCTCGAAGTCGTGCACCTTCGCGTTGAGCTTCACCAGCAGGTCGATCCGCCGCCAGCCCTCGGGTTCCACTTCGAGCAGCATGGCGCCGATCCGCTGCATCAGCTGTTCCTCGCGGTCGTCCGACTCAGAAGTCGGACGGCCAGAGGGCTGCGTTGTGGTCATTCGGATAGCTCCTGACGTGGATCTTGAAGCGACCGTCCGGCAGTGTCTCGCGCCACCGGGTCTGGTAAGTGTGCGGGTGGTCCTGTCCGGGGTCGTGGATCGCGAACGTGTCGACGTGGTCGATCGTGCCGCCCGTGGACGCCTCCAGGTCGGCGCGGTCCCGCTCCATTTGATACCAGGTCTCCTCGCGGACGAACGCGGGCCGCTCCAGCCCGGAGTTCTGGTCGCGCTGCTGGCTGGAGACGTTGATCAGCTCGCCGGGGCCGCCGGACTCCTTGCCCTGGTGGTGGCCGCCGTCGGCGAGGTTCCGGTTGTCCGGCCCCTTGCCCGCGAGCGCGCCCGCGTCGGTCTGCGAGTTCGTGTCGCGGCGCAGTTCCGTTCCGCCGTCGTAGAGCGGGACGCCGCTGGTGGCGATGGTGTTCGCCCGGTCGTCGGTGAGGAACCGCCAGCGGCCGTTGTCGACGTCGTACACCGCCGACGGCCTCGGGTTGTTCAGCTCGGCGCTGAACGGCGGGGCCGTGTGCAGGTGCGAGACCGCGCCGTCGTCACCGCTCTGGAACGTGCTGTACGGCCCGCGCTCGTCGGCGAGGACGAACCGGGTGCCCGGCGGCAGGCCCTCGCGGTTCACGAACGTGTCGTTGCCGCGGAACGGCTGCTCGACGGCCGCCCGCTGCTCCGGCGTCCACCCGCTGGTGTCGCCGTCGACGCGCACGACCCGGACGACCTTGCCGTCCGCGTCCTTGACCGGCTTGCCGTTCTCGTCGACCGCGATCCCCTGCGTCACCCTGACCTCGCCGTTCGGCGGGTCGGGCCAGTTCGGCGTCGTGGCGGCGTCGGTGCCGTAGTAGGAGTCGGTGGTGACGTCCACGCCCTCACCGGCCCGCGCCAGCTCCGGGTTCGTCCGCCCGCGCTGACCGGAGTCGGCCTCGACGAACGCGTGGCCCTCGGCGTCGATGATCACCCGGCCGCGGGTCCGGTCGCCGTCGTGGACGACGTACTCGGTGTCCGCCGCGAGCGGCTGCCCGTCGTGCTGGGTGAGCGGCCGGTTCTGCGGCAGGCCGTCGACGTCGACCCGGTTGCTCGTCACCGGCCGCTCGTAGCCGATGCCCGGCTCCGGGGTGCCGGTCGCGTCGGTGCTGAACTGCTGGAAGAGCGGGCCGCGGTCGACGTTGTAGTTGGAGCCGGGGATCGGGTTGGCGACCTCCGGGTTCGGCCGGTCGCCGACCGTCTCGGGCGCGGCGACCCACTTCGGCGTGCCGTGCTCGTCGGTCTGCACGGTGCCGCGGTGGTTGCCCTCGGTGTCCGTGACGTCGAACCGGGTGTTCGGCGTCAGGTCCTGGCGGGCGGTGAACGCGTCGTTCGGGCCGGGGGCCAGCGGGTGGCCGCGGCCGACCGTCTGCGTGCCGTTCGCCGGGGCGGGCGGCTCGGTGATCGTGACGGGCCGCGTCACCTCGACGGACTTGCCGCCGATCTTGACGGTGTCGTTCTGCGTCTGCGGCGACCCGTCCGGGCCCGCCACGAACACGTCGTTGTGGTTGCCGACCTGGACGCGGTAGGTGGCGTCCGGGTACGGGTGGGCGATCTCCGGGTTCACGCCGTCGCGGGTGTTCGGCGCGATGGCGTCGACGCTGACCGCGCCCTCGGCGTCCACGTGCACGACCGAGCGGAGCTGCCCGTTCTCGTCGAGCACGCGGACGCTGGTGTCCAGCGGCAGTTCACGGCCGTCGAAGAAGGACTGGCCCTCGCGCATCCGCACGGTCTGCTCGTGCGTCGTCGTCGGCTCGGTCCACGGCGTCTGCGCCTGCGGGGCGAGGTCGCGCTCCCCGCGGTGCGCGGTGTCGAGCGCGTCGGCCAGGTCGCCCGTGGGCGTGTGGCCCGGCGGCATGCCGTTCTCGCCGACCGGCGTGGACGTGCCGTCCGGCTCGAACGCGTGCCAGCCGCCGTCCGGTGGGATCCGCGGGTGGCCGTTCGCGTCCGGCGCGCTGGAGTACACGTTGCCGTGCCGGTCCGACCACGCCAGGCTGTCCGGCGCGATCACCTGCTGGCCGGTCTCGCGGGCCACGTGCGCCGCGATGCTGTTCTCGCCGCCCGCGGCCGCGTCGCAGCCGACGAACATGATCGGCCGCCCCGCGAGGTCCGGGTGGTTGTTGATCAGCTCGACGAGTTCGCCTCGGGTGTAGTGCGTCTCGCCGATCCGCACGCCGTCGCCGTCGGTGTGCACGTCCAGGACGGCGTGCTCGCCGTTGCTCGGGATCCGCGACGACAGCTCGCGCAGCCGCTCGTCGGCGTGCAGCGCGACACCGGCGGGCGTGACCTCGCTGGACCGGATGGCGTGGTCCACGGTGGGCGACACCGGGTTGAGCGGCACCGGGCCGGTCGGGTCGGTGTGGGCCGGGGTGTAGTTGTCGAACGCGCCGGCCTGGGCGTCGGCGACCGTGGCGGTGTCGGGCGTGCGGACGGTCGTGCCGTCGTCGGCGTAGGTGCCGAAGTCCGGCGGCAGCACCCGGCCGTCCGCGGGCGGCACGGACACCTCGTGCAGGACGCCGTTGTCGCGCAGGCTGTCCAGGTTCACCTTGCCGTTGGTGTCGGCGAGGCTCGGGTCGAACACCGGTTGCAGCTGGCGCGCCCCGCCCGGCTGGTCGAACGCCGGCGCGACGGTGGCCAGCTCGACCAGCATCGGCTTGTCCAGGACGTACACGTGGTAGCCCTTGCCCATGCTGTCGGGCAGGATCGCGCGCTCGCCGTACCCGTACGGCTGCCCGTCCGGGCGCAGCGGCGACAGGAAGTCGCCCTGCGGGCTGCCGAACCGGTCGAGCACCGTGCCCGCGGGCAGCTCCACGATGACGCGCGCACCCGCGGCACCCTGGTTCGGCGGCCAGTCGATCGGCCCGTTCACCGTGCCGTCGGTGGTGTGGTGTGGCATGAACTGGTCGTAGCTGCCGTACGGGCCGTACGGCTGGTAGGTCGGCTCGACGATGGCCGCGACCCGCTGGTCGTACGTGCCGACCTCGCGGTCGGCCGGACCGGTGCTGTCGTGGACGGGGACGTACGGGCCGTCCTGCGAAAAGCCGGGGACGACACCGGCGGGGTTGCCCCAGGTGTTCTTGTGCGGCTGGGGGTCGACCGGGGTGGACGGGGTGGCCGTGGGGTCCACGGGGTCCGTGCCGCGGGCGACGGGAGCGGAGTCCTCGGGCCAGTGGTGGCTGGACACCGGGGAACTGCCGTCCGCGTTCGGGACGTGGTG
>Ga0247771_1000116_pt1 | contig 31438 bp, 29 predicted proteins | sample UWRJL197509C6_FD_179948 | JGI IMG/M metagenome (GOLD analysis project Ga0247771, IMG submission 179948) | Plant litter microbial communities from Arlington Agricultural Research Station in Wisconsin, United States - UWRJ-L197-509C-6 | ecosystem: Environmental > Terrestrial > Plant litter >... | reverse complement strand
CAAACGCCTGCTGCCCGCGTCGATCCTGGGCGCGATCGTCGGCGCGATCCTGCTCGTCACGCTGCCGGAGAAGGCGTTCTCGGCGATCGTGCCGGTGCTGATCGTCATCGCGCTGGTGCTCGTGGTGCTCCAGCCGTGGCTCAACCGGAAGCTGGCCGAGCGGACCGCCGAACGGCCCGCGGACGGCGGGCTGCTGCTGTGGTTCGGGGTGTTCGCCGGCGGGATCTACGGCGGCTACTTCGGTGCGGCGCAAGGCGTTCTGGTGATGGGCATGATGGGCGTGCTGATCACCGAGCACCTCCAGCGGTTGAACGCGCTGAAGAACGTGCTGACCGCGTTCGTGAACCTGGTCGCCGGCATCCTGTTCATCTTCATCGCCCACGTGGCCTGGCTGCCGGTGCTGCTGCTCGCGCTCGGCTCGGTCGTGGGCGGCCAGATCGGCGCGAAGGTCGGCCGCAAGCTGCCGCCGACCGCCCTCCGCGCCGTCATCGTCGTCGTGGGCCTCGCCGCTATCGCGAAGCTCCTACTGGGCTGACCACGCCCGTGCCGCGGCGAGGAACGCGTCGTTCTCGTCCGGCTCGCCGATCGTGATCCGCGCGCCGTCGCCGGCGAACGCGCGCACGACGACCTTGTGCGCCAGGCAGTGCTCGTTGAACTCCATCGCGCGCTCGCCGAGCGGCAGCCACACGAAGTTCGCCTGCGACTCCGGCACCTCGAACCCGGCGTCCAGCAGCGCGCCGCGCACGCGGCCCCGCTCGGCGACGATCGCGCGGCAGCGCTCCATCAACTCGTCCTCGGCGTCCAGCGACGCGATCGCGGCGACCTGGGCGAGGGTGTTCACGGCGAACGGCACGTACACCTTGCGCAGCGTCTCCACGACCGGCTCGGACGCCACGGCGTAGCCGACGCGCAGGCCCGCGAGCCCGTACGCCTTGGAGAACGTCCGCAGCACGGCCACGTTCGTCCGCCCCTGCGCCCACTGCACCTTGGCGAACTCGACGCCGTCCGGCACGTGCGGGTCGTCGACGAACTCCTTGTACGCCTCGTCGAGCACGACCAGCACGTCGCTCGGCACCTTGGCGATGAACGCCTCCAGCTCGTCGGCGCGCACGGCGGTGCCGGTCGGGTTGTTCGGGTTGCACACGAACACCAGCCGGGTCTTCGGCGTGATCGCCGCGGCCATCTCGTCGAGGTCCAGCCCGTGCGCGCCGGTCAGCGGCACGCGCACCTGCACCGCGCCCACGACGTGGGTCAGCAGCGGGTACGCCTCGAACGACCGCCACGGGAACAGCACCTCGTCGCCGTCGGCGCAGGTGGCCTGGATGAGCTGTTGGCACAACGTCACCGAGCCGCTGCCGGTCGCGATCTGGGACGCGGGCACCCCGAGCTTGTCCGCGAGCCGGTCGACCAGGTCCGTGCACCCCGTGTCCGGGTAGCGGTTCATCGCGGTCGCCGCCTCGGCGACGGCCCGCACGACGCTGGGCAGCGGCCCGGCCGACACCTCGTTGCTGGCGAGCTTGATCGCACCGGGCACGGTCTTGCCGGGGACGTAGGACGGCAGCGCGTCCAGGTCGGCGCGCGTTCGCACGGTCATCGGGAAGAACTCCTTCCGGCCTGCACCGCTGCGGGCCTGAGCTGGACGTTATCCCGTCGAACGCGGGCGGGGGGACATTGGTCCGTCTGGTTGGTCACGTTGACGTCCGTTCACCCTGGCGTGGAAAGGTAGACCGATGACTCAGACCCGGACCGAGACGATCCCGCTCACCGACGGCCGCGAGCTGAGGTTGACCGTCGCCGAGCCGGAGAACGCCGTCCGCGGCGGGCTCGTCGTCCTGCACGAGGCCCGCGGTGTCACGGACACCGTGCGCGGCCTCGTCGGCACCCTCGCCGACGAGGGCTGGCTCGTGGTCGCGCCCCACCTCTACCACGACGCGGACGAGGTGGCCGACGGCGACGTGCCGGACCAGGTGAGCAGGCTGTCCGGGGACGCGGTGCTCGCGGACACCGACGTCGCGTTCGTGTGGCTGGGCGAGCAGGGCGTGTCCGCGGACCGGATGGGCGTGCTGGGCTTCGACCTCGGCGGCTCGGTCGCGATGGTCGTTGCGGGAAGCCGAACCATCGGCGCGGCCGTCACGATCGGTGGCGGCGGCATCCTCACCCCGCTGTCGGACGGCCTGCCGTCGCTGGTCGAGGTGGCGGCCGAGCTGACCTGCCCGTGGCTCGGCCTCTACGGCGACGAGGACGGCGAGATCTCCCTTGCCGACGTGGAGAAGTTGCGGGACGCGGCGGCGTCCGGTGAGGTCGCCACGGACGTGGTGCGGTTCGCCGATTCCAGCCACCGCTTCGACACCTCGCCCGCCGCGAGCGCCGAGGCGTGGCACCGGGTGCTGAACTGGTTCGACTCGCACCTGCGCTAGAAGGTCTTTCCGGCGGATTGGAACCGAACGGTCGCGCGAGTACATCTAAGGGAGGTATCCGCGGCCGACGTGCGGGCACTTGCAGTGCGAGGGGGTAGTCGATGACCGAGGACAACACCGTGTCGCTGGGGCAGCCGGTCCCAGTCGCCGGAGCGGTTGTGCCGCAACCGAACTTCACCACCGTCGCACAGGCGGACCTGGTCACCGCGCACAGCGCGGTGGCCGCGGTCGACCAGGCCGTGGACAAGGGCAAGGTCCAGCTCGACAAGGGGTCCGCCGCGGACCTGATCAAGTCGATCGCCGACGCGCGCGACCGCGTGCAGGACCTCTACGACACCGTGCGGGGCCAGCTCGACATCCCGCTGCAGTTCGGCGACAACTGGGTCGGCCGCTCGATCAGCCGCCGGTTGCGCCAGGTCGCCGTGGGCGACCAGGAATCCGCGGTCTTCGTGATCCGCGAGTTCATGGAGGTGCTGGAGGACGTGGAGACGACCGTCCGGCAGGCCTCGAAGCACACCGACGACACCGACTACGACATGGCGCGGACGATGGGCGGTAAGGGCTGATGTCGGGCGACCACAGGGACAACCCCCCGAACCCGTACCCGGAGCACCGGTCGAAGGAGCCGTCGGAGCTGGGCGAGAAGGTCGACTGGATGACCTACACGCACCAGGAGCTCTACGACATGGTGCACACCGGCGTTGACCTCACCAGCGCCGCGTCGGTGAAGGACAACTGGACGACGCTCGGCACCACGCTCGCCGAGGTCAAGGACCAGCTCATCAGCGCGATCTTCGCGTCCTCCGGCGGCTGGGAGGGCGAGTCCGCGGAGAAGGCGCGCGACGGGCTGCTCACGGTCGTGAAGTGGGCCGAGAACACCAGCGACCACGCCAACAACGTGGCCGAGTGCATCGGCGTGGAGATCCAGCACGTCGTGACGGCGCGCGAGCAGATGCCCGTGCCCGCCCCGGCCCCGACGCCCGTGCCACCCGCTGTCGGCCAGGTGGTCGCGCCTCCCGTGGCGCCGGTCGGCAACGCCCTGGTGCCGCCTGCCACGAACACGCTGGTGCCGCCTGCCACGAACACGCTGGTGCCGCCCGGCACGAACACGCTGGTGCCCCCGGCCACGTCGCCGTTCACCGGCATCGACCTGGTCGGCGCGCCGGTCGTGGCCGCGACGACGGCCGCCGACGCGGGCCACCGCACGGCCGCGGACGTGATGGCGGCGTTCCAGCAGGGGTCGTTCGCGGTCGACCAGACCGTGCCCGCGTTCAGCCCGCCGGTGAACCCGGTGGCCCCGCCCGAGGCGAAGCCCGTGCTGGGCCTCGACCGCAGCGGCACGCCGGTGCCCCGCGTCGACGGCGCTCCCGTCGTGCTCGGCCCGTCTCCGGTGACCTCCCCGCCCGTCGCGGGCCGCACGACCACGTCCGGTGGTGGCGGTGGCTACGGCGGTGGCGGTGGGTACGCGCCCGCCGCGCGTGGTGGCGGCTACTCGATGGGCGGCTACTCGGCCACGCCGCCGTCGACGTCCGGCAGCGGCGGCGGTGGTGGCGCGGGACCGGTGAACCCCGGTGGGGCCAGCGGCGTCATCGGCGGCGCGGACTCCCGCGTCTCCGGCTCGACGACCGCGAGCTTCCAGGCCCCCAAGATGTCCGGGGCCCCACCCGCCGCGGGCGGCATGATGGGCGCCGCGCCGATGGCCGCCGGAGCCCCGATCGCGGGCCGCGACGACAGCCAGGACCACCAGCGCGCCCGCTACCTCGAAGAGGACGACAACCTGTTCGGCGTGGACAAGAAGGCCGCCCCGCCGGTGATCGGCACGTGACCCAGCCGTCCAGGGTCTTCCGACTGGCCGCGCAGGAGTTCTTCACGCTGTGGCGGGCGGTGCACGGCGACCGCCACCCCGTCCCGGTCGGCGTGAAGCACTACGGCCGCACCGAGGCCGACCGCGCGGAACTCGTGGCGACGAGCTCGCGCACGCTGTCCGCGCGCGGGCTCGGCACGGTCGCGCGACCCGACGGCGAGCTGCACGCGCTGGTGCGTGGGCTGGCCGAGTTCGACACGGGCCTGGAGGTCGTGTTCTCCCGGCGCGGCGAGACCCTGCGGGGCCTGGCCACGTCGGGGTGGCACGGCGCGTTCATCGCCCGCGTCGGCGAGCAGGTCCAGCTCGCCGCGTTCCACCCGACCGCGCTGGCGTCGACCACGGTGTCGACCCTCCCGGCCGCCCAGCCGGGCGCGGGGCGGTCGGTCAACCTCCGGTGGACCGACTACGTGGCCGCGGGCCAGGCGGGCGAACGCGACGGCGTGGGGGGCTTCCTGGAGGTCCTCCGGTACGCCGGGGTGCACGAGCCCGAGGCGAACACCCTGCTGCGCGCCGTGACGACCCGCACCGGCGGCGGCCAGGTGGGGCTGATCGCCCGCAACCGCGCGGGCTACCTCCACCAGACCGGTTTGGCCCTGTCGTGGCTCGACAGCCGCGAGGGCCGCTACCTCGTGCGCAGGCACGACGGCTGGTTCGTGCTCGCCCCGACCGATCCCGCGCGGCTCACGTCCGCGCTGGAGGACCTGGTGGCGGCCGCCAGGCGCGGCTGACGGGTTGTGTGGGTCCCACCTGTGGTTCTCGGCCGTCCGATCGGCTAGGAACGGGGTATGACCGACACGCACGCCGAGGCCGAACTCCTGTGGCGACCGGACCCCGACCGGGTCGCGGACAGCCGCATGGCCGCGTTCCGCGACTGGCTACGAGCCGAACGCGGACTGGACTTCGCCGACTACGCCGCACTGTGGACCTGGTCGACGACCGACCTCGAGGCCTTCTGGGGGGCGCTGGCCAAGTTCTTCGCCATCGCCTTCCACACCCCGCCCACGCGGGTGCTGGCGTCGGAGTCGATGCCGGGGGCCCGGTGGTTCCCCGGCGCGACCCTGAACTACGCCGAGCACGCCCTCCGCCCAGGCCCCGGCCGGGCCGACGACGACCTGGCGGTGGTCTTCCACCGCGAGGACGGCCTGACGTCCCAGCTCACGTTCGCGGCGCTGCGCCGCCGGGTGGCGGCCGTCCGCGCGGGCCTGCTGGCGCTCGGCGTGACGCGGGGCGACCGGGTCGTGGCGCTCGTGCCCAACTCGCCGGAAGCCCTGATCGCGTTCCTCGCCGCCGCGAGCATCGGCGCCACCTGGTCGTCGTGCTCCCCGGACTTCGGCGCGCGCGCCATCTCGGACCGCTTCACCCAGATCGAGCCCACGGTGCTGATCGCCGTCGACGGCTACCACTACAACGGCCGCACGTTCGACGTGCGCCCGACCGTGGACAAGCTGCGCAACGAGATCGGCTCGCTCAAGGCCACCGTGCTGATCGACTACGTCGGCGGCACGCTGCCCGACACGCTCGACTGGGCCGCGCTGCTGGCCAAGCACGACGGAGCGCCCCTGGAGTACGAGCCCGTCCCGTTCGACCACCCGCTGTGGGTCCTGTACTCCTCGGGCACCACGGGGCTCCCCAAGGGCATCGTGCAGGGGCACGGCGGCATCGTCGTGGAGCACCTGAAGATGCTGGCGCTGCACGGCGACCTGGGGCCGGGCGACCGCTTCTTCTGGTTCACCACGACCGGCTGGATGATGTGGAACTACGTCATCGCCGGACTGCTGGTCGGCTCCACCGTCGTCCTGTTCGACGGCAGCCCGGCCTACCCGGACCTCAACGCCCTGTGGCACCTGGCCGAGCAGCACCGCGTGACGTACTTCGGCACGTCCGCCCCGTACATCCAGTCGTGCCTCAAGGAAGACCTCCACCCGGCCGAGCGTTTCGACCTCACGGCGTTGCGCGTCGTCGGCTCCACCGGCGCCCCGCTCAGCCCGGAGGGCTTCCGCTGGATCGCGTCGGCGCTGGGCGAGCACGTGCAGATCGCCAGCGTCTCGGGCGGCACGGACCTGTGCACGGCGTTCGTCTGCGCCGCCCCGGACCTCCCGGTGTGGCTGGGCGAGCTGTCCTGCCGAGCCTTGGGCGCCGCCGTGACCGCGTTCGACGAGCAGGGCAACGAGGTCGTGGACGAGGTCGGCGAACTGGTCGTCACCAGGCCCATGCCGTCCATGCCGGTCTTCTTCTGGGGCGACGCCGACGGCAGCCGCCTGCACGAGGCCTACTTCGCCGACTACGAGGGCGTCTGGCGGCACGGCGACTGGATCCGCATCACCCCGCGCGGCTCGGCCGTCATCTACGGCCGCAGCGACTCCACCCTCAACCGCGGCGGCGTCCGCATGGGCACCAGCGAGTTCTACCGCGTCGTGGAGGCGGTTCGGGGCGTGGCGGACTCGCTGGTCATCGACACGTCGGGCGCGGGCGGGTCCGACGGCGAACTCCTGTGCTTCCTCGTCCTCGACGAGGCCTGGTCGGACGCGCTGGAGAAGACCCTCCGCACCGAGTTGCGCACCAACCTGTCCCCGCGGCACGTCCCCGACGAGTTCATCGTCGTGGACGAGATCCCCCGCACCCTCAACGGCAAGAAGTGCGAGGTCCCGGTCAAGAAGATCCTCGCGGGAACCCCACCGGACCGGGCCGTCAGCCGAGACGCCCTGCGCAATCCCGACTCCCTCAGTCCATTCCTCGACCTCGTTCGGAAGTAGTCGGGGAGACGAAGATCACCACCGTCCCCGTCATGTGCCGTTCACCTGCCCGTGCGGCACACGACGTGGATCACCAGTAGTGCCCTGACCAGCGGAAACGGGAAATCCAACGGCTCTGCGGAGCCGTTGGAGGGGGCGTTTTGCTACTGGAGCGGAGGTGTGTGTAGTCTATGCGTCGTAGCCGAGGGCTCCGGGAGGCTTCGCCTAGTCTGGTCTATGGCGCCGCACTGCTAATGCGGTTTGGGTTTATCGCCCATCCCGGGTTCAAATCCCGGAGCCTCCGCAACACCTGGCCTCGGCCAGGTGACAACTGAATACATGCGCCCGTAGCTCAACGGATAGAGCATCTGACTACGGATCAGAAGGTTAGGGGTTCGAATCCCTTCGGGCGCACAACGGCAGGGCCCCTGTGGAGATTTTTCCACGGGGGCCCTGGTTGTTCTGGTGGTGAGAGGTTCTTCTCAACAGTGTTGCCGAATCCGCGTCACGGGGGTGGCGTGGGGGAGTCCTGTCTATGGCGGGACGGCAGTGTGGAGGAGGCCGGTGATGGGCACCGACGTCGGGCAGGGTGGCGGGACCGGGGTCAGTAGACGGTTCGCGGTGAGCGGGCGGGTTGACGTCGAGGTGATCTGGCCGGTCGTCGTCCGGTACTGCCGGGGGCGGATCGGGCGGGTGGGCGGGTCGTTCGCGGTGGCGGACGGGGTGGCTCGGGAGGTGTGCTCGATCGCCTTCGGCGGGCTGGCGGAGTACCGGCGGCGGGGTGGGTCGTTCCTGGCGTTCGTGTACGGCATCGCGGTGCGCGAGGTCGGGCGGGAGCACGGGGGCGCTGTGGCGTCGGCTCCGGGGTTCTCGGCCGAGCTGGTCGGAGCGCTTTCCGCGGAGCAGCGGGAGATCCTGGTGTTGCGGGTCGTCGTCGGGCTGTCGGCCGAGGAGACGGCCGACGCGGTCGGGATGGCGCCCGGAGCGGTTCGGGTCGCGCAGCACCGGGCGTTGACCGAGTTGCGGCGGCTCGTCAAAGCTGGAGGCGAGAAGGACCGGTAGGCGTGCTGCCCGTCGAACGTCCTGGGGTGGGCGTGAGAACGTTGTGGTGCTGATGACCATGGCGGGGGTGTGGAATGGCTCGGTCCGTGACGATCACCGGGGCGCGGGCTGTGGAGCACCTGTCCGCCGAGGAACTGGTCGAGGTGTTCGAGGCGTACGTGCTGCCGTTCGCGGTGGCGGAGGCGCGGTTCTTCGTCGGCGGGGCCGTCGGGGTCGACACGGCGGCGCTGGAGTGGTTGGCCGCGGAGACGAAGGCCGCGGTGACGGTGGTGGTGCCGCGGACCGTGCGGGACCAGCCGGACCAGGCCTCCGCGGCGATCGTGAAGTGGCACGAGGCCGGGCGGCTGGCCGAACTCGTGGAGCTGGACATCGACGAGGTCGGCATCGACGCCTACCTCGCCCGCAACCGGTGGATGGTCGACAAGAGCGACCTGGTGATCGGCTTCCCGCGCTCCGGCGACCAGGGCAGCGGAACGGGCTACACGCTCGGCTACGCGGCCTCCCAGGGGAAAGCGCTACTCGTCGCGCCGATCTAGAACGGGCATCCGATCCGGTGGATCTTGAGCCGCGAGGGGGCGACCGCGGGACTGGGCGGGTGTTATTCCGCCGCGATGGGGCCCGCTGGTGGGATCGTTCGGTTCATGCGCAACGAGGAGATCATGCAGCGGGCCATCGGCGTGCTGACGCTGATGCACGGTGGCGACGGGGAAGCGGATGATCTGCGGCTTGCGTTGAAGCTGCTCCAGGAGGACGTCTTCAGCTACTCCGTGGCGGTGCCGGACTCGGCGACGGAGGACGTGGCGGAGTTCGTGCGGCTGGCGCTGGAGCAGGTGATGGCTCGGGTGGCGGCGTTCACGGCCGGGTTGACGCTCGGGTTCCAGGCGGTGGCGCACGCGTACGAGGAGCAGTGCGAGGACGCGGACGTGGCGACGGTGTTGCAGCAGCTGGCGTTGCGGTTGGAGTCGCAGAGAGGGGACGAGCGGCCCGCCTGACGCGCGGGCGGGCCGCTCGCGGGGTCTAGAGGGCGCACTCCAGCAGCTTCGCGAAGGCCGCCTGGCCCGCCTTGCCGGGGTGCAGGACGGCGACGGGGCCCTCCTGGCCGGGGGCCAGCGCGTCGAGGCCGCGGTAGAAGGGGGTGCCCGCCTGGCAGGCGGAGTGGCCCTCGAACTCGGCGCGGAGCGTGCCGCCGTCGGTGTAGGCGCTGGCGTAGACGGCGTTCACGCCGTCGCGGCGGGCGGCCCGGACGCCGTCGCGGATCGCCCGGTCGACGCCCTTGGAGACCTCGGCGCCCTCGGCGCGCTCCGGGAGGGTGAGGATGCCGTCGCCGCAGATCGGGTCGAGCGGCACGTCGGGGGCGTTGGCCGCGGGGGAGAACGCGCGGCCGTAGCCGCCGAGGACGACGCGGGCGCGCGGGCTGCGGTGCTTGATCTCGCCCAGCAGCGCGGTGAGCTCGGTGGTCATGGAGGGCAACTGGTCGAGCACCAGCCGCGACCCGGTGCAGTCGGCCTGGATGCAGAACCCGGCGTAGTCGGCGAAGCTCACGTCGTTGCCGCCGATGGTGAGCAGCACCAGGTCGGTGGTGGTTTTCAGCGAATCCAACTGGGGCGCCTCGCCCTTGAACGCGGTGCTCAGATCGGGAATCGCAGCCCCGCTGCACATGACGTTGGCGAAGTCCACCTTCTTTCCCCTGGAACGAAGGTCGCTCACCACCACGGCCGCCGCCGAATTGGCGCTGCGGTAGCACACGCCGTCGGTTCCCGGCTCGTAGTCACCCGCGCCCGTACCGGCCGCGTAGGAGTCGCCCAGTGCCACCACCTGCAAGGATCGGTGGGTTCCCGCGTTGGCGGCCGGTGTGACCGCGAGGGCGAGAGCGCAGGCGAACAACGCCGTGCCGAGCTTCTTCATCATTTTCCCCATCCACTTCCGGGCTGAACGGGGCGGAGATTAGCAGCAGGGGTATTCGGTATTTGTTACCGAATCCCATTCAAGACGGTCACTTCAGTTCGGCCAGCACCGAATCGGTGAACGCGGGCCACGTCTCGATTGCCCATTTCCCGAATGCGCGATCGGCCAGCGCGACGCACGCGGCGCCCGCGACGGGGTCGACCCACAGGAACGTGCCGCTCTGCCCGAAGTGGCCGAACGTGGCGGGGGAGCTGGTCGAGCCGGTCCAGTGCGGCGTCTTGCCGTCGCGGATCTCGAACCCGAGGCCCCAGTCGTTCGCGCGCTGGTTGCCGTACCCCGGCAGGACGCCCGCGAGGCCGGGGAACACGACCGTGGTCGCCTCCTTCACCAGCTTGGCCGACACGAGCTTCGGCGCCTGCACCTCCGCCGCGAACAGGGACAGGTCGGCCACGGTCGACACGGCCCCGGCGGCGGGGCTGCCGTCCAGCGCGGTGGACCCCATGCCGAGCGGCTGGAGCACGGCCTCGGCCAGGTAGTCGCGGAACGCGATCCCGGTCGCCTCCTCCACGGTCTTCGCGAGCACCTCGAAACCGGTGTTGGAGTAGATCCGCCGCGTGCCGGGCGACGCCTGCGCGGCGGAGCTGTCGAACGCGAGCCCGGACGTGTGCGCGATCAGGTGCCGCACGGTCGAGCCCTCGGGCCCGGCGGGCTGGTCCCACTCGACCGCGCCCTCCTCCACGGCGATCAGCACCGCGTACGCCGTGAGCGGCTTCGTCACGGACGCGAGCGGGAACGGCCGGTCGACCTCGCCGTGGCCGCCCACCACCCGCCCGTCGGAGGCGACGACGGCGGTCGCCGCGTTGTCGACCGGCCACTCGGACACCGCGCGCAGGCTCTCCATGGCCCCAACGTTAACGTCGTGCCGTGTCGATCCGTGAGTTGATCGTGCTGGGCACCGCCAGCCAGGTCCCGACCCGTGCGCGCAACCACAACGGCTACCTGCTGCGCTGGGACGCCGAGGGCCTGCTGTTCGACCCCGGCGACGGCGCGCAGCGGCAGATGCTGATGGCCGGGGCCGCCGCGAGCGACATCACCCGGATCTGCGTCACGCACTTCCACGGCGACCACTGCCTCGGCCTGCCGGGGATCGTGCAGCGGCTGTCGCTGGACAAGGTGACCCGCCCGGTGTTCGCCCACTACCCCGCGTCGGGGCAGCACTTCTTCGAACGCCTGCGGCACGCCAGCTCGTTCTACGACGTCACGGACATCCGCCAGGAGCCCGTCACCGCGGAGGGCGTGATCGCGGAGGGCCCGTTCGGCGTGGTCGAGGCGCGCAGGCTCGACCACTCGCTCGACACCTTCGGCTACCGGCTGGTCGAGCCGGACGGGCGGCGGATCCTGCCCGATCGGTTGACGGAGCACGGGATCGCCGGACCCATGGTCCGCGAACTCCAGGAGAAGGGCGTCCTCGGCGGCGTGCCCCTGGAGCAGGTGAGCGAGCCGCGGCCGGGCCAGCGGTTCGGGTTCGTCATGGACACCCGGCTGTGCGACGGCGTGTACGCGCTCGCCGAGAACGCCGACATGCTGGTCATCGAGTCGACCTACCTGCACGAGGACGAGCGGCACGCGGTCGACCACGGCCACCTCACCGCCCGCCAGGCCGCGACCGTCGCCGCCGAGTCGGGGGTGCGCAAGCTCGTGCTCACGCACTTCTCGCAGCGCTACCCGGACTCGTCGCGGTTCCACGCCGAGGCGGCCGAGGTGTTCGACGGCGAGATCGTGGTCGCCAGGGACCTGGAGCGGATCCCGGTGCCTAAGCGCGCCTGACCCACTGGTCGCGGACCAGGTCGTCGAGCGCGGAACGGGTCGGCTCCCAGCCGAGCACCTTGCGCAGCCTGCGCGTGTCCGCGCGGAGTTCCCGCACCTCACCGGGGTGCGCGGGCGCGTGCACGAGGGGGACGGGACGTCCGGTGACCCGTTCGACTGCCTCGACCACGTCCCGCACGCTCGCCGCGGTCGCGCCGACGTTGAACACGTCGTGCCGCCCCGGTTCGCTGCTGCCCAGCGCCAGCACGGCGGCCGCCGCGACGTCGTCGACGTGCACGAAGTCCCGCACGGCCGACCCGTCGCCGAACACCGTCAACGGCTGCCCGCCCGCCGCCGCGTCCACCGCGCGGGTGATCACGCGGGTGCCGTCGCGGTCGACGCCGCCCGCCACGTTGAACACCCGCAGGGACGTGGCGCCGATCAGGCCGGACCGGGCGGTCCACCCGATCAGGTCCTCGGCCGCCGCCTTCGACGCCGCGTAGGGGTTCGAGGGGGCACGGGGGAAGTCCTCGGTGATCGGTTGCGCGAGGGGGGCTCCGTACACCATCCCGGTGGAGACGAACACCACACGAACGGGGCCTGGCAGCGCTGCCAGGAGGTTCACCGTGCCGCCCACGTTGACGTCGTAGTAGCGCAGCGGCTCCTCGAACGACTCCCGCACCCGTGCCGCCGCGGCGAGGTGGACGACGGCGTCCACGCCCTCCAGCGCGGGGCCGAGCGACGCGGGTTCCCGCAGGTCACCGCGCACGGACTGGACGTCGTCGCGGCTCGGGGCGGTGTGCGTGAGCACCCTCGTGGACCACCCGTCGGCGAGCAGCCGGTCGACGACCGAGCGGCCGATGAACCCGGACGCGCCGGTGACCAGGACTCGCATTCCCCCATCCCAGCAGACGTCGCCCGATCGGATTAAGGACACCTGGCCAAATTTGCCCCTCAAGGTCTCGTTCGAGTGGACCGATGTACCTCAAGTGAGTTACCCGCATCCAGTAGTGCACATGAGCATCGGCGGTGCTCTGGCCGAGCACGCCGACCTGATGGCCAAGCGCCAGAGGTTCCTGGAGGACGCCGCGGCGATCGTCGCCGCCGCACCCGCGTCCTCGGACGCCCTGTCCTCGCTCCACCTCGCGTTCCCGAAGCCCAAGGGTGCGCGCGCCTTCCTCAACCGGGTTGACCAGGTACTTCGCGACGCCACTCGCTGATCGACACCGCGGCGGCCGCCCTGGTCCGGCGGCCGTCCCGCGACTTTCACCCGGTTGTTGCCGGACCGTGCTTCGCCGATCCATCCGGGTGCCTCTACAGTGCGGATCACCCGGCGCTCGCCGGTGCTCTCCTCCGCTGCTCATCAAAGCGAGATCTCGGCGATGACTCCTGCACTCTCCGCGCTCCACGAGCGCCTTCGCACGTTGTTCGGCGACCGCAAGGTCGTGCTCGCCGGGGGTACGCGGCTCAGTAGTCGCGTCTCCGAGCTGAACCAGCTCGGAGCTCGCCACACGCTCGTCCTGTCGACCGACGACCACGCGCCCCTGTACGACTCCGAGGTCGCCCGCTGGGTGCCGCTCGGGATCGCGGGCGGGTTCGTCGCGACGGAGCAGCGCCGGGTGACCCAGCTGCTCGAACGCCCGAACGCCAAGGTGCGCGCCGTACTGGACGACTTCGACCCGGAGGGCGAGGCGCTGGTCATCAGCACCCCGTACGTCTCCACGGCCGAGTTCAACGGGCGGCCCGTCCTCAACCACCGCCGCCCCGAGTGGGTCGAGCTGGAGAACAAGACCACGATCGACGCGCTGTGGGACGAGCTGTCCGCGCCGCGCGCGCCCGCCGTGGTCCTGGACCTCGACGCCGACGCCCTCTGGGCCGCCACCGAGAAGCTGGACCGCGGCGCGGGCGTCGTCTGGTCCGGCGACGGTCCCGCGATCAACGGCGGCGCGAACTTCGTCCGCCGGGTCCGGTCCCGCGAGGAGGCCGCCGACGCCTTCGAGGTGCTCGCGCCCAAGTGCGACTTCATCCGCGTGATGCCGTTCCTGGAAGGGATCCCGGTCAGCGTGCACGGGATCGTGTTCCCGGACGGCACGGCCGTGCTGCGGCCGATCGAGATGGTCGTGCCGCGCCGCGCGGGCTCGGCGAGGTTCCTCTACGCGGGCTGCGCGTCCTACTACGACCCGCCCGCGTGGATCCGCGACGAGATGCGCAACCTGGCCCGCCGGGTCGGCGAGCGGCTGCGCGAGACGGTCGACTACCGCGGCACGTTCACCCTCGACGGCATCGCCACCGAGGACGGCTTCCTGCCGACGGAGATCAACACCCGCTACGGCGGCGCGATGGTCTGCTTCGAGGACGCCCTGCCGCAGGTGCCGGTGTCGCTGGTCCAGGTCGCCCTCGTGGCCGGGCACGACCTCGGGATCTCGTCCATGGAGTTCGAGGAGCTGCTGCTCAACGCCGCGGACAACTTCCGGTCGGGGTCGGTCGGCGCGAACGTCCGCGCGGTCAACCCGACCGAGGTCGTGGAACGGCCGATCGTCTTCACCGACTGGTCGTGCCGCTTCGCGCACCCGGAGGAGGCCCCGCAGGCCACGCTCCGGCTGCGCCCGTCACCGCTGGGAGCCCGGCTGGAGCTGGACTTCCACGCCGAGCAGCTCCAGTCCGGCCGTCCCGTCGCCGCGCTCACGGTCGCCGCGTTCGCGCTGGCGGACCAGGAGTGGGGCACGTGCCTCGGCCCGCTGGAGCCCGCGATCGCGATCGCGGAGGAGGGCCTGGTGGCGGTCGAGCTGGGCGAAGCCGTCACGGCCTAGGAGCCGGCCCGGTCGGCTGTGTCGTTTCCCGGAAGCTGAGGTCTCCGGGGTGAGGTGTTCGAAGGTTCCGCGGGCGAACACCTCACCCCGGAGACCCGTAAGCAGCGCGGAAGGCCAACCGGTAGCCCATCAACGCCATCGTGACCGCGCCCGGCTGGTGCGCCGGGTAGTCGTCGTCCTCGTAGGCGCGCAACAGGTCCGGGTAGTCCTGCGCGGTGCCCAGCAGCGCCCAGTGGTCGGAGTCGCGGCCCTGGACGAGGTGGTGGGCGACGGCGGCCGCGTCGACCAGCACGGCCGACGAGCGGTGGTTCGAGCCGTGCGCCATGTCCCACACCACGTGCGCGGTCCGGGTCGGCACGGCCTCCGGCACGGCGGTCGCCAGCGCGACCACGCACGCCACCTCGGCGTTGGCCAGCGACTCGAACACCTTCGGCGCCGCTTTCGCGACGGCGTAACGGGTCTGGGTGATCCAGTCGGGTGACAGCCGGGGGAGTTCGCGGCCCAGCGCGTTCCACCGCCGCCAGGTCCGCTTGCCGTCCTCGGTGAACCCGCACCCCGCCAGGCCGAGCGCGGCCAGCAGGAAGATCAGCCGGTCGCGGACGTCCGGCGCGACCTTGTAGTTCGCGCCCAGCTCGGCCAGGAACGGCACGGCGAACGCGCTCGCCTCGGACACCGTGTCCTCCGGCAGCAGCCGGTCGACGAGGCTCGCCAACGAGGCCGCACGGAGGGACAGGTCCTCGTCGACGACCCCGCGCAGCAGCTCGTCGATCCCGCGCGCCGACCCGCGCCCGTCCGACAAGTCGTTCCAGGGCACGGCTTCCAGACCACGCAACGGATCCGGCCGTTGCCAGGCGGGCGGCAGCTCCATAGCCGGGAACCTACGGGATGGCGCGGGGAGCGCGGTGTCGCCGGGCGGACGGGTCGTCTGCGACAACGGGTGACACCCAGCCGTACGATCACGCTCGTGCCGGCGCCAGTACCTCTCCGCGGCGCCACCTACCGGGTGGCGGACCTGTTCTCCGGAGCGGGTGGGATGAGCCTGGGCTTCCACGCCCACCCCGACTTCGCGGTCGTCGGCGCCGCCGACGCGCAGATCGGCAAGCCGTCGTCGAAGCTCGGTTCGTTGCGCTGCAACGGCACCTACCGCGCGAACATCGGCATCGACCCGCTGGAGCTGGACTTGGCCGCGGTCGACCCGGCCGAGGTGCGCGAGGCGTGGGGATTGCGGCGCGGCGAGCTGGACGTGCTGGTGGCGTGCCCGCCGTGCTCGGGGTTCAGCCGCACCACGGCCGCGAACCACCTGCGCGACGACCCGCGCAACTCCCTCGTCGGCCGGGTGGCGGCGTACGCGGCCGAGCTGCGGCCCCGCGTGGTGCTGATGGAGAACGCCCGCGAGCTGGTGAAGGGCAGGCAGCGGCACCACCTCGAAGGCCTCGCCGACGAGCTGGAGAAGCTCGGCTACCGGGTGGCGGCGGACTCGCACCTGCTGTCCCGCTTCGGCCTGCCGCAGCTGCGCGAGCGGGCGCTGGTGGTGGCCGTGGACGCCGGGCTGCCGCTGCGGAGCCTGGAGGACCTGTGGGACGGCTTCGAGGTGCGGCCGTCGGCGATCACCGTGCGCCGGGCGATCTCGCGGCTGCCCGCGGTGCCCGCCGGGTTCGCGCACCCGAAGGACCCGACGCACGTGTCGCCGTCGTTCCGCCAGGACCGGACGCTGCACCGGATGCGGGCGATCCCGGTGGACGGCGGCTCGTGGGCCGACCTCGTGGGCTCGGAGGCCACGGCCGCGCTGTTGAACCCGGCCCAGCTCAAGATCATCGAGACGGGCCGGTGGGGGTCGCACCCGGACGTCTACGGCCGCATGTGGTGGGACGAGCCCGCCCGCACGATCAAGCGCGAGTGCGCGCACGTCGGCAACGGCCGGTACGCGCACCCGCAGCAGCACCGGCTGTGCACCGTCCGCGAGATGGCGCTGCTCCAGGGGTTCCCGCGGCGGTTCAAGTTCGACGTGTCGATCCTGGGCAACGCCTACCGGCACATCGGCGACGCGGTGCCGCCGATGATCGCCTACCAGCTCGCGGGGCTGACGCGGTGGATCCTCAGCGGGCAGGCGCCCGACGTGGGCGCGCTGTGCCTGCCGGGCACGTCGCTGCGCGCGAGCGACATCCGGGCGACCGAGCGGGTCGGCCTGGTGGCGTGACCGGTAGTTCCGGGCCGTGCCCGCGTCCGGCGGTCGGCCCGGTGGTCCGTTCGGCCCAGCGGTGCGGTGGTCGACGCGAGGCGGCGGTCCTCGCGCTCGCGCTCCGGATCACCGTTCGGTAACAGTGTGATCGCAGAACGGTCAGTCCTTCACTGTTGAATGCTCATTAACAGGGGTCCACCTGCGGAAATGCTCTAATGGACCAGGCGGTCTGCACTGTGCATTCCGCAAGTTCAGGTCCGTGAACATGATCAATCGTCGCCATTTGATCGTCCACTGTGGAGCTTCCACCCGTGTTCTCGCTGTTCGTAGCCATAACGGCACGAGGGGTTACCCGAACCCGACCAGGTGTAACGCGATCGGATAGTGTTCCGCCGATTCCTGTCGGATCCACGAGAAATACGGGGTTCCGCCCCCCGACGGACGACAAGATCCCACTTCTTCTCACCCGATTCGGGCTAGTTTGCGAGAGCTTGAAGGAGATCCATGGCATCCCGGTTGAGCGCGTCGCGCATTGGTGCGGCAGTCCTAGGCGCCTCCATCGCCCTCATGGCCTCGGCCCTGCCGGCCTCGGCTGAGGTCCACGTCAAGCCCAAGGGCGAATGGGACCAGGGCGGCGTCGACGTCTTCCTGGAGGGCAAGGGCGACAAGCTCGACACCAGTCTCATCGGCCTCCAGATCGACAACACCCAGACCAAGGTCCAGTCCTACTGCGTCGAGCTGCCGACCCCGCTCAAGGGCGGCCACGGGCTCAAGGAAGTGGCCTGGGACAAGCACCCCAACCCGACCACGAAGTTCAAGGAGAACGCCGACAAGATCAGCTGGATCCTTCAGCACACGTACCCGCTGATCAAGGCGGAGGCGCTGGGCAAGGAGGTCGGCAAGGACGTCAGCGAGGAAGAGGCGATCGGGGCGACCCAGGCCGCCATCTGGCACTACAGCGACGGCGCCAACCTGGACAAGGGCAAGGTCAAGAACGCCGACGTCGTCGCCGTCTACGACTACCTGACCGGCTCCAAGAACGAGGGCATCAAGGAGCAGCCGACCCCGACGCTGGCCATCGAGCCCGCGGACAGGACGGGCAAGACCGGTGACCTGATCGGCCCGTTCACCGTCACCACCACGGCGGGCGAGGTCGTCCTCAAGGCGGACCTCCCCTCGGGCGTCACCCTGGCGGACAAGGACGGCAACACGCTGTCCAGCCCGAAGGAGGGCACCCTCGCGGTCAAGGACGCGGGCGTGAAGACGAAGGAGTTCTTCGTCAAGGTCCCCGAGGGCACCCCGGACGGCAAGGCCTCCTTCTCGGTCGAGGCCAACGCGGAGCTGACCCAGGGTCGCCTCTTCGTGAGCAGCAACGACAACCTCCAGACCCAGTCGCTGATCGTCGCGTTCCCGGCCAAGGTCGACCTCAAGGCCACCGGCACCGCGTCGTGGGCGAAGGGCGAGGCCCCCTCGACCCCGCCGTCGACGACCACCGAGGAGACCCCGCCGTCGACCACGGAGTCGGCGCCGTCCTCCACGGAGGCCACCCCCACCACGACCACCCAGCCCGTCCCGGCCGGTGGCAGCAGCGGTGAGACCGGCGGTCTGGCCAGCACCGGCGCGTCGATCTTCATGCCGCTGGTCATCGGCATCGTGCTCGTCGGCGGTGGCGCGGGCGCCCTGCTGGTGATGCGTCGCCGCAAGTCCACCCCGCAGTAGTCCGACCCGAACGCCGCAACGCCCCCGTGAGCACCCGCTCACGGGGGCGTTGTCGTTCAGGGGACTAGCGGCGCTTGATGCCCGCCACCGAGATGTCGCCGTCGGCCACGGCGACCTCCCGCGCGGACGAGGCGCCGGACAGCAGCACCCGGACCGGGTCGCGGAAGTCCTTGATCAGCTCGATGCGCTGCACCGGCTTCGCGGTCGGGATGACCGTCTCGGCCTCCCACGTGCGGCCCAGCGTGACCTTGTAGGTGTTCACGTTCGGCTTGCCGTCCTCGGTCGCGTAGACCCGCCAGGTGGCGAAGTTCAGCGGCTCCATGTCCCGCACCCGCAGACCGCGCGCGACCTCCTTGGTCTGCCACCTGAACCCGTTCCACCACGACAGGTAGTTGTGCAGCGGGCCCTTGGCCTCGTCGCCGCTGAACCACAGCAGGAACGGCTGCCCCAGCGTCGTCCCGACCAGCTGGATGTAGTCGGGGGACTTGACGGCGTTCGGCAGCGTCAGCGGCGTCTCGATCACCTTGAGGTACTTCTCCTGGTCCGCGTCGTCGACCTGGGTGCCCAGGTCGCGGCCGCTCGCCGAGTAGAAGTGCAGGTTCTTCGGGTTGAACCAGGTGTAGTAGATGTTGCGGTGGTACCGGTCGTGCAGGTGCCCCTCGGGGCCGCCGCCCGCCAGCGTGTAGACGATCCGGACCCGGCCGTCCGGCTCCTGCCGGATCTGGCCGAAGTACGTCTCGTTCATGTTGTCGGTCCGGGTGTCGGACCCGAGCGCGAACTTGTTCCCGGTCAGCTCCTGGGAGGTCTTCCAGGTCTGGCCGTTGTCCTTGGACACCACGTACTGCATCGGACGCGTGTCGGTGGGGATCGCCGGGACCAGGTCGTGCGAGGTCTCGCGGAAGAACACGAAGATCGTGCCGTCGGCCGTGACGAACGGCATCGGGTACGTCGCGGCGTCCTTGGAGATCACCCGCTCGGACCAGACGCCCTCCGAGGAGTGGGCCTCCGGCGCGCGGTTGAGCACCAGCTCGACGTTGTGCCTGCCGCGGAACGAGAGCAGGTGCCCGTCCTTGGCCTGCACGAGCGTCGGGTAGTTGTGCGAGTCCGAGTCGCCGTCGGCGTACTTGACCGGCGTGGACCACAGGTTGGTGCGGTGGTCGAAGGACTGGGCGTAGTTGTCCTCGAACCGACCCGCCCAGGAGACGAACGTCTTCTTCGCGACGGCGTCGTACAGGCCGCCCGCGACGGGACGTCGATCACTGCGTGCCGCGACCGAGGTGGCCGTGGTCGTCGTCGTGAACTCAGGGGTCCTCTCCGGGGTGGCGTGCGCCGGAGCGGGCAGGACCGTGAGCAACAACAGCGGCGGCGCCATGAGGCGCATGAGCCGAAACATTGTGGCGTTCCTCCTGGTGATGGCCGTGTGATACGGCCGACCAGGCGGCGGCGTGGTCATCCTCGCACGCGACACGGGGGTTTGGTCCAGTGTTAACCCGGCCGAAGTTCGGCATCGGGCGTAGCGTGACCGCCGTCCGTTTGGCAGTGGGGGTCCGGGGGTGTGCTCCGGTACCCTTCCTCAGGAGTGCGGAGGAGCACCTGTGAACTTCGATGAGATCAAGAACAAGGCCAGCGAACTGCTCGAGCAGAACCACGAGAAGGTGGACGAGGGCATCGACAAGGCCGCCGAGTTCGCCGCGGGCAAGTTCGGCCACGAGGACCAGATCAAGTCGGTCGCCGAAAAGGCCAAGGACTTCCTTCCGGGTGGGCAGTGAACTCCTCGAACACGGATGAGCGGGCTACCCCTGCCGGGGAGGTCCGCTCCACCTCCGCGACCGCGCGCCGCCCCGAGATGGTGACGTGGCAGGGCTACCGGGAACCGCGGCTCGAACAGGTGCGCCTGCTCCTGTCCGACCAGCGGCGCCTCCGCGCGTCCGGCCGACTCGTCACCGCGGGCCCGGACGAGCAGTTCAGCGCCTCGTTCGAGGTCGGCGTCGGCGAGGAGGGCACGGTGAAGCGGCTGCTGCTGCGCAGTGCCACCGTGGAGGAGGAGAAGCAGATCTCGCTCAGCCGGACCGCCGACGGCGCCTGGCTGGTCGACACCGGCAAGGGCTCCGAGCGGCGCGAGTTCGGCGGGGCGATGGACGTGGACGTCCAGTTCGTCGTGCTGTTCAACTCGATCCCGATCCGGCGGCTCGGGCTGCACCGCGAGGCGGGCGAGCACGTGCTGCCGGTCGTGCGGGTGTCGCTGCCGGACCTGTCGGTGCAGGTCGTGGAGCAGACGTACCGCACGGTCTCGGTCGGCGACGAGACGTCCGTGATCAACTTCAGCTCCGGCGACTTCTCGTCGGACCTGGTGGTGGACGCGCAGGGCATCGTCCTGGACTACCCGCAGGTGTCGCGCCGCATCTAGCTGCTCGATTCCTAGGCTCGGACGGCGATGGCCATCCCCTGGCCGACGCCGACGCAGGCGGCGGCGATCCCGACTCCGCCGCCGCGGGCGCGCAGGTGCCTGCACAGGTCGAACACGACCCTCGGCAGGGACGCGCCCAGCGGGTGGCCGTAGGCGATCGCGCCGCCGTGCACGTTCACCTTCTCCCGGTCGATCTCCGGCAGGTGGTGCAGCACGGACAGCGCCATGGCGGCGAACGCCTCGTTGATCTCCCAGAGGTCGACGTCGGCGACCGCGATCCGGCGGCGGGCCAGCAGCGTGCGGATGGCGCTGACCGGCGCGAGCGTGAACCGCTGCGGCTCGACCGCGGTGACCGCGCTGCCGACGATCTCGCCCAGCGGCTCCAGGCCCAGTTCGGCCGCGACCTCGTCCGTGCCCATCAGGGCCGCGGCGGCGCCGTCGTTGAGCGGCGAGGAGTTGCCCGCCGTGACCGGGCCCGTCTCGGAGAACACCGGGTGCAGCTTGCGCAGCTTCTCGACGCTGGTCTCCGGCCGCACGGACTCGTCCCGCCGGATCGCCGTCCCGTCCGGGAGCTGCACCGGGAACGCGAACCCCTCGTGCACGCCCGCGTCCCACGCGGCCGCCGCGCGCCGGTGTGAGCGCAGGGCGAACGCGTCCATCTGCGTCCGGGTGATCCCCAGTTCCACGGCCACGTCCTCGGCCGCCCGTCCGAGCGGGACGGTCCACTTCGACGGCATCCGCGGGTTGACCAGCCGCCAGCCCAGCGCCGTGGACACCGACTCCAGCCGGTCCGCGAACGCCTTCTCCGGCCGCGGCACCACGAACGGCGCGCGGGTCATGCCCTCCACGCCGCCCGCGACCAGCAGGTCCGCGTCACCGAGCGACAACGCCCGCGCGGCCTGCACGATCGCCTCGCCTCCGGAGGCGCACAGCCGGTTGACCGTCGCTCCCGGCACGCTCGTCGGCAGACCGGCCAGCAGCGCGGCCATCCGCGCCACGTCCCGGTTCTCCTCACCCGCGCCGTTGGTGTTGCCGTACAGGACGTCGTCGATCCGGGCCGGGTCGAGCCGGTCGCCGTGCCTGCGCAGCAGCTCGCTGATCGGCAGCGACGCCAGGTCGTCGACCCGGATGCCCGCCAGCCCTCCCCGGTAGCGGCCGAAGGGGGTGCGGGCGACGTCGAGGACCAGGGCTCGCGACATGCGCCCCATCTTGCTCCCGAACGCCGTCCTCGGCGCTCCGGCGGCTCACTGGGCGATGAAGAAGGACACGAACGCCGACGCGGGCCGGGTCGTCGTCTCGGTGCTGAACGCCTTGATCTCGATCATGTGCGGCCCCGAGGAGAGGCCGCTGGTGTTGAGCGCGAGCCGCCACTGGCCCGCGACGGCGGGACCGTCCTCGGTGGTCGGGACGCTGGCGACCTGGTCGCCGTCCAGCCGGATGGTGAACCCGGCCAGCCCCGGCAGCCGCGCGGTCGTGCGCCTGCCCTCCAGGCCGTCCATCACGACGTCGAGGATCAGCCGCCCCGCCTGCAGCGGCTTCCCGTCGGGCACCGGCTGCCCGCTCGCGTCCAGCACCTTGCCGCCCGCCCGCGCGAGGTCCAGCTCCACGCCGTTGAGCGCCTGCGTCTCGGTGGGCGGCGGGGCGTGCGGCTTGGAGCCCGGCCGGGGCACCAGCTCCAGGTCGACGTGGGTCAGCTGGATCCGCATCGGCGACGGCGTCTGCACGCTGACCTGGAGGTGCTTGTCCTGCCCCAGCAGCACCAGCGACTCCAGCGGCAGGTCCGCGACCACCGGGTAGCCGCTGTCCGGCCGCCACCCCGTGCCCGGCACGGCGGGCCGCAGCGGCACCACGACCTTCCCGCCGACCAGCGCGGTGAACTGGGGCGCGACCCCGGAGCCGTCGGTGTGCACGATGTTCATCCGCAGCTGCCCGCCGAGCACGTCCGGCACCACGTCGGGGCCGGGGACGACGTTCGTCCCACCGCCCACCTCGACCCGGATCGGCGGTGGCGGGACCAACGGCGGGGCCACGGCGGGTTTGCCCGCGAGCGCGATCAGGTCGACGTGCACCCGTTCACCGGAGGGGCCTACGACGCCGACGATGGCCGTGGCCTCCGTCCACTGCGGCGCCACCTCTCCTTTGGCGACCAGCGCGCCCTCCCGCAGGACCCGCACGCCGTCGCGGCGCAGCACCACCTCCCACCGCTGGCTCACGCCCAGCCGTGCGGCGGGAACGGGGTGCGGCTGCTCGTCGGTCGGCGCGAGCCTCGGCGTTCCAGGAGCGACCAGCACCTGCGCGGTGGTCGCGCCCGCGCTGGACGCGATCCGGGTGCGGATCGTGCCCGGCGGCAGCCCGTCGACCTCGACGGCCCGGTCCGACGCCTGCTCGGGTACCGCGCCCGACACCATGCTGACCGGGCCGGGCACCAGGTCCAGGAACAGCTCGCCGTCCACGCCCGGCGCGTCCGTCTCCACCGCGAACCGGCCCAGCTCGTCGGCGTCGGCGAGCGCGAACGGGGTCCGCGACCGCAGCGTCACCGGTGCGGCGGCGCAGTTGCTGCTGATCACCAGCCTGCGCGCGTCGTCGCCCTGGCCGGGGGTGGCGCGGGCGCAGTTCTCCCGCGTGGCGAGCTGCCACCGGGTCGGGTCGGGGGCGTTGGCCTGGTCGAACCGGTCCAGCAGCACGTACCTGCTGTCGGTCGACGTGTCGGTGCGCGGTGTGCCGGACCCGGTCGCGGGCACCGAGCGCTTGCCGAACGAGTCGACCGCCCGCACCTCGACCCGGTACTCGCGCCCGTCCTCCAGCCCGTCGAGCTGGGCCACGGGCTGCGCGACCAGCAGCGTGTGGTCGAGCGCGCCCTGACCCCACTTGACCTCGTAGCCGGGGGTCTTGCCGGTCCACCGCAGTTGCAGCCGCTGCGGGCCGAACAGCACCGAGAGGCCCTGGGGCGACTCGGGTGTCTCCGTCACCGACGGCAGCACCACGCCCTGGCCCGCGGACCGTTCCAGCGAGGTGGGCGGCGGCGGGACCGGGGTGGCGTCCACGGTCGGCTCGGTCAGCCCCGTGCTCCGCAGGACCACGACGGCCCCGCCGAACAGCACGAGACCGGCGGCCACCACGGCGATCCGACGTCGGTCCATGGCGTCAAGCTAGGCCGAGCACCGACCGGGGTCACTAGTCGTTGTCGACCCGAGATCAACCGGAACGGATCTCGAACGACTGCTGCGTGTCCCTCGGCGGCATCGCCGAGTCCTTGGGCTGCACGCGAGCGGTCACCCGGTGCGCTCCCGCCCGCAGCGTCGAGGAGTCGAGCCAGAACTCGTACCGCCCGCCCGCCGACGGACCGTCGGCCGCGGTGGGCAGCGTGACGATCCGGTCGCCGTCCAGGTCGACCTCGATCCCGGACGTCGGCGCGATGGCGTGGTCGTGACCGCCGTCCAGCTCCACGACCAGGCGGATCCGGCCGCCCTCCGGGAACCGCGTCGGCGGCGACACGTTGGTCTCGTGCTCGATGCTCAGCTTCGGCATCGCCACCTTCAGCACCGCCGGGCCGAGGTCGGCGAGCCTCGGCAGCTTGCGGGCCGGGGCGTCCAGGCCGTCGCGGACCACGATGCTGGCGCTGACGGAGTCGATGTCCGTGGTCGAAGTGAGACGCAGCTTGGGATTCGTGCCGAGCGCCGGGTCGGGGAGCGGGAAGTCGGCGTAGAGCGTCGTCGACACGGTCGGCCCGATCGCGCCCCACGGGTACATCGGCTTCGCGGGCACCTGCCGGTCGCCGAAGTGGACGGTCACCGGCGCGTCGTTGTTGCCGTACACCGCGGCCAGCACCCGCAGCGACTCCGCGCCCGCGAACAGCAGCGGCGACACGGTGCCCAACGTCGTCGCCGACGGCTCCCGCTCCGACGGCCCGAGCGTGATGATCGACGTCGACCGCGGGTTCTCCGCGCCGCCGCCGACGCCGAACGTGTCGATCGTGGTGCCCTTCGCGTCGCGGAACGCGAGCCTCGCCCGCGCGGACTTCCACGGCACGGCCGCGGGGGCCGCCGCCATCACCTCGCCGTCGCGCACGGCCACCAGCGCGTCGGCCAGGATCCGCAGCTCCCACCGGTGCCGCACCCCGGTCGACGGCACGATCGACCGGCCGCTGACCGGCACCACCCGTGACGTGGTCGGCACGTCCACGCCCTGGCTGAAGCTCGCGCCGAACGGGTTGATGTGCAGGACCACCGCGCCCGGCGGGATCCGCGTCGGAGCGGACATGCTGTCGTACATCCCGAGCCACGGGAGGTCGTCGAACGGCTCCGGGAGCAGCGTGATCGACACCTCCTGGTTGAGGCCGTTGGGATCGGTGCCGGGACCGTCCATGGTCAGCATGACCCTGCCGACCTCGTTGTCCTCCTGCGGACGCGGCTCCGTGAGCACGAGGGGGAGGTTGGACTGGAGTTCGGCGTTGTCGCAGGTGATCTCCACCCGCTTCACACCGGGCAACGAGCGCAGCCCGAGGCAGTCGTCGTTGCCGAGCGCGCGCCAGCGGTGCGACGAGAGGGCGGCCGGGCCGTCGAAGTGGTCGACCGGGGCGACGAACTGGTCGGCCCACGCCTCGTTGTAGAGCAGGCGCGGCACGGCCTTCATGCTCGACGGCGCGGACCGGTGGCCCTCGGCGTCGACCGCCCGGACCTCCAGGGTCAGCTCGTCGTTGGCGGGCAGACCGGTGATCTCGGTTTCCGGCACCAGGACCAGGCGGACCTGGTCGAGCCAGCGGACCTCGTAGCCGTAGCCGACCGTGGGGGTCCACGCGGCGCGGACGCTGGTGATGTCCAACGCCGTCAGCTTGAGGTCCGACGGCGCGGAAAGGGCTTGCCTCTCGGCCCGGTAGTCGACCCGGTCGTCGACGAACCTGGTGAGGCTGACCGGATCCGTGGACCTCGTCGTCGGAGGCGGAGCCTCGTTGCGCAGCGCGACGACAGCCCCCACCAGAACGGCCAGCCCCCCGACGACGGCGATCAGCCTGCGACGCTCCACGGTGCCGACATTACGAGGTTTGAGCCCTCGCGGTCGCACCGTCGAGCGAAACGATACGGCCGCCCCTGGCGCCCAGCGTGCGGAGCGCCTTCGGGGCGGTGGGGGAATCGAGGTCGATGTCCTTGTTCTTGCGGGGGGCCTTTTGGTGGTTTTCCAAGGCCTGGCGGGCCTGGTGACCTGCTTCGATGGTTTTCGCCAGTCCGCCGGTGGAGGCCAGGGAGCCTCGGGCTGCTCCCAGGCGGCCCAGTGCGTCGTCGACCGCGTCGAGGAGTGCGGATCTGTTGCCCTCGCACATGGCTTGGACCAGTTCGGGGCGGGTGCCCGCTACTCGGGTGCCGTCGGTGAAGCTCCCTGCGGCCAGGGCCAGAGCCAGGGGGCCGCCGTCGGCTCCAACCGTGGCCAGGACTGCCGCCAGGACGTGGGGGAGGTGGGAGATCCGGCCCACCGCCGCGTCGTGTTCGGTGGCGCTGGCGGGGATGACGTGGGCGCCGGTGGCGAGAGCCAGGCGGATGGCTTCCTGGAGGACTTCGGGGTCGGAGTCGTCCTCGGAGGCGATCACCCAGGCGGCGTCGTGGAAGAGGGTGGGGGTGGAGGCCTGCCAGCCGGAGGTGGAGGTGCCTGCCATGGGGTGGCCGCCCACGTAGCGGGCGTCGGGGGTCAGGCGGGATACGGCTTCGGCTACCGGGGCCTTGACGCTGACCACGTCGGTGAGCTTGGCGGTGGGGTGGATGGTGGTGATCCGTCTGAGGACCTCGTCCACGGCGGGGAGGGGGACGGCTATCACCACCAAGGCGTCTACGTCCTTGGCGCGGGTGATCGCCGCGTCCAGGTCGGTGGAGACGTCGAAGCCGTCGGAGGTGGCGGCGGTGGCGTCCTGGGGGGACTTGGTCGCGCCCCACGCGGTCCACCCCGCTGCCGAGGCGGCTCGGAGCACCGAGCCGCCGATCAAGCCGAGTCCTAGTACGCACAGGTCAGGCACGGGGGACATCCTGCCGGAGTTGTCGTGGGTGTGCGGTGGCGGTGTGGTCGGGTGGCTGCCGGTGTCGTCGTGGGCAGGAGGGTGGCTGCCGGTTCCAGCGTGCTGTGGCCGATTTGATTTGGGGCCCCTAGATTTACCCCTTGATCGGGCCAAAAGGCAGTGCCCCAAAGCCCTGCCCGATCTCCAATTTTAAGGGGCAAATCCCCCAAATAAAATCGGCCACGTTCCTGCCCGCGTCCGCCGGTCTCGTCGTGGTCGCCAGCTGGCTGGCTGTTGGCTGCTAGCTGCGTGCGTCTAGGCGTCTAGTGCGTCTAGTGCGAAGGCTGTGTAGAGGGCTACGCCGTGGGGCATGGCGTTGTCGTCGAAGAGGACGCGTGCCGAGTGGTTTGCTTCTGCTTGGGCCAGGTCTACTTCTGGGGGGCAGGCTCCTAGGAAGGCCATTGCGCCTGGGACCTGTTGGAGGACGTAGGAGAAGTCCTCGGCTCCCATGAGGGGGTCGAGCATGGGTTCCGTGTAGTCGTCTCCGATGGTTTTCGCTGCCAGGTCCAGGACGTGGGGGCCTACCTGGTCGTCGTTCACCGTGACTGGGTAGCCGGGGATGATTTCCACCGTCGCTGTGCAGCCGTGTGCTGCTGCCGTGTGTTCGCAGACTTGGCGGATTTCCTTGTGCACCAACGTCCTCGTCGCCTCTGACAGGGTGCGGATGGTGCCTTCCAAGAGTGCTGTTTCGGGGATGATGTTGGTGGTGGTGCCTGCGATCAGGTGGGCGATCGTGACCACTGCCGGTTCGTGGACGCTGACCTTGCGGGCGACCATTGTCTGCAGTGCGCCGACCATTGCCGCTGTGGGGGGAACGGGGTCGATGGCCTCGTGGGGCATGCCGCCGTGGCCGCCCCTTCCCGTCACCGTGACGTGGAAGGTGTCTGCCGAGGCCATGATCGGGCCTGGGCGGCAGGTGATCACGCCGGTGCGCAGGGTGGACGTGATGTGGATGGCCAAGGCCTTCTCCACCTTGGGGCCCGCGGCGTCGAGGAGGCCTTCTTCCAGCATGTAGCGGGCGCCGTGTTGGCCTTCCTCGCCCGGCTGGAACATGAACACGACCTGGCCCGCCAGTTGCGCCTTGCGGTCGCTGAGGAGTCTGGCCGCTGACGCGAGCATGGCGATGTGCGTGTCGTGGCCGCACGCGTGCATCGTGCCGTCCACTTCGGACGCGTAGTCGAGGCCGGTGTCCTCGGTCAGCGGGAGGGCGTCCATGTCGCCGCGCAGCAGTACCGTCGGGCCCGGCTTGCCGCCCTCCAGGACCGCGACGACGGCGCTGGTGCGGTCGCTGGTGGTGATCTTGAGGGGGAGGTCGGCGAGCGCGCTCAGGACGGCCGTGCGGGTCACGGGCAGGTCCAAGCCCTGCTCGGGGTGGCGGTGGACCTGCCTGCGCAGCGCGACCGTGTGGTGCTGGACGGCGTTGGCGGCGTCGAGCAGGCCTTCGAAGCGGGGATCCGGAGTTGTGCTCATGGGTCGATACTGACATCGGACGGGCCCTCGGCGCTGCTCCCGGAGGCCCCGTGCTACCGGGTGGGGTGGCTGCCCCCTACGGTGTGCTCATGGCAGAGCAGGAGCCGGTCAACGGCTTCGCTGTCGCGGTCGTCCGGGAGGACGGCCGTTGGCGGTGCAGCACGATGGACAGCTCCGCGCTGTCCGAACTGGACGCGGCTATCACCGAGCTGCGCCAACTCCGCTCGACCGGTGCGGCCTTCGGGCTCCTCGCGGTCGACGACGAGTTCTTCATCATCCTCCGACCGGTGCCCGGCGGGGTGTCCCTGCTGCTGTCCGACGCGGCGGCGGCCCTCGACTACGACATCGCGGCGGACGTCCTCGACCTCCTGCGGGTCGACCCGCCGGACGAGGAGGACGAGGAGCTGTGGCCGGAAGGCGACCTCGGCATCCTCGCCGACCTCGGGATGCCGAAGCACGAGATGCAGATCGTCGTGGACGAGGTGGACCTCTACCCCGACGAGCAGCTGCAGATGATCGCGCAGCGGTGCGGCTTCGCCGACGAGTTCACGAAGCTGCTCGACAAGATCCAGGCGTGACCCCGAGCCCCGAGGACATGGTGCGCGCGGCGCTGGCCGCCGCGCGCCGCGCCCCGGCGACCGGCGACATCCCGATCGGCGCGGCCGTGTTCGGCCCGGACGGCACCGAGCTGGCCGCGGCGTGCAACGCCCGTGAGGCGACCGGCGACCCGACCGCGCACGCCGAGGTCCTCGCCCTGCGCGCGGCGGCACTGGAGCACGGCGACGGCTGGCGGCTCACCGGCTGCACCCTGGCGGTCACCGTGGAGCCGTGCACGATGTGCGCGGGCGCCCTCGTGCTGGCACGGGTGGACAAAGTCGTGTTCGGCGCGTGGGAGCCCCGCACGGGCGCCGTCGGCTCGCTGTGGGACGTCGTCCGCGACCGCCGCCTCAACCACCGGCCCGAGGTCCACGGCGGCGTCCTGGAACCCGAGTGCGCGGCCCTGCTGGCCGACTTCTTCGCCGACCAGCGCACGGTGTGACGCCCGGCACGGTTGGCGCTGGCCGGTTCGGGGTATTCGACCGTTATGAGCATCCTGGACAAGGCCAAGGACAAGGCGCAGCAGCTGATCGGCGAGGTCAAGGAGAAGGTCGGCGAGAAGACCGGCAACCAGACCCTCCGCGTCGAAGGCCAAGCCGACCAGGTCGAGGGCCACGCGAAGGAAACCGGCCACGACCTGCGTGACAAGACCGCAGAGGGCGTCGCCGGCCTCAAGGACAAGTTCAACAGGTAACCCCCTCGACAGCCCCGGACACCCGTCTTGTATTGTTCTTAGCGGTGGCGTGTCCGAGCGGCCGAAGGAGCACGCCTCGAAAGCGTGTGAAGTGAAAGCTTCCGTGGGTTCAAATCCCACCGCCACCGCTGGTCAGAGAGCCCCGCACCTCCCGAGGTGCGGGGCTCTCTGCGTTTCGGTCGTATTCACGCTGGTCAGCCGCTCGGAGTCGGTGTGGCCGCCGTCCTGTCGGCGGGCTTGAGGTCCGCCCCTCCCGGATGTCGCCGGGGCTGACGCGCGCCTCGAACAAGGGCCGGTACAGCACGAGGCGCTTGCCACCTCGTCAGGTCGCAAGCGCCTCGTCCTTGATCCGCTGTGTGGTGCCGGCGCTGGGAGGGCCACCGGCTCGCACCCTCGTGATCAGCCTAGCGCATCTTCGAACACACGTTCGAGTGATCCTGTCACCTTTTGGTTGCGGCAGGGATCGCGAAGCGTGAACCGACCCTATCTATCCACGCCTGTCGGCGGTTCGTTACGGCAGGTGTCAACCTCTCAATGGGCGGGTTAACCGTTAGTAACTAAGCCTTCCTTCGTTCACTCGATACGGGGAGGATTCGCGGACCCGCCAACATCCGGAGGACGTTTTGAGACCATCACTGCCCCGCGTCGGACTGGCGGTCACCGCCGCCACCGCCGTGACGCTGGCCGTGGCGCTGCCGGTGACCGCGAACGCCGCGCCGAGCCCGGACGCGCTGATCGCCGAGGTGTACGGCGGCGGAGGGAACTCCGGCGCGACGCTCACCCAGGACTTCGTCGAGCTGGCCAACAAGGGCACGTCCGCGGTGGCCGTCGACGGCTGGAGCGTGCAGTACCTGCCCGCGAGCGCCAGCGCGTCCAGCACGTGGCAGGCCACCCCGCTGGCGGGCTCCATCGCCGCGGGCGGGCGGTTCCTCGTCGGGGAGGCGAAGGGGACCGGCGGCACGATCGAGCTGCCGACGACCGACGCCACCGGCACCATCGCGATGTCCGGCACCGGCGGCACGGTCGCCCTCGTCGCGGGCACCACGGCGCTGACCTGCAAGACCGCCGCGGCCTGCGCGGCGGACCCCAGCGTGAAGGACCTGGTCGGCTACGGCACCGCGACCGTCGTCCGCGAGGGCACGCCGACCGGCAACCTCGGCAACGCCACGTCGGCCGCCCGCGGCGCGGCGCTGGCCGACACCGACGACAACGCCGCCGACTTCACCGTCGGGGCCCCCAGCCCGGTCAACAGCAAGGGCCAGACGCCCGGTGGCGGCGACCCCGACCCGGACCCCGATCCCGACCCCGTGCCCGGCGACAAGCGGATCCACGACATCCAGGGCTCCGGCCGGGTGTCCCCGCTGGTCGGCCAGCAGGTCACGGGCGTGCCCGGCGTCGTCACGGGCACCCGCACCTCCGGTGACCGCGGGTTCTGGATCCAGGACACCCAGGTCGACTCGGACCCGCGCACCAGCGAGGGCGTGTTCGTCTACACCAACGCCGTCCCGTTCACCGTCGTCCCCGGTGACTCCGTGCTGGTCAACGGCACCGTGGCCGAGTACCGGCCCGGCGGCGACACCGGCACCAACCAGACGCTGACCGAGATCGCCACGCCCACCAAGATCACCGTGGTGTCGAAGGGCAACCCCGTCCCGGCGGCCGAGGTGCTCACCCCGACGTCCATCCCCGAGGCCTACGCCCCGGACGCGGCGGGCGCGACCATCGAGACCCTGCCG